>OFRM01000009.1_pt1 | contig 73648 bp, 130 predicted proteins | sample 1543101 | NCBI WGS metagenome assembly OFRM01 (sample SAMN07774223, study PRJEB24372) | wastewater metagenome | isolation source: Exp Tend VB 0WW | collected 2016-02
CTCGATATATTCACGCCTATTTTGATACGGTTATTGATCCCTCAAGTGAACGGTATCTTTCTGAAGACTATATGTTCTGTCAATGGTGGAGAGCAATTGGAGGAAAGATTTGGTTGTGTCCATGGATTCAAACACAGCATGTTGGAACCTATGCCTTCACCGGAAACATGCCTAAGATAGCAGAGTTAACCGGGCGTCTTTGAGCCAAATCTATGCATAAACACCACATCATACCTCTTCATGTTGGAGGGACGAATGATCCCTCCAATCTGGTGCTTCTCACAGTTGAACAACATGCAGAAGCTCATAGGGTTCTATGGGAACAATATGGGAGAAAGGGGGACAAATTAGCATGGATTTCTCTTTCTGGACAAATTGATAAAGAAGAGATTCAAAGAGAAAGGTCAAGACTCGGAGCATTGAAACTAAAGGGTAGAAAACGACCACCAGAAATTGTTGCAAAAATAAAGAGAATACTAACAGGAAAGAAACGCACGCCAGAATCGATTGAGCGTATCCGCCAATCACAACTGGGCAACACCAATTGCAAAGGAAGAATATTATCGGAAGATACAAAAGAAAAAATGCGAAATTCTAAATTGGGGACGACACAAACGAAAGAAACGAATAAAAAAATAAGTCACTCGTTAATCGGAAACACTCATACCAAAGGTAAACCAGTCGGGGCAGAAAATTGGATCATCACCCATCCTAATGGAACAAAAGAACATATCATCAATTTAACTGCGTGGTGTCGAAACAGAAATTTACATGCGAGTAATATGGTAGCCGTTTCCAAAGGAAGATTGAAACATTATAAGCAATATACATGTAAAAAAGTGAGGGTTTCCTAATGTCACTCCTTATAGGATTATGTGGATTTATAAATTCTGGAAAAGGTACTGTCGGCGAAATTCTCTCTAGTAAGTATGAATTTACCCAAGATTCATTTGCTGCACCGCTGAAAGATGCGGTTGCAGCAATCTTTGGGTGGGATCGAACATTATTGGAGGGGGCAACACCAGAATCAAGATCGTGGAGGGAAGTTCCTGACACATTTTGGTCTAATAAATTTGGAAAACCTTTCTCACCAAGATTGGCTCTCCAATTAATGGGGACTGAAGCTGGACGAGATGTTTTTCATAAAGATGTTTGGGTAGTCTCTCTCCTTAAACGATCAATGGGAAGAGATACTATTATCACCGATGTTCGGTTTAAAAATGAAATTAATCTAATTCGTAATAATCATGGAATTGTTGTTCGGGTAAAGAGGGGACCTGAACCTGAATGGTTTGAGTGTGCACGTTATGCAAATAAGGGAGACCTAACATCGTTGGATTTAATGAAACAATATGGTGTTCATGTTTCTGAGTGGGATTGGGTTGGATCCACAATCGATTATATTATCTCCAATGATGGTTCATTGATTGACCTAGAAAAAGAGATAGACACCCTAATGATGAATTTTAATCGTTGACATGTTCCTGTGATTACTTTATAATTATTATATTATTAACCTGTGAGGTACACCATGCTTCTCTCTGATTCTACCATTGCCATTTTAAAAAATTTCTCAACCATTCACACTGGAATTTATTTTCGTGAGGGTAATATCTTACGAACAATGAATCAAGGTAAGACGGTTCTTGCCGAAGCTACAATTGATGAACACATTCCTGCTGGGTTTGGTATCTATGAACTTAGTCAATTCCTAGCAATTCTTTCTCTACATAAGGCATCACCAGAAATTACTGTTAAGGGTAGTAACCTTCTTATTGAGGGGGGACGAAGCACTATCACTTATCGTTGTTGTGCTGAAGAAATTATTAAGGGTGCGCCGACAAAAGGATTGGTTGTTCCTAGTAATGACATTACCTTTACCCTTGGTGAAGATGATTTCCATTGGGTTATGCGAACTGCTTCTATTCTCAAAAGCCCAAATATTGCTGTGGTTGGTGATCGTGGTAAGGTTTTCATCAAGACATATGACAGTGAGAACGATTCAGAGGCATTTGATTCTTTGGAAGTCTCTACCTATACCGGTGAACCATTCTTGTTTGTGTTTAAAACAGAGAATTGGAAGATGATGAACGGTACCTACTCCATCACTATTTCTTCACAGGGTATTGCTTCTTTCACAAACGAAGCAAAGAAACTTACATATTGGATTGCGCTGGAATCTAAAAAGTAATTGAGGAACTATGAGTGTACAACATATTCTTTGGACAGAAAAATATCGTCCTAAAACTGTAGAAGAGTGTATTCTTCCAGACCGGTTGAAACATCCATTTGCAGAATATGTTCGTCTTAATACCATCCCCAACCTTCTCCTTTCTGGAGGTGCCGGGGTTGGGAAAACCACCATTGCTAAGGCAATGTGTAATGAAATCGGTTGTGATTATATTGTTATTAATGGTTCCGATGAATCTGGTATTGATACCTTCAGAACAAAGATTAAACAATATGCGTCTTCTATGTCACTGGTGGGTGGACGGAAAATCATCATAATTGATGAAGCGGATTATTTGAACCCGAATTCCACCCAACCAGCACTTCGTAATGCTATGGAAGAATTTGCTGGCAATTGTTTTCATCGTAGCACAAAAATAATGACTTTGGAATATGGACCAATAGAGATTGGGACAGTATGTAACAAAGAAGTGACAGTAAAATGTATAGATGGCATTTGGAGACCCACCACCATTCGCACATATGGTTTACAACAACTCTATAGATTCAAATTTGGTAAATTTAATTCAGCCGAGTATCACACCCATCAAGAAGTAATTGCTACAAAAGATCACACCTGGTTTCTTCAGGATGGATCAAAAACAACATCCCTATCAGTTGGAGATAGACTTGCTACTCCACAAACCTTAGAACAGATGGACCCTCAGGGTATTCTCCATGGCATGATTTTTGGAGACGGTTATGGTCATCATAATTCTCAACATGGAACAACCCTATCAATACAAGGGCGAGTGTATTCATCAATCCGCTTATGTAAGCAAGATAAAGTTCAAAAAGAAATGTTCGACATCTTAATTCAAGAGGGATATTCTCCCAGTTACCCTAAGTCTGCAGGGGGAGACCCTGTGTTCCAATGCGGCTTCATTCCCTATAGCAAAGAATTTCCATTTACTAATGATCCTTCTTATATCAGTGGATTTATTTACGGATGGTGGTTGGCTGATGGATATAAAGCATTCAGAGATGGACTACAAATCAGTACCATTAGAACTGATGCGGTTGAATGGCTTTCTAATTATGCTGCATTTGCGGGGTATCAACTCACGGGGCATTCCATAAGAGAGGCTGGAAAAGGAGGATTCCCAAATTCAAAGGAGTTACACACACTCACGTTACGTAAAACACAAACTCCCTGTGTACGCTCAATAGAGTACTGGGGGGAAGATGAAGTATTTTGCTTAGAAGAACCAATAACAAACTCATTTACACTTGCAAATGGATTAGTAACTGGTAATTGTTCATTTATTTTCACAGCAAATTTTAAACAACGTATCATTGAACCCCTTCATTCTCGTTGTTCTGTAGTAGATTTTTCATTGAAGTCTACTGAAAAACAAAAGATGGCTGGGGCTTTCTTTGAACGTGTTCAATCTATTCTAAAGAATGAAAATGTTGAGTTTGACAAGAAAGTTCTTGCTGAATTCATTAAACGATTTTTTCCAGATTTTAGACGTATCATCAATGAGCTACAACGCTATTCTCAATTTGGAAAGATTGACACTGGCATCTTGGTTCATTTGGGTGATGTAGATATTAATCAGATTGTTCAATACATGAAGGAAAAGGACTTTGGATCCTTGCGCAAGTGGGTTGCAAGTCATGAGATTGAACCACAAGTGTTCTATCGAAAGATCTATGATAATCTCTATGAAGTCATGAAGAAAGAATCTATACCACAGGCGGTACTCATTCTAGCGGATTACCAATATAAACAGGCTTTCGTTGCAGATCATGAAATTAACACTATGGCATGTCTTACCGAACTCATGATGCAATGTGAACTCATATGACTCCTTTTGATTTTATTAATCAGATCCAATATGGTAAAAAGGATCTCATGGAGGATCCTGATCTTGAATCACAATACGTCCCGTTCCTCACCAACAAAACTCTCTCCTATCAACTTGATTGTGTGATGCAGGCGAATGAGATGAACATGCGTCACCATCTCGATAAAAAGCTTCAATTCCACTATCTTATAAATATCATCCGTAATAGAAAGAGACCTTACCATAAGTTTGTTAAACCAGAGACAAACGAACAAATCAAGTCAATTAAAACGCTCTTTGACTGTTCAGATGCGAAAGCATTTGAGATATTACGAGTCCTTACACGAGAGCAACTTGAACAAGTTCAATCTGTAACAAATATGGGAGGTAAACAAAAAACATCATGATTTAAACGGATGGTGCACCATGATTGATCTCTCAACTTTCATCGAAGTTACATTACCTACTCCTGACGATTTCCATAAAATTCGTGAAACCCTTGGACGCATTGGGGTTGCCTCACAAAATGATAAAATCCTCTATCAATCTTGTCACATTCTCCATAAACGTGGAAAGTATTATATCTGCCACTTTAAAGAACTCTTTGCATTGGATGGTAAACCTTCAACAATTAGTGATAGTGATATTCAAAGAAGGAATACTATTGCCAAGCTTCTAGAGGAATGGGGTCTTGTTAAGATTCTTAACAAAGAAATCCTTACCGAAACATGCCCACTTCATCATATTAAGATTCTTTCATATAAAGAAAAACCTGAATGGCGGTTAGTGGCAAAATACACCATCGGTAAGAAGCCCCACCTTACCCCCTAAAAACACCCCCATAATGCGTCAGAATTGGCTTATACGCAACAGTTCTATCTAAAACAACCCAATACCCATACCCCCCAGATCAACCCCATAATCACATGTATCCATTGGTTACAAATGTATCCATTGGTTACACATCACCATGGTGAACATTAAAATTAGATTAGAACAACATTAAAATTACATTAAATTTTCTTCATGAAGATTTCTTCATCAAAAATCACCCCCTCAAAACACCAATAAATAGACACATTTTTCCTCATCAAAATCACAAACCCCGCTCCAGGACTATCTTTAGATCAATTTGCCTATATATCTTCTAGAAGAGTCTTAAATGATATCCTAAATGATAACTTAAATGATAACTAAATAAATGATTTGTCCGAAGCGAAGCGGAGGACAACGCGAAGCGGATTGATAACTAACTAGATAATGGTGAGCTATGTCTTTTTCAGTTTATATTATAAAATGTTCAAGTGAAGTTTTCTATGTTGGTATATCAAAAGATGCGTCATCTAGAATTAGATCCCATTTTAATGGTTATGGATCTTCTGTTACTAGAAAATACCCACCATTAAAAAGTTATATAATAAAAGAAAATCTCACACAAGAAGAAGCAAAGAAAATTGAAAAAAAATTAGTAATATCAATGAAAAATAAAGGAATGAATGCGTTTGGTGCAGCATATACACAGGTAAAATAATATGAGTTTATTATCACACATCCATAATCGTTTTATTGTTCCTTCCCATAAAATTACAATCCTGGCAAAGGATTATGGGTATGGATCCTATCATGATCCTGATGTGCAACTCCTTTATTCTTCATTTCAAATATTAGTTGATTATGTTGAAATTGAATGCCAGTTAGGTTCTAATGAAGTGTTTAATACTCCATTACAAAATCTCTATGAAATACTTGATTGTATTCCAGGATTACGATGGTTTTTACCACCTACACGAAACGCATTACAAGGATTATTACATCTCAAGTGGGAAATGAGTCTTACAAATAATCCTCATCAAGCCGAATCCGCTGCCGCGTTTTACAAACTCTATAAATTTTGGGTACATGATAGACCTAAACGAATGGATCCTTATGATATCATCACTGATGAAGAAGCTGAGGAAGCTCATGCATCTATTTGTGCAAATACTCCAATTAGATTTTCAAAATCTTACAGTGATAAATTACAAATTGCTGGTGAATTACAAGATAAATATCATGCTGAAGATGATGAAATGCTTCAATTACTCATGAAATATCGTCGATGTATGTGGGTGTAACATGAAACTATCACAAAACTTTTCACTGTTAGAATTTACTCGTTCAGATGTGGCTACTCGTCTTGGTATTGATAATTCCCCAACTACAGAACACATGGGCAATTTAAAGCTCATTTGTGAAAAGGTCCTGGAGCCGATTAGGTCTCATTTTAATAAACCTATTAGAATCAATTCTGGGTATCGTTCCATGGCTCTCAATAAGGCTATCAATCCTGCAACCTCTACGGTTGATCGTCTCAGTAAACACTGTCTTGGTCAAGCTGTGGATTTTGAGATTGATGGGGTTTCTAATTATGACGTGGCAACATGGATAAAAGATAATCTTCCTGCGTATCACCAAGTAATTCTAGAGTTTTATGTTCCAGGTCAACCCAATTCTGGTTGGGTTCATGTCTCCTATGTTATTGGAAATCAAAAGAAACAAGTTCTCACTGCTCATAAAGTTAATGGTAAATTAAACTACACACCTGGGCTACTTGCATAATCCCCCTCTTTGTGTTATACTCATTCAACTTATTGGTATTGGTATTGTTATTGGTATGGAGGAATTCTATGGCTATATTCAATTCTATGATTGATGATGTGTGTATTTTTCAGACTCGATGTGAACAACTTTCTTTGTTTGATGATGCGAAACCAAAGGATGTTTGTGAATTATACGCAAGGTTGATTCGTGAAGAATATAAGGAGTTACAGGATGCACTCCTAACTAATGACAAGGCACATATTCTCAATGAAGCATTAGATCTTATTTGGGTGACAATTGGATATTGTAACGTTGAGGGGTTTAACATTGAAGCCGCATGGAGAGTTCTCGCTAGAGCAAATATGGCTAAGTTACAGCATGATCCTGATACTGGTAAGTTGCTTAGAAATGAACATGGAAAGATACAGAAGCCTAAAGATTGGAAGAAGCCAGATTATTCACCGTTTGTTTAACTATAATTAATGGAGGTTGATATGAGTGATGTGAAGTTGGTTGTGTTTAATAACGGTCTTCAGTTGGTTGGTGATTTTACTCTTGTCGATCAGACTGTTGGAAAAGTAACCATCAAGAAAGCTGTTCAATTGATCATTGGACCACGAACAGAAGCCGAAGCTGCTCAAGGTAAGGTTGGAATGTCTTTTACCCCATTTCTTCAATATACTACAGAGTGGGAGAATGGACTTGTTTTTTCCGCCAATGATATTTTGAGTGTGGCTACTCCGGTTATGGATCTTATGAATGGGTACAATTCAATGTTTGGTAGTGGGTTGGTTCTTCCTGGTGGTCAAGTTGGAGGATCTGGACTTGTACTTCCTCGTTAATTAATTATGAATTTTTATACAAATGTTGCCTGTAGGGGCAATCACATTTATTATCGTGGTGTGAAAGATGGAAGGAGAGTCAATCTTAAATTAGATTACTCTCCTATTCTCTTTGTCCCTTCTCAATCCCCCCTCTCTACTACCTGGAAAGATATCCACGGCAATCCGGTTGATACTGTACAATTTTCTTCTATCTATGAGGCTCGCGAATATCTTAAGAAATACGCTGATGTTGAGGGATTTACTATCCATGGTAACTCTAATTTTCAATACACATTCATTTCCGATCAACACCAAGAAGATTCTATTGACTGGAACATTGATGATGTGGTGATTGCATATATCGATATCGAAGTTGGAACTGAGCATGGTATGCCCACTGTTGAGAAATGTGAAAACCCCATTACCGCCATCACTATTAAACTTTCTAATAGTTCATATTACGAAGTCTTTGGTTGTGGAGAATATATTAAACATCGTGATGATATTCATTATCATGCTTGTACAGATGAATGTGATTTGATTGAGCAGTTCCTTGAGTTTTGGAAAGAAAATTATCCTGATGTCATTAGTGGATGGAATGTTAAAACCTTCGACATCCCCTATATCGTTGGAAGAATGTGTGCCATTCCCCATTTTGGCGAAGATCGTACTCGTTGGCTTTCTCCATGGGGAAAGGTTAGTGTAAAACTAGAACAATTTTATGGAAAAGATCAACTGGTTTTTAATTTGATGGGTATCTCGATACTTGACTATATGCAGTTGTTTAGAAAATATGCCCCTAATGCTAGTCAACCCTCCTACAAATTAGACTATATCTCTCATGTTGAATTAAAGGAGAAAAAGTTAGATTACTCTGAGTATGATAATCTTCATGATCTTTATAAGAAAAACTATCAGAAATTTATCGAGTATAATATTAAAGACGTTGAACTTGTTGAACGGTTGAATACCAAGAGTAGATTGATTGACATGGCATTAACCCTTGCTTATGACAACAAGACTAACTATGAAGATGTGTTTAGTCAGGTTCGTATGTGGGATGTCATATGTTATAATCATCTCCGTAAGAAACATATTGTTGTTCCCCCAAAGAAAGATTCAGTGAAGGATACGGCATATGAGGGTGCCTATGTAAAAGAACCTCAAATTGGTCGCTGGAGATGGGTTTCTTCTTTTGATTTGGATAGTCTATATCCCCATCTTATTATGCAATATAATTTATCTCCAGATATGTTAATCGAACCAGTAAATTATACTGATGAAATGAGGGCATTATTACGACAACCTATTACAGTTGATGACTTCCTTTCTCAGAAACTTGACCTTTCAGTTTTACAAGGATTTACTATGACCCCAAATGGTCAGTTCTTCCGAACTGATAAACAGGGGTTTTTGGCGGAAATTATGCAGACCATGTACGATGCTCGTTCCATATATAAAAAGAAGCAACTAGAATTTCAGAAAGAAAAAGAAAAGACTACTGATCCAACTAGACTCAAAGAGTTAGAGAATCTTATTTCCCGATTCAAGAATCTACAGCTTGCTAAGAAGGTAGGGTTAAATTCCGCCTATGGTGCTATGGGTAACGAGTTCTTTAGGTTCTTTGATGTTCGTATTGCTGAAGCCGTTACTCTTGCGGGACAATTGAGTATTCGTTGGATTGAGTTGAAGTTAAATTCATTCATGAATAAGACACTAAAGACTGATAAAGTTGATTATGTGTTGGCTTCTGATACGGATTCCATCTACCTTCATCTAGGACCATTAGCAGATAAGGTTTTTGGTCAGAATAAACCAAATACACCAGATATGATTGAATGGATGGATAAGTCTTGTCATAAAATTAATGGTTTCATAGTAGACTCTTATCAAGAGTTGGCTACATATGTTCATGCTTATCAACAGAAGATGAGAATGAAACGTGAGAGTTTAGTTGATACGGCTATTTGGACGGCTAAGAAACGATATATTCTGAATGTGTGGGATCAAGAGGGAGTTCGTTATAAGGAACCAGATTTGAAGATTCAAGGATTAGAGGCTATTAAATCATCAACTCCATCAGCGTGTCGAGATAAGATTAAAGATGCTATTAAATTGATGATGAATGGAACGGAAGATGAATTGATTGCTTTCATTGATACATTTAGGACAGAATTCAGATCTCTACCATTGAGTGAAATTTCATTTCCTCGCACGGCAAACGGATTAGAGAATTGGAGAGATCTCACTAACATATACATAAAAGGAACGCCAATGCATGTGAAGGCAGCACTGGCATATAATCACTTTATACGTGAGCATAATCTTGAGTCTGAATATGAATTGATTCATAGTGGTGAAAAGATTCGATTTATTGCCATTCAAGAACCAAATGTGTTCGGTGTTGGTGTAATGGGATTCTTGACTCGTATTCCAAAGGAATTATGTCTTGATGAGAGGGTTGATTATAAGGTTCAATTTGAAAAAAGTTTCATCGATCCACTAAAAATCATATTGGATTCCATTGGTTGGAAAAGTGAAAAGGTATCCACATTGGATAAGTTCTTTGGATGACATTATACGAAATTTATCAAGAAACAAATTATCGTCCAGTCACGAATGTTCATTGTACCCGATGCGGTGGTGAGTACCACCCAACTGAATTGATTCTATTAGATCTAGGTAATTGGATTTGCCCCCTTGAGGGATGTCATGGGGCTTGGGGGGCTTCAATATTTCCTGTTGTAGTAACTGAAGAATAGGAGGGACTATAAAGTTAACGGTTGAAGAAATTGCACAAGCTGCACACGAGACAAATCGTTCATATTCACATTCCATTGGTGATTACACACAACCAGCTTGGAAGTTTCTATCTGATGATGGAAAACAATCTACTCTTGATGGAGTGATGTTTCATCTTAAGAATCCTGATGCCTCACCTAAAATGTCACATGGAAACTGGATGAAGAAAAAGAAGGAATTGGGATGGAAGTATGGGGAAGTGAGAAGCGATAAAGATAAACTTCATCCCTCAATGGTAGAGTATGAGAAATTATCTCCAGAGCAACGAGCAAAGGATATTATTTTTTCTGGTGTGGTTGCCACACTCAAAACTTTTTAAGAGGTTATTATGTCTTTGATGGATCGAATGAAGAAACAATCAACTATTGATATATCTGGTTCTCTTGATGATTCGGATATTTTTGGTGATCGTCAAGTTATTCAAACAGAAATTCCAATCTTGAATATTGCCCTACAAGGTAATTTACAGGGTGGGTTGACCTCTGGGGTGACTCAGATTGCAGGACCATCAAAGCATTTTAAATCGATGGTTGCCTTGTTTATGATGCGGTCATTTCAGAGGAAATATGAAGATGGTGCTGTTTTGTTTTATGATTCTGAATTTGGGACTCCCAAGGGATATTTTAAATCCTTTGGTATTGATATGAATAGGGTTTTACACTCCCCTATTGTTGATGTGGAGCAATTAAAACATGATATCATGGTTCAATTGAAGGAATTTAAACGTGGTGAAAAGGTATTGATTGTTATTGATTCACTTGGTCAATTAGCTTCTTCCAAAGAAGTCGATGACGCTATTGAAGGTAAGTCTGTTGCGGATATGACCCGCGCGAAGTCTATTAAATCTTTGTTTCGTATGGTCACTCCACACCTAAGGATTAAGGATATTCCATTGGTAGTCATTAACCACACTTACAAGGAAATTGGATTGTACCCAAAGGATATCGTTGGTGGGGGTACTGGTAGCTACTTTGCAGCCGATACTATTTGGATCATTGGAAGACAACAGGAAAAGATAGAAGGTGAGGTTGCCGGATATAATTTTGTGTTGAATGTTGAAAAGTCTCGATATGTCAGAGAGAAGTCAAAATTTTCATTGACTGTTATGTTTGAAGGTGGAATAGAAACCTATTCTGGATTATTAGAGTTGGCTCTTGAGGGTGGGTTTGTTGTTAAACCCTCACCTGGTTGGTATATGAAAAAAGGAACTACTAATAAAGTTCGTGAAGCAGACACCAAAACAGAATCATTTTGGAAGGATATTCTAAAAAATGGAGAGTTCAATGAGTTTATTAGAAAACGTTGTGAAGTGGCTTACGGGGATTTGGTCGAAACTCAAGAGACCGAAAAGTAATTATCTTCCACAAGAAGATGAAACATACACCTTCACCGAAATCATTCATAATGATGAATGTGTGAATGGGATAAAAGTTATTGACGGTCCTTATAAAGATGTGATATATTATTATGGGCGAGTGAAGATTGTACCGCCAGAACTTCCAGGTTCACCAGCGGTTCTTTCATTTGATTATCACGCACATTCAATACCATCTAATTTAACACATCAGATTTTAGGATCTGGTGAGTTTAAAAAGTTTGCTGGCGATGTGTTGATGTCGATTATATTACATAATGAGCAGGGGGAATATGTTAAGATTAGAGAGCACGATACTCAAGAATCTGATTTATAATGAGTCATATATGAGGAAGGTTATTCCCTTCCTCAAGAGTGAATATTTTAAAGAACAAACAGAGCGTATTCTGTTTAAGCATATCTCTCACTTCATTGAACGATTTAAATCCCCACCTACGTTTGAGGCTCTTGTTATTGAAATCACCGAAGCTCCCTCAATTAAAGAGGATCAAGTCAAAGATTCCATAGATTTACTCAAAGATATTCATCAAGATCGAACTGAACCAACAGATATTCCGTGGCTTATAGAACAAACTGAAAAGTTCTGTAAAGATTCTGCATTGTACAATGCTATTCTTGAAGCTGTCTCCATTATTGATGAAACGGGCAAGGATAAAAAGAAACCAAAGGAATTCATTCCAGAACTCCTACAACAAGCTCTCGCTGTATCTTTTGATCCACATGTTGGGCATGATTATTTGATTCAATCTGATGACCGTTTTGATTCGTACCATAAGAAGGAAAAGAAGATTCCTTTTGATCTTGATTTCTTTAATAAGGTCACAAAGGGTGGATTTTCCATTAAGACACTTAATGTGTTTTTAGCAGGTACCGGTGTTGGAAAAACCCTTGTCATGTGTCATATGGCTGCTGCAGCACTTGCATTGGGGTATAATGTTCTGTATATCACCCTCGAAATGGCAGAAGAGAGAATTGCAGAACGAATTGATGCTAACTTACTCAATGTTCCCCTTGATAATTTACGCCAACTTAGTAAAGAGGATTATGATAGAAGGGTATCGGTGTTGCGTCAAAAAACCAATGGTAAATTGATCATTAAAGAATATCCAACTGCTGCAGCCTCAACCCATCATTTTAGGGGATTGTTGAATGAGTTATCACTCAAGAAAAGTTTTAAACCTGATTTGGTTATTGTTGATTATCTAAACATCTGTGCCTCATCTCGTATCAAGATGGGGGGAAGTGTTAATAGTTATGGGTATATTAAAGCTATTGCAGAAGAGCTTCGTGGTTTGGCGGTAGAATATTCTGTTCCGGTTATTACCGCAACACAAACAACACGAGGGGGATATGATAATAGTGATCTTGAATTAACTGATACGTCTGAGTCGTTTGGGCTTCCCGCAACTGCCGATTTCTTCGCTGCCATCATCAGTACAGAAGATTTAGAGAAACTTGGGCAGTTCATGATTAAACAACTTAAGAATCGATATAATGATCGTGGTGTCAATAAGAAGTTTGTTGTTGGTGTGGATAAATCTAAAATGAAATTGTTTGATGTATCCCAATCCGCTCAACAGGGATTACAGGATGCTGGACAAGATCAACCCAAAACAGTTGGATTAACTTCAACCCCATTTGAAAAGAAACCAATGAGTAAGAAAACTTTCTCACAATTTAAAGTGTAGGTAAAATATGAAAAGTTATATTACCGTGTACGAAGATGTTCTCCCTCATAATTTTTGTGAAGATACCATCCTTAAATTTGAGCAAAATACTGAACATGAGCAAGAATTGACGGAATGGGGAAACCGTCGATTTATGGAAATTAATATCACAAATAATAACAATTGGGAAAAAGAAAATGATGTTATGGTGAGAACGATTAAGCAACTTTGGAGACGGTACGTTGATGAACATAAAATTATTCTTGATCTACAGTTTCCAAAAACATTTGGATTTGAGCAGTTTAGAATGAAGAGGTATCTCCCCAATGGTATTGATCAGTTTTCTTTTCATACTGACGTTGGAAGTTATGCCTCCTCTAGGAGATTCCTTTCGTTCTTATTTTATTTAAATACCGTTCAGGATGGGGGAATGACTAAGTTTTCATATAGCCCAGACATTACACCATTTGCCTCTATTCCTGCTGTTCAAGGGAGAGTACTAATATTCCCTCCACTATGGACATATCCACATTGGGGAGAAAAAGTTGTCAGTGGACCGAAGTATATTATTTCTGGATACCTACACTATCTCTAAATATTTTTATGTATGTCAAATCTCACAGATCCCTCTGATGTCAATGAGTTACATATTACATTTCTTTTATCAAATGGGGTGTGGACTGCTCCAGAGAATAAAGAGGTGTATGAGAAGAAGTTATTGATAGTCGGAGAACAAGAATCATTATTACAAGTAGAACGTGCACGTTGTATGGTGAATGTGTTTATTTCGTGGGCACAAACACATGACTACACTTTACCTATTGTAAATGTGTGGTGGACCGGTCGCCATGGAGCACTCCAGAATATCATTAAAAAGGAAATGGATTATCGAAAAAACCCAACTGATGTTTTGGTTCAATTCTCTTCTGGTCCTTCTGATGGGTACCTTGGTATGTCAGCAAAGTCCACACGAGGGGGATCGGATATTAGTTTTAAAAATCTAGGAATAGGATCAGTTGAACAAGATTTGATGGTTGATATTAATACATCAGTTAATCAGGTATTGATCAATACAATCACTGAGCTATCTCTTCCAGAAGCTATGGAAGAAAGGAAACTATATATTCGTAGTAACCCTTCTATTCGTCAACTTACGAGAAAAGTGGGATCCCAGATATTAGAAATGATGAGGGATCGATTATTTGACCGATTGAAGGAATTTGATGATGAATACTTGAGGAGATATATATTAGATACTTGGTTGAATGCTTCTCCTGATACCTATCCTCCATATGTGAAAGTAACTGGATTAGGTAGTAAAATAGGTTCTATACGGGCAAAGATAGAACATCCATTAGAGAATGATAAAGTTCGATGTTTAATAGATGGTCCATTACAAATAGAGAAATATGGGTTTGCTAGTGTGGGGGTGTGTGGTTCTGGTAAGAGAATTATGAAAATTAGGGCAAAGTATAGTTCTGAGAAATTAGCATCATCTTTAAAATTTATGGGGGATCCGTGGTAACACCATTTCAACAATACCTTACCGAAGAAAAAGAAGAGAAAAATATTCACCTTGAACACCTTGAAGATCTTGTGTTGAATAAAGGGATTTATGGTGTCAATGACTGTATGGATTTTCTTACCGCTCTCACAAACATGTTGAATGGACATTCTAAAACTTCTGTGAACATCACTACCAAGTGGGATGGTGCTCCATCTGTTGTTGTTGGGATTAATCCTGATAATGATCAATTCTTTGTTGGAACAAAAAGTGTGTTCTCGAAATCTCCAAAGATTAACTATACCGAACAGGATATTGAACAAAATCATGATTCTCCTGAATTGAGAGATAAATTGAAGATTTGTCTTCGATACCTGCCCAAGATTGGCATCAAGGGTATTCTTCAAGGAGATATTTTATTTACTGATGGGGATGTGGTCGATAAAGAAATCCATGGAACCATATACACCACATTTACCCCAAACACCATCACGTATGCCATACCCCATAGTAACCTTTCACAGAGAATTAAATCTGCTAAATTAGGTATCGTTTTTCATACTGAGTATACTGGACCATCTTTTTCAACTCTTCGTGCCTCATATCATGTTGATTTGGGGTATCTTCATCATACTAGAGATGTGTGGTTTCGTGACGCAAGCTTCATTGATGAGTCTGGTACAGCCACGTTTACTGATGATGAGACAAAGTTAATGTTGGGGGGGATAGAAGAGATTAGAAGAGCATTTTCATCCATCAACCATAAAGTATTACAACAAATTGCGTTGAGTGATGTATATCGAGATCTTATTAAGATGTATAATAACTCGGTCATACGGAACGGTTCTATCATCAAGAACACTATTATTCACACAAATGAAATGATTCGTTGGATTGATGATCGGTTGAGTGCCAAGATCAGGGAGGCAAAAAAACCCGAAACACAACGAAAGAGAACACAAGAGAAAACTAATATCATGGGGTTCTTTCACCTACATAATCAAGAGTTGAAGTTAATTTTTGACTTGCAAAATCTTATCGTTTCTGCTAAACTAATCATACTTCACAAACTCTCAATGGCAGAGAGTACTAAAAATTTCATTCAAACTGAATCAGGGTATAAAGTTACGAGACCAGAGGGGTTTGTGGCAGTTGATCGATTGGGGAATGCAGTAAAGTTGGTTGATCGTTTGGAGTTCTCAAAACACAACTTTCAAATAGCTAAAAAGTGGCACAAGTAAATACTCATAAATTTCAAGTCCTCCAATTTAGAAATAGTTTAAATATATGCCTAGATCAGTAAAAGATTTGATTGGAAAAAAGTTTGGTCTGTTGACAGTTCAGAAACTCATCAATAAATCCAATCAAGGAAAAGGTGGTGATGGGTCAAAAACAAAATGGGAATGTGTTTGTGAATGTGGTAGTAATGTTATAAAACACTACACAACAAACAACTTGATTGCTGGAAATGCAAAAAGTTGTGGATGTTTGTCCGCCTGTCATAGAACAGGGAGTAAAAATTGGAAATGGAGAGGTGGAAGAGTTAAAAATAGAAGTGGATACGTAACAGTTACAGTGAGTGATTATCCAGGAACATCGAAATCCATCTCAATCCATGAGCATACATATATGATGGCTAAATTTTTGGGACGCCCGATTAGAGAAAAAGAATCTGTTCACCACAAAAATGGGGTGCGGGATGATAACCGTTTAGAAAATCTAGAACTATGGTCCAGTTTTCAACCACCAGGACAAAGAGTTATAGATAAAATACATTGGGCTAAAGAAATTTTGGAAACATATAAAGATTTTAAACAATGATCTTGTGAGGATATTATGAGAGACATGGTAATTGGTGCGGTTACTGGATATAGTTTTAAACATTTAGCGGCATGGGCAAATTCATTAGATATGTCTGGGTTCAAAGGAATCAGGGCATTGATTGTATATAATATGGACGGTGAATCGGTAAGAGAACTCTCTGATAGAGGATACACCATTCTGGGATTCATGAAAGATGATGTGTCTGGAGCCCTATCCTATCCTAAACCACAATTTTCTATTGTGGTTGAACGCTTCCTTCATTATTACCTATTTCTCGATAGTAAAGAAAATTTAAACAATATACGATACATCCTCTCAACAGATGTTAAGGATGTTATTTTTCAAAGAAACCCAAGTGTGTTTTTTGATTCATGTCAAGCTCTTGAGTCTGAACAGGCTTGTTCTATTATTGCTTCCTCTGAGGAATTACAATACCAACATGAACCTTGGGGGGAAAATAACATGGTTCAATCATATGGCAAGGGATTTTATGAGCGTCATAAAACAAACACCATATACAACTGTGGTGTAATTGCTGGTAAGTTTCATACATTCCTTGGTATGTGTAAAACATTGTATCTCATGTCTGCCGGTGCCCCACAATTTGTTCCTGGTGGGGGTGGACCGGATCAAGCGGCATTAAATCTTCTCCTTGATACCCCAGCATATAAAAATATCACTCTTTACACTAATCATGATCATGCATGGGCGGCTCAATTGGGCACAACCATGGATCCATCTAAAATAACTAAGTTTTCTCCCTATCTCCAATCTTTTCCTCGTATTGATACAGAGAGAAATCTTATTGTTACCGTAACAGGGGAACCTTATACTATTGTTCACCAATGGGATCGTGTTCCAATGGTGAGATCTATCGTTGAAAGGAAATATCTATAATGTCAACACAAGAGCCAATTGGAGACGATAAGCAGATTCAAACAACACCACAACAAAAACATGTTAAACGTAAGTTGTTATTTGTGGTTCATCGGTATGCTCCATTCCCTGGAGGATCTGAGAATTATGTTAAAGATATGGCAGAGACGGCATATTTTAGGGGTCATGATGTTACGGTGTTAGCCGGTGAACATCAAGGTGCTCATAATGGTGTCCCTGTAACTTCTGATGCTGCGATACTATTCCAACAATGGGATCTTATTATTGTTCATGGTGGGGATGTTGCTGTTCAGAATTTTGTGTTGGAACGGGCTGATAAGTTAGGTGGACCGGTACTCTATCTTCTTATTCTCCCATCAAATTCACCAACTTGTGTGTCTGCTCTCTATAAAGCATCCTATTTGGGATGCTCAACATATGCAGACTACCGACATGTACATGGATATCAAGTTCAACATAAAGCTGTTCGTGTTCGTCATGGTATTAATATTAATCAATCTATTGGTCCCAAGGGATTCAGAGAGAAGTTTGGAATTACCACCAAATATATGTTCCTTTCATCTGGTGGGTTTTGGGCAAATAAAGGATTTGATGAACTAACAGACACGTTTAATTCCTTGAAGCGGGATGATGTCACGTTGGTTTTGACTGGATATGATAACCGTAACAATCTAATGGGTGCTGATTCCCCTAACGTAAGGACATTGTTACTACATACACGATCTATGATGTTATCCGCACTTCGCGAAGCAGATCTGTATATTCTAAATTCTACTTCTGAGGGGTTTGGGTTGGTTCTTCTAGAGGCAATGTTGAATGGCACTCCATGGGCGGCTCGTCATATTGCAGGAGCAGAAACCTTGAGAGAATTTGGATTCACATACACCACACAAGATGAATTGTCTAACTATATGAAGAATTTTGTTGGGGTTCCACAGGCTGACCTTGTAGCTGGACAGAATTATGTAATAGCGTCCCATCAGATTTCCCATACCGTCGCTGATATTTTACGGATACTAGGATGAATTTAACATTTGGAATTTGTACAACTCTCGATGATCCACAACGGCTAGATGATGTGATTTCAAGTATTCAGAAATTAAATGCCGTAGGATCAGAAATTATTATTGCTGGTCCAAATTCGGGTGCGTGGATCACACATAAGAAAAATGTTCTTACCCGATCAGCCAAGAATGATGTGGTTGTTCTTCTTCATGATTATTATCTCTTTGATAAGAGATGGTATGAGGCATATGAAGAATTTGGGTATAATTGGGATGTCTGTAATAACCCACAATTTTTAATTGATGGTAACAGGCATTTTACTGATTGGATTCTCTGGGATCACCCCCAATATCCTCGGTATACTTCTTTAGAATACACAAATTATATTACCAAATTTCAATATATTAGTGGTGGATTTTTTCTTGCCAAGAAACAGTTTCTCCTTGATCACCCATTCAATGAGTCTCTTCCTGTTGGGTCTCCTGAAGATGTCGAATGGTCATTGAGGATTCGTGATGTGGCGAGGATTGCCTGCAACCCATGCGCCATTGTTATACATAATAAGAAACATCGTGATTGTGGAAGGGAAGGATTCCCATTCAAACAATCCACCCATTCTCACATTGATGAATATAAAAGGATGATTGGTTATGATTAAGGCTGTTATTTTCGATCTTGATGGAGTTCTTATTAATAGTACAAAAAAATTACATTATAAAGCTCTTAATTTGGCTCTAGCTGAAGTGTCAAAAAAATATATCATAACCAAAAAAGAACAACATTCAATATTTGAAGCATTATCAACCAGACAGAAACTCAAAATATTATCTGAACTTAAAGGTCTCCCAGTTAAACTACATAAATCGATAGAAGATAGAAAACAACAAATTACTAAAAATCTACTAATAAAAGATCTTCCATATAGTTCATATGTAATGAGATACTGGCTAGAGAGGGTGAGAAAGAAATATGGAATAAAGTTGGCTCTTTGCACAAACACTATCCCCGAATCAACTTCCATCATACTAGAAAAACTTAGGATTGATAGTGGTATATTTGATGTTATTTTAACAAATGCTGATGTGGTGAATCCTAAACCAAATCCAGAAATTTACCTCAAAGCACAATCTTTACTTGGTATTTTACCAACAGAGTCTTTGATAGTTGAAGATTCTGATAATGGGGTTAAGGCTGCTGTTGATTCAGGATCAATAGTTTTCCATGTTGATGGACCAAATACAACCAAGTATGTTAGTAGGACGTTCAAATATGTTAGATTTATACAGAAAAATCTTGATAAGTTCCCCAGAAAAGTTATAACTCGTAGAATTAGAAAGAGACCAGTTGGAGAGTATCAACAATCATTTTATTGTTTTGATAGGGTGTGTGTTTCATGTGGAAAAATTAAATCAACTTCATTTACAACCTTAAAAAAATATGTTGACCATGGATTCACGGGAAAGTGTTTCTCATGTTTCATTAAATCTGATAGAGTATCGATGAGGGGAGATAACCATCCTAGATGGGTTGGATGGAAAATGAGGAAAAATAGACAGGGGTATGTTATATTGAATACTCATTTTTTATCAAAAAAGGATAAAATTTTATGCCAGGGCATGACTAAGAACAATACAAAATTTAGAAGAAATCAAATTTTTGAACATAAATTTATTCTTGCAAAGCATCTCAATAGACCACTATTAGAACATGAAAATGTTCATCATAAAAATGGCATTAAGGATGATAATAGGATAGAAAATCTTGAATTGTGGAGTACTTCCCAACCATCGGGACAGAGAGTTACAGATAAAATAGAATGGTGTAAACAATTTTTAAAAGAGTATGGTGAATTATGATAGACAAACGTGTTAATGTTCTTATTCCCGCTGCTGGATTGGGGTCTAGATTTTCGCAAGCCGGATACACATTTCCAAAACCACTAATTGAAGTTAATGGTAAACCTATGATTCAAGTGGTGGTGAATAATTTATTTGGTCAGCTTGTTAATGTTTTGAATCATATTAATATCCACTATATATTTTTGGTACAAAAGGAACATTATGACAAATATAATCTTTCATTTGTATTAGATAAAATTTCTCCAGGATGTGATATTGTTCAGGTTGATGGTATCACTCAGGGTGCCGCATGTACAACACTCCTGGCGGGACATCTTATCAATAATGATGAACCCCTTATTATCGCAAATTCGGACCAGTGTGTGGAGTGGGGTAATGACTTTCTTATTAATGATTTAATGAATCAAGACATTGATGCCGGTATCATCACGTTTCCTTCCGTTCATCCTAAGTGGTCCTATGCGAAGATTGACTCTAGGGGATTTGTTTCTGAAGTGGCAGAGAAGAAACCAATTTCAGATTTAGCTACTGTAGGAATTTATTACTGGAAACGTGGATCGGATTATGTGAAGTATGCCGATCAGATGATTTCCAAAAATATTAGAACAAATAACGAATTTTATGTGTGCCCAGTGTTTAATGAGGCAATCGGTGACGGTAAATTGGTTCGTGTGAAGAACATTAAGAAGATGTGGGGTATCGGAACACCAGAAGATCTAGCAACATATTTGGAAGCTCATAAATTATGAGAACTATTATTGAGATTGGATCTTATACGGGGGAGTACACTAAAAAGTTTCTAGGAGATGAAAATGCTTTAGTGTATGCGTTTGAGCCCAATAAATCACATTTCAATAAACTTATTACGTTATCTCATACATATCCCACACTTCACCCCATACCATTTGCTGTTGGTTGGGGGGATAACTTTGAACCGTTGTTTCATGATCCTGATGATCGAAATTATTCTCTTGAACCAATGGGCACAAAGTATTCTGGTAAAGAGTTTACATTGACATGGACCATTCGATTGGACACATTCATGGAGATGTATAATGTTCCCTGCGTGGATTTCCTTCACATTGATGCCCCATTTTCCGAGGAAGCCTGTCTATGTAGTTTAGGTGATAAGTTTAAATCTATTCATGCTGGTAGTGTGGTTGTGTATAGTATGGTCGAAACTATCGATACTGTTCTTCAGGATTTTGGATTTCGTGTGCAGGGGCAAGATGTAATTGATACGAATCAACATGTATTGAATTTCTGGAGGATGTTATGAGAATCGTTATTGAGATTGGGGCAAACAATGGGGATGACACTGCTCACCTATTAAGGGGAGCGGATATGATGTATGCATGTGAACCGGATCCTGCATTGGTGAATGTGTTGGTTTCTAGATTTTCCACAGAGGGTAATTTTAAAATTTGGGCATGTGCTATCGATCTGACAGAGGGGGAAAAAGAACTTCATATTATGGAACATGAGCGGGGGATTAATAGTCTGTACCCCCTTCATACAAATCTCCTACAGACACCACTACAGAAACATTGGCAATACCAGAGGGGAATGACCCATAAGATTTCTATTCAGACTAGAAGACTTGATTCTCTTATTAAAGAACACAATATTCCACACATTGACTACATGTGGATTGATGCACAAGGAAATGATTTGATTGCCCTTAAGAGTATGGGGGAATACATCAACATTCTGAGAGCCGGAAGATTGGAATGCACCTATAAAGTTCCAATCTATGAAGGGGTAGATAACTCATATGAATCTGTGGTACAATTTCTATCCTCTCATGGGTTTGAGCATGCTATTGACTATGTACATCAAGACGAATCAGAGGTTGATGTGAAGTTTTGGAGAAGAGAAGATGATGGAATTGATTCCAAGTAAGTACTTTAAAAATGAAGTTCAAGATGACTGGAATAGGAAAAGACTTTCTAAGATACTGAGCATCTTTGGAGAAGACTGGTTTAGGGATAAGAAAGTTCTTGAGGTCGCCTGTGGGAGAGGATTTTTTGGTAGAGAATTGTCCAAATTGGGGGCAATTGTCACTTTTACTGATGCTCGACAGTTATTTGTTGATGCACTCGTGTATGATGGTTACACCGCATTAGTTATGGATCAAGATCAAGATTGGAATCTTACATCAACATTTGATCTAGTCATTCACTTTGGTGTGTTGTATCATTTAGATGACTGGAAGAAAGATTTAAAATTCTCTATCGCTGCGGCACCAATCGTATTACTAGAATCTGAGGTGGTCGATAAAATTGATCCTACATACGAAAAGAAGGTTCAAGAAGAAGATGAGTACGATCAGGCTTTTAATAGAACTGCTACAAAGTTTTCAGATTGTCATGTTGAGGAGTATTTGAAAGAGTTGGGGGTTCATGTAGAAAATCAAAGTGATACATCAATCGATTGTTGTCCCCATTTCATTTATAGTTGGGAACATGGACAAGAAGAGGGTGGAAATTTTCACAAGAATACGTTGCGCAGAAGAATGTGGATTATTCGGAGGTAGATTATGCAAACATGGATACTAACGTTCAATAGACCAACCGCACTTAATAGACAGATTGATTCTTTTAAATCATGGACCGATGTTCATGTGTTTTCTAATCACCCCAATATAGCTCTTACACAGGAAAATCATGATCTATTGAATCAAGGTAAATTGAAGGTCATGTATAATACCCTTTCCGATGAAGAGTCAAATTCATGGTGTGCTCGTAGTTGGAATAGTATCTTCATTAAAGCATTCAAGACAGAAGATGAGATCATTTGTGTTCAAGACGATACGTGTATTGCGGGCACCGAATCATTCAAGAATTTAATTCTTTCCAATAAAGATAAGTATGATCTGATTTGGGGTCCTGCAGGGGATCAGTTCTTTTATGTGAAGAAAAAAGTTCTTGCCCGTGTTGGGTATTTTGATGAGAGGTATCTTGGTTGCTATTGTGGAGATGCAGACTGGCTGAAGAGAATATGGCAACAATGGGATGCTGATAGATTATCTATTTCTGAAAGTCACGATTGGGGGTTTCACCATAATTTAATTGGGGTTGAACATCATATTCCCACCCATATTCAATCTAAAGCCTGTGATGCCACCTATGTGAATCAGCATCAGGAAATTGAAGACAAAATGTGTGGAAGAAATAGTATTCTTGAGCATTCTCAGTCTCATTACTGTGCTAAATGGGGACATATGTTAAATGGAACGGGACCAATTTGTAGAGTTGATGTCCCATTCGGAAGTTTGATTCCCGATATTGATTGGTATCCATGGTTTTCTAAAAAGTATTTGGGGAGGGAATAATCATGTACAGAATCTATATTGATGTCAAAAATGAAGATGATGCCGTCCTCTTGCAACAGATTCTTCATGAGTCATTATGGAAGCAAAGGTATATGCGAACTGGTAAAGAGGATTTAACCGTTCACATGATTGAAGTCAAAGAGTAAACTATATTTTATTATTGGAGGAATGTATGTCTGTCAACAATGAACAGTTTCTTAAGAGACAATCGGATTTTTGGGATAATATTTCACAGAGTTGGTCCCTTTCCCACCGTGATCCGGTTGTAGGTTGGTATAACGAACATCAGGCATTTCCATATGAACAATTTTTATTTCGTAATCTACCTATTAATGGTGGTGAAATTGTTTTGGAATATGGATGTGGTCCCGCTCGTAATTTAGTTAGGTGGTCAAAGAAATTTGCCCGTATTGATGGGGTCGATATTGCGCCAGGATGTATTGAGAAGGCAAAAATTCACCTAGCTTCAGAGGGTATCACAACCTCAAATTTGTGGGTGAATGATGGTAGGTCATTGGAGATGATTTCTGATGTTCAATATGATATTGTCTTTATGACAATTAGCCATCAGCATATAACCAGTCGTTCTGTTAGATTGAATTTATATAGAGAATTTTTACGAGTACTTAAGCCGAATGGAATATTAACCTTTCAAACTGGATTTGGACCAAGCCATCCCAGGTCAGTTGATTATTTCGCTGATACTTTCACAAATGAATCTGATTTTGTGGATAAGGATGTTCGGGTAGAAAATGTCCAACATATAAAAACCGATTTGGAAGAGTGTGGATTTGTATGGGTGGATTCCATATTCACACAAACCGTCAAAGATGAACATGATTGTTGGATTTTCATTCAATGTCAAAAACCAAATACATAAATTATCGTATGATTTTCCCAAATGGGAAGTCTTATGTTGGATGGACGCAAAAATCACTAGAGGACAGAAAACACGATCATTACAAAACTTCTTTTCATAAGAAGCGGAGATATGCCGTCCATGAAGCAATTTTGAAATATGGATTTGAATCCATAACATGGGAAATTCTTTATGAATCAGAAGATAGAGATTTTACCCTAAACATTATGGAGTCATACTTTATAAGGTTGTATGGATCTTATATTGAGGAGAATGGATACAATTTGACTTGGGGTGGGGACTCTCCTGGTCTGGGGGTAGTCCAATCCAAAGAAAGCAAGCTTAAACGGAGCACATCATTAAAGGGTAGGAGAGTTGGTAACTTCACTCCCCAATCCTTTATCAAAATGTCCATTGCTCATAAAGCAGTAAGTAAGCGGAGAATTAGAGATGATAAAGGTAGGTTCATTGGGATAGGTCGATAATGCGTCAGAATGGGCTCTAGAACGATCTTTGGTGAAAATATGATGTACATTGCACATAGGGGGAACTTATCCACCAAGTTTTCTACAAGGGAGAATTCCCCCTCATACTTGAATGAAGCCATAAGTGCTGGATTTTATGTTGAAATTGACCTACGGGGGGTCAATGGTGAATTTTGGTTTGGACACGATAAACCACAATATAAGGTAGAGTATGAATATATCCAGAGTATAGCCCATAAAGCGTTTTTTCATTGTAAAAATGTGGAAGCCATTGATATTCTTACTGATTATGTTCAAGATCCACATTATTTTGTTCATGATACTGATGATTACACGATAACGAGTAAGGGACTCATTTGGTGTTATCCTGGCAAAACACCACCTAAAAGAAATGCCATTATCGTGTTACCCGAAACGTTTGTTGATGGCATTTCTTTCTATCTTACCAAACATAATGCGGTTGGGGTGTGTTCCGACTATGTAAATGATTTGATATTATAAATAAATCTATCGCACCATAATCCTGTAGAGGGACTAATGAATCCACTTCACATTCCAAAACACGGTCTCAACATACAACGTTCTCAACTTCCACAAATCAAGTCTACTGACATATCTGAATTCATCGAATGGCTTAAACATACCAAACACATAACCGTTACCCATGCTGATTTTCCTGTTGCCTCTCTCTATCCCTCTCAGGGGGAATTCAATCAAGTTAAAATTAGGGAATTGATGAAGGATAAGCGGGAGCATTTGAAGAAGCCGGTTATTATTTCTGCCGATCACTATCTATTGGATGGGCATCATCGTTGGTTAGCTCTTCTTAATATGGACAACAAAGATACTATTCCTGCCATTGTTGTCCATATGAAAATTCTAGATCTTCTTGCTGCTGCTAAGGAATTTCCAAAATCATTTACCAAGACGGTTGTTGAATCATTTACCAAATTCAATGAACCACATGAAGTGTTGGCATTTGGGCGCATGAATCCGCCAACTGCTGGTCATGAAAAGGTGGTAAATATGGTTCATCATGTTGCGGCTATGAACCGAGCATCACATAAGATTATTCTATCTCATAAGCATGATAAGGATAATCCCCTTCCACAAGATAAAAAGATTGAACATGCTAAGATTGTTTTCCCTGCCACTAATATCATTGGATCATCCAAAGAAAAACCATCACTCATTCATCATGCAGCAGATTCATATAAAGCTGGAATACAACATCTTCATGTTGTTATGGGGGATGATCGGGTTGATGAATTTCGTACCCTTTTAAATAAGTATAATGGGAAATTTGATAAGAATGGTAATGGGTATCAATTTAAATCAATTACTGTCCATTCTGCTGGGAAACGAGATAAATCTGATAATGGGGTTGAGGGAATCTCCTCCACCAAAATGAGAGAGTATGTGAAGAACAATGATTTTTCCAAGTTTAAGAAAGGTCTCCCTTCTACCATGACAACCGATAGAGCAAAGGAACTATTTGCTGATATGAGAAAACATACTAGTGTGCTAGAAGAAGAAACTCAATTATTGACCGAGGGTGTTCATGATGCATCTATTTTCAAGGCAGTTTTCTTAGCTGGTGGGTCTGGGTCTGGAAAAGATTTCATCCTCAAGAAAGCACTTGATGGGCATGGGCTTGTTGAAATCAATTCAGATAAAGCTCTTGAATATTTGATGGATAAACATAAGCTTGATAAGAAAATGCCTGAACATGAAGAGGGAAGAAGGGATGAGGTTCGTGGAAAAGCAAAGTCCATGACAGAACTTCGTCAAAGGTTTGCCATTGAAGGAAGAAACGGAATCATTATCAATTCTACTAGTGCCGATGTAAAGAAGCTTAAGCGCATTAAGGATATGGTTGATGAAATGGGTTATGATTCTAAGATGGTATTTGTTGATGTTAGTGATGATGTATCACGTCAAAGGAATGTAGAACGCGGTCAACGTGGTGGGCGAATGGTTCCTGAGAAAATTCGTTCACAGAAGTGGAAGGAAGCACAGGATGCTCGTGTAGAATTTTCAAAATTGTTTGGCACCGATAACTATCATGAAATTGACAACAATGAAGATCTTCGTACTAATCTAGATCCTGAAGTCCACAAAGCAAAAGGTAAAGAGCTTCTTGATCTTTTCAAAACCGTTAGGAAGTTTACACAAACAGAGCCCAAACATCCCAAAGCACAAGAATGGATTCAAAGTAACTTGGGTAAATTGGCAAAGAAGCCTATCGGCAATAAGAAGCAACAGGCTTCTGCTACCCCACCATCAGACCAATCTGAGGCAGCAAAGCAAGCCAGAGAGATGGGACTACAATATTATGGATTTGGTCGATATGGTAAAAATGGAAAGATTACACATTTCTCGTTACATGATAAACTTGTTGAAAAGAGTAAGATTGTAGAGAAACCAAAGCAACCGGTTAAAGAATCACTTGATGATGCATTTGCCAATCTCTTAACTGAAGGTGAACCAGTTCTAGATTCAGGAGAAGAGGGTGGTCCTATACTCGGAATGGATAAAGGTGAAAAAGAAGTTCTCTCCCCATTGAGTGGAGGAAAGGCAACTTCAGGACCAAAGAAGACATTCAGAGAATTACGAACGGAGAAAAAATAATGGCACAGATCACACAAGCACTCAGAGGATCCCATCAATACATGGGTAAAGTTAACGGAAAAACATTCGTTGTTCCTCATGGTAAGTTGGATATTTACGCAAAGGATTATTATTCGGCACACTCGGATGATACTATTACTTCGCGTGAACATGTGAAGAAACACAATCCTGGATTTTCTGATGAAGAAATCGATGCTGTTCATGCTCATGTTAATAAGGAACACCAGAGCAAATTAGAAGAATCCATGACATACGATTTAAACGAATCAAAGGAATATAGACTCCCAAGTGGTGAAGTTGATCATAAGAAGGTTGATGCACAATATAAGAGAAATGAAAGCCAGAATAAGCACATGGCAAATGCTGTATTGCTTGCAAAACATTATGGAACTGAAGATGAAGTTGCAACTGCACAAAAGCATTTGGATGATGGAAAGAAAGCTGGGCACAACGTTCATTATGCCGAAAATTCCAAACTCCATATCGATCTTCTCAATAAAATGAGAAAAGCTCGTGGTCAAAAAGAAATTCATGAAGAAGTGGAAACTCCTCCTATCCAAGTTCGTTCAGCCTACACAAAAGCTTATGCTAAACACCACATGAAAGGTAGAGCTGAGGCAATGAAAGCGTCATATGCTGAAGTTGAGAAGAAACATGGTCCAGAAATGACTGCAAAATTAAAAGCATTTCATGATCATAATGAAAAGTCTTTGCAGGAAGATACACTAGAAGAAGGTAGACCAATGGTCGGTGATGTTTTTCATCGTCACCAAACCCTAGTAGCGAAAAAGACGCTAAAGATGCATGATGCTGCAGTTGGGGTCATGGGTGGCATGAATAAAGATGAAGCCAGAGCGCATTTGAGTAAAATGGGATGGACCAAGAAGCAGATACATGATCATGAGCATTCCTTAAATGAAACCGGACAATTGGTCGAACATGGGTTTGTTGGGTTCGATCATAAAGGTAACCGTCATGAGGTTGAAGCATCATCCCTTCTTGCAGCAGTAGAGCATATTCGTAAAAAAGCAAACACCCCAAAGAGCAAGCATCACTTAGTTCATGCAAAGATTGCAGAGAAGGACACACCAGAAGGACGCAAACAAGTCGTTCATACTCCAATGGATGAGGCATTTGAGTTGAATGAAGCGTCACTCACTCCGAAAGAAAAAGAGAAGAAAGAGGAGATTGTAAAAGCCATGAAAAAAGATAAAGCTGGTTTCGTAAAGCGTTATGGTAAGAAAGCTAAGGAAGTGATGCATGCAACCGCAACTAAGAAAGCTAAGGAAATGAAAGAGGACAACACTCTCACTCTTGTCAAAGAGTTAATCCATGAGGCAGCATTCACCCGCAGACACTTCCGTCAGGTTGCTGATATCATCAAGAATCATCCAGATCCAAAAAAACGTCACGAAATGGCAAGTCACCATGCAGAAGTTTTTGCAAAATCAAATCCACGTTTCGACAAGAAGCGTTTCTTTGATGCTGCTGGGGTGAAGGACCATATGAATGAGCAGGTAGAGCAGATTGATGAAGTCTCAAAGGATACATTGAAATCCTATGTTACAAAAGCCACTGCTGATGTGAAGAACTATTCATATCGTCGCGGAATGAATGATGCTCTTGCTGCACATGAACGTCTCGCTGGTCAACAAGATTCTCATGATAAATTCAAGTCTGTTTCTAAATTAGAAGGAGACCGCGTGAATAAGAGAATGTCAGGTATCTTGAAGGCAGTAAAGAAGATTAATGAGGCATCATCTTCTGAAGTATATGGAAGTCGTTTGAAGAGCAAAAAAGGAATCAAAAAATACGAAACTGGTGATGGTAAGAGACATGTCTCAGAGAAAGATGCCATGGCTCACGCTGATAGAGTTCACAAAGCAACTGGGAATATTATTTCTGTAGAAAAATTAGACGAGATGGTTCTTCATGGGCACCCATGGCACAAGAAAAGTGATGAGGAACTACACTATATCGCCAAGGATGCTAAGGAAGCTATGGAAGCTATTGGCACCCATGACAAACATGCTGCAAATAAGTATGCCGATCAAATGAATGATGCGTTGTCTATCCTCAATCATCGTTATGTTCAGAAAATTACAGGGAAGAGAAAGGGATAATGATGAAATCCTTCAAAGAGATACTAGACGAAGAACAGTTCAAACTAAAGGTTTCAGCCACAAAGAGAGAGAATGCTACTCCATTGTCTGGTCCGCAACCCAAGAAGGTTGACTATAAGGAATATACTATTCCTGTTAAGGCAAAGTCGAGGGAACATGCACTATCTAAGGGAATGAAGCATGTCAAGGATCTTCATCCTGACTATCATGGTCATGAAGCCACCATTCTTGATGAGGAATCTTCTTCCGGTATGTCATTCAATGATGCAGTTTCACATGCTAAGAAACATGGGCACCGTGTTACCTATGGAACACAGACTCGCAAATGGCACACCATTGATAAGAACGATAGAGATTATCATACCTCGTTCGCATTGGATCCTGATGAGGCAAAGAGACATGGGATGGCAAAATCATTACTGATGTCAACTCAATCCAGGGTTATAAAGGAAGAATATAAGGTTGGTGATGTGGTGGTTCCAGACAAAGGACCTCATGCCGGTGTTCCCCATGAAGTTATCCATATCCATGGAAATGGGCACATAAATATCCGACCAAAAGGACTCCCCATTAAGAGCGTTAAGTATCGTTTGGGTGCAGCTACCGCACAACCACATGAACTTAGACCACATTTTGATTTATCGGAGGGGGTTAAGGTTGGTGATAGGGTTCATATGGGGTTTGCTGTTCGGGGTGGAGCTGGTCATATTGGCACCGTTCACCAGATCGATGGGGATACCGTTCATATAAAACTTCATGATATTGGAAAATTTGGATCCCGTATTGTGAAGGGGTCAATGAATCTAGTTTCTCCGTTGCACGAAGAAGTCTCACCAGATCTTAAAATTAAGACCGGAATTAACAGGGAAGTGGTACAAGAGGCGTTTAAATGTGATAAAAATATGGATGTGAAGGGTCCTGGACCTGATGAAAAATTTCAAAAGGAGCCCATTGTGACGCCGCTAACTACAGCATACACAAAGGGATAAAACCATAAATATGCTAAGAGATCCTAAAGCTATACTCTATTCTGATTCTGATGGTGTGATTTGTGATTTCTATGCCCAAGCTGAGAGGGTTTTGGGTCACAAATGGGTTAGTGATGATTCTAAGAAACATGATCATGGGTCGATTCTCAACCAACATGAGGAGTTTTGGGAAACCATACCTCCCATGCCCGATTGGAAGGTATATTGGGACTATATTGAAAAATATAACCCACATATTTTGACTGCTGTTCCTGATTGGGATCATAACTTTTCAGAAGTAGACAGGGGGAAACGAGAATGGTACAGAAGGCATATTCCTTCACTTCCAGGATCACGTATCCACGTCGTTTACAGAAAAGACAAACAATTGTACGCAGTGAATGGAAACACTCGAAACATACTTATCGACGACCATCCAAAAAATATTAGAGAGTTTGAGGCTGCTGGTGGAATAGGTATCCACCATATTAGTGCAAAAGTCACTATTTTGAGATTGAAAAGTTTAGGCTACTATTAATCACTAAAAGGAGAAATCAACATGTCACTATGGGGTACTACAGACGCAAACACAAATGCACCAAAATTCGCTATTGCTGGCGGATTGGGTGTTGCTGCAAACGGAAACGTTGCATTTGGTAATGTTCAGATTGGTGGTTTTGTTTCCAAGATGGGTCTTGGTGTATTTGGTGTATCGGCAGCAGAAGCATCCAATACAGTTAGAGAAGGTGCTAACACAACACATGCTGGTTGGAATCTCCGTAAACAGGGAACAGGATATGTTGAACGTATTGAAGTTCTCTCTGGTGGAGCGGGATATACACCAGGAAGTGGATCCATCACATTTGGTGGGTCAACTAGTGGTCAGGGAGCAACAGCAACCTATACCGCTAACGCAGCAGGAAATATTTCTTCTGTTGTTGTGACAAACGTAGGTAACACCTATAACGTGACACCTACTGCAAACATTGCCGTGGCATATTCTGTTCAGGCTTCATTGCGCGTGGTGATGGGCGGACGTGCTAACAGAATCATGTATGAGACCTTGGTTGCAACTGGAAACATCGCAGCGGATTCTGGTGCTGACGATGCAATCTTGGGTGCATAATGTCGGAAGTTATTACACATACTGTTGATGGGGATAACATCGTCCCCATCTTCGGTTCTACAGATGCGGTTAATTTTCATGATGAGGAGTCAAGAGAAGAATTCAACGACTTATTTGACTCCATCACAGATGAAGCAAGAAATCCTGAAATTATTTTTTCAGAACTTGCCACATTATTAAGTGCTGCTGGATATGTTCTCCCAAAGCCAACAGCATTTAATTCTGATGATGAGATCATATTCTCTTTACATCTTCATGAGGATGATCCTCAAGAACCTGAGTATTTTTATTTTGCTCACTCAGTTGTCTATGAGGATGGTGGTAGTGAAATTCATGCGGAATTAATGACTGAAGAGGAATTAGAAAATCTTTTTGATGATATGGATGAATGATGTACCACATTTATGTAAAAAAAGTGATGTGAAAATGAATCCTTTTGATGATATTAATCATGATAATGTGATGATTTACGCAACAAAATGTTATGATAAACCCATATATGTTAGAAGTGAATTAGCCGATGACATGAAGCATTTTAGCTATCTTCGTCGTCTATTCAGACGTTATACCCAATATGGTGAATTGAAAGAGAGATTGATACTTAATCACCTTATTATTGTGTATAATTTGTTTGGTCTTCCTGCAGCAACCAGACTACTCTTCTATCATATACGACCAGAGGATTATGGTATCTTAAAAACCTTTTTAGTGTTTTTAAATTACATGCCCACTTCGGTTTATGGGATTAATGGTAAAACGATTATTTCTAGTGAATTAAAATTAGACAGTAAAATTGTTGATACATTGAGATCTATTAAACCTAGTGGTGCCAATAATGAAATCACTTTTGATTGAATCCGATGCCCCAATTATTCAAGACTACTATTCAAACTTCCTCGATTTTGCTTGTGAACAACTAGGCATACCTGAGTGTCCTCCAGTTCAACTTGTCTCCAAAACCGGCAGCTCTTCATTCGGTAATTATAATATATCCACAACGGTCATTACTGTTGCCACTGATGGACGGCACGTTGCAGATATTTTGAGAACTATCGCACATGAATTGGTGCATGAGGCTCAACATATGAATGGATCCCCTACGGTATCCCTTGAGGAATTAGAATATCAAGCTAATGCGGTTGCTGGAATGATTATGAGAGAGTATAACAAACTCCACCCCGAACTCTATGATGCTGATGATATTGGTTCTGATGGGCAACTTGATGATAGTGGAAATCCTGGTGCGGCTCAAGGATCATTGGAAAATTCTGGTGTCACCGTTGATGCATTTCAAACTCCATCATATGAAGAGGGTGGACTTGATGATGGGCAACCTATGAGACCACCGTACCCCGTTGAAATGGCAGAGGGTCAGATAGTGTCTACTGATTCTGACGCATTACGATTATTGAAACTACAGAATAAAGCATTGAGAGCGTTTCCATCATCTCCAAAACAAAAAGCAATTCAACACCAGATTAAAGAACTTCAAGACAAGATGAAAAAAGAAAATACCCCAGAATATCGCCCACCACTTAAAGAAGAGGCACCTGTTAATTCTGTGAGTTCTGGTGGGGTTGATGGCATTGGATTTGGGTCAAAAGGAGAACCTGGCATTCATCCTAGTAAGCGTAATAAAGGACAGGTTCTTAAACGAAAAACATTAAAGCAATTTAGACATGGTTTGATTGGAGGTTCACTATGAGTGGAGTTATGGATTTCTTTAAAGAAGCTGGTGGATTGCTCGCAACAGTTGCCCCTACTGTTGCTTCTGCATTCGGCGGTCCCTTAGCTGGTTTGGCAACACAAAAACTTATTGGTGCATTGGGGCTGGACCCATCAGCAACGAAAGATGAGTTGGAGCAAGCTCTTCTTGGTGCAACCCCTGAACAGTTGTTAGCTATCAAGAAAGCAGAACAAGAATTTCTTGTAGATATGAAGCGGCTTGATATTGACCTTGAGAAGATTGCTGCTGGTGATCGTGATTCAGCAAGACAGAGAGAGATTCAAACCGGTGATCCTACACCAAAGATTTTAGCTGCCCTGATTGTTGGATTGTACATTTATGTACAATACTTTCTTCTTTCCGGTGTGATTGATGCATCTATGAAAGACTTTGTGTTGAGAAGTCTTGGTATGCTTGACGCGGCTCTTGGATTGGTTCTTGGGTACTATTTTGGTAGTTCTGCTGGTTCCAGATCTAAAGATGAAACCATCCATATTATGAATTCAAACAAATAAGGTTAATCATGAGCGATGTTCTTCCAGAATGCACAGCAGGATTTCATGATGTTCGGTTGAGTGTTGAACTCGTTAAGACCGAATTAAAAACACATGAAAAGGTAATAGATAAGCTAACTGAAGGGATTGAGAAAATCCAGGAGGTTAATACGAATCTATTACGCATGCTTGCAATTCATGAAGAAAAACATGAAGTTCATGATAAGATCAATGATGACATGGATGATGATATGAAGGCATTACATTTACGAATTACAACAGAGAGTCACATTACAGAAGAAAAATTTACTAGACTTGAGACCGAAATCTATGCTAGAATAGACTCTCTTAAAAAAGATATCATGATGTTGGTTCCCATCAAAGAAGAAGATGTAAAATCTTCACGCAATGTGGGTGATGTTCTAAAGGAAATAGATAGATGGAAATACATGATCGTGACTGCATTTGTTGTTGTAGCTTGGATTGTTGAGCATGTTAATCTTTCTATGCTTGCCAAGTTGTTTAGTGGAAATTAGTTGAAATTTTATTATGTCTCGTGCATAATTATGAGTTATGTTATATCTTGATTTAAAGTATATCAATCTTCTTTCCAATCACTTTGAACGATTTGTTAGAAAATCTGAATACTTATACAACGTTCGATGTCCCATTTGTGGAGACTCACAGGTAAAAAAGACAAGGATGCGCGGCTACCTTTATCGAGTTAAGGATAGCATGGCATTCAAATGTCATAATTGTAATTGTAGCATGGGGTTCGGCAATCTTTTGAAGCATATGAATACTGAGCTTCATAAAGAATGGACTCTAGAGTATCTGAAAGAGAAACGTCCATCAAGTTTTGCTATTCACCAGAAATTAACACAACGTAAAGAGTTTACTCAATCATCTGTTCGATTTGGGGTGGTTGATCAGGTTATTTATCAACATGCAGAAAAGATATCAGATTTGCCAGATTTGCATTTCTGTAAAGCCTATATAAGAGACCGACACATTCCAGAAAAATATTGGTCACGATTGTATTTTTCTCCATCATTTAAAGATTTTGCCGATGAAGTTTCTCCCAATCATGGGAAAGAAGTTTCTAAAGATCCTCGATTGGTTATTCCATTCTATGATGCCTATGGTTCTGTTGTAGCTATCTCAGGAAGAGATTTGTTAGGTAAGCGTGATGCGTTAAGATATATAACAATACGTGTCGATGCATCAAGTGAAAGGAAATTAGTATATGGATTGGATCGTGTTGACCAGAGTAAACCTGTCATTGTTGTTGAGGGTCCGTTGGACTCTCTATTTCTCACTAATGCTGTAGCATCAGGGAGTTCAAATTTAGTACTTGTGGCAAAACAACTTTCAGCACAAGATATCACGTTGGTTTTTGATAATGAACCTCGGAATAAAGAAATCATCGATCAAATGACCCAAGCCATCCGTGGGGGATATAAAGTTTGCATTTGGTCAGAATGGATTACACAGAAAGATATTAATGGTATGGTTCTAGCGGGGCACAAACCAGAAGAAATACAGAACATTATCAAAGACAATAGTTTCACTGGACTTACCGCACTAACACATTTGGCAGTATGGAAAAAAATTTAGGAGGATTGTTATGAGTGATGTGATTAACGTATTAGATCATGGATTAATTCGTCTTGTTGATCATATGGGGGATGATTTGTCTATTGTTCGTTCTGCTCGCGTGAGTTATAATGCAGAGTGGAGAACAGGTGAGGATGCTGGAAAAGATGAGAAGTTGATTAATTACTTGGTAAAGAATCGTCACACATCACCGATGGAGTGTGTTCAATTTACATTTGAAGTAAAAGCACCCATATTTGTGTTTCGACAGTGGCATCGTCATAGAACATGGTCTTATAATGAAGTGTCAGCACGATACTCGGAACTTCCAGAAGAATTTTATATTCCTACCCCTGAACATGTTGGTGTCCAATCAACAAGTAACAAACAAATGAGAGTGTTGGAAGGGAATGCCGGACTTACAGATAAAGATGTGGAATTTATTAATGACCTTCAAAGGCATTCACAAGAAGGATTTTCCCTTTATCGAAAACATTTAGAAGCTGGTGTTCCTAGAGAACTTGCTCGATGTCTTTTGGGGTTGAATACATACTCACATATGTTTGCAACGGTGGACCTTCATAATCTGTTTCATTTTTTGAATTTGCGATTACATAGTCATTCACAGTATGAAATTAGAGTGTACGCTGATGCATTGTTGCAGCTTATTGAACCTATTGTTCCCTTTACTGTGAAAGCGTGGAAGGAACACAACCAGTAATGCACTACATGCACCATGTTATTCCTCTTCACGAGTGGAGAAGAAGGGTAGATCCTAAAGCAACTAGATACAACAAAGAGTTCAATGCACCTGATAATGTTGTGTGGTTGACTTTGGAGCAACATATTGAATGTCATAAGAGATTGGCAGAAGATGGGTCTAAGTGGGATAGAATAGCTTATAGAAGGATGTCGAAACAAATTGGTCATGAGGAAGCAACAATCCTCGCTGTGAAATTAGCAAACACAGGAAGAAAGCAATCGCCAGAACAAAGACATAAACAATCACTCAGAATGAAAGGTAGGAGACATGGGTTAGGGTGGAAAGCGCCGTTAGAATTTAGAATCAGACAATCCGAACTACATAAAGGTGTTCCCAGAACAAAGGAATTTTGTATCAACCAGTCTATCAAACGAAAAGGTATCCCTGTTAGAAAAATAACATGCCCACATTGTAATAAAATTGGTGGGTGTTCTAATATGGTTCGCTATCATTTCAATAATTGCAAGGAGAAAAATGGAACAGTTTAAAGATCCTATATATGAACCTACTGGGTTTTCATTGAAAATTTTTAGGGATAGATATTCATTTACAGAAACCGAAACGTGGAAAGAAGCTTGCATTCGTGTAGCTAGACAAATGGGCACAGCGGAAACACCAGAGAAACAATCTCTATATACTACGAAATTTTATGAATCACTCTCTTCTAATCTTTTCGTTCCAGGTGGTCGAATGTGGTACAACTCTGGTAGAACCAATCCGCAACTTTTAAATTGTTTTGTTTTGAATCCTGATAAAGATTCAAAAGAGGGTTGGGGTGGATCTGCCTATGATATGATAGTGGTATCGATGACAGGTGGTGGGTGTGGTGATGATTTTTCTGATATCCGTCCCCGTGGTGCCACGATTAATGGTCAGAAAGGGGTTGCTCCTGGTGCTGTTGAGTTGATGCGGTTGATTGATTCATGTGCTCAACCGGTTCGGAACGGTGGGCAGCGTCGAGTAGCATTGATGTTTTCTCTTGATTTGGATCATCCAGATATTGAAGAATTTTTAAACGCTAAACTAGTCAAGGGTGAATTGACTCATGCCAATGTTTCTGTAAGATCCAAGCACACCAAAGCATTCATCAAGGCAATCAAGGAAGATGGAGATATCGAACTTCAATGGAAGGGTAAGTATAAGAAGACCATTAAAGCACGAACTCTTTGGGATACTATTGTTAAAAATGCCTATAATTCAGCAGAACCAGGATTTCTTAATTGGGAATTAGTAGAACATGAAAGCAATATTCATTACATCGAGAAGCTTGTTACCACCAATCCATGTGGGGAATTGCCCCTCAGTGCCATGGAACCATGTTGTTTGGGTCACATTGTACTCTCTCGATTTGTTGATGTGAATGAAATTGATTGGGTTCGTTTGGGGGAAACGATTCGTCTTGGTGTGAGATTTTTGGATAATGCTCTATCGGTCAATCATTTTCCATTACCAGAAATGAAAGTGAAATCTCACAATCTTCGTCGAATTGGGTTGGGTACTACCGCACTAGCTGATACATTGGCTCTCTTGGGGTATCGATATGGTTCAGAAGAAGGTAATAAATTCATTCATAAACTCTATCGGTTCATTTCTAAGGCAGCATATGAAGCCTCTGTTCTTTTGGCGATTGAAAAAGGTGCCTTCCCTCTCTGTGATCCCTCCAAGCATATTGAATCTGGATTTATGCGTCGTATGACTCCAAAGATTCGCTCATTGGTTGCCGAACATGGCATTCGTAACTGTACTCTTTTAACTCAGGCACCAACAGGAACCGTATCTATTCTTTCTGATAACTGTAGCGCAGGGATTGAACCAATGTTTGCCCCTGCATATGAACGTCGATATTGGGTGGGTGATGAGCGAAAGACTGAACTTGTATTTCATCCTCTTTTTGAACAGTTCATGAAGCAAGGAAGAAGCGTTGAACATTTTGTGGGCTCTCATGATTTGCAGGTGAGAGATCATCTTGAGGTTCAGAAAGTGGTTCAGAGTCATGTTGATTCAGCTTGTTCAAAGACTATAAATATACCGGAAAATTATCCAGTTGAGGAAATGGCTGCCGCGTGGTTGGAATATCTTCCTCATCTCAAAGGGACCACGTTCTATCGTGAGTCTACCAGAGGATTTGTGAATGCAGAGGGAAAGGTTGAGGCTCCACCCTTGACCCCTATTCCTCTTGATGAAGCCAAGAAGCGTTTTTCTGAGACTCACGTAACAGGTACACAAGGAGTGATGGAATGTCCAAGTGGGGTTTGTTCGGTTTAATACTACTTTGTTCTTTGTTTGTCTCTTCGTGTGGTGCGGTATTTCCTTCTCACTATAATGAGACGGAGTATCGAACTCTTGCAGATATTGCAACAGTTGTTTCGCTTGGTTCATGTGACAAGGAGACCACTACAAAACTTATGTGGCAAGCAACGTTTCTCTCCCATTACACAAAACATTTGAGTGGGGACAAGTCTACACATGAAGCGGTGATTTTAATCCATGACATGGTGAATGATCTATATAAGAGAGATACTATTTCAGAGGCATTCTGTACACGAAAGCTTCAATTGATCGGGCAAGCCGTTGATGCGCTCCAGCAATCTTCTGGGAGTAAAATAAAATGACAGAATTAACAGAACTCATCGGTGAATTGTTTGGATATAATCAATCACAGGTAAAAAATCTTGCACTTTTGTTGCAGGATATTGAACATGATTTGAATGATGGAAGACTATCAAAGAGTGAATATGATGAACTCATGGTGGATGTTGAACGATGTAAGAAGATTATTGATGTTTCAAATAACATTGAACTGAACACAAAAATTAATCAGACAATTCATTTAGTAATGGAACTTGCTAAGTACGCAAAATTTTAAAATGACCTATAAACATCATATTATTCCTAGGCATGAGTGGAAGAAAAGATTTGGTAATTTTGAAGGATTTAATTCTCACGATAATATAGTTTTTCTTACTAACGAACAACACATAGAGGTTCATAAAAGGTATTGGGAAGACAGACAACTTCTTGGGGATTTGAGAGCTTGGAAATTGATGGAAGGAAAGAATGAAGAGTTGTGTAAGATTCAAGGTAGTATAGTGGGGAGAATGTGTAGGGGAAAGAAATTATCCAAAGAAGATAGGGCAAAGAAAAGTCTATCGGCTAGGGGATTTCTTCCACAACAGCATCGATTAAAATTAGCTAAATCTAGAAAAGGTGTGGCAAGAACACCTGAAGTTATTGAGAAAATTAAACATACTCTAAAGAAGCGAAAAGAACTATCTATTATAAAGAAACCGCGATCAATTCATAAGGTGTTTTGCCCATATTGTTTGAAATATGGGGCTCAGTATAATATGACACGATATCATTTTAAAAATTGTAAATAGGAGTTGATATATGTCTATGACAACAGATCAGTTGCGGGGTGTTCTTGCAGATACCTTTCATTTATATTTTAGGTCCCATGTTTTTCACTGGAACGTAGTTGGTGTTCTTTTCCCTCAGTTACATGATTTCTTTGGAAAGATTTACACACAAACATGGGGCGAGTTGGATGTCATAGCTGAACATATTAGGGCATGTGGCGTATTGGCACCCCCCTCAATTTCTGCATTGATGGGATTTACAAACGTGGCACCAAGAGAATCAACACCAGGAACTTCAAAGGAGATGATTGAGGAATTGGTGGCATTGAATACCACACTTCTCAATTCTCTCGCTATCGCACGAAATGCTGCTGAAGATGAAAAAAAGCGTGGTGTGGTGAATTTTCTAGAGGGATTAATTGATGCTCATGAGAAATTGGATTGGATGTTGAAAGCTACTCTACAGGAGATGTCATGAAACTAACAACAACCTGCGAATCATGCGAACAGAAAATAAAAATAGACTATGATGAAACTATGACAAGTGTTTCTTATTGTCCATTTTGTGGAGAGGAATTAGATGGAGGAAATGATGATTTTGAAATCACCCACGATACACAGGATTCTGATTGGGATTAATATGAGATTATTTTTTTCTATACTTCTGTCTATTCTATTTATTTTTTCACCATCGTTATTAGGTGCACAGTTCTATAAATCTAAAACTTCCACCCTAACATGGACAGCAAATTCAGAAGAAGATTTGGCTGGGTATAAGGTTTATAGATCGTTGAATTATTGTAGTAAAAAACAACCAAAGACTCTTATAAATACTCTTGGTAAAGTGACTACCTTTGTAGATGATAAGATCCCTTTGGGAACGGTTGCGGTTTGTTACCATGTAACAGCATTTGATACTTCTGGTAATGAATCGGGACCATCTAATGAGGTGGATAAACCAATAGCGGTTGCACCGAATAGCCCAAAGTGGTTTGTTCCAACAACACCAATCATTAAATAGGGGGTACCATGGTATTTCTCAACGATTCACAGGTTCAATTTGAAGCACAGTATGCAGAACCAACTACCGATGCAGTTGGTGGAGTGTTAGAGGATTTGTCGCATACTTCAGTATATTACAAAGTAGGTAATGGATCTGTTGTGAAGTCTCATGATGTTCCTGCTACGTCACCTGCTGGTGGTGGACAGATTACCACCAATGTGGTTGTTCCCGTGGCTGTTGGACAGAAAGAGACTGTTGCGTTTTGGGTTACAGCAACAAGCTTGGCTGGGTTTGAAGGTGGTGAAACACAACGAGTTGAGATCGTTGTTGATCGTAAGGTAAAGGTTGCACCTGGTGTGCCAACAAATTTTACCGTAGCCTAATGGATCTTTTGAATAAAATTGTTATGGTGTTTAAAAATTTATTCGACAGGCTATTAGGTCGAAAATAAAATTAACGCGATGGGGGAGGTTAACCAACTTCCCCCTTTTTTTCTTGTAGATGTGTTAGTGTGGATTTGTGAAGCTTCAGGCTCACCCATTTATTGTAAAAAGTAGTACTTAATAATGCTCCAGATGTGAGAATGTAGAACGCTTCATAGTAATTTGTTTCTGCTCTTGTGGTACACAATCTGATAACCTCTCTTGTAAAGGCATCTTTCCCATATCGTGATACCTCTTCTAAGAGATCGGCACTTGACCCGTAGTATGATTGCCAATCACTTTCAACTCTCATTTTCTTTTTGCGTTTAGTTTTGGTTTTCTGTTGAATTTTGGATTTAGAAAAATATTTACGTCCAATATATTTTTTTCCTGTTTCCTTATGGGTGATACAATACACCATCCCATAATATCCAGTAGAATCGGTGAATTCTTTTCCATTGAAAATCCAACAGTTAGTAGACATATTTCCTCTTGACTATAGACAAGGACCATGATATCATATCTTTATATAGGAGTAAGTATGACATTCATTGAGTTCATTGATCGGTGTCTTGTTCTTCTTGTTGCAACCATGTTGGCTTTAGTCTCACTATTCTTTGTGATTCTACCTGGTGCCGTGGTGTTGTTCGTGTTGATCGTGTTGATCGTTATCTATGAGGAAGGAAGGAAACTTTTCTTATGACACAATATAAAAATCCTCCCGCTGATTGGGATGTGATCATGTTTTACATCGATCAGACACAATCTGCCGTAATTGAAACTTTCAAAGTTAATCCAGTGGGGGCACTAGTCAATGATAAGGTTGTACAGGGACTACAAACTCATTCGGATAGAGTTGAATGTCAAGTTGGACTCGTATCAACTAGTAGGGCTGGGGTAGTTCAGATTGATGAACCATTCACTTCACATTTTATGGATCCGTTTGTATATGCCGAACGTATGATGAAAGCGGGATTCACGGGTGTCATGGTCCGAACTGGCGAGGAGTTTCTTGATAACTTTTTTAAAATTACCTATGCCATTCTTGCAAAAAGCGTTATCGTTTCTGGTGAAGAGGCGTTTTCCGAACTCTCTAAGGAATACACCAAGAAAAAATAGTTGACAGACTACCCCGTGATGTGTTAAAGTTTCATTACTTTAATTATGGAGGGTTTCATGATGGTTACACAAGATAAGTTGAATGAATTGTTGAAAGAGGGTGAGGTGATTGTTTCTTTCACCAAGAAAGATGGTTCAGTTCGTAAGATGGTATGTACGAAAAATCATCTCCTCATTCCTTCCAATGTGCTTCATGAGCAAGCAGAGGAACCCCTCAAACCCAAGAAGCAAATTAAACAAAACCCCGACCAAGTTCGTGTGTTTGATATAGAGAAACAAGCATGGAGATCTTTTAACTATTCCACAGTCATTGATGTTGATATTCCAGAGCTACAGAGTGTGGATCCTGGGAGTAAAGCCATCGGTGGAATAGTTCTCATGGCATTTGTTCTCTACCTTCTTACATTAATCCCATGAATCTTACCGGTGTTGCCTTTATCATCACAACTATTTCTGCTCCGTTGATTGTGTTGTTAATCATGTTATCATGTGTTGAGAAGATTGCTCATTGGGTCCATAAAAAACTTTCATTCACCTCATCCATAAGGGAGAACTATGAAACAAGAAACTTATCCAAGAACACTCAAGGGAAACAATACACGAAAAAGAACCGAGGCAACTGAACGACAAAAGGAATGGGCAAAGTTAAGTCCTAAGCAACAGTTGGCTGAGTTGGACAAGCGACCAGGTGAATCTAAGAAACAACGTGCACGGATTCAGGCACAGGTTGGTGCATAGTGATTCAATTGACTTCACCGTGTACGATCAAGGTTCCCGTTGATTGTTTGATACAGATTGATCCCCGACAAGATCAAACTGGGTATACTGTACAGATCATCAAAGAGGAGACTGGAGAAATTGTATTTCATGGGTACTTTGGAATTAATTATGAACTCCCCTACTAAAGAGGGGTTTATTATACTTGACAGATTATTTGGTGTGTGATAGATTTATGATGATGAGAGTGTGGTGTAATATTTAACTTATTATGGAGGGTTTCATGCGTTTCAATTATCTTACCTCATTGTTGTTGATTGTGTTGTTGAGTGGTTGTTCTAGTGCAACGTTTTTGGCAGTTGAAGATGGTCCAAAGGGATTTCTTCCTACCCAATCTATTGGTCTTCGCGCTGCAACAGACATTGGCGCATTGGCTCCTACCGAACGGTATTCCTTCTTGGAAGTATGTGATCGAGTAGAAACCTCAACCTGGATATTTTTTAAGACCAACAATTATCATAACTGTGAATTGTTGACCAAGTACATGCAGGTGGCAGCACGAACAACAGCTACCGGTTATGTGTCTGGTGTGATTGCTCCAGTGGTCCAAACTGCCATGGGTAGTGCCGCTACTGCATATGGCATGCACCAGATTGGTCGAGGAATTGGCAAATCGGGGTCTAACATCAGCAGTACTACAAACAATTCATCTCAGGGTGGTGATGCATCTGCCGAAGGTGGTGAAGCTTCTGCCGAAGGTGGGGCAGGTGGTGATGCTTATTCACAAGCTCAAGGTGGGGCAGGTGGTGTTGGTCAAGGTGGTCAGGGTGGTGTCGGTCAAGGCGGTCAAGGTGGTCAAGGTGGTGTTGGTCATGGTGGCAACGTAGGTAATGTGTCCAACAATTCATCTGCTACTAGTAATGCCGGTGCCATGAGTGCATCGAACAGTGCCTCAAATAGCTCTGCAACCAATAACAATAATGGTGGTGGATACACCAAGCCTAGTTCTGGTGGGCATCATTCTCCTAAGCCTACCCCTAAACCTTCTGCTCCGGTTGTCAAGCAGAATAACTACACCAAGCAGAATAACACCAATGTCATTAAGCAAAATATGAATGTTGGTGGTACGAACTACTAATATGATATGACTGTGTATGGTGGGGGAAACTCCACCATACCTTTACTTCAAGAGGAGTGCACTATGAAACATTTAGTTGTGATTCTTTCAGCCATTCTGTTGTTTCCAGTCGTCTCCTTCGCAGACACAACCACAACGACCATGGAAACGAATTGTCAAAAACCTAAAGCGGCTGCCCTGGTTCCGCACAAAAAGAAGATTGTGAAAAAGAAGCCGGTGAGGGAGGTTGCTCCCCCTGTGGTTGTTCGTGAAGTTGTCAAGGAGTATGTTCCTGTGCCTATTCCTGTTGCAGCACCAGTTCTACCAGTGGCACCTGTCATTGAACAAGAAATTATTCCTGTTCGTCGGCATCACCATGTGGATGCGTCCCATCCAGTGGATACCGACAATCTTCCTTATCCTGCCTACAATCCCTACTATGGGTTTGGGGGTGGTCCCTTCGTCAGTGGGACTCACTTTGGTGCCCTTGGGACGTTCGGTGCTGGATTTGGACTCGGATACGGAATTAACCACTAATATCGGGATGGGCATCGAAAGGTGCCCATCATGTTGAAAGGACACGTCTTATTGTTAACATGGAGGACGATATGAAGATTTTTTTACTTGCCTGTATCTGCTTGTTGGTTCCTGTGATCGCTCAAGCCGAAGAGATCTATGCTTGTGTTGATGCTCAGCATCAGACCGTGTACACCAATAAAGAAGTGAAGGGGCAAACGTGCACTCGATTGCATCTCCCTCAACTCTCCACGGTTCCTAATTACAAGACCTCTCAGCCAGCTCCTCCCTCCGTCCCTCTCTCCTCTCACTCCACGAACGCACCGACACAAGATTATCCGTTAGTTGAGGGAGCACGTCAAACCTATGAAATTCACCCTTCAGTGGGGCATAATGTGGCATCACAGGTATGTGATTTGTATGGAAAATGGCTTGATTTGAACTTAACAACCCGTGGCGGACTCTATTATAATAATCTCACTGCTCCCTTGATGACGATGTTTGGCGGGGGATATATTCCGATGGAATGCCGTTAATCAATCCAAAACTTCCAGGCATCCTTGGATTCTTTATTCATGTTATTAACAATTTGGAGCTTTCGGGCAAGACTTGCTGTGGTCGGTTTGGGAAAATCATAGGTGAAGGTTTTACCAGATCGTAGTTCCATTCCATGGTAGGTGTTGGGTCCTGTTGGTTGTGGTCGCGGGGTATTCAGTGGAGTGGCAGTTTTTCCCCAAGAAAACAATCCCTCATGTAGAGGACGTGAGGCTTTCAATGCCTGTAATTCCTTTTCGAGATGCATGGGGCAAATCCCATGAGAGATCCTATACCCGATGGGGTGGTCTTGTTTTCGGTGTCCTGGTACCCCTTCTTTTTGACAGTAGGCACACACCGTATGAATAGGTTCCTGAGATTCTGTGATGTATTGGGTAAATGTTTTCATAGACTTATTTATATTGACAACTGTTGATGGGTGTGGTAGACTCTCTAACATGATGATCATACTGGTTGCGCTGAGCATGATGATGAGTGGCTGTCTGGTCACTCCTGCTGGTCAATGGGATGGATCCACCTTTCGTCATTCCTATGTGATTCAGAAGATTGCTCAACAACATGTTCCTCGTACAGGACCGTGGTATTTTGTGGCAGCCGAGTATAATCTTCCTCATACCTTTCGGTTTCGTAGTCAGGGGCAATGTGAGCAGTATCGTGAGATGATTCGCCCAGTGATCGGGATCCATTCACTCGGACACTGTACAGAAGGGGATCCATTGTTTCCCAAATCCTATGAAGTGCACCCATGACTGATGATACACAGATTAATCGGTGTGTGACTGATATTCAGCGAACCTATAAACTTCTGCACACTGTTCGTGATGCTGGGGATACTGAGGTAACCAGAGAGATGAAGAAGAAACTTTCCGGTGTCATGAAGCAATATGATGAGTATTTACAACGACAGACTCAGGTGAATCAGTCTCCTCCTGATACGCGCACACTAGGGACACTCCATGATGCCCGAAGGAAACTCGGATACTATTCGGGGTATCGGGTAACCATCGTTCTTCCTGATTCTGTCACCTGGTGTGATCGAGTGATGACCCTGCATCTGAACCGATTAGATGACCAGATTGAGATTCATCTCATGAAGCCTCTTCAAGCTCACGCCTACTCCTATGACCCCTCATCCCCTATTACTGATGAATCCGTGACGGCATTACGGTTGATTGCCCATCGTGTGTGTGGAACGGTCTATGAGGTGCATGAATGATTCCCATCTTTACCCATGAACCAATGTTTTCTGATGTGCCTACTACACTTCATCGCATGAATGCGTATCTCTCTCCTCATGATCTGAACCGATGGAGAGACTTTGTTGCCCCTCTTCCTCCCTGTTCCTCTTCAGGACCATGGATTCTTGGGGGTGCCATTCGTCGATTCTTTCTTGACCAGGATCCTGCTGATGTGGATTATTTCTTTCCTCGTCAGGATTCATTTTCTACCTATCACCCTGGGGTCCCTCATGTGGTGCAGTCTCCTCACCATACTTCCTATACGATCGGCTCCACACCTGTGCAATTGGTCAAGACTCAATTTCATCCTTCCATGGAGCATCACCTCCAGGCATTCGATTTCACGCTGTGTCAACTCGGATGGGATGGTCATTCCTTTTGGATGACTCCACAGGCATATGCCGCATTGAGCTTCAAGACCATTACACTGGTTCGTTCCATTCCTCATGAATTTCTCACAAGTTCATGGCTCAGAGTCCTCAAATATGTGGCACAAGGGTTTATCGTCCATCCTTCCACACTCGATTATTTTTTTACGCATGTACGGACTCATGGATTCCCAACTACTCCTCAAACCTATCAAGGAGATTTATGATGACAGAAACCGGTGATACCCTTTCGCGTTTATTCCTGGGATGTCTATTGTTCAAACTTGGTGGTGAAATCACGTTGACTCCTGATGAGATCGATGAGATCAAGAAAACAGTAGGGGGAGTACAAATTCTCTTGACTCCTGATGACTCATTTGTTCTGAGAGTCAAGACTCCTGAAGCGTATGTGACTGATAAAGACAAGATTAGTGAAATCTAACGATTCTCCTAACATACTGTCTTTATGACGGTTCATATTCATTCGTCGTGGTTCATTGTGGTTTTGGTCTCTCCTAAAATAGTGGTTCAAACAGGATATCTGACAATTTTTGTCCATGGACACACATGAGTCACAAAGGGGGTGGGTCGGTGTGCGTGGTGGTCTGTGGAGACTAGTGGGGACTAGTGGAGAACTGTGGAGTATAGTGGAGTATAGTGGAGAACTATGGTCATGACGCTTGAGGCTTTGTTACTTTTTGGTAACATGTTCACTGTGTTCAATTTTGATCATCATGTTCACATTGGTACATGTTCATTAATGTTCATGTACATTGTTGCACAGTAGTGTTCATTTTTGTACATGGCATCATGTTCACTTTGGTACACAGTTGAACAATTTTGTATGTTTGTTCATTGTGGTACATGGTTACCATGGCATCATGATTGCATGGTCACAGTGTGGACAATATGACTCACTAAGTATTTGATATTGTGTGGATTATGACTCATGAGTTACTCATGATAGTGAGACTCATTCTCAATTGAAGAAAAATATTGTTGTTGACAGGGGTTCTGGTATGTGTTACCATGATACTATAGGAGAGCATCATCATGTATGTGTATAAAAGTGAATCCTATGCCTATACGGTTCCTGATTCCAGTTATTATGTACAGGATATCTCATCTATGTGGTATCAGTTCGATACTCAATTATTTTATTTTCGTTTCAGTGGGCAACCGATTGAAGAAGTTTCATTGACGTTGACTGCCTCACAGATTCTTACAAGTGTCCCTGCTCAATTCAATGGTCTCTCAGTAGAGGGGATTGGGAAGATTCGTGATTGGGTGAGAGAGGTTGACAAGTCTAGAGGAAGGTGATAGGATGGTATCATGAAACCGATACTCTCATTCTTGTTTATCATGGCATGCCCCTTCATGTTAGGGGGATTCTTTCCTGTGGTGTTGATGAAGTATACGCCGATTCCTGATGAGTTTGCCATTCTCTATTTTGTGGTGTATAGTGTGATCTGGTTTTGGGTGTGGGCGGGTCCATTCGATGAAGGAAGGAGACTCTCATTATGAAAAGGCATGTGGTGTATGATGTGTTGGATCAAGTGATTGTGGCAGAGCACCTGTTACCTGGTGATGCACAGGATGAAGCAAAAAATCGAAATAGTAACAGTGATCCTGTGGACCAGTTGGGGCATAAGCGGTTTTTGGTGTTTGAGAGTGATCATGTATAGGAGAGTGTTGGCAGAGGTCTTGTTTCTTGGAGCAACCGGTACCATGATCATGATGGATGACTACACATTGACCATTCTAGAATCATGGGTGGTCATGGTCCTGTATTGTGGGGTATTTCTCTGGGTGTGGCAGATCATCATGGAGGAATGGTCATGAACGAAGATCTTGCGTATATTCAATCTCTCCGTGATCGTGCTATTGGATTTGAGATGCAGGCATTCTATGATGACCGATTGAAACAGATGAGAGACGCACGATTCCGCTCATCGATTGGAACAGACATCTTGATATCTTGTCACCCAAATTCTGATCATGATTGACTATATTCAAAAAGATTTTGAGGCACATGCTCTGAGAGCATCATTAGAAATTCTTGGTATGCTCATTGGTGTCGGTATGAGCATATTATTAGCTGTCACAACCCCTTATCCTCCAATGTTGTACGCCTATATCGGTTGGTTGATTAGTGCGGCATTATTGGGCGGGTGTTCATGGCATCGGGGATCTGTTGGGTTGACTATCACCTATGGGTGTTACCTGGTGATCGATGGCATAGGACTTGCAAGGACGATAGGGGTATTCTAATGTTGGAAGCCATTGTTGGGGGCATCATGGTAGGAGTGTGTATTCTCTTGACAACTGTGATTTTGTTACATGAGGGGAAATAAGAGTTCCCCCCTGATCGTTGTCCAGAAGCCCATTCTGATGCATTACGGGGGTGTTTTATGGTAGACATGAGATTTCTCTATTTAATTTATATTCCTGCAGGATTGGCATTGATTGGGATTCTGTTGATCTGGTGGATCTATGAGATGTGGGGTGAAGATGACGAGAACTGAACTTGAAGCACAAATTGATGAGTTGGAACAGGCATTGAGTAATATGGAACGCTCTCCTCTTTCCCTGGAGGCTCGAAACTATGGCATCCAAAACTATCGAAGAAAAATTAAAACACTTGAGCAACAAATCAAGGAACTCAGGGATTAAGAAGGCATCCGTTCCAATGTGGCAGCGATCATGCCCTTCCTGTGGCAACGTGCTACACAAGAAAGATCCTGCTGCTCCATGGGTGTGTCGATGTGGGTGGTCTACGAAGTGAGTACGAATGATCATACTGAAGGGTCCTCTGATCATCCGAATGGGTCAGCCTACCTTGCAGGACATCCCCATTCTTCCACCGTGGGTCACTGTGCGTGCCCTACCCTTCCACGGCTGTTGGTCTAGACTCGATAATAATCCTTGTTCTTTCGTGATTCCTTGAGAAGATATGCCGCTAACTCCTGATCCTCTTGTTCCTCTTCTGTCAACTCCCGTTCCTGGGGCAACCCTTCACGTTCACAACACATCTCAATAGGTCTATGAAATTGTTCACGTTTTTGTCGTGATGTTTTCGTGTGTTCACATTCTGAACAATACATCATGTCCTCCTTGTTTCATGATCATACTGTACCACACCATGACCACTTGTCAAATTTTCAAAAATGAAAAAGGGCTACCCCTTCGTTCGTAGGGGTTGACAGGATAGTAAGGTCATGATAGGATAGAATGGGGGAGTATGATCTGTGTATCTTTTTGGATACATCTTCCCATTGTATCATATCATAGATGAATCAGGTGTCAAGGGACATTTTTGTACAGATGTATGAAATTTTTCATGTGGTGTGACCACTTGACAACCAGAGAGACGATGATAGACTTGAATCATGATGAATGAACACACAAAGGGAGGATGTATGAAGCTCATTGGAACGGCATTAAAATCTGTGAAACATATTATCACGGCAACGTTCCCCGATTACAAGGGTCGAAAGTTTTTCTTGCAACCCAGTGAACGAGCACCCAAGGAATTGAGAAGTTATTGGGATGAAGGCAGCAGAACGTTCTATGCATTTTATAACCTGGATACCAAGGAAGTCCTTCATGTGCATAGTAACCATCCATGGTTTGAAAAGAATCAACCGAACAAATTGAGAGCACTGCCCGATCATGTGGTGCTGGCAAGTTACGTGATCTCATGTGGAAGGGAATGTGGAGTGACCTTGTATGGAAACTTACAGGGGCTGTTACCCATACAGGAGGCATAATGGACGATCAAGGGTTGCAACCACCCATGATCATGGTAGACTTGAATCACGATGAATGATCACACAAAGGGGATATGATGGAAGCTGAACACATTCCATTTGATATCGAGAGGATCATCCCGAAAGCTTTCGGGATCATGGACTCATAGGTCACATAATCAATGAGTTACCATAGCCTACTGTATCCAAAAAGATACATCCCTAGGGATGAGACTTGACAGCATCCCTGAGTGTGGTATAGTTTGATCATGATGATGAATGATCAAACAAAGGGGGACATGATGAACGTAGAGGAACTGATTGTAGAACTGAACACCATCGAAGTTCGGAAACATGCTGCTAAGGGGTTTACGTTTCCGGCAGATGTCTGGAAGGTCAAGAAAGTCGGAAAAAAGTTCACGTATGTGGATTGTGGTGGATCTGGGGCATTTCTCCTGGAACATGGAACAGGGGAACTCTATAACATCAAGGGATATGGGGTTCCTGATTACAACAAGAAAAAGAAAGCTGATCTGGGCAACATTGCCACGGTGAATGTTGAAGAGCTGCATGAGAAACGATGGAACTACCTGCGATGAAGACGAAACAACCAGTTTGTCACAAGTGTTTAGATCATGATCATGCAAGGTGTCATGTGTGTCAACGAGTGATTGATGGAAGAGGCTATAGTCAGAGGTGGAAAAACACGAAACATGGACCGGAACACTATCTGTGTCCTTCCTGTGCAGAATAGCAGGAGTGTATCCAAAAAGATACACCCCTTGACAGGTCCCGTGTATATGATAGACTTGAATCATGATGAGAAAGGGACAGAACATGAACGAGATGAAACAGTTGGTGGCGGATTGTGAGAGATTGGTGAGGAGAGTTGAACAGTTGATTGAACAGGATGTACAGGATGACCTGTTTTTCATGATGGTGAAGGTTCCCAAGATCATGGTGCAAGAGGACCTGAGAAAGATGAGGAGAGCATGAGAACACTGAAGATTCATACTGAATATCTTGGAATGGGCTATTGGACGGCAGTTGACATGAACTCCTATGATGGGGCACCTGAGGGCATTCATACAGAACGAGGCATGGGGGAGACTGAACAGGAAGCCGTGAATGATCTGTTAGAACAGTTAGAAGACGCTGATGTGATGGAGGCATGAGGGACGCGATATGAAGAGACATAAAGTATTAGAGAAAATTCTGACCCATTCCCATTTTGGGAAGGGACCAGTTCCACGGGTTCAGTTATGCCCCTCACATGGGGGGTTCGATTGTCCCAATCCTCGGAGACCGGTGCATGTCTGCCCCTATAAAGAGGATATCCATGGAGATCTGGGTACATTATGTGCATGTTGTTCAGACTGTGAACGGGCATGCATGGAAGAGATTTGACAGATACAGAGGACATGCTACACTAGAATCATGGAGGGCAACATGAAATACATTGTGTTTGGAATCGTGGTAGGATCAATCATCTATATGACCATGAGCCTGGGCTCCACGGTGAAGCAGCATGCAGAAGATGTCAAGCTCCAGGCACAAGACCGTCATGAGATGTTGCAGGACTTGTTGCAACAATAACGAAGGGGGATCATGATGGAACAGATTGATGTAGAAAAATTAAGAAAATTGGTAGATCTGTATGGAATCGTTCCAATTCTTCAAGAGATGAAATCTCATTGTGTTGAACGGTCTCAGATAGAACAGATCGATATCATAAAGGAGAGATGGAGTAACCGTGCACAACATGTTGAAGGGTGTTTAATGAAGATTTGGTATAACATCGGTTCACATAAAAACTATTTGGTATAAGAAAAATCATGATAGACTTGAATCATGTGTTAGCCTATGCGGTTTGTTCTGATCGGTTAAAATCTGAGCTTGTGGAGAAGATACAACAGGATACTTGGAAAGCCTATTCTGAGATACCGAAATTATTCTGTTTTATCTCATTGCACGGTTTGAGGAATCCAGACTCTATGTATGGATCCTATCGGTCGATTCGTGTATCTGATCTGTTGAACCGACGATTTCGAGTAACCCATTACGATCATGAAGTAGGAATTGAATGGATGGATGCTGTACATGATGAGCGAACCTATACCACGGTTCGATACCCATACGTTGGAGAATAGTGTATCCTTTTAGATACACTTGACAGGATCCGTTCATGTGTTAGACTATGATCATGAAAGGAGATCATCATGAACGACATTCTGATTAGTTCCACACATTATTACTTGATGACCACCAAGACCGGCTATGTGATCAAGTCACTCCATGAAAACTACGTCAAGGGGTATTATAAGACGATTGAACAGGCAAACAACGCATTAGATCGAGCTGAACGAGAGAGGGGATAATATGACCACCTATTATACAAAAAAACAATTGGAAAGTGTGTTGGGTCTCTGGTATCAAGATCGTGAGTGGAAGGATATTCCCAAGGTCCCACGAACAGGAGATCAGTTGATTGTTGCATTCCCCAATCAGAAAACCTGTACCATCACGGTTCATGATGTCAAGTCAACCTATAAAGAAACCCTGTATCAATTGGTGTTTTCATCATGAACATCACCAAGTATCGGGTTCTTGATATCAAGACATCAATTGTGGTGATCTCATGACTATGGAAATGTGGTATTATATCGGGGAGGAGATCGTTCCTTTGGTGTTTATTCTGTTGATGGTATGGTTACTCACACGGGGAGAACGCTCATGAGACGAATCAAGGGTGAAATTGCCAATGCCATGTTGATCTATACTCCGATGTGGGTATGGAGAAACCTTCCATTACGAATCCGAGTGTGGGCATTTCTGAATGATCTGTAGTTGACAGGTTGATGAATGACTGCTATCATGAGGATATGATGAAAAAGAAACCATGGTTCATGATGACACAGTATGATGCTGAGATGGGTGAATATATTGCCGTCTTGAATGGGGCAAGTCAAGAAATTGGGTTCGGCGTGAACCCTGAACACGCGGTGTATGATCTGTTGAACGAGATTAACATGGTGGGGTTGGATTCTCAACAATATTGCTGGGGGAGAGCATGAAAAAAACATGTTGTGCCTGTCCGATCAAGAGGAGTCATTTTTATGATTGTGAGTCTGCTCAACAACTTCGCCATTTAGAAACGATGTTTGGTCCCAATCGAGAACCAGATTGTCTGGAAGTGTTGGTGTTTTCAATGAACGAATGGTTGCACAAGAAGGTCTACCCGCTCATGCGAGTGCTATCATGAAACATTCATCGAACTGGTATAAAGTCACATTAGAGACCTATCAGAAGAAGATTGAGGATCTACAGGAGTTGCAACGTCAAGTCTGTCTGGAGTGCATCGAACAGGAAGCACAGAAGATTCTCACCGCGTATCCTGAACTGACCGTCTACTGTCAAGGCATGGGATCATGGAGTTTTTTTGATATGTGGAACCACGTTGTGGAGGAAGTGGATGGGGTGGACTTGGAACATGATACCATGATCGCCTCTCTTCACGAGACCTATCATGACCTGCAGGTGGCAGGGGTTCCCTTGAAGATTACAAAGAATCTACAGACTGGAGAATTCTCTAAAGACACGGATTGGATATCATGGTTGAGTCATGGCATGTGACGTTTCAGGGCACAGTCGATGTGGATACGTTATCAACTGAGCATCCCTATAAACAGATCTATGATGCTCTGAGGGATAAGAAGATAGAAACGGTTCGGATTGTGTCGGCAGATCCTATTTGTACACAGAAGGACGATGATGATTAGGATAGGACATCCAGAAGTCTTGATACCAGGTGATCATACCCAATGGGAGACCCATCATGTTGACCCGACTCAAGAAGCTTGTGGGCATGAGCCCCCCGAAGGGGAATCGAGAACACAACCTTGGAGTTCCCCTGACTGACGTGGTGATTGTGACTCCACAGGGGACCTATCACTTTCAGATTGATAAGATGTTCTTGCAACCAGAATCTTCAACGGTGATGATTGTTGGGAGAGAATCATGTTCACCATAATCAGCTCTATCGGTGCCATGATGTGTCTGATGGGACTCATCATGATACTCGTCAGACAACTATTCATGACTCGGATCGTGTCACTTGAAGAGACGATCAGAACGCTTCGTCGAACAATCGAGCATAAGACTCATGATATTCATGGATGTGTGTTGGAGGATATTGCAATTCGGACACGATTGGTGCAATTGGGAATCCAAGAGTCTGATGAGTATGGTCCCCTCGCCACCATGATGATGGTGGAAACATTGATTGAACGAAAGGATCATGCCATACAGGAAGTGTGTCGGTTGTTGCGAGAACACATGACACGAAAGGGGGAGTTATGATTGGATTGGGAATTTGTGTCTTGACAATCATTGGATTATTGGGTATCATGTGGTATCATGAAATGAGGGTGATTCGACAAGTTGACCGATATCGATTGAATGTGACAAAGGAGAACCATGATAGGGATACTCGCCCATAGTCTCACTGGATTTTTTGCAGGGTTGCTGTTTCTTGGTATCTTGAATGTTCCGTTGTGGGTTGCCTGTCTTCCGAGTATCATGTTCATGGCTCTGTTATTGGCATGGAAGGGATTGGTTGAATGTGTCTATATGTTCGGTGCCGTGTTGTTTGCGTGGATTCTTGTCGTCTTGTTGACTATGGGGGGTGCACCTGAACAGTCCCCTGCAACACAGAATCAAAAAACACTGGTTCATCACACACTATAATTTGGAGGTTATCATGGTTCCTACATCACTTCCCCCTACAAAAGAATCGATGGCATTTCGTGCGATATTTCCAATTAATATCATGACACTTGTATTGGTGGGGGCAAAGTTGTTTGGATTCTTGTCTATCACTTGGATGCAAGCGTTATCTCCTGGAATGGCATTAGCAATCATATTGGGGTTGATGGCTGAATATGGATTATGGGTGTGCCACCAAGAAGAAAAAGAATTTTTACGAAAGGATCAATTCTAATGATTAAAATTGGTATGGGAGCATCAAAAACTCAATTGAAGGTAGAAGTGAACCCTGGATTGTCTGATAATAAAGTGATGTATCTGTATTGGGAGTGTGGATCAGATTGGTATGCAGAACTATTACGTCATCAGGTTGATGAGAAATTGAGAGCCACATTGCAGAAGATTCGTGAAGATGCCTATAATGAGGGATGGGGAGACGCAAAGAAAAAGAGACAACACAGAACTTGGTTCTCTGGATTATTTTAAGAGGAACACTATGGATCAGATGTTTATTCAATGTGCATGTTTTGGTGAGATTGTGCATGTGTCGAGGGATGAAGAGAGTGGGGAAATCTATGTCTCCTGTTATGAACCACGAGGGACACGGTATACGTGGTGGTATCGATTGACACATATCTGGTATATTTTAAGAAATGGACACCCCTATCATGATGATGTGATATTGACTGTTGAGGATGCGAAGCAATTGGGGGCATGGTTGCTCAAACAATCGGAAAAGACATACGTGGACCCCAACTAATTGGGTGAATCTGGAATATTTTAATGGAGGACTACTTATGGATTCTTCATGGACCATTTTCATGTTTATGGTGTTGGTTCTGATGATGCTTGGATTAGCGAAAGAAGATAAGTGATTGATTCTATTGAGTATTATAATACTTGACAAATTGAGTACCCATTGATATGCTTAGACCATGATGAGGACAACGCATAAGGAGAACATCATGGACACTGATATTCAGATTGTAGTGAAAAAGATCAACAGACTGAACAAGAAGATTGAGCAATTGACTAGGGGTGAGGGGATGTTAGATATTGATCGCACCATCGCTCAACTTCGTGATCTGATTGAAACCTGTAAAAATATGAAGGGATTGAATCTTGATGGGCATAACCGAGTGTTCATTGCTCAGATTCACCTAGAGAAGGCATTGGAGCAATTGGAACACATATCTATCATTGTGAATGGAGAACACCATGGAACTCTGTAAGGTGTTAACCTTCAAACAGTTTTGTTGGTTGCGACGAATGATGCGCGAATATCGAGAAGAACAGAATCGATTTATTGATTCAGTGATTCATGACGCTCGATTGAGGGAACTGGAACCAGAAAGGAAACCATGGTGGAAAATATGGTCGTAACCGATTGGAATCAACACCGAAATACATTGATTCAATACCTGTTGGCAAAGGTGGAGATGAATGATTGGCATGGTGTGAGTGATGCAGCCAATGATTTGCGAGAGTTGGAAGCGGCACATCCAGAACTAAAGGAGCAACATGATTACCACCGATAAGAATGGTCGAGAGGTTGATTTCGCTGTATCTGGTGATGCTGATGATGTGTATATTAGTTGGATGATCTTCACTGATACTGGGGAGGATGCCGACGATGATACGGTTGAGTGGGTTACAGACAATCAACCTGATGCATTGTTTGAGGCATGGTTTGAGAATCAGAGTGAAATGGCTGAATATCTAGCAGATCGATAGGAGTAGGATGAAAAAGGAATTGGGTCAATTATTAACACAATATCGTGCGGTGGAATATCTCAAAAACAGAAAAGCTGTGTTGATTTATGAGTTGCAGGAAAAGCTTAAGGAAGAGGAGAAGAATCTTCAAACTCTGAAGGCAACACAAAAATCATTGGTGACAGCTATCAAGAAAAAGGATCCATCATTTTCTCATGAGTAGGTATATCAAACACACAATCGAGATTGACATTCCAGAGGGCGAGGATCCGCTAAGGTTTATGTATGAAATGTTACAGGATATGATTTGTGTGAATCTTGAAAATGTTTCCAATACTATATCGGAGAAGTCCCCTATAAATCAACAAGTGAGACAAGCAGCAGTAGATGCGTATAGAAAGAACATCGAGGATCTGAAACATATGAAGGATAGCATTCATATTATAGTGTGAGGATACCATGAAACGAACAATGGAACACCAGGGGGTCATTGGTGAATTGCAGTGGGTTGAACATCTTGTATAAGAGGCATTGAATGATGCCATGGATAGAGTAGTTCATGCTTGCCCTCAAACCCCCTAAAAGAAAAGGTCAATAAAATCAACAACTTAGGAGACTTGACAGCCATAACCCCCTATGATACTCTTAGTTTGTAAGGGAAATAAACAAACAAAGGAGATCGAAAATGGCATACATGAGCCAAGAGAGAAAAAAGGGGTTGGCGGAAGAGTTGAAAAAGGTGCTGAAGGGAAGCGGATTAAAGTATACCCTCTCTGTTCACCACCATAGCACGATCTGTATGAAGATTAAAAGTGGACCGGTTGATTTCATTCAGAACTATATGGATGAGAATAAGGTGAGATGGGGACATGTTGAGCAGAGAGTGATGAAAGAAAAGCCCAGTTACATGGATGTGAACGAATTTTGGTACCATGAACACTTTACCGGAGTGGCTAAGGACTTGTTGGAAAAGATTGTAAAGACGTTGAACATAGGGAACCATAACAATAGTGATATCCAGAGTGATTATTTCGATGTAGGATGGTATATCAGCATAAAGGTGGGTGAGTGGGATAAACCATACCAGGTGGTGAAATAATGGAAAAGACGAATTGGATTGCAAAGTCAAGAGCTATAAATTGTGTGCTGGAGGAACCAGAATTACCTGGTGATATCCCAGAGGAAATGTATCAGGCAATTATTCACGGTGATCGTGAGTTTGTGACGTTGGCACTCAGAACAGTGGTAAAACAGACCAAAGATGGAATTATAGACAGGATCATGGAGATTTGATCATGGCATGGGTATTGTTCATTGGGCTGTTGGTGTTCTTTATCGGTTATGATATCATCATGGAGTATAAATTAAAGCAGCATCGTATCAATGAAACGCGGTTGAAAGATCTCATAGAGGTGTTAGAGCAAAAACTTCATTTTTTGGAGGAAAAGAGAAAACGTGGAAAAACAAAAGAACAGTAAAAAATCAATACCGTTTTCTGTCGTTCTTCAATTGAACTTGAAATTTCTTGTGATGTTTTTATTGGTTGCTAACGTATTGGTCATGTTAACGAGTTCAACACTATTTGTGATCTTGTTTGGGCTATTGTTCTCCCATCTGTTACTCATGTGGTTTAACGATCATTTTACGGTGTAACATGGAAGATAGAGAAATTACACAGAAGGATATTGCAGCGGTGTGTGGTGGGATCCTTTCTCGTGCTCAGGAAGAGTTGAGATCCATGACTCAAGAGGATCTAGAACGGTACTGGTTCTTTGAGTATAATGTATGTGATTCTAAAGAATGGAACCTTTATCGGTTTCATAGTCTGTTGGAATTATATCGGGGGCATTGTCGAAGATGGGAAGAGATGCATCATGGTTCGTGTTGTGTAGTGGAACGAGTTCGTGACAAATATTTGATGCCTAAGATCGAACAGTTCATTCTAGATTTCGAGAAGCATCATGAATAGAGTGTGTTTACATTGTGGATATCATGATCGTGTTGATATCCCAAAGGATTCGACAAAATCCAATTCCTATTCATTTTGTTTATCATGTAAGGTGTATTTTATAGAAGACCGGAGAGTGGCAACTCCTCCACAATGGGTGAAAGAGTTTGCCCATAGAATTTCACCTGTTCCCCAGAGGATATCATGACTGTAGCAATTGTGGCATTCTTTTTTGGTGTGTTAGTGAGTGGTCAAGAGCATCCTGTGTTGGTTGGTCCCTATGAGACATGGGAGGAATGCGCGAGTGTGAGAGAGTTTCTAGATCGAAGAGAGTATGAAACTGATATCTGTGCCGTACTTCCGTTACCTCAAGAGTCTCAACGTTTGCAGGTAGGTGATGTACCTCAACCAGATAAGGAGATTCGTCATGACTGAACAGGTCATTGCTAAGATGCGAGAGTTTGTCAATGCCTGTGAATTTGAATCGACACAAGAAGCGGTTGAATCTGGAATGGGAATTGCGGGTGGGGAAATTATGATCGTGTTTCATCCCCTCTATGCAGAGTATGTCTTATCAAAGAACTTTTTGGTTAAACATGATGGTGTGGGGGTTTCAGTATGAGTGTTGGTGCCTATAAGACCATGCTTTTGAATGCGTTCTATGATCTTGATGCGTTTCGACAAGATTGGATCGATGGATTCACTCTTTCTTCCGGTGAAACAAGCCCATTTTATGTTGATTGTCGAGTAGTCATGTCCTATCCTTATATGAGGACCCTCGTAGCGACCATGGCATGTTGGGTATTGCGGGATAAGACCTATGGGGCTGTTGGTGGGTTGGAGTTGGGTTCGATATCATTTGCACAGGCAATTTCAGATAAGACCCAAGTTCGCTCATTCATTGTTCGTAAGGAACAAAAGAGTCACGGTACAGGGAGGCGCATTGAAGGTGCCCCTATCACTGGTCCAGTTATCATTGTTGATGATGTCTATACAACTGGAAACTCTATTATTACTGCAACAAAGGTTGCACGGGATCATGGTATGCAAGTGACTGATGCGATTGTGATTGTGGACCGGTCTAATCGTGATTGGGTTGAACGGGAACAAGTCAAACACGATCATGGGATTACGGTTCATAGTCTCTTGACACTTCGGGAATTGGAAGAGTGGAAGGCAATGAAATGAAGTATAAACACTTGTATGTGATTACAAGGAGAGATTTGTTCCCTGGATATCAGGGAGTGCAGAGTCAACATGCTTTGGCTGAATTTGCCTTTCAATATCCAGAAGAATTTACCACATGGAGAAGAGAGTCAAATTATCTATCGTGGTTGTCGGTGGAGGATGAAGATGATCTGAAGAAGCTTGCCATGAGAATTGGTCGAATGCATATTAAACTTGTGGCATTCTTTGAACCTGATGTACACTATCAAATGATGGCAATTGCGGTTGAACCAGGTTATAAGAGTGCTCGATTGTTGAAAAAACTACCCTTAGCATTGAAGGGATTGTGACATGAGTATCAAGATTTATCATGGGTTTCGAGTGGCAACGAATGATTTTACGGTCATTCTTGATTTGGTCAAGACCTATCGTGAGGTTCACTGGAAGCACGATTCCCGTGAGAAAAAGATTGTGTTTCTGTCTTCTATTATTGCTAGGGCAGAGGACCCCAATAAGAAGGTTATGAATGAGAAGTATGGGTATGAAATAAATGCATATAGTTTGGCAGAAAATATATGGCAGGAAATGCGGCATGAGATCAAAAAGACCGGATTGCGAAATCATACAGTCGATACTGATTTTCAGATTGTGGTATTTCCCCATAAAGATACCATATTAGGAATTGCCTATACAGAATCGAATAAGTGGTTTAATCAGTGGTTAACCCTGCCTGGAGTGAGTGAATATGGATATTGGAACAATACTGATCCTCCTGATGATGTCACAGATGAAGAGTGGGAGGTTCGGGGGGAAATATGGGATGAGGTATTAGGTAGTTTAGGAATTCCATCGATGGTGGGGTACACCATTGATATTCATGATCCGTATGGTCCTGGTTTTATATCTAAAGAAGAGTTCTTGACAAAAGAACAGGTTGATGGTAGTTTTAAGAAACTTCGTTAGGAGTACTGATACGATGGATCAAATTGATGAATTGCTAATAGATCTTCAAATTCATCGGAACACCAAACAGGGAATTATTATGTTTCTGTCTGGTAGAAAGATTGGTGTGTCAACGTCCATCGCAGATACGACTACCTATGGATATGGAACTTTGGATGTTAATGGGTCTTGGCAATTCCCTGTTCCAGAAATTGTTGTAGACTATGTTCAAGAAATGAGAGATGAAATTGAAGACCTGAAGAATAAATTAAAAGAGAAGGAGATTCCAAATGCCTAACGATCTTTTAGGTTTTTGTGTCTCATTGTTTTTCGGTCTTTGTGTGTTTGTGTTGTGGGATTATTTTACAGGAGATTCAAAATAATAGTTGACATGAAGGAGGGATTCTAGTATACTAAAAAATGTGTGGGGTGGCAGATGAGCCTCATTCTACAGGGGCAATGCGTAGTACCTGAAGGGACCAGGGAAAGCACAAGTAGAAAGGTGGAGGTAGGGTTGGAGGATGCCTGATGATCCTAATCAGGCAGAGCACAAGGCATTCGGTAGCTTTTATTTATAGCAGTAGACGAATGCTTGAGGGTAGCCAATCCCTCTAGAACACTGAAGTCCGATTGCAAGCGGATGGAGTTCTATAACCCAATAACCGAACACTGGACGAACGTTGAGGGGATTGCAACCCCCTCCCCCACACTTTATTTCAAGGAATATATGAGCACAGCAGATACTTCTTGTATTTTTGATCCATGTATTGTACCATATTATGAACTTGTGATTCGTGATCCAAATTATAAAGGTGTGATTAGAATTCCATTCAATCTAGAGTCTTGGAAACGGAAACAAGATAACATTACATCCAATCGAGGACTCCCACATGCAGACACCACAGCAAACTCCTCTCTTCAGTGTCACGATTAAGGATTGTGAAATACAAACATTTCGTTCCGGTGGGAAGGGTGGTCAGAATCAGAACAAAACTGAATCTGGTGTACGAATCATTCATCATCCGTCTGGTGCTCGTGGTGAATCAAGAGAGTTTCGTTCACAGTTAGAAAATAAACGTGCAGCATTTCGGCGCATGGGGAAATCAGTTGAATTCCAGAAGTGGGCAAGGAGTATGGCAGCTCGTTTACGTGGAGAAAAATCATTGGATGAGCGAGTAGAAGAAGCCATGGCACCACAAAATTTACTTATTGAAAAACAAACACAAGAGGGATGGGAGGTTACATCGTGAGCTTGGAAAATATGGTTGCTCAGAATGCAGAAGAAATCAACAGAATTCTCCTTGAAGAAATTGAGAGGAAGAAGACTGAGTTTCATACGTTTAATAAGATCCCTCGTTTATCGAGAGAGTGTGTGATTACAGAGAAGTTAGATGGCACAAACGCACAGATTCTTATCACCGAAGATAAGAAATTGTATGCAGGAAGCCGTAACCGGTGGTTGATTGAAGATGGAGTATTGGTCTCTGATAATTTTGGCTTTGGTGCCTGGGTACTTCAGAACAAAGAGGAATTGGTTGAGGGGTTGGGAATTGGTCGCCATTTCGGTGAATGGTGGGGTGCTGGAATTCAGAGAAAGTATGGATTGAAGGAAAAACGGTTCTCATTGTTCAACACCGATAAGTGGTCAAATGAATATGTTAGACCTAAGTGCTGCCATGTGGTTCCAGTTCTGTACAAAGGGATGTTTACTACCGATAGAGTTGATGAATGGGTACTAACCCTATCAGTTGATGGTAGTAAAGCTGCACCTGGGTTTATGGATCCTGAGGGTGTAGTTATCTATCATGTTGCTGCTGGTACGTATTTCAAGAAGACGATCAAAAATGATGAATCCCCAAAGGGGAAGGTTAATGCCGAATAAAGACGAATTGCGAGCATGTTGGGCGTTTGATGAAGATTGGTACATGGGGTGGACCACAGATCGAGGATTACCTCGTTGGATCCCTATGAAAATTCAAGAATTTATTGTCTTGACATGGAACAGGATTGTGTGTAGAATTAAGGGACATCAGATAGTGGGGGAGATTAAGGGAACGTTATGTAGTCACTGTATGCACTGCACAGAGGAAACCTTAGGAACTGGTTGTCGATGGTGTGAATCGGAAGATCTAACACCAAGGAGAAAACGATGATTCAGGGATCAATTCCACATAAAACATTTAATTTCCCATCGGGTGAAATGCATGTGGTGTTAAATTTTAGTGATGATGTGTATGGGGAGAAGGTTGATATTAATTGGTATTTTGAGAGAACGGATGAAGTGGTAGAATTGCTCCTCTACCATAATGCCGTGGTTGAAGCTGGATATAAAGTGAACATGTTGAACATTCCCTATTTTCCATTTTCTCGACAAGATAGGGTTGCCACACATGGTGATGCGTTTTCATTGAAAGTAATTTGTGACTTGATCAACTCTCTCAATATTGAGAGGGTCATCACATATGATGCTCATTCTGATGTTCTTCCGGCATTGGTGAAGAATCTATATAACTTTAAACAAGCCGATATATTTTACCCGATGATCAACCATTGGAACATTCCTGTTGTGTTGGTGTCTCCAGATGGTGGTTCACTAAAGAAAATTTATCAGTTGGCTTCTCAATTAAACATTACCCCTGAAGTGGTGGAATGTAGCAAGAGTAGGAATCCCAAAACTGGTGAAATCACCAAGACCGTGGTTCATAGTGAGCCTGGTTTCCTCACAAATAAAGTGTGTGTGATTGTTGATGATATCTGTGATGGTGGAAGAACCTTTATTGAAATTGCTAAAGCCATACGAAGATATGATGCGCCTGAGAAGGTTGTATTGATGGTAACACATGGGTTGTTTACAAAGGGGCTTCAGGTATTCGATGGATTGATCGATGAGATCTATACTCGTAAGGGTAGGCATGTAGTTTCAAATCTTCTTTCTAAAATTGAACGGAGGACAGTATGATCCCCATCCATAATTCCGATTTCTATAAAACCGATCATCGAAGTCAATATCCCAAGGGGACGCAATTTGTGTATTCCAATATGACGGCAAGAGGCAGTCGTATCAAGGGATTAAACTATACAGTATTTTTCGGACTTCAATATTTTATTAAGAAGTATTTGATTGATGATTTCAATGAGAACTTTTTTAATCGACCAAAGGGTGAAGTGGTGTCTCGATATAAGAGACGGTTGGATAATGCATTGGGGATCGATGCGGTGTCAATGGGGCATATTGAAGAACTTCATGATTTACAATTTCTCCCAATTGAGATTAAGGCATTACCGGAAGGGACTCTTGTTCCATTGAGAATTCCGTATTTCACTATTGAGAACACTCTTGAGAACTTTGCATGGTTGACGAATTTTCTAGAAACGATCATCTCTGCATCGTTATGGCATCCAATCACCACAGCTACAATTGCGTTTGAGTATCGACACCTGTTACAGAGGTTTGCCAACCAAACATCAGATACTCCTGAGTTTGTCCGTTGGCAGGGGCACGATTTCTCTATGCGTGGGCAAACAAGTTTGGAGAGTGCCACAGCATCAGGTATGGCACACTTACTATCGTTTTATGGTACGGATACCATTCCTGCAATTGATGCTCTTGAGAAGTATTACTTTGCAAACTCCGATAAGGAGATTGTTGGAGGATCCGTTGCGGCAACTGAACATTCAGTGATGTGTTTTGGTGGAAAAGAGACAGAGGAAGAAACCTATCGTCGGTTGATTCAGGATGTCTATCCCAAGGGTATTGTGTCGATTGTATCGGACACATGGGACTACTGGAAGATTTTGACGGAAACTCTTCCAAGCTTGAAAGATTTGATCATGAGCCGAGATGGAAAGGTTGTTATTCGTCCTGATTCTGGTGATCCGGTTGATATTATTTGTGGTGATTCAACGGCAGGTCATAATGAACCTGCATTTAAGGGAACGGCAGAATTATTGTGGGAGACGTTTGGTGGGAAGATTAATAGCAAAGGGTACAAGGAATTGGATCCCCATATTGGAATGATTTATGGGGATTCAATTACACTGGAACGGGCGAATGATATTTCATGGAGATTGAAGCATAAAGGATTTGCTACCACGAATATAGTCTATGGAATTGGAAGCTTTACCTATCAGTATGTGACTCGTGATACATTTGGAATGGCTATCAAGTCCACTGCTGGGTATATTGATGGAAAAGAAGTTCATGTGTTCAAGGATCCTAAAACAGATAATGGAATGAAGAAATCAGCTAAAGGATACTTGGTGGTTGAATGTAATGAGTGGGGTGATTTGGTCCTTGTTGATGGGTTAACCAAAGCAGAATCATCCTACGGGGGACTATTGAAGACCGTGTTTAGAAATGGTGCCATGGATGTGGTTGACCTGAAAAGCATCAGAGATCGTATTGATTATTCAGTGAAAGTCATGGCAGACAAGGGCACTTGACAGAACGTGATAGGTGTGATACGCTATAGTCAATAGGAGGATCTTATGAAGTTACAATCATTGAATCCATTGACTCCGATCAAGAGGTATATTGTACAGAGGAGAGAGATTCGTGATGCCCTTACTCTTCTCTCTCTTAGTGGGACGGTTCGCCAAAGTACAGTTGAGGTTCGATGGGGTAGAAGGGGACCGTTTAAAACAGGCAAAGAAATTCGTACCGTAGTAAGGAGCCGATCATGAAAAGTGAATGTACATTAGAGGAATGGAGAAATAGGATCAAGAAAGAAGCTCCGTTTGTAGGAAAGAAACCTTTCTCGCATAATATCATCTCTATTGCTCTTGGTGCCATCGATCATGATTATGGCATTCCAGAAGCAAATAGAGCAATTGTCGATTTCAAATTGGAAAAGTTGGGGTGGAGAAAGATCATAGTGGGAGAACAACATGAAAAGAAAGAAAACTAAGGAAGCAGTAGTTACTGGAATTTCGTATGTTGGGTATGTGCCATATCTTCGGTTTCGTGCCATTCATACCCTGTGGTCTTGGGCGTTTTGGTATAGCGTCAGCCGTTATAGTGCCCAATATAAATATGTGATCATAAGGGTCCTGGGGTTTGAGTTTGATGGGTTGGTGAGATCCAATAATCAGTTATAATTCAACATGTTTCTTGTGGAATGCTAAATATAACTGATATCCCATTAACCACCACAGGAGGATTATATGAAAGAAAAGATCAGCAACGCCATGAAAACAGCTTCAGAGTTTATTAAGGATAGGGTTGAATTTGTTAAGGAAAATAAGATTTCGGTTGCTGTGATTTATGCTCTTGGTGTCTTGTCTGCTTGGGTGGTTTTAGGATAATAAATAAGTTGTATAAATAAGTTGTATAAATACACTTGACAATCACCTGTAGTTGTGTCATACTAAGGAAATTATGAAATCGTTTACACTGTTCGCCGCACATGATAATACGTTGTCTCAACCACAACCCTCATATAAGGGATGGTTTGGGATCATTCGTACCAATGAAGGCACAGTGAAAATTTAATACCGAATAGCATCACTCCCCGATGCTATCGGGGGAAGAGGAAAGAGAAGCCGAGGGGAGAAAAACCCTTCGGCTTTTTTGTTTTATAAGTATACGCGGCTCGTACAACAGCAGTACATCCGCCTGATTAGCGGAAGATCATGGTGCAACTCCATGGCTGCGTACCATATACCAATGGTGTAATGGTAACATTTCTCGCTCCAAACGAGAAGATCGGGGTTCGATTCCTCGTTGGTATGCCAAAATAGTTCTTGACAAAAGCATTGAAGTTTGTTATGATGAATGAAACTGGAGAGTTATCATGAACCATATGACGTTGCTGTTGAACACCACGTATGAACCATTACAGATTATCACTTGGCAACGCGCTATTACGTTGCTTTGGACTGATAAGGTTGAAGTGGTTGAAGAGCACGATGAAGAGATTCATTCGGTTTCGTTCAGTATGAAGATTCCTTCTGTGTTGCGTATGTTGGTGCCTGTTCGTTTGCGTCGAAAAGCACCAGTGAAATTCACCAGGTTGAACATCTTCACAAGAGATGGATTCACCTGTCAATACTGTGCAGAGAAGTTTCAGACTGAGGAATTGACATTTGACCATGTAAAACCTGTTGCACAGGGTGGAATTAAGACATGGGATAATATTGTAACGGCATGTGTTCCATGTAATTCTAAGAAAGAGGGTCGGACACCTGAGCAAGCTGGAATGAAGTTGCTTAAGAAACCAAAGCAACCAGTATGGTCCCAGGTGGTTACAGTGACCATGGGGTTACGTAAGATGCCTCAAACATGGTCTGATTACTTGTATTGGAATGTGGAGTTGAAATAAATTTTGGGATAGTTTAAACACCAAGAACACCCCAAACCGGTAGGGGACGTGTAGGTTGGCTTAGGGAAGCAAGATTCCCTTCCCACAAATCCTACTCCCAATATATTATCGGAGTTAACGCATATATAAGAGTTATAGAGTTTAACGCATAATGCCGCTATGGGTCAGATAGTTGATCGCCTGTCTTGTAAGCAGGAATAGGCTGGTGCAAGTCCAGTTGGCGGCTCCATAGAAAAAAAGAGTTGACAATGATAACATATTATGTTAGTTTCTTAAAAGGAAGTGATACGAATCCAGGAACAGAAAAGAATCCTTTTAAGACAATGAAACGTGTTGAGGATGTGGCAGAAACTACCCGAACCAATCGTAGTAGGGAAAGACTGCACTAAGGTAGTAGGGCACTACCCATCAAATGCCCCATTTTTCCGCTCCCATGAGGACCGGATTCAGTGTGTCCATGGTGTAATGATTGCACGCTAGATTGTGGCTCTGGAGGTAAGGGTTTAATTCCCTTTGGACACCCCAAGAGAACATGTTGTAGGTATGGGATGTGAGATGTACCGTAGCCGTTAGAGTGCTAGTGCTACTCACGATAATCCTATACCGGTAAAATACGGGGGTTTAGGCTAATTAGGAAACCATCTCGCTTGCACCGAGAAGTCGGCGGGGCAGAACCGCCAACCTCCACCAAAAATAGAAACGGACCCATAGATTAGATAGCAGATCACCTAGCTTTCACCTAGGAGAATCGGGGGCAGTACCCGATGGGTCCACCAATAGATTCTGGGTGATGGGGAACCAGGCTGCCCCCCTCGCTTTGGAAGCGAGAAATTGTGGGTTCAAATCCCACCACCCAGACCATATTTGTCGTTGTGAAGGGAACTGGAATACCTGTTAGTGTGAGCCACTAACGCTTGGAGGTTCGACTCCTCCCAACGACACCAAAAGAGACGGAGGATCAGGTTCGATTCCTGGTTGCTTGGTTGGGAGATCAGGCAATAGTGTATTGGAGCATACCGGCGTAAACAGGGGCAAGAGGGGTTCGATTCCTCATTCACAAGATCAGTTATGAATTAAGATTCCTAGTCTGCAGCTAGTAAGACTGACGATGTGATATAGTGTAATGGATTGCACGGTCCCAACATAATAGTATTGCGGCGTGGAAGGGGACAGTGACCCGTTGAGTCTCATAAACTCAAGTTCATGGTGCAACTCCGTGACCCGCAACCAATGGCGGTAAGCACAAGCGAAGCCGGAAGATTTCATAAGTCTTACTGAGAAGGTGCAATTCCTTCTACCGCCACCATGAAATTGTTTGCCCGTGTAGACCAACGGAAGAGTCAATGGTTTTAGAAGCCATGAAGTGTAGGTTCAAATCCTACCACGGGCACCAAAATAGACCACCTGCACCTTGGAGGTAAGAGGGACTTATAAACCCTTTGCTCTAGATTGGAGCCTTGATATGGTTCGATTCCATACGGGTGGACCACTTGACAAGTACTAGAGTGTTGTGTTAGAGTACAAAATACATGGACCATTAAACTACTATGGAGATAGGGCAGATTGTAATCCTGTCGCTTCGGCTCGCAAGGTTCGATTCCTTGATGGTCCACCAAGTTTAAGGTGATTGCAATCACCTGTTTTATGCACCTATAGGGGAGTCTGGAGTCCCCGTTTCCCTGTCACGGAAAAGATCACGGGTTCAAATCCCGTTAGGTGCGCCAAGTTATGAGGGATCATGTTATTGTTCATGGCATCAAATACCAATCCGTTTCATGAACCATGGTACGTGATTGGATGGACAGTAAAGATGGATTTTGACATCATCATGATCGATATTATTTCTAAGTTTATGTCGATGTGACCGAGAGGCTAGGTAGCTGCCTGCAAAGCAGCTTTACGCAGGTTCGATTCCTGCCATCGACTCCATAGTAAATAGTACGCACCCTTTGCGGTAGCTCCGCACAGAACTCATAGCAAGAGAAGAGTAATTGCCTTTTGACTACTATGAGGAGTGCTCTTAACGGGGTGGGGGTGCACCAAAATATTGGAAGTGTGCTAGAGAGGCTTAATAGGCTCCCCTGCTAAGGGATGCGGGGTAATACCCACGGAGGTTCAAATCCTCCCACTTCCGCCATGTTTGAAAGGTTATAATGAGCACTAGGTTCTCTGGTAAGAAACATAGTGATGAGACAAAACAGAAGATTAGAGAAGCTATTTCTAAAAGAAACAGACAGAATGGATCTAGATTTGAAGATCATGTTGTTTTTACCGAATCTTCTAGTTATAATAGAGGGCATTTGAAAAAGAGAATCATTCAACAGGAATTAATTCCATATATTTGTGATAGATGCAATCTTATCGATGAGTGGAATGGGAAACCATTAGTTCTTAGGTTGGATCATATTAATGGAATTAAGAATGATCATAGAATAGACAATTTAAGATTCTTGTGTCCCAATTGCGATAGTCAAGAACCAACTTATTGTGGAAGAAATGTAAAAAAGAATAGCCCCATGGTGTAACTGGCAGCACAAGAGGCTTTGACCCTCTTGGTCGGGGTTTCCATATTATGGGTAACATATTTTTAACAGCCGATACACATTTTAGTCATGCGGGAGTCTGTAAGTTTCTCCGCAACGACGGCACCAAGTTAAGACCGTGGGATTCACCAGAAGAAATGGATGAATTCATGGTGGAGAGATGGAACAAAGTTGTTCGACCGAATGACAAAGTGTATCACCTGGGAGATGTGGTGATTGCCCGTAGAGCATTAACTATTCTAGACCGGTTGAATGGTGATAAGGTTCTGATTAAGGGTAATCATGATATCTTTAAGATTACTGATTACCTAAAGTATTTTCGTGATGTTCGGGCATATCATGTGATGAATCAAATGTTATTGTCCCATATTCCCGTGCATTCTGATAGTAAGGGACGGTTTAAGGCAAATATTCACGGGCACACACATGCAAATGCACTAGAGGATCCGTGGTACCAATGTGTTTGTGTTGAGCAAACAGATTATGAGCCGATTTCATTTGAAGAAGTGATAAGTAGATGGAAGTGGATGAATGGAATATCAGATAGCATTGGGGATTAGCAAAGCGGCAATGCATCGGTCTCTGAAACCGACTAGGAAGGTTCAACTCCTTCATCCCCAGCCAATATATTATAGTTGACAGTTTTGTTGAAATGTGTTAGATTATTGAATAGAGTTTATTCCAGGGTAGCTCAGATGGTAGTAGCGCCTGACTGTTAATCAGGAAGTCGCAGGTTCGATCCCTGCCCCTGGAGCCATTTGGAGGGGTTGTGATCTGTCAAGATTCAACCAGTATTGTGAAACTCGTTGAATCTGATTCAGAGAAGGAAGTTGCATATCGGTTGCGGCATCGTATATTTGCTGAAGATTTTGGATGGATTTCGGCATCTCAGAATCGTCTTGATATAGACATCTATGATGATTTTAGTGTGATGTTGGGTTCATACGACAAGAATACAAGTGTGGTGCAATCTCTGATTCGTATCACACGGGGTCCACACCGGTTCATGTCGGACGATATTTTTAGTGAATGTTTTGGATTGCATAAGATTCGCAGAGAGTATGATAGCATTGATGTAACACGATTATCATTGAATACACACAATGGTCATGTTACGAAATCTACCCTGAAGAGTATGAAGTTATTGTTTCATGGATTGAATATTTGGTGTGCGTACCATGGGGTTCGTTTCATCTACATGGTGACAAGTGAATCTTTGTTTCGATATATTGTTCACATTGGGTGGACATTTGAGATCATGGGTCCACCAGTTGTATTTCCTCCTGCAAATGTGAAGACATTTGGGGGATTGTTGGATTTGAGGAACATGCGGTCTTAGCTTAGATGGTAAAGCACTCCCCTGAAGAGGGAGACACCGGAGTTCGATTCTCCGAGATCGCGCCAATTATTATAAATGCGGATGTGGCAGAACGGGAGTGCACTTCGTTGCCAACGAAGATCAAGTGGGTTCGACTCCCACCATCCGCTCCAAATATCGTGCATGGGTAGATCAGTTGGTAGATCCTCGATGCGTGAGTTCAAGTCTCACCCCATGCACGTTTTATATGAAGGGTAGTAGCAATACTAACCAGACATAGTGGTGCACTGAGGACCTATGTTATGGTCTGTTGATCGGGACCGAGCTGAGAGTCTTCTGCCCCTTCTACATATGCGGGGTTGACAGAATGGTTATGTGCCTGCCTTCCAAGCAGGATTACGCGAGTTCGATTCTCGCACCCCGCTCCAAAATTGAATATTATGAAGATTGAACGAAAAGAAATTAAAGTTCCCTGTCACGAAAGAAAAGATGGGTTGATTATAGTGGGCAGTGGAAGTGAGTTAATTGATTTGCCGATAGAAGGTTCAATAAGAGTTCGGTATCCTAAGTTACTAAAAGATATGCCGTTGTGACTAGACTGGAATAGCCTCGGCTTTTAACCGAGACAATGGGAGTTCGATTCTCCTCAACGGCACCAACTGTGCCCATTAAGCCTACATGGTGAGGTGCTGCTTTCGTAAAGCAGAGAACCGAGTTCGATTCTCGGAATGGGCTCCATAGAGAATGCTGGTGTAGACCAATTGGCAGAGTCACCAAACTTAAAATCTGGACAAGTGGAGGTTCAAATCCTCTCACCAGCACCAATTTTATTATGGAGGTGGTATGAGTGAGCAACGAACTGTAGAAATGTCCTTAAATTTGTTGAATATGGATTTCAATAGAAACTTGGAACGGTTGGAATTGGCAGTGACGGCTCAAGATTGGGATGGTATGATTCAGATTGCTTCCGATTTAAAAGTTATTCGCGCCAAGGAACATTTGTTGAATGTGTTGTTAGAAAAAATGCCTGGGTGATGTAATTGGCAAACATACCTGTCTCAAAAACAGGTTTCTGTGGGTTCGACTCCCACTCCAGGTACCAAAAATAAAAGTTGACATGAATAACCGAATATAGTAATCTTACAGAAAGGAAACACGAGGATAACAGAACCATCGCTAGGGATAAGCTCCTAGAGGAAATTCGGCGCACCACAGAGCGGGATAGTGGCTAACAGCCACACAGGGAAACCTGATGATTAGAGCTACAGAGACGAGTAACCACCGAATGACCGACGTGCTACGGCACTGGTGGGGATGTGAAACGGGCAATCTCTATCCGGTGCAACACCAAATAGGCTGATGTGCGGCTCGCATAATATCAGCGGGTAGGTGGCTTGAGGGTATCAGTAATGATACTCCTAGAGGAATGATGGTTGTAAACAGAACGCCGATTACATGTTATCCTTTATGCCGCTTAAGTAGAGGTAGTTGACACGCCACTTTGGTAAAGTGGAGATGGTTGGTGCAAGTCCAACAAGCGGCTCCATATATTTGCCCTCTTAGTTCAATAGTAGAACACCTGATTTACACTCAGGATACGGCGGGGCGGAACCGTCAGGGGGTACCATAATATGCACCCTCCATCAGACGTGATGGAAGAAACATGAGTGCAGATAGCGCGAAATCTGCATGATGATATAAAGGTCCCTAAAGGACTTGGGGTGCGCCAATAGAATGTCCCTGTAGTGTACCGAATAACACGTTGCTCTGCGAAGGCAAAGATAGTTGGTTTAATTCCAACCAGGGACACCATGTTTGGACTACAAGCTTTGATAGTGAAGCACCAGGCTCTTAACCTGGGGAGCACGGGGCAGTACCGTGGTGGTCCACCATGCTCTCATAGATTAATAGTAGATCATCAGATTCTCAATCTGAAGACCAGGGGGCAGTACCCTGTGAGAGCACCAAGTTTGGAAGATAAAGTGTAACGGGTTTACACAACCGCCTTGAAAGCGGATTGTCCTCGAAAGGGGATGGGGTTCAAGTCCTCTGTCTTCCGCATTGACTCCTTCAAAATGATAAATACTCATGGGAGTGCTAAATTTTGAAGGAGTCCACAAATGTTCTATATTGTGTATAGGATTATTAATACAATCAATGGTAAATTTTATATAGGAAAACACCAGACCGAAAATGTGAATGATGGATATATGGGATCTGGAAAGTTGCTAAGAAGAGCTATTCAAAAATATGGGATAGATAAATTTACTAAGGATATTCTTTTTGTTTTTGATAATGAACAAGAAATG
>OFRM01000010.1_pt1 | contig 68983 bp, 111 predicted proteins | sample 1543101 | NCBI WGS metagenome assembly OFRM01 (sample SAMN07774223, study PRJEB24372) | wastewater metagenome | isolation source: Exp Tend VB 0WW | collected 2016-02
GGTCTTACGTGGATACAGAGTTTCATGGCTCGTTAAATTCTCCGGTTGTTAACTTCGCGGATTCAAACGAATCCCTTCGCGCAGGCGAGCGCGTACATCGGCGCGCTCTTCGTCGGTCATGTCGACGAGCGAGATGGTCGCGCTCACGGTCGGCCATCCGCCGCTGCGCGCACGCGCGAGAGCCGCCCCATCAGATCGTTGATCTGCAGCGTCATGGTGGCGACCGCGGTCCTTGCCTCGTCGCGCTCCGCAGCGAGCTCGGCGATGACCTCCTCGTCGGTCATCTGGATGTTCACGCGCGGCGGTGATGCCCGTTCCGCCGCGTCGCACACCTCGAGCAGCTCGGTCTGCGTGAGCCGGGCGACCTTGCCGGCGCGGATCGCGGCGATGGTCCTGGACAGGCGCAGCGCGGCGGCCTTCGCGGCGTCAGCGGCGTCAGCGAGGTCAGACATCGAACAGGCTCGCCTGCGTGCCGGCCAGCGCCGTGTTCCGTGCGCGCTTCGCCGCGATCGAGCGCGACTGAATCCGCCCCTTCGGGCTCCCGAGATGAAGCGCGCACTCGTCATACCAGACCTGCGCGAGCCATCCGCCCTTGTACGGGCAGCGCAGCGCCTTGCGGATCGCGCGCTTCTCGTCGAGCCCGCGCTCGCGCGCCTCGCGCTGAGCTCCGGCGATCAGCATCACGATCCTCGGCCTGAACCTCTCTCGCCACGTCTGCATCAGCGCTCTCCTGGCTTGAGCCACTTCGTTCCGGCGCCCAGGTGGAGCGAGCGGTAGTCCTGGTTCCCTCGCATCGCTCGCTTCTCGACGACGGGCAGCTCGAGGACCGGGCGCTCGTGCCGCGTCCAGACCTCGACGCCGTCGGGCGTGATCCGGCAGCGCCACCACGAGCGCCATGTGCTCGGGACGTTGTCGGCCTCGATCTCCTCCGGGGTCATGCGCGCCTCCTCTTCTGCTCGAAGTACCAGACGACAGTCGACAGTTTCACGTCGAGAGCGTTCGCGATCTCGCGTCGGGACTTGCCGCGCGCACGGAGACGACCGGCCTGCTGCTTCTGAACGAGCGTGAGCCTGCCGCCGATCGCGGCGCTCGCGCGAGCAACGCGAGGCGCCACGCGCGATCTCTCGCGCGCGACGTTCTCCTCGCGACGTTGCACCGCGAAAGCCCACGCGAGTTGCTCCCATCCGGGCGAGAGATCGGCGAAGGCTTCGAGGATTCCTGTCACTTCTCCGGCGTGCCGTAGAACAGCGGAAGGCCGGTCTTCGTCTTCACGTTCTTCGCGACGTCGTAGAACGCGTCACGGAACGCGACGTCCGAGCGGTGCAGCGCGAGCTTCCACTTGATCTGCGCGCCCTCGACGCGGTAGCGCAGGCGCAGGAGCAGCGCGTAGGCCTCGCCGTCGCGGAAGACGGGGATCGAGATCGCGAAGCCCGTGGGCACGATGACCGGAGCGTCGTTCACGCTCGCGGCGTGCGCCTCCTCGAACGTGATCTTGGCCTCGCCCGTGTTCAGGTTCACGGCGCTTCCGACCCTGCGGTCGGCGCGCACGATGAGCCCGCGCGACAGGTTCAGGAGCTGCGACGGGCCCGCGGGCGTGATCGAGAGCGCCGTCGCCTCTGTCGCGGTCTTCGACGGGATGTCGCTCGGCGGGATGACGTCGAGCCCGCGATCCTCGAGCGCCTGCGCGAAGTCGAGCTGCCCGAGCCACTTCGAGTCAGGGCCGCCGATCGCCATCCAGGCGAGCCACTCGTCCGAGAAGGGCATCGCGTAGCGCGCGCGGTGCTCGCCGAAGCGAGGGAGGCCCGGCGTGCGCTTCGTGTCGTACTTCGCAGGCGAAGCGCCCTCGACCTCGACGTACTCGACGTGCTCGGTCTGCTCGTTGTAGTCGTAGATCACGAGGAACTCGGGCGCCGCCGCGCTGTCCTTCGCGAAGATCGCCGAGCCCGCGTCGCGCGTGCGCTCGACGTGGAGCAGGAACGAGTCGAGCGTCGTGTGCTCGCTCAGACCCTTCCGCCGCCGCGGGTTGTCGAGGCGCGCGTCCTCGAACGGGCGCAGGTCGACGACCTGCTTCCCGGTCGGGATGACGAGCACCGCCGCCGCGTCGTTCACCGCGTGTCGCTCGGCGAGCGCCAGACGCTCGCTCATCTTCGCGACGATCTCCGCCGTCCCCTGCTCTCTCTCGTTCGCCATGTTCGTGCTCCTCTCGTGCCTTCGTGATCAGTGCGTGCTGCCCGTGCCGTCGTCGTCTTCCTCGCGCCGCTTCGGACGCCCCGCGACCTCGCGGAGCTTGCCCAGCTCCATCTGCTTCGGGTTCGCCGCCGAGAGGTGCCCCGTCTTCGGGTCGTGCCACATGATTCCGCCCGTCGTCGGCTTCTTCGGCAGCGTCAGCTTCGACTCGACGTTGACCGTGCAGACGCCGTTCTTCTCGGTCTTGAACTTCAGCTTCAGCACGAGCTCGCCCTTGCACGTCTGGCCGGTCTCGATCGCGAGGTCGTGGAGCTTGCGCTCCATGTCCCGCAGATCCTCGGACAGATCGCGCGCGGCGTACCCATCGCCGAGGTCGTGCAGGAACTTCACGAACGAACGCGGCGCATCTTCGTCTCTCTCCATGATCAGCCCTCTTCCTGCGCCATCGGCGCGTTGCTCTCGGGGGCCTGGTTGCCCCACACGTCCCATCCCGGATGCGCCACGCGCGCGAAGAACTCCACGCGCGGACCTCTGCTCACGCGCTCGATCAGGTCGTAGCTCGCCTCGGGCTTCCTCGAGTGGATGCGCTTCCCGTTCTCCGTCGGATGCGGCGCGTGGAAGCACGAGCGCACGTCGCGCGCGCCGGTCCAGACGCTCTCGTCCTGCCCCGAGCCACGCACACAGAACAGCATGCCCTCGTGACACCCGCGGCCGTACTGCCCGATGCCCATGCGGAGGTCATCATCGACCGGAAGCGCGTTGTCCGAGACGATGCCAGAGGTCTTGATCCAGATGAAGGTTCGCACGTACCGGAAGCCCAGCTCGCGCACGAGCGTGAGCGCGTCCTCGAGGAACGTGTCGGTGTACCAGCACCACAGGTGCGCGTTGTCGGCGGGCGTGAAGGAGCCCGAGTCGAGGATCGCGCGCCGGATCGGCGAGACGTCGCCGAGCTTGCCGGCGAGCGGGTAGTGCCGATCGGCGCCGCGCTTGATCTTGCCGCCGCCGCGCTCGGCCCACGGCGGATCCATCGAGAGGCACGCGTACTCACGCGCGATGTTCCCGAAGAGGTCCTTCTGCGGAGGCACCTCGTGCAGCACGTTGTAGGGCTTGACGTCGCGATCGACGAAGCCGACGCTGACGTGCTCGATCGGGGGATGCGCCTCGACGAATGCGCGGACGTCGACGTCTGACGGGCTGGTGTGCCGACAGACGCGCCCGCTACAGGCATCGTCTAGGCACCACGGGCATGGCAAGACCTCCGCGGCTAGCCGGCGATCGATCGCGTCGGCTTGGTCGGCGGCCATGTCGCGAGGCTCGCTGATGGGCGACGGCTGCTCGAGCAACGCGAGGTCGGCTTCGAGCATGGCGATCTGCGGCGCGAGCTCGGCGGCCTGCTTCGCCTCGTGCGCGTCGTACTCGGTCCGAGTGAGCAGGCCGCATCCGTCGCAGAGCGCGCAGTGGTCACCCGTGTCGTAGCCATCGCATCGCGGGCAGAGGACCGGGGCGCGTTCGGCTCGTCGCGCGACCATCGCTGCCTCGTGCTCGACGGGCGAGTAGCGCATGGTCGCGGCGCACTCGCAGGACGTGCGCACGTCGTCGCGGTCCTGGCCGCTCTGGCCGCAGCCGAGGCAGTGCCACGCCTGCCCATCGACCCACGGCTCGCCGAGCGAGTTCGTGGGCGGGCGCGTCGCGATGTCCGCCCCGGTAACGCGCTTCCGCGGCTTCGCGACATAGCCATCGGCGTGCTTCGCGCACGTCGTTGAGCCCTTCGCGGCCGTCCGCTGACACGGGCCCTTAGCGTTCCGGCCGGTGCAGATGAGCTTCGCGGTCATCGTGCCATCTCCTCGCCGGCCACCGCGCGGCCGAGTGCTGTCAGGACGCGCGCAAGCGACGTGTGACGCACGGTGATGCCGTCGAGGGTCGCCTCGTACGCGCCTCCGATGCTGGCGATGACCAGCCCAGCGATCGGCCCCGAGGCCACGCAGCGTTCGATGCTGTCCACCGCGTCGGCGAGTGGGCTGCGCTGATCGACGGATCGGAGCGCGTCCTCGACGGCGGATCGACCAGACCCCGGAGCGGGCGGGGCGCCGTACATCGCGCGGGTCATCGCTCACCTCGTACGCTGTAGACGCCTCTGGTCTGGCCGCAGTCGACCACGCGGAATCGGCGGCCCTGCGCGGCGCGTCGGCGCATGTCGGCGAGCGAGCCCCAATCGGTGGCCTCACATGTCGGCGGCGCTGCGATGGCGGCGTCGGCCGCCGCGAGCACCGCGAGCCACCGTTCCAGGTACGCACGCCACGCGACCCCAGCTCGTGGGTCGGTGCCGGCGCGGTCGAGGCGGTACACCCACTGCCGCCGGACCTCGCGGCGAGCGAATCGGCGCGCGTACACCCCGAGCCATCGATGCCACGTCATCCCGGTGCGCTCGCCTCCGTGCACGGCGGTCGCGTAGATCGCGGCGCAGTCGTCCGGCGACGACCATCCGGCCTCGTGGACGCAGAGTCGCGCGAGGTCGAGGCCCTCGTCACGAGGCTGCGCGCGCGCCTCGCATGTGGCCAGCGTCAGAGCGATCGCGATCGCGACGTCGAGGCGGTTCACTTGCGCCGCTCCGCAGCGAGCTTGTCGCCGACGTGCGTCAGCGCGTCCACGAGCGTTCCGGCGCGGCATGTGATGCCGTCGGACTCGCCGACCCATGCGACGGTCTGGCGGTCGTACCAGACGCGCGTCGGGTCAGCGAAGCCGCGCTCGTCGGCGACGCGATCGATCGCCTCACACGCGTCGAGCAGCCGCAGTGCCCGCGCGAGCCGCGTCTGGTCGGGCATCGCGACGTCGGGCGACGGGTCGAGTTCCAGCGCCGCGAGCAGAGCCCATCGGCCGCAGCCGACCCACGGCTCACCGGACAGTCGCGCGAGAGGACCGTCCAAGCCGCGATCGATGCGCTCCACCACGCCGTCGGCCACGCCGCCGAATCCCGCGGCGCACTCTTGCGCGAGCGCATCGGCGCGCACCCGGACGCGGTCGCCCACGGCGATCGGACGGCTCACGGCTCACCTCGATCGCGGCGCTCGCGGTACTCACGCTCGGCGGCGTCCTCGAGGTCGTCTGCCTCGAGCACCGCTGCGCGGACCAGATAGACGCCGGCCCACACGAGCACGACTAGGACGGCTACGACGACAGCGTTCACTTGCGGCTCCTGGGGCGGACGGGGTCGGATGCGAGACGGCGCACGGTGACGGCGGTGCGAGGCGGCGATCCGTAGATCTCCGCCTCCTCGGCGAGCCTCGCGATCCGATCGAGGAGTGCCGCGATCTCCTCCTGCGGCGTCACGAGGCCACCCTCCCGGTCTCGACGTCGTACCGCGGCCCGAGGATCAGCCACTCGGGCGAGCAGCGGAGCGTGCGGCACAGCTCGCGGGCGTCAGAGACGCGCGGGCAGGTGCGTCCCGCCTCCCATGACTCGACGGTGGCCCGCGTCCTGCCGAGATCCTCCGCGACCTCGCGCACCGACAGCCCTGCGCGCTGCCTCGCTTGCCCGAGTCTACGGGCGATCGGGTCGATCGTGTTCCTCATGTCGCCTCTCTACCATGCCCCGCGTCGCAGCGCAAGAAAAAAAGCACGCGATGGCGCCGCCAAAAACGCGCGCATATAGAGGTGTGCCTGCGGGGCCGAAAAAAGAATCGACGCACCCGCGAGAAAAAAACCTTGCGTCGGGCGCAGCACGCTGTAGAGTCACTGAGTCGACGCGATGGGACGCGACGACAGAGGAGAGACGGGCGTATGCGCGGCTACAGCAATCAGGTTTCTTTCGAGGTCGAGCCCATGGTCGGCGAGATCCGCGTCATCGCGGGCGTGCGCTGCGAGTGGCACGAGACGGCGTCGGGCGCGGGGTACCTCGGCGAGGCGGACGGACTGCTCGTGTCGGCCATCCCCGCGCGCGGCGGGTGGTTCGTGTCGCTGCGCTCCGAGCGGCTGACGTTCACCGCGTACGTCTCTGACCTGAGCGACGCGGCGGTGGCGTCGTGACCCGCCGTCGCAACGCGTCGGACCTGAACGCCGCGATCCTCGGGTCGTCGGTCCCCTCCGAGCGCCACCGCGTGATGCTGGCGACCTTCGACGCGCAGATCGCGATGGTCGACCATCTGCTCGCCGGGCTGTCCACGACGCGCGAGGGCGACGAGCCGGACATCTCGAACGCGGCCGCGTCTTCGGTGCCGTGCGCGGTGGCCTCGTGAGCGCCCGCGGCATCTACGAGTCGCTCGGCGAGTACGAGGCGCGCGTCCCGTCGGGGATGGGCGTCTGCCCGTGCTGCGATGGGCACGGCCTCATCGTCACGACGCGTCACGTGGCGACGTGGGACGAGCCGGCCTGCGAGGAGACGGACGACTGCGCCGAGTGCGAGGGCGGCGGGACGGTCCCGTGCGACCCCGGCGAGGAGTGCGACCCCGTGGACGCGCCGCTCTGGCTCGGCTCGACCATCACCGAGGCCGCGTGATGCGCGGTCTCGCGGCACACATGGACGGCGGGTACGAGGAGCGCGTCTGCTGCCCCCGCTGCGGCGGCGACGGCATCGAGACGTGTCGCCACCCAGACGGCGCGTACGAGGCCGACTGCTCGCGTTGCGGCGGCAGCGGCGAGGTCGAGGACAGCGGCGAGCCCGAGGGCGCGGGATACGACGTCTTCGAGCGGCAGATGTCCGCCCGCTACCCGGAGCGTCGGTCGTGACCGGCGCGTGCCTCTTCTGCGGCGCCCCGCTCCGCGACGACCTCTCGCGGACGTGCTCGTGCCGGCCGCCGTCGGCCCTTGAGCGCGCCGTACTCACCGCAGCGCTCGTCGGCTCCACCGAGCCTCGCCTGCCCACGGTCCGCGAGCGCATCCGGCGCACGCGTGAGCTTCTCCACTTCGCCATCCGAACCGCCAACGAGAACGAGCGCCCATCGTGACCGACCATGGCCTCAGCCCGTGGTCCGCGCCGTTCGTCGCGATCGACGTGGAAACGACCGGCCTCGACTCGGACCCGACCGCGCGCGTCGTTGAGCTCGCCGCGGTGCGCTTCGAGGACGGCCGGCCCACCGATCGCCGCGTGGCGACGCGCATCAACCCGGGCATGCCGATTCCCGCCGAGGCGACCGCGATCCACGGCATCACCGACGCGGACGTCAGCGGCGCGCCGACCTTCGCCGAGGCGTGGCCGCACGTCGTGGCGCTGTACGACTCGGACTTCGTGTCGACGGTCGCCTACTCGGCGGCGTTCGACAGGGCGTTCGCCTCCTCGGAGGTGCTTCGCGCGTCGCTCGGGAAGCCGCCGCTCGGGCTGTGCCGGCCCTGGATCGATCCGCTCGTGTGGATCCGCAAGGTCGACCGCTACGTGCGTGGGGCGGGCCGGCATCGGCTCGCGGCGACGTGTGCGAGGCGCGGCATCGTGCTCGAGCAGGCGCACGCCGCTGAGGACGATGCGATCGCGGCGGGGCTGCTGTGGGTGCAGCTTGAGCGTGAGATCCGGATCGTCGTGCACGAGCCGGCGACGCATGTCGCGGTGCTGCGCGTCCAGTCGGCACTCGCTGAGGACCAGGAGCGCGATTTCGCGGAGTGGCAGCGGAAGACGATCGGCCAGGGGCTGGTCGCGTTCTTCACGCGCCTGCGCGCGCTGCGCGCCGTGGAGCGAGCCGCGTAGCGCGAAGATGTTCGGTGGCCAGCAGGCGATCAGGCCAGGCACGGGCGCACCGGGAACGAAACGACACGAACGAAAGGAACGAAGAGATGCCGCACTACCGCACCATGTTCGACGCGTCCGAGCACATCGGCGCATGGGACCTCGGAGGCAAGGATCGCGTGGTCGAGATCACGGCGGTCGCCGCCGGATCGATCGGCCGCGGGAAGGACAAGGCCAAGAAGCCGATCCTCTCGCTGAAGACCGGCAAGGGCGTCGTTCGCACGATGGCCTGCAACATCACGAACGCGCGCGTCATCAAGACGCTCTACGGCAACGACACGACCGAGTGGGTCGGCAAGCGCGTCACGCTCTACCCGACGACCGCGACCTTCGGCGCGGAGCTCCACGACGCGATCCGGATCCGCCCGATGGCGCCCGGCGAGAAGTCGGCGACGAGCGAGTTCGCGGTTGTCAGCGCCGAGGAGCGCGAGGCGAACCTCGCGAAGCTCGACAAGGCGGCCGGGCGCGTGAACCGCGAGGCGGGCGAAGTGTCGGCCGACGAAGAGATGGGCGGACAGTGAGCGGCCGCGATCGCACCTTCCCGCCGCGCCTCGTGCGCTTCTCGGAGCTGAAGGCGATGTCCCGCAGCGCGGCGCACTTCCGCGCCGCGTACGAGCATCCGATCGAGGCGTCCGCGGCGATGCGCTTCGGCACGCTCGTTCACTCGCTCATCCTCGGGGGCATGCGCTTCGCAGTCTTCGACGGCGCGCGTCGGGCCGGCAAGGCGTGGGACGCCTTCGAGGAGGAGCACGCGGGCGATCTGATCGTCACCGCGCCGGAGCTCGACCGCGGTCTTGAGATCGCGCGGAAGGTCCAGCGACACCCCTTCGCCGGTCCGATGCTCGACGGCAAGTGCGAGCACGAACTGCGCTGGAAGTTCGCCGGTCGCGACTGCGGCGGGCGGCTCGACGTGCTCGGGGGGACGTTCATCACGGACGTGAAGACCTCGGCGAGCGCGCAGCCTGAGTGGTTCACGCGGCAAGCGATCCGCATGGCCTACCACGCGCAAGGGGCATGGTACCGCGAGGGGGCGCGCCGGAACGGCGTCGAGGTCCACGCGGTCAACCTGATCGCGGTCGAGATCAAACCGCCCTTCGCTGTGACGTGCTTCTCGCTGACGAACCGCGCCCTTGAGGAGGGCGACAAGCTGTGTCGCATCTGGATCGAGCAGCTCAACAACTGCGAGGGCGCGCAGTCGGGCGGCTACTGGCCCGAGTACGCGGACTTCGTCGTGCCGCTCGACGTGCCCGAGGAACTCGACCTCACGTACGGCGAAGAGCCGGGCGCGGAGGCAGCGTGAGCGAGCAGCGCGGACCGGGACGACGCCCGGACGTGAAGATCACGATCAAGCCGAAGCAGGGCGGGCAGCGCGTGGCGATCGCGGCGGGCTGGCGCGAGGACGGCAAGCTCCGGCTCAAGTTCGACCGCGACGTCGTTTCCGTCGTGCTCAAGAGCGGCGAGGTGATGGTCGGCGATGTCTGGCTCGACCTGTACGAGAACGACGGCGACGGGCCGCCCGCTCGATCCGCGCGTCCCAGCCCCGGACTGTCGAGCGCCCGCGCCGTGGCGACTGCGCCCCCTCCCGAGGAGGGCAGCGACTTCGGCGACGACGACATCCCGTTCTGATCTCTGGCGGCCCGCCCGCCGCTGAGCGCTGCGCCCGGCAGCGGCCCGAGAGGGCGCGCCCATCCCCAGGGCACCGGGCACCTACCGTTTTCGCGTGTGGAGTTCGAAGATGACGACGACCAAGAAGAGGGCTCGCGTGGAGCGGCCATACAAGCTGCCCAAGGGCCGCGCGCTGATGCTGCGTACGTGCGACGCGGGGCTGCGCGGACACGGCGGATTCCAGTGGCCATCTGCTGGCCTCGTGGAGGCGCCAGACTGGCACGACCGCGCGACATGCGACGGCGGTCTGTTCGGCCTGTTGTGGGGCGCCGGGTCCGCCGCATGTCTCAGCTACGAGGACACGACGCGGCGATGGATGGTGTGCGAGGTCGAGACCGAGGCCGTCGTCGATGTCGATCGAGAGAAGATCAAGGCCCCGCGCGCGTGGGTAGTGCTGGTCGGCACGCGCGAGGAGGCCGTCGCGCTGATCTCGGCGCACGCTCCCGTCGGCACGGCGGTGGTCTTTGGCACGGCGACCGCTGGCGACGCGGGCACGGCGACCGCTGGCGACGCGGGCACGGCGACCGCTGGCGCGTACGGATGCGTCGCAGTCGAGTGGTACGACTGCTCGCGTGGCGTCTACAGGCGCACGGTCGCGGAGGTCGATGGCGTCACGATCAAGGCGGGCGTCGCGTATCGGTGCGACGCGAGCGGCAGGCTAGTTGAGGCCGTGGCCACCGGCACTGTGACGGTGGGCGCGTGACGTCCCCCTGGGTCCAGACGCGCTTCGGCGTCGCGTTCGACTTGCTCGCGCCTCGCGTCGAGGATGTGCGGCTCGATGATATCGCCGCGCACCTGTCGAAGATCGCGCGCTACTCCGGCGCGACGATCGGCGTGACGGGCTACAGCGTGGCGCAGCACTCGGTGCTGTGTGCGGACATCGTGCGGACGTGGGGCGGCGACGCTCGACTCCAGCGCGAGGCGCTCCTTCACGACGCGGGCGAGGCGTACTACGGCGACGCGACCTCCCCGGTGAAGCGCGCACTCGTCGCCCTGCTCGCCGAGCTCGGCATCGATGTCGACCCGTATGCGCTCCTCGCGGCACGCGTCGATCCGGTCGTGCGTGAGGCGCTCGGGCTGCGGCCGACAGAACCGGCGCTCGTGAAGCGCGCGGACCTCGTCGCGCTGGCGATCGAGCGTAAGTTCGTGATGGCCGAGTGCGAGCGCGACTGGTGCCTACCCGAGCTCGCCGACACGCGGTGGACGTCGCTCGTCCCGATCTACGCGCAGGAGGCGGAGCGCGCCTTCGTGCAGCGACACGCGGCGCTCGTGGAGGCGCTATGACGCGTGCGGCTCATCGTCGCGGCCCGCCCCGCATCGCCCGTCACGGCGCGCCGCAGCTGGGGCCAGAGCTTCCGACACCGCCGGCCATGGCCGACATCCGGATCGCCGAGGCCGCACGATGACGCTCTCCCGCGACGAGGTCGACGCGCTCGAGGCGCAGGGCGCGAGCTTCGAGCGGATGACCGACCCGTCCGACCCGCGCTTTGAGATCGTCACGCTGCGCAGGGTCGCCGTCGTGCACTACGGAGGGCCCGCGATCCCCGACGTTCGGCTCAGCGGCCTCGAGGCGCGCCGTAGCTTCTCGAAGTTCGCGCTCGCGAGCGCGTGCGGCGTCGCGCGATTCTGGGGTCGGGACGAGAAGCTCGCGCGCTCGCTGGAGAAGCTCGCGATGCGGATGGGGCTGCTCGAGCCGTCATGAAGCCAGGGGTGGCCAACGAAGCGGCCGAGAGGATCGAGCATGACCGATAGACCCATCCTGTTCTCTGGCCCGATGGTCCGCGCGATCCTCGCCGGCCAGAAGACGCAGACGCGGCGCGTCGTGGACGTGGCGCGCGTGCAGAAGAAGGGCACGCTTAACTCCGCTGGCTGGCGCCCGTTCGACTTGGACGTTGCCGCCGATCGGCGAGCCGTCGAGACGAACTGCGGGCGCGTATGCCCCTACGGAGAGGTCGGCGACCGGCTGTGGGTCCGCGAGACGTGGCGCACGGACACCGTGGGCGACGCCGGCATCAACGGCGTGCGCTTCCGGGGCGACGACGCGTTCGTTCCGATCGAGCCGACGCGTGAGGCAGCGGACGCGTGGGTCGACGCGCACGAGAACGGCAAGCACGGCGCGATGTGGAGGCCGTCGATCTTCATCAAGCGATGGGCATCGCGCCTGACGCTCACGGTCGAGTCGGTGCGCGTGGAGCCGCTCCACGCGATCACGGAAGCGGACGCGCTCGCCGAGGGCATGACGTACGAAGGCGACGAGCTCACGAAGCCGACGACGTTCGACGGGATTCGATGGGAGCCCATCGGTGCGCGCCTGAAGTACGTCGCGCTCTGGGACTCGATCAACGGCAAGCGTGCGCCGTGGCTCTCGAATCCGTGGGTGTGGGTCGTGGCGTTCGCGCGCGAGTGGGCAGAGCCGGAGGAGAGACGATGAGCGAGACGATCGATTTGGACTATCTGGAAGGTCGCGCCGAGGCATACATCGAGCGCAACCCTGATGGCGGGTCGGGCTTGTGGCTCGCGGACGACGTGCAGCGGCTCATCGCCGAGGTGCGCCGCCTGCGCGCGCTGCCGGTGATCGCGACGTGCGACCAGTGCGCGCACTGCGACGGGCATGTTGTGTCTCCGACGTGCATGCACCCGACGCGAAGGGGCAGCGTCCTCGCGCGTCTCGGCCAGCCGCCGCCCGCGTGGTGCCCGCTCCGAGGTGCGCGATGACCGTCATCCGCATCGGCGACGCGCTCGCCACCCTCGACGCGTGCCCCCCGGCTCGCGAGTGGCTGGCGTCTCGGCCGCCTGTCGCCGACGTGCGCGAGCACTGGCAGGCGTGCCCCCGTGGCGACTGGCTGCTGTGGCTCGCGGGTCGCGCCGACGTAGACCGCAAGCTACTCGTGCGTGCCGCGTGTGCGTGTGCCCGTGAGGCGCTCGTCCACGTCGCCGCTGGCGAGGACCGTACGCGCATCGCCATCGAGACCGCCGAGGCGTGGACGCGCGGAGAGGTCACGCCCGAGATGGTGCGAGCTGCCGAGTCCGGCGCGACGTCGGCGGCGATGTCAGCGTCGGAGGCGGCGGCGATGTCAGCGTCGGATGCGGCGCGCGCTGCGTCGCTGGCACGCTCGGCAGATCTGGTGCGCGCGATCATCCCGTGGGCTGACGTCGACCGCGGCCTATACCTGCGATGCGGAGGTGTGCTGTGACCATCGATACCGCCACTCTCCGCGCGCTGCTGGCTGCGATGGTTCGCGCGCAAGCGGACCTCGACGCCGCGCGCGGCGCACCTGACGATCTGGTCGAGGCAAGCTGCCAGGCTGACCAAGCGCTCACGCACGCAGCCGTCGATACCCTCCCCGCGCTCCTCGACGCGCTGGATGCTGCGGAGGCTCGCGCCTGCACACCCGCTGAGCGTGCGGTGATCGAGGCTGCGTCGAGGTGGTGGCTCGAGGGCGCTGATGCCTCCTCGCTCGCCGCTCGCGTCGCCGACATGGAAGCCGAGCGGCTGCGAGGTGCGCGATGAGCCCGGAGCGTGAGGCCGAGATGCGCGCGCACGCTGAGATCGACGGGTGCGACGACGTTCTCGAAGCGCTCGCCGCTCTCGACGCCGAGCGAGCGGCGCACGAGGAGACGACGATCGATGCGTGTGCGTCGCGACAGGTCGGAGGTCTGACGGCGGCCGAGTGGCGGACTCGCGCCGAGAAGGCCGAGCGCGAGCGCGACGAGGCCCTGGCCGCACTCGCGGCGCTGCGGGAGATACTCAAGATTACCGCCGACTGCCTGCCGATGGAGCACGCACAGCGCGACCGAGCGATCCGCGTGTACTTCGGCAAGCCCGCCGCTCTCGCCGGTCAGGTGCGCGCGAGGGTGCTCAGGGAGGCGGCTACGATCTGCGACGCGAACGCGACGCGCTACCACGACGACAGCGACGTCGAGCGCGCAGACGCCATGGGGTCAAGCGTCACGGCATCTGTGCTGACCGGCGCAGCGGGTGGATCAGAAGACTGCGCGGCACGACTCCGCGCCCTCGCCGACGAAGCGGAGCGTGCGCGATGACGAACGAAGACCTAGAGCGCGCCGCGCTGCTAGCCGCCGTAGAGACGCGGTCGGCGGTCGAAGAGGCTGGCTGGTGGCTCGCGCGTGCCGACGCAGCCGAGGCGCAGGTAGCCATGTACCGCGAGAGCGCGCGGCTGGCCGAAGCGGAGCGCGTGGCAGACCAGGAGGAGATCGCCACGCTGCGCGCCGATCGCGACGAGGCGCGCGCAGAGGTCGCGATGCTGCGTGGCAGCGAGTTGGTCGCCGATCTCCACGCTGCCCGCGCTGACCGAGACATGCTGCTCGCCGCGATCGCGGAGTGGCACGAGGTCGGCAGTGCGCCACCGGGACCAGACGAGAGCGCTGCGGAGTTGGCCCGCTGGCGACGCGCGCTGAGCGCACTCACCGCGATCGCAACGCGCCACCCATCGCCCGAGCGGATCGCGGACGTGCGCGCGAACCTGGTGCCGTCTCAGGCGCGCGTGGTCGCGAAGCTCGCCGCGGGCGCAGGCCTCGAAGAGCGCGTGTCGAAGCTCGAAGCTGCGGCGCGGATGATCGGGTGGGCGCTGTGACCGTCGCCGACCCGGTGCGCCTATCGAGTCGCGACCGTCGCGTCTACGAGTGCGCCCTCGGCGCGGTGCGCGCGTACATCGCCAACGTCGAGCAGCGGACCCGTGACCCCCTGCTCGACGTCCACGCCGTGATCACGGTCCACGTCAACGGAGCGCGCCTCTACCTCGACACGCGGATCGAGCGGGTCCGGTGGGCGCTGCTGCTCCGCGCCGTGCTGCGGGTCGATGCGTATGAGCGCGACGCGGTGGACCTCGGCGTCCCCGCGTCGATCCTGATGCGATGGCATCCGGTCTGCGATGGCTGCGGCGAGGCGGTGCCCAACTACGCGATCGGCGAATGCGTGAACGTCTGCCCGAAGCGCGAAGGTCATCCAGTCGCGAGGCAAGCGCGGCCGCTCTGGGAGTCTGCGCCGCCGAGCGCGGCGTCAGGGCGGCGAGGCTAGCCCGGCGGCCACGTCTCGACGGCCCACGACCTGAGCTCGGCGCGCAGGTCGGGTCGCCGCTCGAGTGCGTGCGCGGACCATACGGCGTGCGCGCCTGTCCGCCTCGCCTGAGGCTGGCAGCGCGCGAGGTCGGTGCGGACGTCGAGTAGGGTGCGCGGGTCGTTGGTCGACCCGAACGCGCCCGTGACGACGATGGCGTCTGGCCACGTCTTGAGGCTCTTCGCCAGGTGCAGCGTCGACGTCTGCGCCTCGGCCTGTAGCCATAGCTGCCGCCCGTGCGTGCCCATGTGCGGCGCCTCCGCGCGGGTCGACGTGATCGATAGCGCGCGGTCGAAGCGCAGCCACGGCGCGAGCGTCGACGGCTGCCAGTGCGTGCCCGCGTGCGGCTCTGCGTCGAGCTGCCCCGGTGCGCCGGTGGCGACGTGGCATTTCGCGTAGTGCGTCAGCGACGACGTGAGGTCGCCCGTCACATCGGGGAATGCGTAGAGGATGGGCGCGATGTCGTGATCGCGGAGTCGCTTGCAGACCTCGACCACGCGCGATACGGGCTGCCGTCGCCGGTCGACGCTCTCGATCAGCACGAGGGCGCCTACCGCGCCGCAGTCGCGGAGCGTCGCGATCGACGCGTCGACCTCGCGCATGTCGAACGAGTCCAAATACAGCCATAATCCAGGGGTCATCGCGCTCCGGTCATGCTAGAAGTAGGTCGGCCCGCGACGTTCTGAGGCGTCTGCGGGCCGGATCCCAACCTGTGCAAGAGGTCGAGACATGCCGTTCAAGGTACGCGTGATGGACGATCGGTTCAAGGTCGGCACCGACGTAATCAACTGGGACGACCCGTTCTGGTCATTCGTCGCGCCAGAGATGCTCTCGGGCTGCTGGCTCTGGACCGGCTCTCTCTCAAGCGGCGAGAGAACCGGACGCGGAACGGGCGGCTACGGCGTGATCTGCATCGACTACAAGCAGATCCGAACGAGCCGCTACGCGCTCGAGCAGAAGATCGGACGCCCACTCTCGAGAGCCGAGGTCGCTTGCCATCGCTGCGACAACCGCGCGTGCTGCAACCCGTCGCACCTCTTCGCGGGGACGCAGGCGGACAACATGCGCGACATGACCGCGAAGGGCCGACGGGCCAGAGGCGGACACCACGGCGGATCGCGACTCACCGAGGTTCAAGCACGCGAGATCATCGCAGCGTCCGGCCCGCTACAGCCGATCGCCGATCGGTTCGGTGTCAGCGTGCCCGCGATCAGCGCGATCCGCACTGGTCGCCGATGGGCTCACCTGTCGAGATAGGCGTAAAGCCCTGGCGGCGTCACGTCAGCCACCGCGTCCCTCTGCCGAGGTGGTGTCCGCGCTCCGCTGCGCTGCCGCGTGACGGCCTCTTGTCCGGCTCGACTCGCGGCTCGCGGCGGTGATGCGTCCACGTCTCGGTGCCATCCGCAGCGATGCGGCAGAGCCACCACGAGACCCATTCGGAGGGTGCGTCGTCGTCGGTCATCCGCCGTTCCCTCGGCGCTCGTCGGGCGGCTCGGTGTCGCGCCTGCCGATCTCGGCCGCGACGCGATCGATCGCCGTCATCGCGCGATGTGCGTGCAGACGCCGGACGGCCTGATCTGCGTGCTCGAGCGCGTCAGCGTCGGAGCGCTGGCTTGTGATCGCCGCGAGAACACCGGGCGCGATCTTCGCGACGAGCTCGAGCAGCGATCCTACGAGCGACACGACATCCATCACAGACCTCCGGGCAGCGGCGGCGCGTCGACCCCGAGGCCGTCGAGCAGCCCCACGAGGTCGCGGTAGAGCGCGAGTAGGCGCGCGAGCGTCGTAGGCCACGTCGCAGCGCCGTCGGCGGTCTGCTCGGTCACGAGCCACGCCCCGAGCGCGAGCCGCAGGCTGTCGAGCGTCGCGTCAACCGGACGCCAGCGCTCACGCACCGGCGCGAGGCAGGTGTCGACGTCTGGCGAGGTAGAGCACGAACGCGCGTCGACCTCGGCGGCGACCTCGACGGCATCGCCAGCCGTGCCGACGACGAGCGCCACTGCGGCCAGCGTGTCGAGCCTCGTGACACGGGCTGACGCTCCACACCCGGTCGCGGCGCTGGCCAGCAGCAGACCGAGCAGCACCGCGACGGGCGGAGGCGTGCGCTTCCACGCGCCTCGTAGCGTCACGATGGCGCCCGCGACGACGCCGACGAATACCGTCGCGCCCGCAGGATCCTCCACGATGCGCTCCACGACGTGGCCGAGCTTTTCCCATCGCTCGTCGGGGACGAAGATGGCCGCGACAAGCGCGACGATCGCAAGAGACACCGCGGTGATCGTATGCCGCCAGTCCGTGAGCCATTTCGTCATCGGTCTCCCTCCCTCACTCGGTCGTCTAGGCGCTCTATCCGCGCGTCGATCCTCGCGACGTCGCGCACGAGCTGGTCCATACGCTCGGCAGCGCGTCCGCTCTCAGTGGCGCTCGTCCATGCGGTGCCGAGCATGGCGGCTGCGCTCGCGATCATGGTCGACGCGACGAGCAGCGCGATGCGGATCGCCGTGCGGTCGCGTCGCTCGTGGAGGTCGAGCGCGATGCGGATCGCCTTGATGTCGCGGGCCGGATCGGACCCGGACTCAGTGAGGATGGCTCGCACGCGACCCGTGTTGTCGTCGTCGGCCAGACTCGCGAGCTCGCTCATAGCACCTCCGCACGCGCGCAGACGCGCCATCCGCTCGCCGTGTACACGTACTCTGTCGGTCCGCCGGGCACGACTGCGCGCGGCATGATGCGATCGCCGATGGCCCATGCGCCGCCGTCCTGCGGCCCGGCAGCCTGCGCGCTCGCGAGGTCTTGCACGGAGATCCGCATCCCGCTCGCGGTCCCGTTGCCACCGAGGTGCAGCGCGTTGGGGATCCAGAACTGCGAGCCCTGGAATCGGAACGCGTCGGCGCGAGTCAGGTTCGCGAAGTTCATCGCCCACCACGCGCCGTCGTGCCTGAGCCGGTGAGGCAGCGCGACGTCGGCACCAGTGGTCGAGTCGCTCACGCTGACCGAGAGCGCCGCGCCTGCGTCGCCGCCCATCTCGACGTGGGCTGTCAGCGCGCGGCCGTTGCTGTCGTAGTAGTTTCGCAGCGGGAACGAGCGCACGACGCCGTGGCCGCTGAGGAGGATCGCGGAGCCGTAGTTGGCGAACAGCCCGCCCACGATCATCGATGGAGCCACCACGCGGCCCGGCGAGTCGTCCTCTGTGTAGCAGCCGATGAACGTTGACCGCGCGTTGGGGTCGTCGGTCATGAAGCCGCAGCCGAACGGCACTCCGACGCCCGCGTCGAATCGATTGTTGCAGCCCTCCGCCGAGCACGACGACCAGACGTTGCCGAGGAACGACGAGTCGAAGATGCCCTTGCGACAGTCGTAGGCCGCGCACGCGACGAAGGCGCCTGCGTTCGCGTCGCCGCCCTCGCATAGGATGCCAGCGCCGTCGTGGTGCGGAGCGCCCGCTTGCGCGTTGCCGTGCCCGCAGAGCGACGCGATCACACGCTCGTAGAATCCGCCGTTCGCGTTGGTGTTGTTCGCCGTGTTGCCGATGATGGCGAGCCCCGCGCGGCTCCAGTTTTCGACGCGCACCGATCGCACCGTGCAGAGGCCGCCGCCGATCTCGATCCCGAGGTCGCCGCCGATCCAAGGCGACGGACCGGCGACGGTCACGCGCTCGAGCGTGGTGCGCGCGGACGCCGGCGTGATGCGAAGGCCCGCGTCGCCGATGGTCGTCCAGGTCATGCGCGTCGCGGTCTCATCGACGCCTGCGATCACCATCCGCGTCGTGAGCGTCACGCGCTCAGCGAAGACGGGCGACACGTCGAGTAGCAGCGTGAACGCGCCCTTGAGCATCTCGGCCTGCGCCGCGATCATCGCGACGTTCCAGCGCTTCGGGACGCTGGCGCCTGGGTCGAAGGACGACAGCGCGCGTATCGCGGTCACAGCGCCACCACGTTCGTCGCGATGCGGCCGAACATCGGCAAAGTGCCCGCGCTCGACGTGCCAACGTTGAGCGTGCCAGACGCCCACGCCGCGCCCGCGACGGTGTTCGTGCCGTTGCCCGTAGTCGCGCCTGCGACCGTGAGCGTACCCGCCGACGGCTGTACCGAGATGGTCAGCGGCAGCGCGCGAGACGTCATGGTGACAGTCAGCGTGCCCTTGATCGCGCCGCCGCACACGAGGTCGATGTCGCAGTTGCCGCCGTTGGGCCTGATGCGTACGAAGTCGTTCGCGCCCACGCCGAACAGGCGCATCTCAGCCGCCCCGGCGATCAACTCGGCACTCGTGCAGTCGAGTGCGACGATGAACCTGAAGCCCGTCGTGAGGTAGGACGATGGATACTCGCCGACTGCGTACGTGAGGAAGTCCACGGCACGCGTGACAGCGATCGTCGTCGTGCGGATCGGCGACGACGGGAACGCGCCCACCTCGCACTGCGGCAGGTCGAGGTAGCAATCCTGCGCGGTCGCAGCCTGCCCGCCCGCTGCGCTCTGGTCGCGGCCGTCGAGGCTGACCATGCCGTGATTGGCCGTCGCCGATCCGCCGCAGTCGTTCCGCGCCCATGTCGTCGTCGTCGCGAGCGCCTTCGCCGCGAGGATCGTCGCGCCGTTGTGGAGGCACACGAGCTGCTGCGTCCCGGTGCCGCTCACCGCGCGACACCAGATCGAAGCGCGCACCTGACCCGTACCAGTCTTCGACTGCTCGTAGGGACCGAACTGCGCGGATGTCGCGTTGACGCGATCGGCGAGGTTGGCGCCATCCGGGCCGCCGTTCTGGTCGCTCGTCAGCGCGGCGGTGCCGGCGCTCCACGACGCGTGCGCGAGGTCGCGAGTCTGCAAGAGCACGTTGGTGCGCGGCCCCTCGATCAGCAGCGCCGAGCCCATCGCGTCGCCGCGGTTCTCGATGCGCCGGACGTCGGCTGCGGCCCACGCTAGGAACGCGCTCGCGCCCGTTGTCGGTGCACCGGTGAGGTAGCTTCCCTCGGTCGTCCTCGCGAAGGTGCCGCCTGAGGCGAGTAGGCCAGGTGGCTGTGAACTGCCAACGCCGCGGAAGCTCGACCGCCGCGACTTGCCTACGCCGGGCCGCCTGCTCACGCCCCGGTACCCGTCGCGAGGCACATGTAGACCTTGCCGGTCGCGTTGGAGCAGATGAACGCGAAGTGCGTCCACGTCACCAGGATGCGCTCGTGCTTCGACGAGCCGCTCACGATCTCGAGGTGAGGCTCCTTCCCCGTTGCCGCGAGCGTGCCGGCTGTGTTCGTCGAGACGGTCGTTGCGTCGACCTGCACGCCGCTCGATGTGCCGAAGCGGACGAACATGTTGCAGTCGATCGCGGTGAACTCGACGTACTTCCCGACCCACTCGGCCGGCATCACGCACATCTCGCCGTTGGCTGTGGTCAGCGCGGTGCGCAGGTACGGCGTGCCGTTGTGCTGGACGTCCGCGGCCTGCTCGGTTGCCTTGCTCATGGTGCTCTCCGGTGCGACCCGTGGGCCGCGTTGTCGTCAGACGATCGTCTTCTCGCCGCCCGTCACGTGGTCGAGGTACACGGACCCGCCGCCGCTGCTCACGCGGTACTCGACGGTGCACGTGTCCCAGCGCGACGAGCGACGCCCGTAGTCGTCAACGAAGTCGTCGCAGTCGACGTCGATGTCGCCCGCGATCCATTCGCCAGCGGATGCGACGGGGATGGTCAGCGTCAGCGTGTCGCCGCTCGCCATCGTGAACCGCACCTCGCCGCCCGTGCCGCCGTCGGCCCTGACCCAAGCGCTGACGCGGACCGGGCCGGTCGTGCTCGACGTGTAGAGCTTGCGCGCGCGGAGGACAAACGGCTGAACGAACGGCGACGAGAACGATCCGCTCGAGGTCGATGCGAACGGATGGCCAAAGAACATCCCCGTTCGGCGGCAATGCTCCTTGTGCGAAAAGTCGACCGACCCGGTCAGCGCGTAGAGGCCCACGCCTTCCGAGCCCGCGAAGAGGTCCGACCCGTCATCGAAGATCGGGAGCCCGGCGCGAAGCGTCTCGGTGCTCACGCCCCGATCGGCGTCGGTCCTGAGTCGAAGTTCCGCGCGCGGCAGTTCGTAACAGCCGAGCATCGCGACCGTGATCATGTCGACCGACGCGGCGTCGTTGGCGATCGTGAAGTCGAGCTCCACGCCGTCGTCGGTACCGCCGCGATCTAGATCGTCGAGAACCTCGTAGAACGGCACCCACGCATACGTGGCCGTCGTGACCCGCGCTGTGCCCGTGGTGCCGTTCGGCATCGTGAAGGTAACGTCGGCCGTGCCCGAGGCCGAGTACGCCGTCATCACCCACATGCGGTGCGTCGCGGACCATCGCGGACGGAGGTGTGTCTGAAACGTCTGCGACGACCCCGGAGCGATCACCACCTCGAGCGCGTGAAGCGGCATGATCGCGGATCCGCCGCCCGCGAGGTGGTTGTACTGCGCCGCAGCCGCGTTCCACGTCGAGCCCGTGACGGGCTGGCCCGACACGATGGTCGAGTAGGCGAGCTCGGCGCCGCGCTTCGGTACGGTGGCCGGCATCAGATCAGGTACTCCTGCACGGTGATCGCGTTGACCCGCGGCTTCCCGGTGCTGCTCGAGAAGGACCAGACTTCGAGCGACCCGAGGCACGCCTGCACGGACCCGAGAACGCCCGACCCGTCACGACTCGGCAGCGTCTGCCAGATGCTGGCCCCATCGCGCGCCGACACGTAGACCGATACCGGGTCGAGGTCGGCGGCGCTCGTGCTCGACGTGCTGATCTCGGCGATGTTCGTGTAGCCGACCGACGCGGGCGGAGGCGGACTGCTCAGGTAGGACCCGTGCGGCATCAAGGCGATCCGAAACGTCGCCGTGCCCGCGATCGTGATCTCCGCGTTGAGACGGATCACGAGGCGCGTTGTCGTGCCGTCCGCGAGTGCCCGCAGTAGGACCGGCATCACCGGCAGCCCGTCGACGCGGGTGTATGCGGTGCTCGATCCGAGGCCATCCCAATACGCCTTGCCGCCGCCTGCGATCCCCACGAAGTTGACCAGGCACTGCCCGGCCGAATCCTCGAGATGGTTGAGGTTGTTGACGACGCCGTCGCGCGCGTCCCCGGTGTCGACGGGGCCGTTCTTGAGGAGGCGCGCGGAAGCCGACCGGATGAACCCGGCGTGCTCTGAGGTGCTGTAGGCCACAGTTCACCTCACGCGAAGAGGTTTGCCACGCGCGTTGATGCCGCGTAGACGATCGCCCCGAGCTCGCCCGCGATGTACGCGTACCGCTTCTGCCCGTCGGTCAGCGACGCGTCATCGCTGTCGGCGAACCGGAGGTTCCACGTGTCGCCGCCCGCTCCTGGGAACGCGCCGTCGAAGGTGATCGACACGACGTTCCCGGCGACCGCGCCGACCGTCCCGACGTAGGCAACGGGCGTTGCGGTGTCCCACTTGTCGAGGCTCACGCGCATCCCGGCGACGAAGTACGCGGCGTCGGCGATGGCCCCGCCCGGCCCGTAGTGGGCCGCCTCGAGCGTGACGTCCCACGCGACGCCCGCGCCGGAGAACGACGCAGCGCGGCCCGTCGGCGCGTAGCCGACGAGGTCGAGCCCGTGGACCAGGAACGTCAGTCGTCCGCGCGGCTCTTCGCCGTACGACCACGCGCGTCCGATCACGGTCCCGCGCGTCACGAGGAGCCCAAGGTCGGATGTCGCCGTTGAGCCGGGCGAGGTCGCTTCATAGGGCAGCGTCGGGATCGTGAGCAGCGCGCCGTCCCCGAGGCGCAGCGAGTGGCAGTGCATCGAGACCGGGATCTCGTAGACGTAGCGGCGAGAGCCGTAGAGCGAGAGGAGCGAGGCGACGGCGTCCTTCACGCCATCGGGCAGCACGAGGCCTCCGCTTGTCGGGTTGACCATCGGCGCGATCTCGATCGGCTGGGCCTTCCCGCGCGCTGCGACCTGAGCGCCACGATTCACGAACGTGTACGTGACGGCATGCTTGTCGTCGCCCGGGTCGTACGCGAACTTGTAGACGACCGACCCGATCATCCCGTCCGGAGAGATGCGGAGAGAGCCGTGCGACTCGCCATCCGGCGCGTGGCGGGTCTCGTCGATGATGGTCGAGGGCGTGTCGACGTCTGGCCGGATGCGCTTGACCGACACGAGCCCGTCCGAGTCGAGCCGCAAGAAGAGCCCGTACGTGCGGCACTCGTGCTTCACGATGTCGATCAGCTTCTGCGGTTTGGCGAAGACGTAGTCACGGCGCAGCAGCCACGCGCGGCCTGCGGCAGCGGCGGAAACCTCGGTACTCCACGACGCGACGTCGTCGCTCGTGATGAGCGGCATGATCCCGGAGTTCGCGAGCGCCGGGGAGTTGGCGGTCAGGTACGCCATGAAGTCGGCGAGGTTCGCGCCGGTGTCGGTGTTGAACCGGATGGCGAGGCTGATCGTCGGCTGCGAAGCCCCTGCGGCAGACCACTCGCGGCGCGTCAACGACGCGTCGAGTGCCTCGACGTAGCCACCGGTTGCGTCGCGCGTGACGACCGTGATCGTCGGGAGCGGGAGCGACTCGCTCTCCCCGTCCGCCGCGGGCGGCGTGATGACCATCGAGTAGCCGACCAGGTACCCGCTCGTGCTGTCGAGGTACCACCGACCCATCGGGTAGGTCAGCGTGCCGAGGTCGCCGAGCCACCGCGTGTAGCAGGCGCGTGGCATGCGTCGCAGCGAAGACCGGGCGACTCCGATCGTGCCGTAGCCGGTGATCGTGCCGCGCGTGAACGGCCGGTCGGAGCCCCACCCCACTCGATACTCGGTGCTCGGGTCGACCGTGTCGACCTGGTAGTACCCGAAGGACCCCGCCGTGTAGAGGCGGCCGTTGAACCACCCGTCGATCGGCGATCCCTCGTAGAACTGGACGTGCTTCTCGGTCGCGGCCGCGGTCGTGTAGAAGAGCTCCCACACGTCTCCGACGGGTCGCGCCGCACAGGTGCCGCCCCACCCAGCCGCAACCATGACCGCATTGACCGCAGCAGCCAGCGCGGTGCAGAACGATTCCTGATCCTCGAAGTGTCCGGAGATCGACGCCTGCGTCAGGTCGAGAAACGTGTCGCCGTGCGAGGCTCCGTTCTGGCGGAACATCGATACCGCGAATGGCGCCTCGTCCGGGTAGTACGCGCCGCGCAGCTTCGTCTCGGAAAGTCGCTCGCTCCCGATCTTCGCGTCGAACAGAGAGAGTCGCGGACCCACTGAGATCTGCCACGTCGCGTCAGCTACACGGTCCGGGTCGGCCGCGAGGACGCCGCGCCAGAGCAGCGTGCCGGTGTACGGGACGCCGTCGAACTCCGTGAGTTCGTCGAGCCCGTGTCCGTAGAGCCAGCATCGACGCCCCGCGTAGCAGGCTGGGGTGGTCGATACCGGGATGATGTCGAGGTCGAGGCCTGCCGTGGTCTCGGTCTCGACGTTGAATGCCTGCGCGGTCGTGCGCCACGAGCCGCGGACAACCGTCAGCGTCGTCGCGTCGTCGACCGAATTGACGTACATCGCCTCGGTGCCGACGTGCACGGTGTCGGTCGCGACGATGCCGCTCGTGTCGATGACCGTGATCGTCCCATCGCCGACCGCCACCGAGGCGCCGAGCCAGGTCTTGTTCTCCCAGCCGATCCACGACGTGAACGCGCGCGCTGCTGCGTTGCGGTACGGCCCCGCCGTTTCGCAGATCGAGACGGTCGAGAGCGACACGTCGAGCTCGGCGCCCGCGAGGTACGCTGACTCGCTGACCGACAGCCCCTCAGGCAGGAGCCCGCGCACCCGGACGCGGCCGTCCGAGAGCGCCTGCTCCATCGCGAGGTCCGAAACGAACTCGTACGGGCAGCCCTCGATCACGAACCGGAACGCGACGCCGCGAGTCGTGCCGGCGCTGAGGTAGTCGGCGAAGGTGTCGGTCACGCTTGCGCCCTTCCCGCGATGCCGCACGCTTTCGCGATGCGAACCGCCGTCGTTGCCGCCCTACTCGTCGCGTGCTCTTCGTCGTACCCGGCGCCCTACGACGGTGGCCGAGCGCCCGGAGACGCGAGCGAAGATGCGTTCGCGTGCCCATGCACGCTGACGCAGATTTGCTGCGACCCCGGCGACGGGATGCCTGGCACGGTCTGCCGCAACCACCTGATCGACGTCACGAACTGCGGCGCGTGCGGAAACGTCTGCACGATGGGACAGGCGTGCGTCAACGGCGGGTGCCGCTAGGAGTCGAGCAGCCTCGACCGGATCGAAGCTGAGATCATCACCTTGTGCCGCACGTCGTCGCGCGGGCTCATCCGGTCGTGCGTGCTCTTCTCGTAGTCGTCGACCATGAGATCGAAGCACAGGTACTCGATCACGGGGACCGCGTCGCTCGAGTACCAGATCGCGAAGATGGGCAGGCGGTGCGTTCCGAAGTCGTCCCAGAGGTCCTGCCACGTGTACTTGTTCAGCGCGGCGGCCAGCGCGACGCCGTCGAAGTAGTCGCGGTCGACCATGGCCTTCGGCTCGAAATCGTGTCGCCACGACGCGAGCCGCATGATCGTTGCCGGCTTGAGCGTGTACATCGTCCCGTCGCTCGTGCGCTTCGTGATCGAGCGCCCCGACTCCTTGAAGGGGGCGGTGTACGCGGTCACACACGGCAGATACGGCTTGAGGACGTAGAGCGGGTGATGCGACCCCGTGTAGGTCGCCGCGCCCGTGATGGTCCCGTGGAATCCGAGGAGGTACTTCATTCGCGTGCCGGCAGCGCCGACGAAGCTGATCGTGAAGGTGCCGCCCGTGCAGGCCAGCGTGACGAGCCCTGTCGTCTCCGAGAAGCTCCCGGTCACGGTGCGCGGCGTCGCAGCGTCCATCGCGGCGACGAGGTAGGCGATGAAGTCGGCGTACGCCGTCTCGCCGAGCGTCGTCCCGACCGATCCGTGGACGAAGATGCCCGTCGAGACCGTGACGCTCCACGGCCCGCCCGTGTCGGTCCAGTTGATCGTGACCGATCCGTAGTCGTCGAGGTCGAACGCACCGCAGTAGAGGACGCTCGCGGCCATGAGCTACCTCCCCGCGAAGCTGGGCCGCACGCCTTCGCGGTCGGCCTCGTTGAGCGCCTGGACGATGCCGGCGCGGACGTCGCGCGCCGTGATGTAGCCGCCCGGGTAGACGTTCAGCGTGACGTTCCCGCTCGGGCCCTGGTCGCGCTGACGCTCGCGAGACGCGTCGGCCGTCGAGCTCGTCGCCGAGCCGCCCTTCTCGCCGCCGCCGCCGAACGCTCCGATGCCGGCCCCGACGCCGCCCGCTACGACGCCGACCGCGGCCCATGCCGCAGCTGCAGCCGCGTGCGTGGCCGCGCCGACATAGTCCTGCGAGGCGATCGAGGCGATGGCCCGTGCGCCCTCGACGATCGCCTGAACGATCGACTCGGTCACGAGCGCCTTGATGACGCCCTTCGCCATCCGCTCCGCGGCCTCGACGAAGCTCAGCGAGCCGTCCAGCCACGCCCCGAGCGCGTCCTGAAACGCGCCCTTCATCGTGCCGCCGATGGTCTCGGCGATGCTGTTCCCGACCGCGACCATGCCGCGCTCGAGGAGCCGGCCCTGCCCGAGCATCGCGGTTCCGCTCGCGCGCGACGTGCGCTCGAGGTCGCGCCACCGGGCGATCACCTGGTCGAGCGAGTTGACGTAGCCGTCCGAGAACGCGTGCGACGCTTCGTTCGTCGCGTCGAGTAGCTCGCGCTGCGCCTCGGCGTGCGCCCTGGCCTGCTCTGCCGCGGCCTCTTGTAGCTGCGTCGACTTCTCGATCTGCGCCTGCTCGGCGAGCCGGGCCGCGGTGCGGGCCTGGTCGTCGCGTGCGCCGCCCTCCTCGGAGAGCGTGCGGAACAGGTCGCCACCCGCCGCGTCGCCGGTGAGCGCGTCGAGAGGGTTGACTCGCGAGCCTCCGCCGCCACCTCGGCGACGGGTGCCCGTGTTCGCCGCCACCTCAGCCGCGTTCGCTTCCGCCTCTGCCGTCAGCGAGCGCATGCGAGCTCGGAGCCGAGACTGCTCGGCGATCAGCGTGCCTTGATCGAAGTACCGGCTGCCCTCGGCGGTGAGGTTCGCGATCTCGTCCGCGACGGTCGTGATCTCGTCCGCGAGCGCCTGCCCGCGCGTCGTGAGCCCACCGAGGCTTAGGCTCGCGACGAAGTCACGGATCGAAAGCTCGGCGGTATGTGCGGCGACAGACTGCGAGAGGAAGGCCTCGGTCGCGCGCTCCGTCTCGGTCGCGACGTGCGCCTGCGCGGAGGGAACCGGGTTGAGCGCCTGCATCAGCGCTGGGATCGCGCTGGTCGCGAGACCGACGATGCCGCCGACGAGCGCCCCGCCAGGACCGAGCATCGCGCCCATGGCCGCGAACTGCGCCGTCGAGCCAGCGACCGACCCGATCAGGCTCGCCGCGCTCGCGACGCCAGGCTGCCCGAGACGGCCGGCAAGAGAGGCGACCGCGTTCGACACGCCGGCGATCCGGCTCGCGGCGTTCTGCGCGCTCTGTCCGAAATCCGCGGTACCCGACGCCGCTTCACGCGCCGCCGTCCCCGCGCCTCGTGTCGCCCCGGCAACCTGGCCCAGAGACGCGACGCTCTCGCCGACGCCGTCGACCCCGACCCGATACCTCAGGTCCGACATGGGTCACCTCGTCAGCGGGCATCCCCGCGCGCCTTGCGTTCCGCCTCGCGCTTCTCGCGGTCCTCGCGCATGTCGTGGACCTGCACGGAGTTCAGCGCGGCGTCGTAGACCTCGACGCCCCAGGCGATCGACGCCGGGACGTCGCCCGCGTACCGCGCCTCGAGCTGCCCGGCCTTCCACCACCGGTAGGCGCGGAGCACCTCGGCGACGTACGGGTCCGCGTAGGCCCGCCATGGGCAGCCGCGAGGCCGCTCTCCCGTGGCCTCCTCGCACCCGTCGAGGATCGCCTCGGCCGGGTCGCCCTCGCCCATCGTGACGCGGACGTCGTCGAGGTCGAAGCGCTCACCCGCGCACGAGCAGCGCATCGAGCGGCGGAACGATTCGCGTGTACCCGCGTCGAAGCCCTGCGCCGAGACTACTCGTCGGAGCTCAGGGTCTCCGCAGTGGTCTGGTTCTGCGCCGCACGCCGGCGCTCTCTCTGTGCCAGCGCGTCCCGCGACGACGGCAGCAGCGTGAAGGTCTGCTCGACGCCGTCGCGGAAGGCTTCCCCCGGGGCTTCGTCCATCTCTGCGATGACCATCGCGACCTCGGTCACCGCGAGCTTTCCGAAGCGCGTCACCAGCGCCGCATACTCGCGGTCCTGCCAGTACCGCTTCTTTCGCAGCCCCTCTTTCCGCTCGCCCGTCGGGACGAGCACCTGTCCGCCGCCGAGGTCGACCGCCTCGAGCGCGTAGGCCAGGGCGAGGCGCAGCTTGTGCGCGATGCTCGGCTGCGAGTCGCAGATGAGCGACTCTTCGACGCTGAGGTGCCGGACGCGGAAGCGCGCGGCGGTGCGTCCGGGCAGCTCGCGGATGAGCGCCTCGTCGCGGGCCGCGCCGTCCGCGTAGGCGCGGACGTCCATCGCGTCGAGGTCGAGCGCTGGGTCGAGCACGGAAACGATTGCCTTCATCGGGTCACCTCAGCACCGCACACGAGAAGCGCGCCTGCGACGCAGGGCACCGATCGTGCGCGGTGCTCACGGAGACCAGAGTCTCAGGAGCTGCGCGCGCTCGATCCGCGTCAGCGAGTGAGCGTGCCGCGCCGGATTCACCGTGTTCCGGTAGATGCTCGGATCGACGCCCGCGACAACGAACGCGCCGGCTGCGCCGGTGACGGTGCGCGCCGGGAGGAACATCTTGCGTGCGATCGATCGCCGCTGCGCGCCGCTGACGCCATCCATCAGCGCACGGGTGAGCCGAGCATCGCCAAGACGCGCGAGGTACCCGACCGCGAAGCTCACTTGTCGATGACCATGACCGTTCCGGTGACGGTCGGCGCGGTCGTGGTCTCGGCCTGCCAGATCCACTGAAGGCAGGCATCGTCCGGGATCGCGGTGAGGCACCCGGCCCAATCGAGGATCGTGCCGACGCCGATGACCGGGACCGAGATCTCGCAGATGCGCTTCACGATCGTGATGCCCCACGAGCCTGACGTCCACGTCGCGGAGTTCGCCGCGCTGACGATCTGCGAAACGCCCGTGTCGCCGGCCACGAGCGGGACCGGCTGCATCTGACCGATGACCGGCGCGCTCACGACCGCCGCGATCACGCCCGCACCGGCGCCGCCGCCCGTGTCGAGGTAGTTGACGGTCAGCGTGCCAGAGGCTGCGCCGGCCGCGACGAACTGCTCGCACCAGATCTCACAGCCGACTCCGCTGTCCGTGATGCGCGCGGGCAGCGAGCCCGGCGTCGTGACGGTGTAGGTCGCGACGCCGAAGCCCATACCCGAGCACGACCAGAGCCGGTCCACGAGGATCCATGTGCCGCGGACCGAGCCGCTCGCGCTGAACCGCGCGATCCAATTCTGCACCGCGCCGTTCGCCTGGCCGAGCGATCCCGTCGTTGACCGCGAGCACGTGTAGCCGCTGCCCACCGTGTAGGCCGGGGCCGTGGCGCCAGCCACAGGGAAGCCCGTCCCGAGCCATGAGCCCTGGAAAGATCCCGCGGCCTTTGGAGCGGTCAGGATCTTCAAGAAGCTCATGCGCTGCGCGGTCGAGAGCGCGGAGGCAATGTCATCGACGGTCGTGATCGCCATGGTCGCCCCGTCAGGTGATGGTGAGAACGCCCGCGGTGGGGTCGAAGTCGATCGTGATGTTCTGACCCTCGCTCAACGTCACGCTCGACCCGTAGTCGAAGAACGCGATGAGCGGATCGGCCGGGCTCGTCGGCGTGTCGTTGTAGAGGACGAAGTACCTGAACGGGCCGATCGAGTTCGATGACGCCGTGAACACCACGTCCGCAAGGACGAGCTTGTAGACGCCGGCCGTCTGCGCGCTCGACGTGATCGCTGCCGCCGTGCCGCCCGCCGTGTATCCGTTGCCCGCAGAGATCTCGGTGAGATCGGCCTTGACCGCGGAGGTCGCGGCGACCGGAGCCACGCTCGTCAACATCACCTTGAGCGTGTCTGCGCCGAGGTTGTGGACCTTCTCGGCCAGGTGCTCTGTGAAGGCGTGGAACTTCGTGAAGGCCGCCACCGCTCAGCCCCTCATCAGATACCAGGGCGCCGCCCGCACGTCCGTGCTCTGGTCGGTGGCGTGCGCGTTCATCAGCGCCGTCCATCCGATGTCCGAGTACTGCAGCCCGTTCCGGTCGACGGGCTTGACGCTCGTGATCTGGATGTCGGGGAAGGACATCGCGAGCATCTTCCCTGGCGTGTTCCCGGCCTGCGCGAGGATGCGGTAAGGGGTCTGCGCGTCGCGCGCTGCCTGGTAGGTGAGCGAGTCGCGCGGAACCTGGATCGTGCCGGTCACCGCGTCGGGAACGAGCACCCAGGCGCCGATCCCCATGGTCGACATGGCGTTGAACGAGTCGACCTGAACCCACTTGAGCCCGAGCGTGAACTCGAGCTTCGAGACGCTCGGGAGCGTGCGCAGCGTGCCGCCGCTCGGCGCGAACACGATCGAGCCGGCCGTGGCGGGGATCGGCGCGCTGCCGTCGTAGCTGACCGCGTTCGTCACTCCGAGCGCCGCGCCGCTCTGCGGGGTCGCGATCTCGGCGTCGTAGAAGAACGACGCCGCCTTCTGCGACGAGCTCCACGTGATGAGCTGGCCGAGCGTCCACTCTACCTTGAGGTCACCCTGGCACCCTAGCAGCGCGAGGATGTTCGTCCGCTCGTAGGAATCGAACAGCCACTGCAGCGAGCCGGTGGGCGCGCTCGTCGGGTAGATGAGCTGCGCGCCGAGCACCTTCGCGCCTACGGCCGGCGTGAAGCCGAACGCGTTCGTGAAGGCGAGCGTGTCGGTCGAGCGGGTCGATACCTGCCCGACGGTGTAGATGCCGGAGGCGAGCGCGGTCTCGACGGGGGCCAGGACGCCCGGATCGATACCGGCCGTGGCGCCCTCGCCGCCCGTGACGACGAATCCCGTGGTCGACGCGCCGGACGCAACGAGCGTCCCGGTGCTGCCGACGTAGCCGCCCGCGAGCACCTCGAGCACCTTCGACAGCGCGTCCTTCGTGTTCGCGACGCCGTTCGTCAGCGTGAGGCCGTGCGAGGTCAGGTGACCCTTCACGTCGAACGCAGCCGACCGGAAGCCCTGGACGTTGAGGGGCTGTTCCCAGACCTTCTGTCGAAGGCGTTCGTCGGCGAGCTGCGCGACGGCGGGCTCGGGCATCTGCATCGCCATCGAGCGGATGTCGTAGAAGTTGCCGATCGTGCCGGTGCGGTCCGCGCCGAACGTCGACTCGATGGACGCGCGCAGCCGCGCGACCTTGGAGGGGGCGACCATGAGCACCTCGGAGACCGACGAACGGTCAGGTGGGAGTGAGCAACTCGAGCGAGGTGCGGAACGACATGTCGACGCGCATCACGCGGACGTCCTCGCCGTTGCGTACCGGCATCGGGTTCGGCCCGATGCACCGGTAGCCGTCGATGCGCAGCGCGTCGCCGTCGAGGCCCGTCGCGTTGCCGAGCGGGTCGAGCGCGAGCGCGGGGCCAGCGGTCAGGCACGCCGGCACGCGGAGCTTGTCCTCGGCGATCCGCAGCATCGCGCGGTCCGCCTCGTCCTTCATCAACTCGGACCCGGCGTAGTAGTAGAGCGACACCGCGAAGGTCACGGCCCCGCGCCAGATGCCCGCGGCGAGGAAGAACGAGTCTTCGCCCGCGTCGTCATCCTTCGCGACGACGAAGCACCGCGGCTGCCCCTTGAGCGTCACGGGACGCTGGACGACGTCCGCGGGCCATGCCGTCTTGAACAGGTAGGCGGATGGGATGGTGCGCGGGAACGCGGTCTGGTGCGTCAGCGCGTAGACCACGGCGAGGCGTGCCGGCTCGGTGGAGGACGGCAGCGTCATGCGTCACTCCTCGGCTGCGATGTCTCGCCGCATCGCCTCGACCATCCGCGCGTCGATCGCGTCTCGGATAGTCGCCTGAACCTCTACGTCGAGCGCTGCGGGGAGGTCGACGCTGCCGTCCGGTCGAATCGGCAGGAACGCGCGGCCGAGTTGGTCCTCGTCGCCGAACTGCATCGCGGCGGCGTAGGCCGCAGCCGGCCCGCCAGCGGCGACCTCGGCATCAGTGACGCCGCTCGCTCTGCCACTCGGCGAGCCGAAGATGGAGCGCCGGAGCGTGCCGTCGCGGAACAGAATCTTGCCGACCTTGTTCCGCCGCTCGCGGTCTCGGAGCGTCGACTCCTTGAGCGAAGCCCAGGCCTCGCCCCATGGGTCCGTCTCGGTCTCGAAGCAGTAGTCGGCCGCCTCGCGCAGCACCTCTGCCACGACCGGGGCCGCGTCTTCGGCGCCGAGCTCGAGCGCTTCGGCCCACGCGTCGACGTCCGGCATGGACTCGAGTGTGAGCGTGATGTTGACCACCGGTCAGCCTCCGAAGCGGTCCGAGCCGGAGTCCGTGTAGTCGTCGTCGACCCGGCCCGAGTAGGTCAGGCCGCCGCTCTCGGTGAGCACGGCGCGCGCGTTGGCGGCGCTGTCCGAAGCGAGCAGGGTCGCCCCGACGATCACCCACTTGCCGGTGCGGTACGCTTCGCAGCCCTCGTCGAAGCGCTTGCGCCAGAGCTCGGCGTCCTTGCCGCGAGGGTCGAGCCATTCGTACAGGTACGCGATCGCGCCCGTGGTCGAGAGGCGCTGCACTTGGGCGGGGGTCGACGTGAGCGACGCGAACGGCACGACGTACTTGACGCCCTGGCTCGCGTCGATCGCGTCATCCGCCCACGAGATCGCATCGTCCACCGGCGCGACGTTGCCCGTGTCCGCTACCCCCACGTCCTCGTCGGCATCCTCGTCGCGGTCGAGCAGCACGAGGACTCGTGCAGGCCCGAGCGCGGCGCGGATCGCCTCGTCGGTCGTGTAGGGCTTGGACATGGGTCACCTCAGCGCGGGCGGTGACGCGGAGCCTTGGGCGCGTGGCGCGGCGCCTCGGCCTCGACGAAGGCCGGCACGTCCACGGGCGCGACGACCGACTCGGCGATCACGTCCACGGGCGCGACGACGAGCGAGGCGAGGCCGCGATCGACGAGCTGCGAGCAGAACGCGGCGTCACCGTCCACGACGGAGCCCGCAGAGCGGACCTCGCCGTGAACGATCACGTTGCTGGCCAGAACGACCCGCATCAGTAGACCGCGAGGTAGGGAGCCTTGTCGGCCGTGAAGGTCGTCGGCGGCGTGATCGCGGCGACCGTCGGGCTCACGCCGTGGACCTGCGCCACCGAGCCAGCGAAGATCGACCCGCCGCAGTAGGCCGGGACGGTACGCAGCTTGGCGGTGCCGCCGTTGCCGCTGATGCCCACGTAGTACATCCGCGGCCCGACGGCCGCGTAGGTAGACGTGAACGCGATGGTCTGCAGCTGCTCCGCCGTGCCCGCGGTCGTGCCGCCAGCCGTCAGCACGGTGTTCGCCAGCACGGCGCCCGCCGCGCTGTAGAGGACGCAGTAGATCTTGTCCGTACCGCCGACCGAGCCGACGAGGAACTTCACGCCGGTCAGCGTGATGTTCGCGGGGACGAAGATGCTCGAGACGAACTGCGTCCCATCGGCGAAGAACGTGTCCGTGCCGGTCGTGGCGGTCGACGGAGCGATGTTGTGGGCGCCGCTGAACGCGACGGCCTGCGCGATGCCGCCCGTGAGGGTGGCGGCGCCGGTGACGATGAGCGAGGCGACGGTCGTCGCCATGTCGCGAAGGCGCTGCTGGATGAGCGCCGCGGTGAGGCGGACCATGGCTCAGCGGACCCCGGTGATGAGGTAGGCCATGTCGTTCTGGATGACGTTCTCGTCGTCACTGAACGCGACGCGGATGCCCTCGCTCCCCTGCACGCCGACGCTCGGCTCGTCCCAGGTCGTGACCTGGATGCCAGGGTTGACGCGGAAGGTCAGGCCGAAGGCGCTGGTCCGCTTCGACGGGGCGAGCGGAACGCGCGCGAGGCCGAAGACCGTCGCCGTCCAGATCCGCGAGTAGCTCGCGTCCTGCCCCATGTTCGCGGTGTCCTTCTCCGCGTCGCTGACGAGCAGCTCGTCGACGTTGAAGAACGACGCGAAGTCCGACGTCGAGATCATGCCCTTCTCCATGCCGCCCTTGAGGGCGAGCAGGTCCGGGTGGACGCGCATCGCGTTCCAGACCTCGAGCGCGCAGAACGCGACGAGCTTGGAGTTCGGGCCGCCCGGGGGGAGCGCGCCGCGCGCGGTGAGGATGTCCTCCATCGGCGTGCTCGAGCTCTTGTTCGTCCAGACGGTGCCGGCCGCCGCGGTGTTGCCCGAGGCGTAGTTGCCGCTCGTGCAGAAGAGCGACGCGACGCGAGCTTCGCGGGTCAGCGCGAGCTTCGTCATCAGGTCGGAGACGGTCTCTTCGCGAGGCGAGAGCGCGCCGTCGGCGTTGGACTCGAGGGCCTTGGACAGATAGTCCATCTGTCCGCGGTCCTTGACCGAGTAGTTGTCGCTCGACGTCTCGTACGTCGACTCGTTCGCGCGCGACTTCGGCCCCATGAGGTCGGCGACGAGGTGCGCCGTGCCGCGTCGGCTGCGCTTGTGGTACTCGTCGCTCCGCTTGTCGACCTTGACGATCGGGCAGATGCGATCCGCGATCATGTCGCGGTTCTCGTACGCCGTCGCGAAGTCGGAGAGCGGGCCGTCGAGGTGGACGGACGTTGCGTTGGCAGGGGTCGGGTTACTGATCGCCATGGGGGCTCCTTCGGGAAACGAAAAAGCCCCGGCGAGTCATCGCCGGAGCCTTGGGGTTCTTGGGTTCGTGGTCGGTTGAGAGGCGCGGGCCTCTCGGCGCGTGGGTCAGAGCGAGTCCGCGATCACGCGGTCGTCAGCATCCGGCAGCCGCAGAACGTGGCCATGATGACGTCCCCGTCCGCGGTGCTCGCCTCCTGGGCGGTCGCGAAGTACGGGCGCGAGGCCGCGCCGATCACGTCCTGGCCGTAGCCGGTGTTGTCGTGGCACCCGATCGCGTCTCCGATCGCGATCGCGACGGCTGCGCCGTCGACCTGGACGGGGAAGATCCCGATCACGCCGATCTCGACCGGCTTGCCGATCGCCGCCGCGTGAAGCGTCACCCCGATGACTCCGGTCGCGTACTGCGCACCGGGGTACTCGACGCCTTCGCGGTTGGTCGAGAGGATGACGAGGCGGTACGCCGCGACGGCGACGGTGGCGATCTTCGTGATGGTGAGGACGCGGTGGGTCTCGAGATTGTCGGCCATGGTGGCTCCTTCTTCAGTGGGTGATCGGGCTCAGACGGTCGGGCCCGCGGACGCGCCGTCGGCCTCGAAGAGGTGGGGGTGCTTCTCGGTCGCGAGACGGATCGCGCGCGAGCGGATCGTCATCGAGTTGACCGGCTGACGGTGCTGCTCGAGGTACGCCTTCGCGGCGGCGGCCTCCGCGTCGATGGCGGCCTTCTGCGTGAGCTCCCCGCCCGTCCGGCTCGCCTCGCCCGCAACGGGCATCACGGTCCCGCTGGGCGGCAGATGCACCGCGGCGAGGGCCGCGAACGCGCCGGCCTTGTCGAGCGCGTAGAAGCGCGCGCGCATGGTCGCGGGGAGCCGCTCGAGGCCGAGGCGCTTGATCTCGCCGTCGATCGCGGTGGCGTGGTCGCGGGCGCGCTTCTCTGCGGCGAGGGGGCGCAGATCGGCGACCTCGCGCTCGAGCGCGACGGCCCGGTCACGAAGCGCGGCGATCGCAACGTCGCGAGACCGCTCTGCGCCCATCGCGGGCGGCGCGCCATCGGCGGGCGCTTCGGCCGGGGCCTCGGCGGGCGGCGCGGCCTGGACCGCGGCGAGCGCGGCGGCGGCGTCGTCGCCCTCCTTCGCGATGCCCGCCGCGACCAGCGCGGCGATGACGTCCGTGACGAACTTGTCCTTGGAGGCCTCGTCCATGAGGCCCGCGACGTCCGCGCGCGCGGCCGGCTCGGTGGCCGGGACGTCGGTGCGCGCGCTCATGCCCTCGGCGGGCGCAGCGGCGGGAGACGCTTCGAGCATCTTCTCGACGGTCGCCGCGCTCTTGAGCGTTGCGATCGCGTTCGACGTCGGGGACTCCCAGCCCTCCGCGCTCATCTCGTCTTCGAGCGAAACGCCCACGAGCTTCGCAAGCTCCGCGAGCTTGTCCATCGCCGGACCGCGACGCGCGACCGTGAGCGCGAGGACGAGTGGCATGGCGGCGAGGTGGGTGCGGATCGTGTGAGTCATCGGGATCCCCTTCGCGCGTGCGGACCGCATCGCGCCGGTGAGTGAGTAGGAACGGCGCGAGGTTCGCACGCTGTTGGCCGGCTCGAGCGTCAGCACGGCCGGGTCATTCGTGAACGCGTGCGAAATGAGCGAGACGCCGCGCGGCACCTCGGTGCCGTCGACCGTCTCAGTCGTCTGCCAGTCGAAGCAGACCGAGCCCTCGGCGAGCCTGCCCACGTCGATTTCACGCGCGATGTGCGGCATGACCTCGGCGTAGAGGTACAGCTTCGTCGTCGCGTCGCTCGTGACGACCACGCCCCACTGCGCGCGGCCGTTCGCGAGCGTCGAAGAGTCGACGACGTCGCCGTGCGGAGCGGACGGGAGCAGCCCGTCGGGAGTCGGGCCGCCGTTGATCGGCAGGGCGCGTGGGTTCGCGTTGATGCTCGCGGCCATCTCCTCGATCGCGGTCGCGTCGATTCGGATGCCGCGGACCGGGGCGCCTTCGACGTCGCACGCCGGCAGCCAGCGCATCTCGCCGTTGAGGGCGCCGGTCTCGGCGTCACGGAAGTAGAGGGGCTTCTCGGTCGTCGCGATCGCGGACAGCTCAGCGTCGAGGGCCTCTCGCAGCGCGTCGAAGCGCACGCCGGAGGACGTGACGAAGCCATCGCTGCCCGCGGTGACGGTGCGGAGCGCGAGCGGCATGGGGCACCTCGTGTCAGGCGTCGGCGGTCGTCAGCGGACCGGGGACGCCCGTCCAGAACTCTTCGGCCTCCATCGCCTCGACTCGCGTCGTGGTCTCGGAGAGGCCGCGCGCCTCGAACTGGCGCTGCGACAACGTCGTCTGCGTGCACCGGCACATGAAGAACAAGGGTGGCGCGTACCGCGCTGCGAGTTCTCCGCCGTTCGCGAAGACGAGCCCGCTCAGCGCCGCATGTCCCGGTCGGACCCGTGCATCGCCAGCCGTCCTCTGCTGCACCCAGGGGCGCAGCGCGACCACGTTGGGGTCCGTCATCGCGGCGAAGCGGCCCGCACCGTACGACGTCGCAACGTTCGTGTGGATCACCGTGTCGAGGTACGACGAGGATGCAGGCTCGACGCCGAGCGTTGCCTCGCCGTCGCGAATTGCGCGGACCGCCTCCGGGAGCGTGAGGCGCTGGTCGAGGAGGCGCGTGATGGCGTCGCGCGCGACCTCTTGCATCCGACCGGATGCGAGGTTCCGAGCGACGAACCCGCCCGTGCGGAACCGGTCGCGCAGAGCGTCGAACTCGGCCGGCGCGAGGATCGCCTTCGATCGGAAGAACGCGACGGCGTCGTCGAACGGCATCGCGAGGAACGAGGCGCTCGCGTCGCGAGTCGCCGAGAGCTTGACGGCGCCAGGCGCTCCCGACTCGTCGGCAAGCTCGATGGAGCGCACGAACAGCTGGCCGGCCAGCGACGCCTGAAACGAGGTCCGGTAGAGGAGGCCCGCGAAGGCGTCCCCCGTGTCGAAGCTGCGCGCCCACTCGTCAGCCGTCGCGAGCGCATCGGCCCGAGAGCCCGCACCGTCGAGGAGCTTGACGAGCCGCTCCTGCCACGACGCGCCCAGCTGCGCGGCGCCGAGGGCCGTGGAGACCGCGAACTCTCCGGGACGGCCTACCGTAGAGACAGCGAGTGCCGCAGTGGATGCGTCGAGGGCGTGCTCGTCGGCGAAGATGCCGACACCTTCGTCCCCGTCATCGGCGACGCCTGCGGAAAAGGGAGCGCCGGGGCCGCACCTCCCGCGGGGGGCAGCGCGGCGAAGGCCGGAGCGTACGGGGCCGGAGCCGCGGGCGACAGGTACCGATCGCCGCGACCGTCGGCCTCGGGGTCCTGCCCCTTACCCTCGCGGTACTGGTCGACCGTGCAGACGCCGGCCGTCACGTCGGCGAGCTCGAACCGCTCACGCGTGGAGAGCGACGTCTCGATGTACGGCACCGGGTCCCCGGGCCAGTTGAAGTAGCAGATCGCTTCGATCCACTGGTCGGTGGTCGTCTCGTCGAGCTCGGCGAGGTCCGCCGCGAGGATGTCCGCCCGGACGCGCTCTTGCGAGAGGGCCGCCGCGTAGCTGCCGCCCTTGACCTCGGTCGAGAGGTTCTGCCCGAGCAGCGCGATCGCGTCCTCGGTGTTCTGCCAGTCAACGAAGTCGCGATGCAGGCCGGAGTTGACCGAGAAGGGGATCGCCTTGGGCTCGACGCCCTCGGGGAACACCGCGCGCCAGTCGACGCCCATCGAGCGGAGCGAAGCGAGGATGCTGTCCCCGTTCGTATCGCCGTTGCGCTGCGTCGCGTAGAGCTGCGGCTGCCCGTAGCGCTCGAGGAGCTGCAGCCACCACGCCACGCCGAAGCGCTTCATCAGCGACGGCGCGATTCGCGAGCGGAGCGCACCGCGCATCCACGGGTAGTCGCTGCACCCGCCGACCGGCGCGTGAACGATGAACTTCCGCGGATACTCGCTGAGCGGGATGCCTGGCCACGAATCGATGCCGGGATCGACCTTCGCGATCTGCTCCTCGGCGTTCCAGCCGAAGCGATTCGAGTGTCGCCAGACCGGGGCCGTGGCCCACAGGTTCCGCGAGTTCAGGTACCAGCGGTGCTCGAGGACGCCGTGCGGCTTGAGCGAGCCGGACGCGAGGTGCGCGCGCAGCGTCGAGAAGCCGCGCGTCTCGGAGAGCATCCGAGAGATCTCGTCCGCGATCATCTTGGCGCGGGCGTCGTCCTCGTAGCCAACGGGCGGCTTGACCGCGTAGGGGCGGCCCGTGATCGCGAGGGTCCGCATGCGGGCCACCGCGTCGAGGCGCGAGTCGTACCGGCGCACGCTGTCGCCTAGGTCGCAGATGCGGGCCGTGCGTCCGCGCGACGCCTCGGAGAACACGCTGACGACGTTCGCCTGAGCGCGCTTCCGGTCCGCTGCGAGGTCCTGGACCGCGTACGACGTCGAAGGCGCCCCGAACACGGCGGCGCGCGACGGCGCGTGTGGCGACGAGACGGCCGGAGCTTCGAGCGTCGCGGCGAGCGAGACGGCCTGAGCCGGCGTTGGAGCGCGTCCCATGAGCCGATCGAGCCAGGCGGGCATGCGGCGCCTCCTGGGCGTGGCTCCGCGAAGAGGAACGCGCGCGCCTGGGGAGGTGCGGCGCGCGCGCGGAGTGGAAGTGGCCTCGCGTCTGGACCGTCGCCACGAGGGCGGGTCGTATCGCGAGGATGAGCGATCTATGCGGGCCGAGACCCCCGGTACGCAACCGCAGCGGAGCCGCACGGAGCCGCACGGAGCCGAGCGGACCGCGCTTCTCCCCGACGAAGGTCTCTTGGCTGGCCGGGGAGACCCGTGGCTGCGAGAGGCCTACCCTCCGAAGGCCGTGCGCCTCGCCGCCTTCCCCCGCTCGACCTCCGCGCTCACCCACGCCTCGACGTCGCATCGCTTCGCTACGACGCGGCCGAGGTACTCCTCGACGGGCAGCGGGCAGGTCGGGCGGCGCGAGAGCGCGCGGCAGGTGTCCTCGGAGCGGCCCACCAGCGGCGCGATCTCCTTCCACGATTCCAGGTCGTATCCAGCCACCTTCGCCATGCTCTCGCCCCCCGCGCTCTGCGGCGCCTCGACCACTCGCTCTTCCCGGATCCACCCGTGCGCGGCGAACGCCGTCCGCACCCGCCGCGACACGCCGCGGCACATCATCCCGATCTCGTGCGGCGTGACGACGACGCCCACGCCCCCGAGCCGCTCCGCGATCGTCGTCGCGTCACGCTGCCGGCGCTCCGGGACGGTCACGGCCGGAGACGCTGCGACCGCGCCGAGCCCCTTCACGCGCCGCTCAGGCCCGCCGCGGATGACCCGGTGCTCGAGCGCGCCGGGGCCGTGGCACTCGGCCCAGAGGTCGACCTGTGCAGCGCCGTCGAAGACGTGCCCGCCATGCACCTCGACCGCGGCCAGCTCCGAGGCGATGCGCCCAAGCTCCCGCACGGCGAGCGAATACTCCTCGCGGGCCATCATGGCGGTGGGTGCGCGCCCGAAGCCGCTCGACCCGATGCCTCCCCCGCCGTACCGCGACGGGTCGGACGAGCTTCGCACTGGGACGCCCCAGTCGTAGCTGGCCGCCAGCGCCGCGAGGAAGCCGGCCATGGACGGCCTGTGCCGCGTGTGGTCACCGTCGTCGCCTCCGACGCTCCGCTCGACTGCGGCCCGTCCCCGCGCGTCCCAGGCCTGCGGCGGCGGGGCTGGGCGTGACGCGATGGCCTCGGGCTCGGCGTCGAGCTCCTCCGCGGCGTGGTCGAGCACGAGCGCCAGGACGTCGATCGTCACGCGTCCTCCCGCGTCGGCTTCGTCCCGAAGTACTCCGCCCGCCCATCGCCGCCCGCCGACTTCTGCCGCGCGTTGAACGCGTCGATCGCCCCATCGGGGCATCGGTGCTCCATGCACAGCGCGACCGAGATGATCGCCTCGCAGACGATGCACCGCGTCTGCAGGTCGAGCGTGTCGGCCCGTGCGCGCAGCTTCGCGGCCGTGCTCGCGAGCGAGGCGCGCTCCACGGTGCTCGCCGTCTCGGTCGCGTCGATGCGCCGCGCAGCCTCGCGCAGCATGCGCGCCGCCTCGGGCTTGCCCAGCAGCCGCGCGACCAGGTTGATCGGGCCGGCGATCATGTCGAACAGGTCGGTCAAGGCATCCTCCACAGGGTCGAGACGATGGTCGAGGCGTGGCCGCGCACGATCCACGGGTCGCCGTTGCCCGTGTCGATCGCCGTCAGGTCGGCGCCGTCCGGGCTCGTGGCTGCCGTCACCGCGACGACGCGATCGGCGCGGATCCACAGCGTCGAGCCCGTGTCGTCCCGCTGGACCACGAGCACGCCGGACATGAGGATGGGCGGCACGATCACCGGCTACGCTCCGCCGTGATCTCGGCCTCGCGCCACGCAGCGATCGCCCCGTCGCGGGTCGGGTGCGAGGCCGTCTTGAAGCGGCCGGTCGCGAACCAGTGAGGCTCTCCCTGACGCGTGAAGGCGCACTGCACGAACGGCTCGCCGACGCGCTCCTCTGCCGTCTTGCACCCGCCGTCACGCTCGCACGTCGTGGAGACGAGCAGCGTAGTCGCGGGGCCGCCGCATCGCGGACACCGCGCGTTCGTGGCTGGCCGCGCCGCGAACACGGCGCGATGGTCCTCGCCGAGCGCGCGGATCTGATCGATCACGCTGCCCAGGTCGTCGGGCATCGACACGGTGCAGCGCGTCGGGATGACGGTGTTCGGAGGCCGGTAGTGCTCAAGGTCGCGAGTCGTGATGACCTCGCCGCGCTCCACGTCGCGGCCGAAGCCGCGCGGGTAGACGGTCACGAAGTTCCCGGGCGTGCACTCCGGGACGGCGCGCTCGACCATCGAGAACACGCGCTCGACGACAGCCGCGGTCCACTTGGATCCGCCTTCGAGGGTCGCCACGAGCGACCCGCCCTCCATCGCCACGCTCTCGACGCGGCAACGTGCGCCGCTCGGCGCGCATCGCTGCTGCCCAGGCGCCACCGGAATCCGAACAGGGATCCACTTCGACATACTCGCCTCCTCCATCACGCCAGATCTCCGAGTTGATCCGAGTCGCTGCGCTCGCTCTCGCGCAGCGGAGCACGCGGCCCCGTGTCGCGCTGCCTGAGCTGCCACGCGATGGCGCGTGCCACCCACCGATCGTCACGCGCGCCACCCTTCGTCCCCTTGCCGCTCGCCGCGGGCTTCCCGCTCTGCCCGCGCACGAGCGTACGCGACTGCTGCGCGAAGGACCGACACGGGCTCGATGTCGAGCGGTCACGCAACGCACCGGCCAGTTCGTCGAACAGCGGCGGCCGGGTCGCGGGTGACGTGAGCCAGCCGGGACGGCCGTCACCAGCCGCGTAGACCCGCGGATAGGGCGTCACGCTCGTCCGCTCAGCCGCCAGCGTGCGGAGCGTCGTGTGCCCGTGGTTGTTCCGCTCGGGAGCAACGAGCGCCATGTTGTACCGGCGCGCGGCGAACGCGAGCGCGAGCCCGAAGTCTCCGGGGCTGATCGTGTTGCTCGCGAAGGTCGCCACGGTCGCTCCGGTCCGCCGCTCCATCACGTCGAGCGCCGACTCGTCGCCCTCCACGCCCTCGCTCACGTCCGCGCCGATCACGTACTGAGCCCCCGCCGTCGGCTCCGCGTAGACCGCGAGATCGCCGAGGCGCTTCGGGACGAACGCCCCTCCGATCGCCGACGAGACGACCATCGGCACGAGCCCGATCGGCTCGCGCGCAACCGAGGCCAACCAGTCGCACGTCGCCGCGTCGAGGAACGCGCCGCCCGGCATCACGAAACACGATGCCGGGTCGATCGGGTACTCCTGCTTGACCTTCGCCACACCGCCGCGCGACGGGTCGTCCACGCGCGCGCGCCACCATGCGATCTGCTCGTCGTCGCACCCGCGCTCGCGAAGCACGACCTCGTCCGCATCGCGCGGCGCCGGGTCGAAGCCGAATGGGACGGCTCGGCGGTACTCGGCGTGCTCGTACCAGGGGAAGAACTTGAGCGACCACTCGCCCGCGCCGCCTGCGCTCGTCGTGCAGAGGTCGTAGAAGGTCCCCGCCGCGCCGTTCGCGGTGCTCTCCGCGACGATGTAGCCGTTCTCCGCTGCGGCCATCAGCGCCGTCATCGTCTCGGCCGCAGCGCCCCAGAACGCGACCTCCGTCATGTGCAGCCAGTGGATCGTGCCGGACCGGCCCTTCTTCGACGCGCTTTCGTCGGTCGCGCCGGCCGCTGCGATGCGGATCGTCGAGCGGTTGAACGCCCACGTTTGCTCACGCTTCGTGCTGAACTTCGGCTTCGGGATGAGCCCGAGCGACACGAGACGCGTGACCCACGCGCGGACCTGCTCGAACATCCGCTCAACCTCGACCTCGTCGTGCGACACGACCAGCGCCGTCACCCCCTCATGCGTGAGCACGAAGTGAAGCGCGAGCGCGAGGAGGAGCGTCGTCATCCCGATCTGACGCGCCTTGAGCACGAGATCGCGACGGGTCCGCCCATCGAAGAACGCGCGCTGTTCGGCGTTCCACGCGTCGTAGCCGAACGGCACGAGCCCGCCCGCCTTCGTGGGGATCTCGAGCAGCCCGCAGAACGAGGGCGCGTCGAGGACCACCTCGGCGAACAGCGCACCGACCTCGGCCTTCGTCGTCACGCCCGCCGAGCCCGCTCTCGAGCCGCGCGCAGAAGATCGGCGACCTCCTCGAGCAGCGAGCCGCCGAGGTCCGCTTCCACCTTCGCGGGCACGCCGCCCCGGTCCAGCACCGCAACGATCGCCCGCGTCGCGTCCGCCGCGCTCTCGCTCGTCGACGACGCGATCTCCACGAGGCGCGTCATCATCGCGGGAGCAGCCTCGCGCGCGATTCGCTTCGCCTCGACCGCACCGTCGACCGCGGCCGTCCGCGTCTCGACGGATCGCGCCGCGAGTTCCGAGGCGAAGGATGCGCTGATGTCCTGCACGCGACGGATCGAGAGCGAGAGCTGCGCCGCGATCTCCTGGTGCCCCTTGCCCTGAGCGAGCAGCCCGAAGACGAGCGCGCGACGAGTCTCCGCGACGGTCTGCTTTCGACCCTTGCCGCGCCGACTCCCACGGTTGGCCACGTGCTCGGTCGTCATCGCATCACCCTCCGCGCCTTGGCTGTGGCGCTCTTGCATCGTACCGGGTCCGCATCGAGCCTTCGTACCGTGACCTCGACTCGCTCGGGCGAGCCGTCGGCGACAACCTCGGACACGAGCGATCGCACCTGCCGATCGGCGTGGTACGCGACGCCTTCGAGCGCGTCGAGCGCGATGCCCGCGGCGCGGTCCACGTCGCCCACCACGGCCGTCGCGTAGTAGCTGCGGACCGTGACGGCGAACGCGCCTTCGAGCGGCCAGTACCGACGCGTGATGCCGGTCGCGAGCGCGTGTGCGCGATGCGCGGCCTTCGCCTTGCGCTGCGCTGCCGGCGTGAGCGTGCGGCCCGCGACGACCGCCGAGCGCGCCCAGGTCACGGGGCGGCCCGGCACGACGTAGGCGAGGGTCTTGGTCCCGTCGATCACGTGCGCGCCGCCCGCACCGCGTCCCATGCAGCCATCAGCGCGTCCGCGTGGTCGAGCTCCGCGGCGGTGAGCCTCGGCACCGTGAGGCGCATCGGCGCGTGTGTGCCCGCCCGCTCGTGTCGGGTCCACTGGTCGGTACGGCTCGACCATCGCCACCACACGCGCCAGTCGGCCGGCGCGTTGTCCTCGTCGCCGCGCGTCATCGTCGGCGCTCCACGGCCAGCGCCTGCTCGCGCCACGCTGCGATCGCTCGCGCGCGCGTCGGGTGGTAGGTGCTCACGCCATCGCGCGAGAGCGCCTGCCAGTACGGCTCGCCGCCGAACAGGCCGCGCGTCGCCACGCGCGCGATCACGCACGGAGCGTACTGCGCCTCCTCGTGGGCCACTCGCTCCTCGGCCGTGCGACATCCGCCGGTGCGCTCGCACTCGACGTCGCGGAGTCCGACGTACGCGGGGCCACCGCATCGCGGGCAGCGGCCGTTGGGCGCTTCGGCGAAGATCGCGCGGTGGTCGGACGAGAGGGCGCGGATGGCGGCGAGCAACTCGGCGTCGCGATCGATGTCGCACGTCGTGACGACCTCGCCGCGCTCGACGTCGCGGCCGATGCCGTGCGGGTAGACGGTCACGATCACGATCGGCCCCGCATCGACTCACCCTCGAGGTGCTCGACCACGCCGACCTCGCGGAGGCGGTCGAGGAAGCGCGCGCCGTAAGCCTTGCCCAGGTCTTCCGGGGTGAGGTTGCCGATGAGGATCGTGCGGCCGCCCGAGATCCGGTCATCGATCATCCCGAAGACCGCATCGCGTGCCCGCTCGCCCTGTCCGCTGAGCGTCGTGCCGAGCTCGTCGACGATGAGCAGGTCGACGTCGCGAAGACGCTCGAGCTTCGCTTCGTGCGCGAGCGTCGAAGAGTGGGCAAGGCGTACGAGCATCGGCTCGCGCAGGTAGCCGACCGACTGCCGACGACGCGCGAACGCGACGCCTACGAGGGCAGCCGCGATGGTCTTGCCGATGCCCATGGGGCCGAGCAGCGCGAGCGTTCGGCGCTGGCTGTCTCGCATCCATGACGCGGCGGCACGCGTCGCGTCGGTACGAGCGCACGTCCCGCGGACGATGGTCGCGGCGACCTCGGGGCGTACCGGGATCTTCGAGTCGCGGAGCCACGCATCGAGGCGGGCATGCTCGGCCGCGAGCTTCGCCGCGTCGCGCTGCGCCTGCGTCTCGGGCGGCGGCACCGGGGCGAGGCGGGCTCGGTCGAGCATCTCCGCGGCATCAGCCTCGGAGACGCCCTCGAGGAGCGCCACGGATGCGATGGCGGCGGCGCGGGCCTTCGCGAGCACCCCGGACACGGGGGCAGCGATGGGCGCCGGAGACCGCGGGACGACGTGGAGCGGATCGGAAGCTCGGAGCTCGAAGTGCTTGGTCATGCGTGCCTCGTGTTCGTGGAGGGGATGCCGGCGAGCAGCCGGGCGATGTCTGCAGCGGGCTCGACGCGAGCCGACGCGTAGCGGCCCGGGTCCTGCGCCCATGTCGCGAAGTTCCAGCGCACCTTCGCGACGAACGGATCCTCGCTCGCGAAGTACCCGTCGAGGCTGGCATCAAGGTCCGCGGGTCGGTCCGCGTAAGCCGCCGCGACCCGATCGGCTGCGGCCGAGTGCTTGCCGATGCCGGGCCATCCCGGGCCTAGAGCCATCCCGTCGATCCGCTTCGCGTTCCACCGATCGGCGAACCCGCGGAGCACGCGCGCGAGCGGCAGCGAGTCCGGGAGGGGCGCGGCAGGACGCGCGGGCGTGACCAGATCGGGAGATCCTCGCGCGCCGGAGATCTTCTCTGGATCCTGATCGTGATCGTGATCGTGATCGTGATCTAGAGAGGGCGTGTGACAGACGGTTTTGTCACGCGTGACAGGATTCCGATTCGCGGCTCCGGTCACAGCCTTGTCACGCGTGACAGGCGCCCCTCTGGATCGGTCCTGACGTTCGACGGCGTTGGCTCGTCGCTCCTCGTCCCGCTCCTTCGAAATGTTCGCGTCGAGGAAGTCCCGCACGTCCAGGTGGTCCCCGTCACGCGTGACAACACCGGCCGTCACAAGCTCGGCGAGGGCCTTCTCGACGTCACGCTTCGGGGCGCCACCGGAGACGGCCCCGAGGCACGACGCCGGCACGCGCCCATCGGTGCCGTGCATGACGCTCCATGAGAGCATCCGCGCCTCGAGGCCGCCCGCCGCGAGCGAGAGACTCCCGGTGCGTGGGTGGCTGTGCCAGGACGCGTAGAGCTTCGCGTATGGCTCGCGACGCTTGCTCACGTCCGCACCGTCCCGAGTTTGCGCCCCACGCCCGCCCGCCCCTTGCGCCACGGACTGCGCGAGCCGAGCGTGCCGCCGTTCCGCACCGCTGCCGCGTCGACCGGGTGCGGCCCTCGCGTTGCCGGGTCGGCCGCGTTCCACTGCGCCTTCGCGATCGCGTAGGCGACGCTGGGCACCGCGCCGCGCTTCGTTCCTCGTGCCGTCATCGCGCCATCCTCAGCGCCGCCTTGAGGCGCTCGTCGGTGTCTCGGGTCATCCGGTGGTCGAAGACGCGCGGCGCCTCTCCACGGGCGCGCAGGTCGGATAGCGGGTGCGGGCCGCGGGCCTCGACGGGCGCGGCAAGCCACGCGCGGACGGCGAGGGCTTGCTGGACTGAGGGCCTCATGTCGCGGCCTTCTGCGCCGCTCGAGCGCGCCGCTTGCTCTCGCGCCACGTAGCGCGCCGCGCGGCGTCCCTCTCACCCGTCTCAGCCCGTATGAGTGCTGCCGCGCGCTTCCTCGCGTTGGCCGCGATGATGTTAGGGTGCATCGCCGCCATCCTTGCCGCCTTCTCGCGCGCTGCGACGTGCTTCGCTGCTGCGCGCTTCATCTGCTCAGCGCGCACGACCGGCAGCGCCTCTCGCGACGCCTCTCGAGCCGCGTTTTCGTCGCGCCGCATGACGGCCACGATCCACAGCGCCGACTCGCGCGCGTCGTCCTGCGCGTCGAGCACCTCGATCGCGTACTGCGTCGCCAAGCTCACGTCTCCCTCGCTCTCTGCCGAGCCTTCGCGCGCGCTCGCTGTAGTGCCTCGCGTGCGCTGGTCGACGGGCCATGCGCCGATAGGTATGCGACGCAATCCAGCGACGCGCCGGCCCAATCGGGCCGCATGCCGCACGTCTCGCACTCGCGTCGCCCGACCGCGTCGCCCGACCTGACGCGGACCCATCGGTGAGGCCGCGTCATCGCGGGACCAGATCGAAGATCGACGTCTGACGCGCTGTCTCGCGATTCGCTTCGGCGAGATTGCGGCACGCCTGCTCGTAGTAGGACCGCTTCAACTCGGCGCCGACGAACCGCCTGCCCATGTCGAGCGACACGTATCCCTCGGATCCGATGCCCATGAATGGCGAGAGCACGGTGTCCCCCGGATTCGTCCACAGCTTCACGCCGCGCCGGATCACCTCGAGTTGGAGCGGGCAGATGTGCCGCTCGTCGTCGTCCTCTCGGGCGCTTCGGTGCTGCAGCGTGTCGCCAGGATCGATGTCCGCGTGGCAGACGCCGAAGCCTTCCGGGTCCTCGCCGCGCGTCGTGACCCACACAGGGCTCGCGTACCGCTGCCACATCGCGACCGGCAGATCGTCGCCCTCTGCCGTGTGCGTGACCGGCTCCTCGTCCTTGCCGGGCTTCCGCATCGTCACGAGATAGTCGGGGATGCCCTGTCGAGACATGGCGGCGTTCGTGCGGATCGTCTTGTGGAGCAGCCCGAGCGCCTTCGTGCGCTGCATCGCCGTGACGGGGTCTTTCCAGATCACCACCTCGGAGTGGTAGACCCATCCGACCTCCACGAACGCCTTGATCAGTGCGCCGCGGAAGTCGGACAGTCCGATGAATCCATCGCGCGCCTTCGACGTGGGAAGCTGCATGCAGTGGAACGAGAGCAAGCGGCCCGGCTTCGTGAGCCGGTAGAGCTCCGGGACGAGGAACCGGAACTGCTCGAAGAACTCGTCATGCGAACCGCAATTCCCCATGTCGCGCGGGGAAGCGGAATAGGTGTAGAGCGACGCGAACGGAGGCGAGAAGATCGAGTAGTGGATCGACTCGTCGGGCAGGCCGCGCATCACGTCGATGCAGTCGCCATGGTACGCTGCCCATCGGTCACCGATCATCTGGTCGAGCACCTTCATGACTGCATCTCCTCTCGCCCGATCCAAGCGGGCACAGCGATATTCACTGCTGGTTGGTACGGATTGAACTCTCGGCCTGCGCCGCGAACCTCTGCACGTAGCGCGTCTCCGACCTGCGCTGTCATCTCGGCACCCATGCGCGCCGCGTCCGCTTCCTTGCGTCGATAGTTGGCGATCACCGCGGACTCGGTGCGCGCTCGGATCATGTGGACATCGACCGGCCGCTTCTGCCCGAATCGCCAGCATCGGCGGATCGCCTGGTACGTCTGCTCGTACGAGTGCGACGCGCCGACGAAGACCTCGCGCGCGCAGTGCTGCCAGTTGAGTCCGAACCCGGCCAGCGACGGCTTCGAGATCAGCACGCGGTATCGGCCCGCCGCGAATCCCTCGAGCCGATCGATCTTCTCGTCCACGCTGTCCGACCCTGCAACCTGCACCGATCCCGGGATCGACGCCGCGAGGGCGTCGCCCTCGTCGTTCAGCTCGCACCAGATGATCGCCGGCTCATCTCCGGTCACAAGCGACGCGGCCAACGCCACACGCTTCGCCATCGTCCCGCGCCGTGTCGCACGCTGATCCGCGAGCGTGGTCGCGTCGGTCGCGAACAGCATCCCGGACGCGCGCGCGTCGTGATCGTCGATCTCGATCACATGTTCGTGAAAGTGAAGCGGCGGCAGCCTGAACGCCGAGTCGTCGTGCCCGAGGTCGCTCGGCATCTTGACGACTGCGCCCCACGACGCGACCCAGCGCCAGAACGGCGTGACCGCATGTCCCTTGACGCGCCAGTCCTGCGTCGTGCCGCCGTCATGCACGAAGAACTCCGCGAGCATCTCCTCTCGCGTCTTGACCCCGAGGAATTGCGCGTGGTTGCCAAGCTCCGTGAAGTCGTTTGGCGCTGGCGTGGCGGTGAGGCACAACCGATACGGTATGACGGCGGCGCCCTTCGTGAGCTCGGCGCGCGTCGTCCCGGTGTGGCTCTTGAGGATGCTGGACTCGTCCAGTACGATCCCCGTGAACGATGCCAGATCGAAGTGCTGGACCATCTCGTAGTTCGTTACGACGATCGTTGAACGCGCGTCGTCGTTGCGCGCGTAGACCATCGGAACGCCGAACCGCGTAGCCTCTGCGACGATCTGCGATGCGACGGCGAGCGGCGCGAGCACGATGACGCGGCCGTGCGCGCTGACGTGCCGCGCCCACTCGACAAGCATCGCGGTCTTGCCCAGGCCGGTGTCGGCGAAGATCGCCGCGCGCCCGCGTCGAAGCGCCCATCGCACCAGGTCGGCCTGGTGCGGGTACAGGTGGCCCGCTACCGCGTCCGGCGTGATGCCGCCGAAGACGGGCGCGGCCGACTTGCGCGCGATGAATGCGTCGTACGCCTCGACGCCATCGACCGGCGCGCTGGTGTGCCGGCACGGCGCCCCCCGAGCAGCCATCGTCGAGGCAGTACGCGCACGCCGCGCTCTCGGGTCCCTCGACGACCAGCGCGGCCTTCCGCGGCGCCCGCTTCGGCGCGACGTAGGTGGGCGCATGTCGCGCGCAGGTATCGCCGCTACTCGCGGTCCGCTGGCAGCGCGAGCCGTCGGGGCGCACCCCGGCGCACTGCAGCTTCGCCGCGCGCTTACGCGGCGCGCTCACTTCGATCGTCATCGCTCACCCCTGACCGCGTAGATCCCGCGCGTCTGCCCACACACCACTCGCCGGAAGCGCCGCCCCTGTGCGCGCCGCCGCTCGAAATCCCGCACGCTCCCCCAGTCCGTGGCCTCGCACGTCGCCGGACCCGCCACTGCAGCGTCAGCGGCGGCGAGGATCGCGAGCCAGCGAGGCCGGTACGCTCGCCAGCCGATGCCGGCGCGCGGGTCTGACGCGGCGCGGTCGAGGCGGTACACCCACTGCCGGCGCACCTCGCGTCGAGCGAACCGCCGCGCGTAGACCCCGAGCCACCGGTGCCACGCCATCCCGGTGCGCTCGCCGCCGTGGACGGCGACGGCGTAGATCGCGGCGCAGTCCGCCGCCTTCCCGCGCGCGTCGAAGCGGATGCCGCGCACGCCGCGCTGCCAGGTCACAGGGCGGCCAGGCACGCAAAACGCGATGGCACTCATCGACGAAGCCCTCGCCGGAGCTCCGAGACGTAGCCAGCGCTCAGGCCGAAGCGTGCAGCGACCTCGGCGTTCGTTCCGCCTGTCGAGCGAAGGCGCGCGAGTTCGTCCTCGGTGAGCTTGCAGAGCGGATGCAGCTCGCCTCGACGCGACGGCCACCGCCGACGACGGTGCATGTCCTCCATGTTCTGCTTCGCGGTCCCGTCGTAGAGATGCCGCGGGTTCACGCAACGGGGCTCGTCGCACGTGTGCAGCGCGTAGCGGTCGCCGAGCCTCTCGCCCGTCGCCGACTCCCATGCAATCCCGATGCACCGACACGGAACGGTTGCGAACGCTGAGCTTCCCGTACCGATCGCCGACCTTCCACAGCCAGCAGTCGTCGGGGCCACGAACGTCAGCACCTTCGCATTCGTCGCTCTGCACGAACTCATGCTTCCTCGTTGACTTCCGCCACGGGCCAGACCGACCCCCGCGGGATGACTCCCCATCGCCCGGTGTAGACTCGGGTCTGGTCAAAATCGCGAGCCATGCGCCAGCGCCGCCGTAGCTCGTCGCACGGCTCCTCGCGGCGTTCGCCGTTGCGAAAGAGCAGCGTCGCCATCATGCCGAATCTCGCGGTCTCGTCGTCGTCGTGAATGTCGCAGACCAGCGCCGAGCACCACAGAGGATTACCGTCACGTTCGCAGTTCAGGCAGTCGTCTGGATGCACGATCATTCCGACCTGCACGAATGGCACTTGTCTCCCGGCGATGACGATGTCCGATTCGTCGTCTTCGCTCGTGTGGTCGGTCCTGGGGCACGACGCGCGTGACTGGTCGCAGTCCGAATCGAGGCGACCGCACGCACAAAACCGCGGACCTGGCACGTAGACGAACCCGTAGCCATCGGGCATGACGCACATCCGACCGGCAGCCCGCGCGATGTCGATCTGCTGCGCCGTCATGGCGGCAGACGAGACGATCGAACCTCCAGCCATTGCCGTGCGTCGCAGGAAGGCCCATGCCTGATTCCGCTCGCACACCAGCTCGCGGGCCAGCTCCTCCCAGTGTCGCGCGCAGCCTGGCGGCGTCCGACATACGCCACGCTGGCCGCAATCACGCAGCACCGTCTCTTCGGCGGTCAGTTTGGTGTCGCTCACAGCGCGCCTCCCTCTCTGATCCATGCCTCGATGGCTCGCAGGGCCGAGACGATCCGGTGGGAGCCCGACTGCCCGGCTGTCGCGTAGAGTGCCTGCACCGCAAGCGCGTCGGCCGCGTTGATGCCGCTCGCGCGCAGCGCGTCACCCAGTCGCGAGTCAAGATCGGCGCGGCGCTTGTGCTCGCGCAACGCGCGTTCGCCCGTCGCCTGGTCGTCGTGCCACTGGGAATTGCTCACAGCGCACCTCGGCTGTTAACCGCGCGTTTCGTTCGCACGGAGTAAAATTTCGGGTCGCGGAGTTTGTGAGCCAGCCTGTGGGCCTCGGCCTTGTTCAAGGGCTGCTCTCCGAGGTGGGTTTTGCTCCAAGCGCGGCGTCCGTCGAACACGTCAACGGCCCAACCTTGCCCGTCATCTCGCGGTCTTACGTGGATACAGAGTTTCATGGCTCGTTAAATTCTCCGGTTGTTAACTTCGCGGATTCAAACGAATCCCTTGGAGTAAGGCGACGTGAGCGAGAAGAGTTTCTCGACCTCGTCGGTAGTCCAGCGAACTTCGTAGGAACGACCGCCGACGTAGCGCCACTTCCAGCCCCATGCCTCGGCTTCATCCGCCGTGACGGACGGAGCCTGCGCCACCCACCTGCCCTGTACCCACGCTTCAATATGTCGGGTCATATCTCACCTTCTCTCACTGTTGCTGTAATTCACACTAGGGCCTCGCGTGTGCGTGCGGAGCGGGGGCCTCGCCTGCCAACCTGCCAACTGCCAACCTCGGTTCAAAACCCTCGTGCGCGTACGCGCTCACTCGCTCGCGCGCGCGCACCCGTCCGCGGGCGCTCACCATCCTCCCTTTACCTATGTACCACTTTATAGGAAATAGGTTGGCAGGTTGGCAAAGGTTGACCATCGAGCCTAAAAACCCATGCGAAAAATTGCCAACCTCTGCCAACCTAGCCAACCTTGACCCCCTTTCGGTAACCCCTACAGTTGCCACTTCCACCTACGCCTCGCGCCTTTTCCCACCCAAGCCTACGCATGGCGGCTGCCAACCTCATGGCGTCCGCCCTCGTCTGTCTGCCAACCTCGACCCTCACCAATGCCAACCCTTCGAGGGTCGTCAGCTCCGTTTTTCCAATCAGGGCGGAACGAAGTTGGTCCTCCCACGAGTCGTGCTGGTGCCTCAGGTCGACGGCGGCGGCGGCGTCGAGCTCGTCCTGCCCGGTCAACCAGTGGCGCTCAGGGCGCCTGGCCATCGCCTCCGCCCAGAGCTGCTCACGATCCTTCGCAAGCGCGTCCAGCGACAGCCGGCCGCACTCCAGGGGCAGGAAACGGCGCCCGCCGCTCTCATCGCTGACGTACGTCCACGCGTTCGTGGTGCCGGCGAACACGGTGGATCGTGGCCGCTCGATGGTTGCGCGCCCGTATGGCGGACGGTAGCGATCCACTCGGCTCGTGATGAACGCCTTGAGCCTCGCCGCATCGTGCTTGGAGAGCGACTCGAACTCCCCGAGCTCGTAGATCAGCACCCCGCGCAGGTTCTGCATGCTGTCTTTGCTCGCGAGATCGAGCGGCGTGTCTCCAAACCAAGGGCCGGCGAGGATGCGTAGCGCGCTCGACTTCCCCACCCCCTGCGCGCCCTCGAGGATGGGCAGCGCGTCCACCTGCGCGCCCGGCTGGTGCACGCGCGCCACCGCCCCCAGGAGAAAGCAGCGCCCCACCGCACGCGTATACGGGGAATCGGGCACGCCCAGGTACGTCACGGCGAGCTTATCCAGGCGCGGCTTTCCGTCCCATGCGAGCGACGCGAGCCAATCCTTTACCGGGTGAAACGACCGCCGCCCAGCGGCGAGGAGGATGCCGGCGTAGGTGGTCTCCGCCGATGCCCGCACGCGCTCGCGGGCCGGCCTGGCGTGGAGCCAGCCCTGGACGATCGACACGTCCCGATCCGCCAAAGGCTCGCCGCCGAGCGTGATGGTGTCCGAGAACTCGTCCAGCCGCGGCCCTCCGCCTGGGTAGATCGTGAGCATTCGCGCCACGTTCTCCGCAATCTTCGATGGGCTACCGTTGTCCTCGATGAGCTCCACCTCCGGCGGCGGCTCGTCGTAGACCGATAAATTAGTTTCGCCCGGCTCGACCACCCGTAGCCTCGGCCTATCGGGCGGGACGCGGACGCTCCCGCTTTCGACGACCTTCCGGTCGGCGCTGTCGAGCGTGCGCTGGATCTCCGGGTCGTCGAGCCCCGCGGCGCGCGCGGCGTTCCCGAGCTCGGAGCGAGCCTCGAACATGCTCCCACCCACGCCGTAGACGGCGGGGAATAGCCGGCACGCGGACGTGTAGAGCACCGTATTCCGCGTACCCTCGGAGGCGCGAGAGACGTGGATGGCCTCGCCGATGGTCGCTGCCCGCAACCATTTCTCCGCGCGACCGCGCGCGCGCTTGTCGGACGGGTCGTATGCCGCGAGCTCCCGCGGCGGCGCCGGGGCGGGGAGAATGGCGAGCGCCCACGCAGACGGCAACTCGGCGATCGGCACCGAGAGATCCGGCATCACGTACTCGCCGCGCGCGTTGCGTCCGGCCACGACGACTTGACCGCCCGCGCACTTCACATCGACGCCCGACGCGCCGCCGAGCCCCGTGATGTTTTTCAGCGTCTCGGTGGGGCCGGAGAACGTGTAGAACATCCGCACGCCGCGTGGGGATTTGCCCCGCCGCGAGTCCGGGAGCGGCCCGTGGAGGTCCTCGAGAACCGTGAGACGCGCGAGGTCGTCGACGTCGATGGCCACGACGTACGCGCCCGTCGGCTGCTGTCCGAGCACGACGCCGATGTTGGGCTCGAACCGGAGTGAGGCGAATTGGTCACGGATGGCTTGCTCTTCGTCGCTGGCCGTCCGCTGCCACGACTTCAGGACGGGGTGCTTACCTCGCGTCGACTCCGGGCAATCGATGCGCCCGCACGTGCACGCCCCCGATGCGGTGAGGCCGTGGACGACCACGACACGGTGACCAGCGGCTGCGAGAGCGAGAGCGGTGTCTAAAGGGGTGAGCATGCAAGAAATCTCCGGGTGCGGCCGAAGTCCACACGCGAAAGCGCAACCACCCAATCCCGTCGGGTGCATTCGCGTGCGGGCGTCGGCCGGCAGCGTTGCGCGCTGCGACCGTCAATGTAATGGCGTCACTTTGGTTGCGTCAATCGTTTTGAGGCTACGAGAAAAGATAGGCCGCGAAAGCGGGTGAAGCGCCTGCCGAGTCGGGCGGAATCTCGCGGCTCCTCGGCTCTCCGTACCTCGAACGGGAGATCCATCCACTCCGCTGAGAAATCGTCCGCGCTCGAATCCACGTCGATGTCGTCGCCGTCGGCGAAGTCCCACGGCCACGTCCGTTCGTGAACGTGCTTCACGGTCGCGCGTTTCTCAGCGCGGCGATCCAATCTTCAATCGACGACTCCACCAAAACGATATGCCTCACGCCCCACGACGCGCACCATGCGGCGTACGCGGCTTGCTCGGGTCGGAGGCGACCGTTCTTCGACTTGAGCTCCACCTCGACGAACCCGCCGCCGCGCCAGAGGCCGTACAGGTCGGGCTGCCCCTTGATTCCGAACCGAATCATATTACCACTTGCCGCGCGCGCTACGCCGACGTTGCGCCGGAAGAGACGGAGATCGGGTAGCTCGATGGGGGCGCGGAGGAGGAGCTGAGATTGGAGGGCGGATTCCTTCATCGATATCGATTCAGTCACGGCTCCCACCATTCCTTTTCTTCTTCGACGACCATGGCCCGCGCTTCCACGATCGCCTTCGCCTTCGCGTCCTGCTCTTTCCAAAACGCGCGCTCCCGCTCGCGTTTCGTTAGCGCGTCTTGCCAATCCGGATCGCCATGAAACACGTTCATGGTTTCCTGATGCCACGCATACGGCGCCCAGTTGCCGTACTTCTCTTTGTACTTGAACGTCGCGAACCCCGGTTTGAAGCCGCGAGCTCGAGCGAGCGACACCTGAGCGAGATAGAAATCCCGCTGGAGTTTCTTCGCGTCGGCTTCGACGAGCTTGCCCTCGAGCACTTCGGGGAGCTTGCGTTCAACGACAGGGGCGACCCATCCACAGTGAGGGCAGACCGTATCTCGCGCGGGGAAGTACGCGTAGCAACCCTTGCAGATCCGGTGCTCGACTTTCGTTTTGATCTTCGCGTTGCCTTCGAGCGACCATTCGAGATCGTCGGTCGGCAGCCCGTGCCGGCTACAATTGCCCGCGTGGTCGAGCACGACCGGAGGCACCTCGCCCGGCCGAAGCACGCGCCCCACTGTCTGTCGGTGAAGGACGAGCGAAAGTGTTGGCCGCGCGAGAATCGCGCATCGCACGGCGGGGCAGTTGAATCCCTCGGTGAGCACGGCGCAGTTGCTCACGATGGTCGTCTCTCCACTCGCGAGCCGAGCGAGGATCGCTTTCCGGTCGGCGGCCGGCGTCTCGCCGTCGAGGTGCTCTGCCGTCACGCCAGCCGCGCGGAACTCATCCACGATGCTCTTCGAGTGCTTGATGCCGGAGGCGAAGACGATCGTCCTGAGCCCGAGCGAGCGCTCCTTCCACTCTCCGACGATGTCGCCCACGAGCTGACCCATCGCCTGTTCGAGCTCGCTCTCGACGTAGTCGCCCGCGACCTTGCGCACGCCGGACAGGTCAGGCTCGCGCGACGGGGCGAATACCGTGGGCCGCGAGATGTGGCCCTCGGCGATCAGCTCCGCGTACGTCGCCGCGACCACGAGCGCCTGATACCGCTCGCCCAGCCCGCGCCCGTCGCCGCGGCACGGCGTGGCGGTGAGCCCGAGAATCGTCGCCTCGGGATACGCATCCCAGACGTGCTTCGCGTAACTGTCGGCGATGCTCCGGTGTGCTTCGTCGAGGATGACGAGATCCGCACGCGGCTTCGCGCGCCGCGCAAGCGTTTGGATGCTTGCAACCTGCACGGGTGCGAACTCATCCACGCGCGCGTCGTCGCCGCGCATGACGCCGATCCAGTTGTGCCCGAGCGACGCGAGCGCTTCTACGGTTTGGTCGACGAGCTCGCGGAGGTGTACCACGAACAGCACGCGGCTACCGAGCGCCACCGCCGAGCGCATCACCTCCGCGGCGGTGAGAGTCTTCCCGCTTCCGGTTGGGCTCGCCAACAGAACAGCACGGCGCCCCGCGACCACGTGATCGCGAAGCGCCGTGATGGCCTTCGATTGGTAAGACCGGAGGTTCATTTGGTATTCTTCGAAGCACGAAGGAGTTGAGGCGAAGGTACCCACGTCGTCCCTCCGCACGAACTGCAGCGCATTCCGTAGATGGCTCCGCCCTCTTTTGTGACCCGTCGCCCGGTGCGGCGGAGCCTTCCACCGCATTTGCACCGACGGATCATCATCAGAACGGCGCCTTACCGGTCGCCGGCGTACCCGTCAGCCGCGAGAGGAAGTTCTTCTTCTGCGCTTCGTCCATGGTTTCCTTGAGCTTCACGCGCCCGCCGTTGGTGAGGATCTCCACGCGCATCTTCTGAGCGCCCTGGTATTCCTGGTAGGAGATCTCCACGTCGACCTCGGCGTCGAGCGCGCCCAGGTCGTTGCCCTGCCCCTTCCACCCAAGCGCCTTGAGTCGATCCTCGGAGTAGGGGCGCGACGCGTCGGAGAAGATGAGGAACGTGGTCACGTCGTGGCCGTCGGCGAGCTTCAGGTCCACGGCGATCTGCTCGTGTCCTCCACTCGTTTTGCCAAACTGGATCTCGCGGTCCATGTTGCGCTTCGCCTTGTACTTGCCTGCTGCGATCGTCATGTCGTTGCCTCTTTGATTTCCGTGATGGTTGCGTTCAGGTGGGTAAGAATTTCGATGAGCGGAGTACCGCGAGCGATGCTTGCCTCGACGCGCTCCTTCAAGTCAGGCGGGCACATGGCGCGGATCTTCGCGAGCTGCGCGTCCACGGGGATCTTGTCCGCCGCGACAGCTTCCGCGAACGCCGACCACTGCATCGGCAGCCGAGACGGGAGCGAGCCGCGGTGCTTCGCGTCGTACGCCGGATGGTTGTCGGTGTAGAGCCAGCGCTCGCCGGTCGCGTCAGCGAGCGTTTTGCGGCTCTTTTCCTGCGTGCGCGTGACGATCTCCGCGCGCGCGAAAAGCGTGTAGTTTACCCATTGCTTGATGGGCGCCGACGCTTTTTCCCGGAGCGAGAGCGTGAATCGGTCGTACGATTCGCCCGTCGGAGAGTCGAACCGCTTCACCGTCACGTGACCGATGAGAACGATGTGCTTCGTACGGTTCGCGCGGTCGAGCATGCCGATGAGGTGGCGCCAGTGCTGCAGCGCCGCATCGTCGCCCTTGCCGTACCCTCCGCCGTACTCGGCGAGGCTTCCGGTTTTGCCGCACACCTTGACGGTGATGAGCGCCTCGACGCGCGAGAGCGAATCGATGACGAGTGTTTTGCATTCCTTTAGATCGGATGCGGACTCCACCCATTCGAGCAGTTCCTCGAACGTCTCGACGTTCGTCACGCGCCGCACGTTCTGTTCGTGGCTCCCGCTGTCCAGGTCGATGACGAGCGGATCCGGCGCGCCGCATGCGAACGTGGTTTTCCCTACGCCCTCCATGCCGAGCACGAGAACCTTCAGCGGCACCTCGCGCTTACCCGTACTGATTTTAGATTTGTCCATTCTCCACCTCCACGATCCCATCCACGAAACCGCCGCATTCGAACGTCCTCGACGACGCCCCCGTGTCCGGGTTCACCATCGGCATGTTGAATTGTTGCTCCGTCGCGAGCATCTTCAGCGGCACCCACCGCGCCGTGTAGCCGCGCATCAGGGCCCGACCGTGAGCGCGATCCATCGCGTCCGCGCAGTCGGAGACGATCGCCATCGCCTGATCCGCGCTACCGCTTGCGTTGTACACTTGCACCGCGTTGTGGATGAGCTTGCCGAACCAAAGCGGTTTACTCTCGCCGCTCACGCGGCGGCGGCGAAGCTCCTGCGAGTAGTAGTATTTTCGCGGGCACTGGCGCCACGTGTTCAGCGCGGACGCGCTCAGCACCGGGAGCCGCGCGCCGGTCATCGGCGGCGAGGTTTTGTAGAGCGGCCCCTCGATGTCGCCGCCCTCGGCGCAGACCGCCCAGTAGTCGCACGGCGTGTTGTACGTCATGCACGCGCCCACGTAGCGCGGCCATCGGTTGGACGAGCGCGCGGCGCGAATGAGCTCGGCGACTTGCCAAACGTCGGCGGCGTGCTCGGCGATCTCCGCTTCGGTGCGAACGATGACGCCGCGCCCGAAGTAGCGATCCGGCTCCTCGGCGATCTGCTGGACGATCCGCTGTTCGTAGGACTCCGCCGTTTCGTTCTGCTTGCCGCGAAGGCCGGTCTTTCGGATGACGTCGTACTGAACGCCCGCCGCGTCGTAGCCGAGGGCATGCGCCGCGGCGAGATACCCGCTGACCTGACTGTCGAGCGTGAGCCGGCGCCAGTAGGTGGAGCCGGGCGCGATGTCCTCGGAGGTGGTTTTCAGCTCGTGAATGAGAATCATGCGGACAACCCCAGCGACATCGCCGCGCACGCCTTCGCGTCTTCGCATTCGCCCTTGGCGATCGCCTGAAGCACCGCAAACTGCAGGTCAGATTGCATCTCGAGTGCAACGTCGTCATCCGTCGTCTGCTCGATTTCAGACAAAGCTTCGCGGACCTTTTCTTTGCTCAACATCGTGTTCACCCTTTTCGAACCGTGTTCCGTGTTACGTCGCGAGCACAACTGCGCGCGTCGTGAGTGGTACCATAATGGTACCGTTGGCTTCTGTCAACCCCTCACCACCACGCCCCCGAACATCCGCGCCAGCGCGATGGCCTGCACGGCGGCGAACGTCAGCGCATGCCGCTCCTCGACCCACTCGTAGGCGCCCGTCGTGGACCGACCGAGGTAGCGCGTGATGGTGCCGCAGTTGTAGCGGACTTTCACGGCCACCCCTGCATGGCTCGCTGCACGTCGCGCAGTCGTCCGGTGAGGAGGCGCACTTGCTCTTTGAGGTCGGCGATCTCCCGCTCGTGCTCGCAGGTGAGGCACTGGCGAGCGAGCTGACCGTGGACGCACACGAGGCCGAGTGGACCGTGGCACGTGTGCGCGTAGGTGTACGACTCGCGGCAGTGCTCGCAGATGCGGATCACGACTCCCCCCGATCCAACGCGCGGCCGATGAGGATCGCCGAGAGCATGCAGAATGTACAGAAGCCGAGGATGTAGATCACCTGTGCCTCACGACGCGGCGAACCCAGATACGGAGTTCGGCGGACTCGAACGGGTCAATGACCGACGAGAAGTGAACAGCGAGTTTCACCGCATGGGCTCGCGCGCCTTCGAACGAGGCAAACACGTGCGTCTCCTTCGGGCGCATCGACGTTTCGATCTGCCACTCGACGACGGGGCCTTCAGGCTGCTTGACCTTCTTCACGACTCCTCCTGTTTCGATGGCGATGCGCGGAAGTACGTCCCCCGCGCCTCTTCGAGCATGTCGTCGGCGAGCTGCTCGGTGAGAGACATCCTCAGCGCGGCCATGGCGGCGGATGCCTTGGAGAGCGCGAGTCGGCCGCGTGGATGCTTTACGTCGAGCCGGAGCGTCGCGAGGTCGGCCTCGATGCTGGCGATGCGGCGAGAGCGTTGCGCGGGGGTCATCGCTCCTCCCAGGCAGTGAGGAAGAGTACGACCCCCCAGAGGATGAGCGCGATGCACCCGCAGCCAGCCCACGCGAGCGCGACGAGGAACACGCCATCCAGTCCGCCGATAGCGCCCAGCATCTCGGACAAGACCAGCGCCGCAAACAGCACGGCCACCGGCTTTCGGTACTTGATCGACAGTCTCGATCGCTTCTCCGTGCGGATGCGCTTGAGGCGCGCTTCGGCCTTCGGCATCTCGGCCGCGGTGCGGTAAGCACTCATTGCCTCTTCTCCGCCACATGCCCGAGCACGCACCACGCCACGACGATGGCGACGAACGGGGAGATGAGGAGCGCGATGAGGAGACGCTTCATGACCCAAGACGTTAGCGCTTGCGCTATCGCTTGTCAACGATTAGTGTGGGGCCATGGCCCTCACACGAAAAAAACTGGAACCGCTCGACCACCCGATCTACATCCGCCTCACCGCGTCCCTTCGCGACCGTCTGCGAAAGTACGCGGAAAAAGAGAAAGCGCGAAGCGAGGGGGAGGTGGTTCGACGAATCCTAGAAAAAGCGCTTGCGGTGCGATAGCGGTATGATTACGGTACGGGCATGACCGACGACATGGATATCACAACCCTCCCCACCGTCATCCGTGGCCCGGTGAAGCTCTGCCGGTGCTGTTGCGCGTCGTACACTCTCGACCAGTGGGAGGATCTGCCCGAGGTCGGTACGCAGCCGGACGGCGACGGCTACGTGCTTGTGCTCAGAAATTGCCCTTGCGGTAGCACACTGGCGATTCGCACGGAGGCCACTCAATGATGCTCGACATGTACGTTAGCGCCCCTGCAGATGTCGTTTACGCGGTCACCTACCGCTTCCCCGGCGGAAGCTCGTGGACGCTTCACCGAACGCTCGCGAGCGCAACGGGCAAGGTCGGCGGCATCCTCGGCCAAGCGCCGGGCGAATGGTACCGCTGCGAGGGCGAGTACTGGTGGCAGCGGCGTGGTGCGCTTTCGATAACAGACGGGCACTACGAAATCGTAGTCGAAGAGCGCGAAGTGCTGCGGTGACCGCCGGGTGCGGTCCCGAGATACCCGGCCCCGTGAGGGCTTGTCCCAGGAAGGTAACGCAGTGAAGGCGATCGACTTGTTCAGCGGATGGGGCGGATTCACCGCAGGCGCGACGTCTGCGGGCGTCCGCGTCGTGTGGGCCGCGAACCATTGGCAGACCGCGGTCGATGTTCACGCGGCGAATCATCCCGAAGTGGAGCACGTCTGCCAGGACTTGCGGCAAGCGGACTGGACGAAGCTCCCGCGGTTCGATCTGCTCCTCGCGGCCCCCGCGTGCCAGGGGCATTCGCAAGCGTCGCAGCCACGGCGCCGGCTTTTTCATGACGCGATGCGGGCGACCGCGTGGGCCGTCGTCGACTGCGCCGACGTCACCGAGCCGCGCGCGATCGTCGTCGAGAACGTTTTGGATCTGCGCCGCTGGCGACTCTATCCGGAGTGGCGCGCAGCTCTGGAGCGCATCGGGTACCGCCTGACCGAGCACGTCGCGATGGCCGCCGACCACGGCGTGCCGCAACTTCGCGAGCGGCTGTTCATCCTCGCGCATCGTCGCAAGCAGATCGCACCACCGCTCTACCTGGCGCGTCGTCCAGCGTTCGGTCCGTGCATCGAGTGGAGCGCGGGAGAGTGGCGGCCGATCGCCAGTGCTGCGCCCGGAGCTCGCCCGCGCATCGCCGCGGGTCGGCGGCACGGACAGCGCTACCTAGTGCAGCATACGACCGGGCATCGCGGCGTGTCGCTCGACGAACCCATCCGCACCATCACGACGAAGGACCAATGGATCGTGGTCGACGGCGACAGGTACCGGCCGCTCACGCTTCGCGAGTACGCGCGCGGGATGAGCTTCGACGACTCGTACTCGTGGCCGGCGACGCTGCCGCGGAGCGTCGTCGTCAAGGGACTTGGAAACGCGGTGCCTCCGCTCGTAGCGCGGGACATCGTTCAACATGTCGCAGAGGCAGCGTGATTGGGGCCAACGTGCCCCGGAGAAGGAAGGTAGCGGCGTGAAGAAAAAACCAACGACGCCCACAATTGAGTGGCAGGTCATTCACGGTGACGGGCAAACCATCCACGTCTTTCCGGACGAGCAGTTGGTGGTTGAACACTTGCGTTCGGAGCATCAACGCTTCAGCGAAGCGTGGATGATGGGCGACGTCGAAAGGCTTTCGCTGACCGTTCGTAAGGTCGTCAGGTGGACCCGATGACCCCCAAAACCCTGACCCCCGCTGAGCTGGACGTTCTCGATGCGATGCTGCCCGACTGCAACCCGCCCGAGTGCACCGATGCCGCGATGTATGACCTGGACGAAGAGGAGACGCGAACCGCGCGCGCCCTGTTCGCCATCGTCAACGCCGCCCCCGCGCTCCTCTCGATGGCGCGCAGGTTGGGGGATGTCACCTGCCAGAAATGCAAGCGGGCGTTTCCTCACAACGAGGAGATGGTTTGCATGTGCTGCAATGCGTCGTTGGTGAGCGATGCGTGTTTTTACGAGAACCGTTACGTACGCGTAGGCGATCTCACGAAGCAACTCACCGCCGCGACCGCCCGAGCCGACACCGCCGCCGCCCGCGCTCTGGCTGCCGAGAAGCGGTGCGGGGATCTCGTCATCGCGTTGGATCGGGTGATGCTCTACCTGGAACTCCACGCGCAGGCGCATCCCGAGTGGAACGGGAATCGTTTCGACGATGAGCAACTAGCCAATGCCGCCCTCGCGGCGGCGAAGGTGGGGGGGTGAGATGATTTCTCGCGAAGCCTGCTCTGGTTGTCACAACGACTTTTACAACATCCCCGGTCATGCGATCGACGGCAAGCGCTGTTGGTCGGCGAAGGACGGGAAGATGATGACGCGGTACCAGATTGGTACCCATACCATGCCTGCGAGTCCTGGCGCATTCCAACAGGTCCGCAAGCCGAGTTGCTACCACCGCAACGGGAGCGCCTACTACAACAGCCTCCCCGACTTCGTGAAGCTCGCCGACGTCATCGGCAGTGCTCAGCAGAAACGCGCGGCACGTTCTCGCGCCCTCCCCGCCAAGCCCGGGGGCGCGTGATGAGCGGCTGTATGGCGTTCGACTGCGCGCAGGAATCGTTGCCTGGGCACCACTACTGCGCTGGCCACGTTGCTCCGTCGATCTTCGCCTACCTCGCCGCGACGCCGAAGGATCCACGATGAGCCGCACCGGCACGTGGTTCTGGTCGCGCGAGTTCGCCCTCGGCCCGCTGCGCGCACACTTCTTTCGGATGCCACGGAGCAGCGTCAGAGGCTTCTCGTGGGCGCATCGCCTTTGCGTGGAAGCGTGGCGCCTGCATGTGTTGCTGACAGTTGAGCCGAAGGAGCCGCGATGAGCGAGCACAGCGCGGACTGCGATATCTACGACATGACCGAGGACCTCGTTCTCACTGGCAAGCCGTGCAACTGCAACCGCCGCGCCGTCCTGCTCCGCGTGGCTGGGGAGCTGCGGGCCGAAGCGGAGACGAACGCGTGGGACTGGAGCAGTCGGGCGCGCATGCAGTCGATGGCAGACCAATACGAAGGGATTCGTTTGAATCCGCGAATTTAACAACCGGAGAATTTAACGAGCCATGAAACTCTGTATCCACGTAAGACCGCGAGATGATGGGCAAGGTTGGGCCGTTGACGTGTTCGACGGACGCCGCGCTTGGACCAAAACCCACCTCGGAGAGAGCCCTTTGAGCAAGGCTGAAGCTCACAGACTGGCTCACAAACTCCGTGACCCGAAATTTTACACCGCGCGAACGAAGCGTGCGGTTAACAGCGAAGGCTCGCTCAGACAGCGCACCACGAGCGCCGAGGCGTGCACCGCTCTCGCCTGCTCCGACGACCCGCGTGAGTTGGTGCGCGTCGCATTAGAGCACTGGGACAGCATCGGGTGGCCCGAGGACAGGGGACCTATCGCGCTACTCCAGCGGGCGCTGGCGGTGTTGTCGTGTTGAGTTGTTCGCTCGACAGAGCCGTTTCGGAAAGGCTCCGACAGGAACGGCGCGAGGGCCTGCCGGTGTCGATCTCGTTCGATGAATGCTCGACATGGGCCAGCGACTTTCGCGGAGCTGTGCTGCGCCACTACACGGGCAGCAAAGGGGCTCCGGTTGGGAAAAAACAGGGGTGGAGAATCTATGAGCATGTCGGCCGAATCACCAATCTTATCGGTTGGATAGGGCTCGGTGAGCCGAGCTACAAGTTGGCGCCGCGCCGCAGACTCGGCCTGCAAGACGCGCGACCGCTGGATCACACGGTCAACAACTTCATTTATCGCCTCGAAGGCGCTCGGCTCACCAGCGCGCGCGAGATTTTGCGGCAATGGATGCCCGTGGCGTCCGCGTGCTGGGAGCGGCGTTACGGCTGGCGTCCGGTGCATTGGGAGTCGATGGTCGGGCAGGGTGACGCCAAGGTTCTTGGCGCGTGCTTTCGCGGCGCGAGATGGCGGCGATTGGGCTGGACCACGGGACGCACGGCGCGTCGCCAGACCGGAAACGCACACGGAAAACGTGTGTGGAGTGATGCGCCGCCGAAGCTTGTTTTCTACTTTGGGCCGCTTGCGAGAGAGCCAGAGAAATCATGAGTTCGTGCAGAGCAACGAATGCGAACGCGAAGCTGCGGAGGTGAAGTAGATGGCTACGGAGAAGTGTGGATGCGGCGCAATCGTCTACTATGTCGCGCCGGGAACCGGACCAGTGCTCTGCGAGAGCTGCGCCGAAACGGCCCTCCGCACCGACGAGCGCGCGAAGGTCACTGCTGAGATTGTGACGTGGCTGAAGATCGAGGCACAGATCGAATGGGACGCGTGCAACGGCTATCTCGGGAACCCCCGAGCACATGGTGTTGTGGCGCTGCGTGATGCTGCGAGTCGAATCGAGCGCGGCTCGTACCGTCCCAAACCGGGACAACCGAAAGAAGGTGAGTGAGATGGGCGAGTGGATCGAGGGTGGCGAGTGCAGGCTAGTCGACGCGCTGATGCGCAGAGCGGGGAGGGCGAGGTGACCTACGCCGTGACCCACGTAGGCAGCCTGCCGAGCACGTCACGCTGTACGACATCCACGTCCACGATGACCCCGGCGATCGACGTATTGAACGGCCGCATCTGAACCATGCAGTAGTCACACTTCGGCGCAGCGCTCCGCCCGTTGCGGTCGATCTCCCGCGAGCACGAATCCCAGTAGCGCGTGACCTTGAGCCCATAGAGCTCCTCCGACGTGAGCACGCAGCCGGCGCCGACATACAGCCCAGCCTCGTAGCCGCCCGCTTGTACCTGCCCGGCCCACGCGTTGATCTTCGCGGCGATGACCGGCGCCGGGTCCGTCTCGCCCTCAAGGTCGAGCCACACCGTGACGCCCTCGGGGATGGCGAGCTTCCGCAGTTCGGCGATCGCCGACATGCCCGAGTAGGCCTTCGCGTACGTGACAGGCATGCAGGCGAGGCCCGCGCTCATGATGCAGGCGAGCTCCTCGACGCTCAGCGAGCCGAGGTAGCGGATGACGAACGCCATCCCTTCGCGCCGCAGCGCAGACGCGGTGAACGGGGTGAGCCGCAGCACCGTGTCGACTCCGAGCGCGAACGGGCGCGCAGCGGTGGCAATCACCGGCGACCCTCCACGCTCGTCGTCGGCTCGTCAGCCCCGAGGTCGCGTCGCGCCTGCTCGATGACGATGGCTCGAGCAGCCTTGATCATGGCCTGCCGCTCGGCTTCGGCCGGGTCGGCGGAGAGCGCCGCGAGTGCGGCGTCCTTGATGAGCTCCACAGCGATGGCTTCGAGGGCGTTCATTCGCACGGCCCCCCGTCGATGTGGTGCTTGGCGTCGACCGAGCGCACGCATCCGCAGAACGACGCGAACGTGCCGCCGTCCTTCGCGGCCACGCGGCACTGCTCGTACTCCGCAGTGGCCTGCGCGGTCTCTCCGAGGTTCGCCGCGTGCTGCGCTGGGGTGACGGTGCAGGCGAGGAAGAGTCGGCAGAGCGCTGCCCAAGCGGCGAAGGATCCAAGGAAACGGGTCATTCGCTCACCTCGCTCGGCTTCGACACGGACACGACCGCTTCGTGCACCGCGGCGATCTTCACGTCTCGCGCGGCGCTGGCGGCGATCTGCGCGTCCTGCTTCGCCCCTACGGTGCGGAGCTTCGCCAGCACGCTGACGAGCCCCCCGATGGCGACCACGAGCGCGGTGACTGCGGTAATGATGGCGGTGATGTTCTCGGCGTTCATTTCTTACCCTCGTCGTCGTTGGGAATGTACTTGTAGCGCGTCGCCGGGGTTCCGCTCGGCGGAGAGTGCTTCCGAATGCCCTGCTCTACGATGCGAGAAAGGCGCTCAATCTGCGCTCCGATGCGCGAGTCGAACTCGTCGATCGCCTTCGTCAGCCGGTCGATCCCCTTCTCGAACGCCTTGTCGCGCTCTTCGCTTCGGGCGTGCTCGGTAATAAGTCGCGCGTTCTCCGTCTCGAGCGCGCGCACTCGAGTCTTCACCTCGGTGATCTCGCCGCGCAGGTTGCTCCACACCACGCCGATGAGCGCGAAGAGGATCGCGCCCATCGCGGCGATGATGGCGGTATCGGTCATCTCATGCTCCCGTCAGCGTCCGCATTTCTTTCCAGGTGCCCGAGCCCGCAGCGTCTACGCACGACCATCCAACGATGACGTACTTGTTGCCCGCGGAGCCCGCCTCGCTCGGCGTCGAGTTCCACACGATGTCGCCGCGCCTCCACGTGCCCGAGCCAGGGGCCGCGGTGCCATACTTGTGGACGATCTCCACGGACTTTTCGCCGTAGAGGATACACGGCACGTAGGGGCCGAACAGTGTCCCTCCGCGCGCCGCACCGCTACCGGTGGATGGCCACGCGAGCGGAACGGCCGTAGTCGTCGCGTCGTTCTGAAACTCCCAGTTGTCTGTCGACGCGTTTAGCCGAAGTCGGCAATAGTCGCTCGTGTCTGCGCGCGAAAACGTAAGCGCAGCTAGACTGCCGTCCGATGTCCCAAGCTCAGTGATGATCGTTGGTGTGCCTGACGCGTCGTAGTGGGACATCTGTTTGCCCACACTGGTACCGCCACTCATGCGAAACGCGCTCTTGTTGAACGTGGGGAAGGTTGGAGCAATACCTCCCTCTACTTGTACGGTCGTGGCAAAGTCGTTGATCGAAGCCTCCGAGTAGCAGCCGAAGACCGACGAGTAATTCTCGCTCGTTGGGTTTCCGTCGCCGCCGATAGGGCCCTTTATTCGATAGTCGTGGTTCGCGGCATCGACCGAGTAACCCCCGGCTACCGACGCACTGACGACTGTAGCCGACGCGGCGCTATTGATCGTCGCCCTTGTGCAGTACACCGCGACCGAGCCAGCCGCTGCCGTCTCGCTCGCAAACGTTCCAGCGGAGAACGTCATCACCGTAGCCGTGAGCCCGGTCACCTTGCGCGCGATAAAGTTATTGGTGGCCGTGGGGAACCCCGCGGATCGCACGTAGTCTCCCACCGCGAACCCATCGGCGATCCATGATCCCGGAGAGGCCCCCGTGCGGGTGAACGTCCTCCCCGCCGAGTCGGCAACGACCGTCACTACTGCAAGCACAGCCTTGGACGTCCCAGCGATTGCAGACACCGTCTTGGTTCCGCTCACTCCGGCGATGGTGATCTGCTGGCCTGCGCTGAGCTGAAACGCGAAGCCGGAGCAGTAGAAAGGGATCGCGTTGTTGTCGTTATTCGTTCCGTCACTGCAGCCAGGAGTCTGGTCGATGACGTAGATTGTGGATGATCCCGAGTCCACCGACGCGGTAAGGTTTGCGATGTTGCCTAGGCACCCCTCGGCATGATGGCCGATGTACTGGTTCCCAAGCCCGCTCTCATCGCATACGTTCCAGCCGTTGTTGTTTTGCGTGGAGCATCCAACGAATACGCACGCGGAGGCATCTCCGCCGAACACGTGGATCCCATGCCGTCCGCTCGCGCCGAAGCGGCACGAAATGAACCTCGATGTGCTCGCGTTGCCGGTGTGATAGCCACTGTCCGCGCTTAGCTCTAGCCCGTTGTAGGCGAACCCTAGAACGTGGACCCCGACACACTCGACGGGTACCGCGGTCCAGAATCCGTGCCCGCTCGTGGACGTGGCATCTCCGCAGTAGAGCGTCATGTTGCGAAATACGGAGTAGGCCGCGTTGCTAGTGGGGTCGTCCGCGGACCCCGTAGAGTGAACGCGGATCCCGTCGCAGTTTTTGGGAAACACGAGCATGGTGCCCGGTCCCTTGTTCTCGTCGCTCGCGCCGACACCATCAAACGTCTTGTTCTGGCGGATGTGGAGCGTGCCGGAGAGCCAGTAGTTCCCCGGCAGGTAAACGCGCTGGCCGCGAGCTACCCCGCCGTCCGTCTCGTATCGCGCAAGGCACGCGTTGAACGCTGCGAGGTTGTCCGTGCAGCCTACACCCGTCGCGGATCCGTTCCAGTCGGCGACCGCGCCGAAGTCGCGCACGTCGTAGAACGGAGCCACGTAAGGAATGCGGAGGGGAAACGGCGTGACGTGGCCGCTCGCGTCGCAGCGACCGTAGAACGTCAGGCCCGTTACGCATGCCGAGTCGGTCACGCGCACGTAGGCACCGGCGGAGTTTTTTCCCACCGCGCAGGCGAAGCCTGTGCCTAGCTCGCGTACCTCGCTCACGTGACTCCCCAGCGTTGGCGCGCGTGCTGGTATAGATCCGAGAGATCGCCCGCGGATATCGTCCCGGTCACCCACACGAGTTCACCTACGGTGCCCGAGAACCCGTCTGACGCGGTGTACGTGTTGCCGACCGCGTCGAACGTCGTGCTGGCGTAGATCCCACCGCCAGTCGAGTCGGTGTCAACGAGCGAACCAGCCGCGTAGAGCTTGGTGGTC
>OFRM01000012.1_pt1 | contig 66468 bp, 74 predicted proteins | sample 1543101 | NCBI WGS metagenome assembly OFRM01 (sample SAMN07774223, study PRJEB24372) | wastewater metagenome | isolation source: Exp Tend VB 0WW | collected 2016-02
CGGCCGGGACTATCCCGGCCGCCCGTCAATCACCAAAGGGGGTTACAGCCGTGGCGAAGATGAAACCGAAGCCCGTGAAGCCGAAGGCGGCCGCGGTCAAGCCGAAACCGAAGCCGGTGAAGAAACCGGCCCCGGCGAAGCCGGTGGAAGTGAAGGCCAAACCGAAGCCGGTGCCGAAGCCCGTGGCCGTGAAGAAGAAGCCCGCGCCGGTGCCGACGCCGAAGCTGGAAGCGGCCGCCGGGGAACCCGCGGACGTGTTCGCGATGATCGCGGATTGCGGCAAGCGGTTTCACGATTGCGACGACGGGAAGAAGCTGGAAGCCATCACCCTGTTCCCGGTCGTTACGGCCGTGGTGTCCGGCTTCGCGGCCGGGCTGTGCATCCCGACCCGCGCCGCGCTGGACAAGCTGCGCGAGTTCCGCGGCTGGCTGACGGGCGCACAACCGGCCCCGCCGCGCCACCCGTGGGAACCGATCCCGGCCGAAATCGCGGCCCTGATCGCGGGCGAGCATCCCGGCCAGCGCGGAACGTGGACCGTGGAAGGGACGCTGTACGAATATAACCGCGGCGATGAAATCCCGAAGCGAGTGGAAACCGCCAAACCCGAAGACTGGACGCACGCGGGCAAGGTTCACCCGCTCGAATCGCGGCCGTGGGAACCCGTGCCCCTGAACACCGCGCGGCACATCAGCGGGGCCGATCCCGAAGCCGGTCCCGCGACGTGGCAAGCGGGCGGGAAGGTGTGGCACTGGGAACCGGGCTACAAGGAACCGCAAGAGCTACGCGACCAGCACGAAGCGGCGGAAGCGGGTTCAGGGGACGCGGCCGACGCGCTTAGCGCGGCGGAACTGACGGCCGCGGCGGAAACGGTGTGCGAGCGGGTGGACGACCCGACCACACCCGCACCGATCCCGTTCCCCGAAGTGGCCGCGCCGCGCGTTGACGAACCGACGGCCGCGAAGGGTGCGGCCGCCGTGGACGACGAAGCCGACGACCCGCTGAACCTCGACGGGGCCGCGGAGTACGAACCGACCCGCGAAGAACTGGACGAAGAAGAACGGCGCTTGGAACGCGAAGCCGCGCGGGAATCGGAAGTGGAGAACCGGCCGACGCGGGCGAAGAAGTAAGAAAAAATTACCAAGATTTTTCTTGACAGCGACGCGGGAAGTTGTTATACTTACCCGCGTCGGCTGTTAAATGGACGGCCGACGGACACCACCACACGCGAAGGGGATGCGATGGCAAAGGGTACACCGATGACGGCCGAAGTGAAAGCACGGCTGGCGGCCGCGGGCGCGGCGAAGAAGGGGCGGGCGACTCTGAAGGGGTTAGCGCCTGACGGCTGGGGGCCAGCGCTGGACGATCTACAGGAAGGGCGGTTACACTTTCCGGCCCCGGAGATGATTCGCGCGGACGGCACAATCCTTACGTCCAGCTTTCCGGGGCGCTGGCACTTCCGGCGAACGGAGAAGGCACACGACCGGGAACACGGGACGGGACGGGCTTCGGTACTGACGCACGCGGAACTGTGCTACGCTCGCGACGATCAGCACACGGATTTAATCCGCTGGCTGGGCGAACGGGCTATCCCGGTGGCGGATTACAAGTTCGCTGGTCCGGGTGAAGGGAGCAAGTTAGCGCCCCTGTTCCTGTACCCGATTGCCGAACTGGTCCGGCTGGTGTGGGCTATCTGGCCGGGCGAAAAGGACGACTGGCGCGGCAAGGTGCGGAAGTACGTCTACGGCTACACCGCTGGTATGGTCGTGGGGATGATGGCGAATGCGTCGGGCGGCAAGGCGTTCAAGGAAGCCCCCGCGAACTGGCGAGACGCGCGGGACGACCGGGGCGACTTTGCCGATAGTAACCTGATCGACCAGTTCCGAGCTATGGGGCTGTACGGCAACGCGAAGTAACGAACACGGGGCCGCGGGACTATCCCGCGGCCCTTTTCCACCATCATCAAACGCGAAGGGCTGGTTATGTCCATTGCCGTTTTCAATCAGTGGGTGAACGGGCACCAGAAGAAGGCCGACATTCTGGCCGCGCTGGACAAGGTGCTAGTTCCCGAACCCGTCAACGATGCCGACTTGGAGCGAATGCGGGACGTAGCCCGCGCCGTCAACGCGGAGCGCGTCGCGGGCTTCACGGGGGCCATTAGTTGTTTCCGCCAGATGCACGGCCGCGAGCTTGCCGCGGCCCGTCCGCAACACGTCGCGTTAGACGTGTGGGCGGAAACGCTGCGCTGGGCGTATACCAAAGTCGGGGGCATCTCGACGCGCCTAGCGTCCGCGTGGCTGTACGCTGGCGTTTTCAAGGACGGGCCGAAGGTGTACTGTCCGACGCTGACGGAGTGGGAAGCGCTCGCGCGGGTGGAACTGCGTATCCCGCTGGCCGCGTACCGTCAGCCGTTCCCGACGACGGTTGTTATCATCCCGGACGGGGCGTTCGGTGTCGTCTCGAAAGAAGTCGGTACACCGTCGTTTTGCATCGTCCGGCACTGGAACCACGGGGACAACAACGGCATCATTTCCGGGCTGGTCGTGGGGAACAATTCGGTTGAATACGAACTGGATTTTCGGGTCATGTGGATCGAAGGCGGGACGGAAGAACTGGAAGCCCGGTTGAAGCAAATCGAAACCGCGTCCGCGTCGTTCACGGGCTGGGACAGCGTGGACGACCAGACCGACGAAAACCGTTCGGTCGGGTACGCGATGGCCGAAGGCGAACCCGCGGCAATGGAGAAGATCAAGCGCGCGGTTCTGAATGCGTGCCTGTTGCTGTCCCAGCACGCGCCGCGGCTGATCGGCAAGCAGAACCCGGAACACGCGGAGCGGCTGAAGCGGAAGCCGAAGAAGGCGAGTACCGCGGCCCTTGCCGCGAACGCGCGACAACTTCACCTGATGCCGACGGTGTACGGATTTCACCAGCACATTGTTGTTTGCGAACACGTCCGGGAACCGGACGACGACCCGAACGCGACCGGCACACACCCGCCGAAGAAACCGCACTGGCGGCGCGGGCACTGGCTACATCAGGTTTGCGGCACCGGCCGGACGGAGCGTAAACTACAGTTCCGGCCCGCGAAGCTGGTCAACGAACACTTACTGAGCGGCCCCCGGCACAACACGCGGGTAACGATGACGACGGGTTAAAAACCGTCAACCGCCGTGCGCTATCCAACGCGGCCCCAGACTTGCGGGGCCGCGCTTCCGCTTTTACCCTTCTTCTCGGATCGGGGTTCGCGATGGACAAGACAACGGCCAGCCGACGAACGGCCACGGGGAGCAACGGGTTTCAGGTTCGCGGGCTGGTGTGGACCGACGATCAACAGCGGCGGTGCCGGTTCGATGCGTCCGGCTGGTTCGATCAGGCTTACAACGAAGACATTGCGGAGCTTCACGCGGCCGACTACCGGGGGGCGCACGCCGATACGCTCGCGTACTTCGCGCACGAACAGGAAAAGAACAAGGCGATAGCGGTTCTGTTCCGCTACCTGACTGTGTTCAAGCCGCGCAACCGGCACACCGGGAGTATCATCGGATTTGAAGTGACCTTGAATCCGTTCGACGTGTACCATTACCTGAAAGACAAGCGGCCCGAACTGTGTGACGCCTTGTTCCCGGCCGGGGAACCGGAGTTCCGAACGTGCTGATTCACACGCAACCGCGGTGCTACGTCGGCGGCCACCCGGCGAGCGAAGAAGACCGCGTGGTAAACGCCATACTGGTGAAGCCGAAACCGGAAGTGTGGCTGTGCCGCGTGACCGGCGACGACCCGGCGGAAATCGCGCTGGCCGCGGGGCTGATCGGGGCCGCGGTGCAACTCACCCGGCGGAAGCGGATGTGGTTCGCGGCGACGATCCACCAGCTAGAGACGATCCGCGGGGAACACGTTTTGGGTTCGGCCGACTTTGCCGCGTGGGTGTGGTTCGTGCGGCCGCGACCGGATTACTTCTTACCGGGGATGAGCGGTGTTGATTTTACTTACGACGACGGCAGCGGAAGCGGCGAACAAACAACTGGTGGAAGCGAACGGGGGGCGAGCGGTCCCGCTATCCTTGTTCCCGGAGTGGATGAACTGCCCGATACCGGGCCACCAGTTCTTCCCGACGCTGCCGGGGGCGCTGCGGGCGGCGATGCAAGTTCCCACCCCGGCGTTTCTGGCGGTGAACTGTGTCCCCCACCAACTGTACCAGATGCCGATTCCGTACCTAGTCCCGGAGAAGGACACACCGAAGCTTCTGGCGAAACCCCTGCCGACGGAACCGGGGATTCTGGGGGTTGATTTCGCGGTCGCGTTCGGGCTGTGTCAACTCGCGGTCGCGGTCAAGCTTCACAAGGAAGGGATGCGGGAACACTCCGCGTACTTCGTGGAAGCCGCGGGGCTGTCGGCCGGTGTCGTCTGTTCGGTGCCGTCCGCGGAAATCATGGAACAGATGAACGCCGCGTGTTGCAACGATCCCGACACGTTCCCCCTTCCCGATGGGATTCTGTGGCCCGATGGCGTGGCCGGGTGGCTACAGGGCTTCGGGTTCAACCGCGACAACGAAGGGGGTTGATATGCTGATCGGGGCGTGCGTCGGGTTCGGGCTGTCGGTCGGGGTGTGGCTGTACTGGATTCAGTACCCGACGACCCGGCAGAACCCGCGCCTTGACCTACTCAGTACGGCGCTAGGGTTGTCGCACGGTTCGTTTCTCTTATTGTGTGTTCACCACTTCACGAAGGGTTAACATGCTGGGCGAGTGCATCGCGGACGCGATCCGCCGACTTGCGGAGTACCGCAACGGGCCGCCGGAAGTCATAACCCGCGAGTGGACACAGCGGCCGTACCTGAAGCGGTGGCTTGTGGCCCGCAAGACCGACGCCACCCCGCTGGGGGTGAAACCCGACGACGCGGCGAAGCGGTCGATTTTCCTTCACCACTTCCAAGATTCCGACGCCGATGAAATGCACTGTCACCCGTGGCCATTCGTTACCCTGATTCTGTCCGGGGGGTACTACGAGCGCACCCCCGCGCCGGGCTGGAAGGATGGCGTAGGGCCGACGCGGGAACGCTGGTACGGCCCCGGCCGGTTGCTGATCCGTCCCGCGACGCATATTCATTCCGTGCGGCTTCCGCTGGACAAGGCCGGGAACCCGAAGCCGTGCTGGACGCTGCTTTACGTCGGCCGCAAGGTTCGGCCGTGGGGCTTCTGGTGTCCCGTGGGCGGCTGGATTCCGTGGCGGAAGCATCTGACGAACTACTACGAAACCGGGTCGGGCTGTCCTACCTAGAAGAATCTTGGAAAAATTGTCGAATTTTGTTCCGCTGTCACGTTGTACTAACTGAAGGGGTTCGCGATGCCGGGTTACAAGGTGGCGGTTCTGGCTGATTCGATCAGCCCGGACGGTGTGCGGCTGGCGTCCATCGCGTACCAAGCGCCGCGGGCGGTACTCGCGGAACTGAACACACACCGGGCGTTCTCGCGGAACGCCGAATCCAGCCGGGCGATTCCCTTCACGAAGAAGCTTCAGGTTGTCACGTCCCACCCGTACTTCCCGGCCGACTTGCCCGATGGCCCCCTGATGGGGGAATCAAAGGGGATGCAGGCTTCCGGCGAGATGAATCACGCGGACAAGGCGCGTGGGCAAGCGGCTTATACCGCGCTGGGCTTCACGGTCGCGAAGGCCGCGAACGAAATCGCCGGGTACGGGTTCCACAAGCAAGACGTGAACCGGCTTCTGGAACCGTTCGCGTGGACGCGCGGGGTAGTCAGTTCGACGGAGTGGCCGAACTTCTTCGGGCTTCGCTGTCACTTCATGGCGTACCCCCCGTTCCGGTTTCTCGCCCGGTGCATCTATGTTGCCCTTTCCCGATCCGTGCCCCGTGTGGTACAGTGGGGCGACTGGCACTTACCGTTCATCAATGACGACGACCGCGGCGAAGCAAACCAGCGCGGCGCGTCCCTTATCCGGGATACCGGGGGGCCGCCGCACGGGTTTACGTCGTGGGCGGAATGTCTGTTAGCTCGCTGGTCCGCGGCCCGCTGTGCGCGGGTAAGCTTCTTCGAGTTCGGCCGCAAAGAACCGAACTGGGACAAGGACGGCGAGACGTTCGACAAGCTGGCGGGATCGTTCCCGATTCACGCCAGCCCCCTTGAACATCCCGCGATGTGCGCGGGGCGCGGAAGCCTTCAACGCGGCTTCCCGCTGAGTAACTTCCGCGCCCCGTGGGTGCAACTGCGGAAGTACGTTCAGGGGGAGAACATCCGTGAGTTTCAACCGTCAGCCGAAGAAGTCGCGGGCTGGAACGTACCCGACGACGTGTTCGCGGGCAACCCCGGCACCGACTGGTAAGGGGCGCGGGCCGCGGTGCGGACTGAAGGTTCGCACCGCGGTTGCCGAAGCCCTGTACCCCGGCTACCTGTCCCGGTATCTCGACAACGCCAAGCCGTACATTTCTTCGATTGTTCGCGACTTCGGAAGCCGCTGGGTGGCGCGGCTGGGCTGGGACGCCGCGTTCTCGGAAGCCCTGTTCGGGGCAATGAAAGGGCTGGTCGGGTGGTTGCTCGCGGACGGGCCGTTCAACACGTCGGTTCCGAAAATCCAAACCTTCATACTCCGGGGCATCGTCTACCACTTCGGCCGCGCCGTTGATTGGTACGTCGGCCCCGTGCGGATCAACGTCCGCGAGTTCGCGAAGGGGGAAGGCCGGTTGGCCCTGATTAACACGTCGGCGGAAGACGACCTGAATCTAGACGACTTGGAAGAGTTCGGCCGCGACGACGCGCGGCTAGTCGAAGTGGACGACCGCGACACGGAAGAAGCGATGGGTTCCGCGATCCTGAAAGCGGCCGATTCGTTAGACCCGTCCGGGGGCTACCGGGAGATTGTGGACATGCGCCACGGCATTACGACCGGGCGGGAAATGACCTTCAAGGAAATCGCGGCCGCACTGGGGTTCAAGAAACAGGCGGCGCATCAGCGGTATCACAAAGCAATGGTCGCGATCCGTAATAAGCTGCGCGATACCCGTTGACGTTCGCCACGAAATAAGGTAATGAGTAGGTAACCCCGTTTCGTTTCTGTATCCCCCTTGCGCAAGGTGTCCTATGAAGGGCTTGATTCCGTTCGCATCGTTGACGATCAGCGGCCCCGGCGCACAGACGACCGGCGCGCTTTCCACGTCCGCGGCGCAGTTCGCGCTGTTCAGCGCGACCGGCGGTTCCGCCGGTCCCGCGAGTACGTCCGACGACGGCGACCCGGCGGTGAAGGCCGACGCCGCGAACAACCGGATGCTGGTCGAAGCGCCGGGCGTCTACCGCGTGTCGGTCGTGCTGTCCGGCACCATCGACGCGGCGCAAGACATTGTGTTGACGCTGGCGAAGAACGGGGTTGCCATCTCGGACAGCGTGACCCGGCAGCACTGGACGAACGCCGTGAAGAACACGCAAGACTTGGAGTGCGTTATCAACATCACGGCCGCGGACAACCCCGGCACCATCGCGACCAAATCCGACCCGTCCACCAGCGGCTTCGCGGGTTCGGGCGGCTTCCCGAAGATGATGGTTCCCATCACTATCCTTATCAACTCGCTGGCGGGCACCCCGACTGTGACGGCGGAATACTGCCAGTTCATCATCGAGCGCATCGGGTAAGAGCGGCGGGATTCAGGGGCGACGGCGAACCCCGGCTAACCGGCCGGGGTTCGTTCGCATAGGGGCGAGCGTGGAACCCGTTATCAACACCGACGACGACGACCTAAGAACGGGGCCGGACGATCCCGACGAACGGCCGTCACGGTGGCGGCGCTTCTGGGCGCGGTTTCTCCGTCCGCTGATCCCGCTCGCCAATTACGCCGCGCGGGTGAATCACGAAGTACAACTGGCCCGCGCTACCGAAGAACTGTTGCGGGAGAAACGCCGCCGGTTCAAGGCCGAACAGGAATCGGAAGCGGCCAAAGCGAAGGCCGAAGCGTTCGCGGCGATGCACGCCGAAGTTATTGCGATGCTGGCCGCACAGACGGCCGCGAGCCGTGCGCAAGAGAAGCGGGCGAAGGAATCCTGAAGTCAGAAGGTTTGACTTCAACAAACAACGGGGCGAATGTGGCAACCATTCGCGAGATGATAAAGTCGGTCGGGGCCGAAGCCCTGTCACGTCGGGCACCAGCGGGGCCGCCCATCGGGGCACCGTTCGCCGGGCTGGGGCGGTACGGCGGTATCGGTCGGTTCGGCAACGACGCCGGGCTTGCACAAGAGCAGTACCTACACAACGCCGGGTACGTCTACAGCCTGATTCGGACGATTGCTAACCGTATCATCGGCCAGCCCGTCGTTCACGCGCGGAAGCTGCCACACGGCACCCGACCCGACAAGGGTAACCGCGTCTTCAAGCAACACGTTCCCGAATGCTTCAAGGGCGACGCGCAACAACTCCACACGTTCACGGATTCGCCGGTTCTTCGCGCCTTCCGAAATCCGAACCCGATCATGGTTCGTTACACGGTGATGTTTAACACCGTGGCTTCGCTCGAATTGACGGGCAAGGCGTTCTGGTGGCTTCGTTGGAGTGCGGGTAACAAGCCGGAAATCTGGCCGCTGCCGTCGCACTGGATGACGCCGGTTCACACGCCGACGCTGTTCCATTCGTGGACCGTGGAACCGGGCGGCGGATCGCAGCGCTTCAGCCTTCCCGGTTCGGACGTGGTGTATTTCTACTACCCCGATCCCGGTGACCCGCTCAACGCCTACGCGCCGTTAACGGCGATGGCGAAAACGGTCATGTCCGATGAGAGCTTGGAAGAAGCCCAGCGGCGAACCTTTATCAACTCCATGTCCCCCGGACTGGCGTTCACAATCGGTCAAGCCGCGGAAGACTCGCCAACCGGCCGCGAGACTTCGCCGGTACTCACCCGCGCCCAGCGGCGGGCGCTGAAGACGATCCTAAAGGACGAATACAAGGGGGTTGTGAACAGCGGCGAACCGATGCTGTTGGACGGGTTCATTAAGGGCGTGAACCCCGTGTTCCCGTCCGCGAAGGAAATGGACTACCTGAACAGTTCGGAAGCGATCAAAAAGCGCATGGCGCAAGGCTGGGGCGTGTCCCCCGCCAACATGGGCGAACTTCAGGACGCGAACCGGGCGAGTTCCGCGACGGCCGATGACCACTTTATCGGCAACGTGATTAACCCGCGCGTGTCGATGATGTCCGAAGTAATGACCCGCTGGCTTCCGCCGTTCTTCAGCCGTCGCACCGATGAGGTTGTGTACCTTCAGCCCGCGAGTTCCAAAGACATTGATTGGGAGTTGAGCCGCGACGTGCAAATGTTCGACCGCGGCGCGAAGTCGATTAACGAGTGGCGCGAGACACACGGTATGCCCCCGTTGAAGAACGGGGACCGGGCGTTCATTCCCGCGGCCGCCAAACCGGGCGCTGGCGGTGACGACGATTCCGGCCAGCCGTCCGGGGGCGGTGACGGTGGCGACGGTTGGGTAGATGTGGAAGTGGACGACGACACGCCTTCGGGCGGAAGCCCGTCGGGATCGAAGGCGGCGCGGGCCGTTGACGCCGCGTTCAACCTGTTCCGCAAGGTACAGGACGACAACGGGGCCAACCACGACGAAAGCGGTCGGTTCGGTTCCGGCGGCGGCGGTTCGTCCGGCGGCAGCAAGCCGAAACCGGCCGAACACGGCGAACCGGCGGAACTGCCCAGCAAGGCCGATCCCGACGCCGTGAAGTCGGTACGCGACCACACCGACAAGGCCGCGAAGGACTGGTCAAGCAAAGAGAAAAGCGCGCTGGAAGATTACTCGACTGATATTTCCATCGACCTGAATTCCGATCTACGCGCCGGGAAGGAAATCACTGATCGGGACATGAAAGACATTGTGAAGGGGCTGGATAGCATCTTTGACAAAATGCCGAAGCTGGACGAACCCGTTTCCACGTTCCGGGGCGTTCGCTTCGACAGCAAGGAAGACGTTGCGAAGTTTCTCGACAGCATGAACAAGCTGAAGGACAGCGGCGAGAACCAAGTACACAAGGCGTACACGTCCACTTCGCTTGATCCCGGAGTGGCGAAAGGGTTTTTGCGCGACAAGCCGGGCGTAATCATCCACTGCGAAGCGAACCACGGGATCGGGGTTGAGGGACAAGTGCGGACGGGGGATTCGGCCAACGAAAAAGAATTCCTGATGCCGCGCAACGGTAAGTTCAAGGTTCTTTCCGTCCACCCGGCCGACGGGGATAAGCCCGCGGTCGTGCGGATGAAGCAAGTGAACGACGGCGACAAGGCCGCGGTTGTGCCGTGGGCGTGCGGCGAAGCGAGCGGGCGGCAATACGTTCTGAAGAAGTGGCGCAAGCTGGTGGACGACAGCGGCCACGAACACGGATCGGACGGCCGGTTCGGGCACGGTTCGGGCGGCGGTGCGGGTAGCGACTCGAAACCGCAACCGCACGGACAAATCGGCCAGAGCGACGAAGAACACGCCAAAAAAGCGCGTTCCTTCATGGACAAGATCAAGGAACACGGCGCGAAGGCGGTCAAGGCCGCGAAGGAACTGGCGACGAACTGTAAGGCGTTGGTGTATCAGGCGACGTGGTACGCCAACAAGTTCAACGCGGCCGCGGAGATTTGCGACACGGCCGACGACTTTTCGAGCTTCTACAAACACCGCGCCATGCCGAACCCGTGTTCGGAACATCTGGGCGTGTCGCCTAACATCGTCGCGCAAGTGGCTTCGCACGTTCTCAGCTACGGCATGACGAAAATAAAGCAGTTCATTTCCAAACGCCGACGCGAGGACGGCGCGGGGAAGGGCTTCGACTGGCTGGTGAAGGGCGACGACGATACCGCGGAACTGAGTGAAGCCGAAAAGCTTCAAGCGGTGTTGGATGTTGTCCATACGCAATACGCGGGCATCGGCTGGCCGGAAGACGAACTGCCGACGATGGACGACCTGAAAGAATGGCTGGCCGATCAGGAGAGCGACGACGACGATTCGGACGACGACGAAGACGATGAGGACGACAAGGCGTTCCCGCTGCCTGAGAAGTCGATTGCGGCGGGCTGGGGCGTGAAGGCCACGGCGCGGCACTTCCGCGAGATGGTGGACGTACACCGACGCGACCTAGCTTCGACCATCACGGGCGTTCTGTCCGGGCTGGGCGGTCAAGCGGTCGCGGAGATTCGTAAACACCGCGGACACGATGCGGTTCACGCGGTCGAACACGCCATCAACGCGGCGCTGTGGGAAGAGAAGCTGAAAGACGCCGTGGCCAACGTGCTGACGCAAGCCGCGAAAACCGGCGCGTCGGGCGAATGGATCGTGAACCACAAGGCCGGGGAAGCGAAGCGGCTGGTTAAGGCCGGGCTACCGGGGCGGTTACTGCGCGCCCTGTCGGGGCTGGTGTCGCACCTGTTGAGCGGGAAGACGTGGGGCCGCCTGATTAGCTACGTCGTTGGCGCGACAAAAGAAGCCGTCGGGCGGGCCGCCCGGAAGGGCGAAGACGCGGGCGACGCCGCGGCCAGTGTGCTAACCGAACCTATCGCGGTCGAAGCCGCGGCCGCGAAGACGGCCGACGTAGAAGCCGCGGCCGCGGTCAACGGCGGCCGACACGCCGCGTTCAAAACGCTTCTGGAAACCGGGAAGGTAATCGCCCGTCGCTGGATGACCTGTCGCGACGGGCGGGTAAGGAACGACCACCGAAAGGCGCACGGGCAAGTAGCCCGCGGGGACGGGCCGTTCATCGTCGGCGGGGAAGATTGCCTGTACCCCGGCGATCCGAGTTTGTCCGCGGGCCAGCGGTGCCGGTGTCGTTGCGTCGCAATCTCTATCAGCGGGTGAGCAATGCGAATCAAGCCACTGAAGTACAACCAGAACACCAGCCTTGCGGCCGCGGTCGGTGTTTCCAGCTTGCTGGACGCGACGCTAATCAGCGGCGGTGTGGCCATCGCAACCGTCGGCTGTTTCATCATTCAGGCCGAAGTGAACGCGCTGCGCTGGCGTGACGACGGCACCAGCCCGACGGCGAGTGTCGGGAACATCATCCCGGCCGGTCAATCGCTGGTCGTGTACCGGCCCCAGTTCGCGAACTTCAAGGTGATTGAAACCGCGGCGAGTTCTAAGGCCAACGTCGTGGCGTACACCGGGGACGGGCCGACTCAGATTCCGCCGGGCTTCGGCGGCACGGTGACGGGGACCGTGACCAGTACCCCGGCGGCCAGCGAGGTTCACTTAGGCGAAGTCGGCGGGCGGGTGGCGCAAATCGCGGCCGCCCAGTTCACGCGGCCGAACGATACGACCGCGTATACCGCGGCCGATTTGGTCGCGAACAACACGGCCGGAACGAGTGTCGTTCCGCTGTCGTTCATCGCGGCGCGGGTGGCGGCCGGTAACTTCAAGGTGAAGCGCTGTACGGTCAAGAAAAGTACCAACGTCGTTACGGCGGCAACCTTCAACTTGCACCTGTTTTCCACGACGCCGGTTCTGGGCGGCGGGGCCGGGACGGGTGACAACGCCGCGTTCGCGACCGCGGTAACCGGCGGGGCGGCGCAATATCTGGGCAAGCTGACTGTTGCCGCAATGCAAGCGTTCGCGGACGGGGCGAGCGGACAGGGTGCGCCCGCGACCGGAACGGAACTGAACGTCAAGCTGGCTTCGGGCCAGACAATCTTCGGGCTTCTGGAAGTGACCGGCGCGTATGTGCCGGGGGCGCAAGAGACGTTCGACGTTTCCATTGAAGTTGAACTGAACTAACCGGGCGTCCGGGTGACAATGAGTACCACCAACTTAACCGGCACGCTAACCGATCCGCGCCAGCAATCGCTACTGCTGGCCATCGGACAGGCGAAGACGATTACCGTGACGATGGACGCCGCGCCCGCGGGCGGGGTGGCCGCGTGGACGATGCGTTTTCGGGTTCGCAAGCTGGGTAAGTCGGTGGCGTTTGAGAAGACTACGGGCAGCGGGATAACCGTAACCGACGCCGTGAACGGGGTGTGGACCGTGGCCGTTACCGCGGCCGTGACCGCACTACTTGACCCGGAACAATACGAATGGTCGTTCTGGCGCACCGACACCGGCAGCGAAAACCCCATCGCGTTCGGGTTCTGTACCCCTTACGTTACCGCGGAAGTCGGTTGACGGCGGATTGCCCATATGGATAAGAACAAGCAAAAGAAAACCGAATACGGAAACGTGGACGACGAGTTCCTACGGAACCTGTTGGCCGCGTTCAGCACTGCGGTTCAGACCCGCGGGGCCGCGGGCACGTTCGGGGAAATTACCCTGAAGGTAACCCAGAAGAACGGCAAGATTGAAGGCGGGAAGATTCTGGAAGAAGCCATCCTGAAGCCGGGCGACACGCCGGGCGTTTGAAATGGGATCAGATATGTTGCCCCTACTCGCGGAAGGAGTGAGTTCGGGCGACTGGCTGGCCGTGGGGAGTACCATCGGCGGCGGCTTCATAACCGCGGCCGGTATCGTCGGGGCCGCGATCAAGTACGCCGTCGGGAAGCTGATCGACATACGCCGCGAAGAACGGAAACACGAAGCGGCGATGACGGAGAAGTTCACCAGTACCACCCAGAAGATTCAGGATCAGGCGGCCGCGGACAACCGGGCTTCGACCGCGGCCCTAATCGACCTGAGTAAAGAAACCATCAAAGCCGTTGCGGAAGTGACCGGAACGGTAAGGGAATTGGCCGGGGCCGTGAACGAATTGCGGGCCGAATTGACCGGCTACCGCGAGAAGAAGAAGCGGCCGCGCGTGCCGAATCAGGAAAAAGGCGCGGACAGCCAAGAGTAAATCTGCTAAGAAGCGGATAGTAAATTTCTAAGTCAGACGGTTTGACGGCACCCGGTAATTGCAAACGGGGCCGTCGGGCGTGCGACGTGTGGCCAGCCTTCGGGCTGGTCCGTTGCGCATCCGACGGCCCCGTTTTCGTTTTTCACAGGGGTAAGTACATGAATCCGACACTGGCCGAAATGGTGGCCGCGGTTCAGAAACGGGCGTTCGCCGGGAGCGGGATCGGCACCGCGGCCGGGTACGTCCTGACGGTTCTTTCCGCGGCCGAAACCGCGGGCTTCTGCCGTCAGTTTCCGGGCAAGAGTGCGGACGACTTCCGGGCGATGTTGAAGGCGGCGAGCGAAACGCTGGTGTACCGGCCGAACGTCGTGGATTCGCTGTCGAGTGTCACGAAGGCGAAGAAGAAGACCGGCGAGATTGTCACCTTCGGTACGCCGGTGCGGAAGAACGCGGGCGAGCTTACCGCGTCGTCGCTGATGGATTTCGAGAACATCCTTACCACGAAGGGACAGGACCGCGACGGCGACATTCTCCACCCGAAGGGCGGCAAGGTTGACCCGTCCGCGCCGCTGCTGTGGCAGCACATCCCGACCGAACCAATCGGGAAGCTGGTGCAAGTGGTCGAACAGGACGACCAGCACATCAAGACGCACTGTGCGATTGCGGCCACCCCGCTGGGCGCGGACGCCGCGGCCCTTGTCGAGTTCGGCGCGCTGCGGATCAGCCACGGGTTCAAGCCCCTGAAGTGGAAGGCGCTTTCCGACAGCGAGAGCGAAGGGGGGATGATTACCGGCTGGGAAGTCGAAGAATTCGAGGTTATGGAAATCAGCTTGGTTTCCGTCCCCGCGAACGTCGGCGCGGTTATCACAGCCTTCGCGCGCCAGAAGCTTCACCACCCGCTCATTAAGGGCTGGGCGGGCCGCCTGTACGACGAACGGCCGCTGATGGTGCGTTCCGGGTTCGGCGTAGACTGGAAGGGCGGCGGCCGCAAGGCTGGCCCCGTGGTCGTGAACGTCAACCTGAAGACCAACGACCGTTGCGGCGGCAAGACGGCTGAACCGGCCGCGGCCGCCGTGCCGACGCCGGAACCGGCGAAGAAGGGGACGAAGCCCCCGGACGATCCGAAGAAGAAGGGCAAGAAAGACCCGGCGCAGAACGACAACGGCGCGGACACGGAAGACCCGTCGCAAGAGACGGAAGAGACGCGCGACGACGCCGCGGACAAGACCGGGAATCTTCTGTCCGACATTGCCCAGCGCGCCGCGGACATGGCCGAAGACGATGCGTTGTCGAACGAAGTCCGGGCGCGTTGCTCCGTGGTCGCGGGCATCCTGAACGACGTGGGCACCGACATTGCTTCGGCAATGGAGCAAATCAGCGCGGCCGCCGAATCGCAAGACTTGGCGAAGCTGATGGAACTTCAGCAAACCCTGAACGCCGGTTGCGGCAAGCGGCTTCAGCGCGCGGCCACGGAACTGGCCAGTATGCTTCAGGCGTCCGACGACTTGGACGAAACCGCGGCCGGGGCCGTTCAAGAGATGGCCGAAAGCATTACCGCGGCACTGGCCGGGATCATGCCAGCCGGTAAGGACGGGGACGGGCAAGAGCAGGACAACGAAGAAGGCGGAACCGGCGAGTGGGTGAACTTGGAAGACGACGCCGACGAAGACAAGGACGACGACGCCGACGATGAGGAAGAAAAGGACGAAGACGACACCGACGATGAGCGGGAAGACGACGACGAAAAGGACGACGACGAAGAAGAAGACAAGGACGACGACGCGGACGATGAGAAGGGCGACGACGACCGGGACACGGGCGAAGACGATGTGACCAGCGACGCCACCGACCGCGACGACGTTGAGGACGACGAAGACGACAACGAAGACGACCCAATCCGCGACGCGGACGACGACAAGGACGACGACGACAGCGAAGATAAGGACGACGACGAAGAAGAAGACAAGGACGACGACGACGACGACCGGGACGAAAAGGATGAGGAAGAAATCGGTTCCGGTAACCCCGGTGTGAGCGAGAAACCGAACCCCGGTGCGGACGGCAAGGACGACGAAGACACCGACGACAAGGACGACGACGAAGAAGAAGAGAAAGAAGCTTCGGACGAAAACGACGACGAAGACGACGACGAACCGGCGAAGAAGCCGGGCAAGGGGAACGGGAAAAAGCCGAAGGCCATCGACCTGAACGCGATGGCCCGCAAGCTGGCCGCGGCCGCGATCCGGGCCGAACCGTTCGACCTGAAGGCACACAAACGCTTCGGGGCGCTGGTGCTGGCCGGGGGATCAATCGACCCGGAAACGCTGGCGATGTACCGCGGGGCGTGTAGCGGCGAGCTACGGAAGGCGCTGAAGGTTCGGCCGAAGAAGAAGTGACAGCGGGTTCGGAATCCAAGCGGGCCGGGCGTTCCGGCCCGCATTACCTAACCGGGTGTTTTCCCGGCAACTGAGGGCGAACGATGAAACTGACGAATGCCCTGAAAGCCTACGCCGAAAAACATCTGGGCGTGAAGGCGGGCAGCAAGGACGGCGCTTACCGTAAGGCGATTTCCGCCGCGGTGATGGCCAACACCATCAGCGGGGCGGATTTCGTCAAGCTGACGAACAACCAGCCCGTTGACGGCGGGGGCGGGGGTAACAACCCGCCGAAGAAGCCGAAGAAGAAGGCGGCCGCGCCCGCGGGCTTGTCCCGTGAGGACGTGGACAAGATCGTTGCGAAGGCCGTGCGGAAGGCGACGCGGCCCGCGAGCGACCCGAACGCCGTGCCGACGCCGGACGACGTGTTCGGCAAGTCCACCAGCACGGCGGTTCGCGTCAAGACCGCGGCCGAACAGTACAGCACGACCACGACGCAAGCGATGTACCCCGGCCGGATGCGCAAGGACGGCACGGGTTCCATGCACCCGTTCGCGGGGCAACCGGCCACGTTCATGGGCCGCGCCCTTGACCACCCTTCGGAACTGGCGAAAGCCGTGTCCGGGGCGTGGATCAAATGGTGCATCAAGAGCAGCAACGGCGGCAGCGAAGCGGGCATCCCGTACAACCTGCGGCTGACGGAACACGACCGCGATTTGGTCATGCACGCCATGAAGAATCAGGCGTGGTCGGGGTACGTCCGCGGCAGCGGCGAGCAAACCAGCCGCGTGAACCGGAAGAAGCTGACGGAGTGGCAAGTCAAAGCCCTTCTGGACGACACCACTTCGGGCGGTATCGAAATCACACCCATCGTCTTTGACGATGCGATTGTGATGATTCCCGTTCTCTACGGCGAACTGTTCCCGTTCGTCAACGTGGTGAACATCCCGAAGGGCCGCCGCGTCAAGGGCGGCGCGATGACCAACCCGACGTTTACCAGCGGTGTGGCCGAAGGGACCGCGATCCAGCCGTTCAACACGTCGTCGTTCGTGACCGCGTTCGACACGTCGATTCACGTCGCGGTTGGCGCGATGGAAACGGGGCTGGATTTCGAGGAAGACAGCCCGGTTGATTTGGGTTCGGCCGTGGTCGAGAAGTACGGCGACAAGGCGCTTGAGTGGTTGGACCGCGTGATTGCCGTGGGCAACGGGTACAACGAACCGCTGGGCATCCTGAACACAACCGGACTGGTCGCGATCAGCACGGACAACGGGGCCGCGGGGCCGCCGACGGTGAGCGACTACGAAGGGCTGTACTTCGGGCTGGCGAAGCAGTGGCGCAAGGAAGCCGGGGCCGTTACCGCGTACATCGGTAACGACACGTCGTACCGGCGGGCAATGGGTATCCAAGTCGGCCCCGGCGACGAACGCCGCGTGTTCGGCATGGAACACGACGGCTACATGATGCTGAAGCGGCCGTACAAGGTGCAAAACGACGTGGCCAACAACAAGGTTGCTTTCGCCAACCTGAAGCGCTACCGGATGTACCGGCGGCTGGGGTTGACGGTGCGAGTGGAAACCAGCGGCCGCGCTCTCGCACTGGCGAACACGAAGCTGTTGGTTCTGCGGATGCGGTACGGCGGGCAGATGGAGAACGCGAACGCCGTGGCCATCAACAGCGACGCGCAATCGTAAGCAAACCCCCGACCCGGCGGGCACCACCCGCCGGGTTCCGCGAGCGGCTGACACCACCCAACCCAAACAAGGAACGATCCAATGTCCCTTCAGCTTGTCGGCGGTTTCCCGACGTTCAGCCGTCCCCGCAAAACGATTGCGTTCGGAACGGTGATTACGTCCCTGATCCCGCCGCGGAACAAATCGCGGGCGAAAATCACCACCCTGAAGTACACGGCCGCGGGCACGGCGCACACGCTGACGATCCTTCGCGCTCTCGCGAAGTGCAAAATCGTTACCGCGGTCGCGGCGGCGGGTACGTCCTACGTCCTGAACCGCGACCCCGGCAACTACTCCGCGAACTTCGCGGCCGATGCACAGAAGGGGCCGAACACCGACGGTACGCAAGCCGGTGGCTTCGTCGCGGGTTCGGCCGTCACGGGGCAACCGGGGCTAACGCCGCTGGTGGCGAACAACCTGATCGCGTCCGGCGACTTTCTCGCGATCCAGACCGCGAACCCGTCCGTGTTCTTCGTGGCCACGGTGAGCGGCACACCCGCGACCGCGAGCAACGGGCAAGTGACGCTGACGGCGACGGCCGCGCCCGTCGGTGGCGTCCCGGCGAACGCGGAAGTGTACTTCTTCGGGACCACGACCGACACCCACCCGTTGACGGGCGAAACCCATCCCCAGTACAGCGGCACCGCGAGCGTGACGACGACCGTTGACGGCAACGGCGGCGAAGTGGCCAGCGCGTTCGGGATTGACGAACCGTTGCTGTTCCACAGCGACAACAGCACGGCGACGGGGATTCTGGAACTGATTACGGGCGTGTACGCACTGAACTAAGCGGTGCGGGTACGATCCCGGCCGGTTCGGGCTTCCAAAACAGACGGCCGGGGCTATAAAATGCCCCTGCCGTCTGTTTCACTTAACCCGTTCCTTCCTTTAGGGGCTTGCAAATGCCAGAAGCCACTACGCCTACGGTTCCGCCCGTTCCCCCAGTTCCCCCCGTGTCCGGGGGCGGCAGTAAGGCCGAAGGGGGCGAAGCGCTCCGCGGTAAGCGGCCGCCACAGTTCGCGTTCCTGATCGAGTTCGCCGGGCCGCGCAACGAAAACATCATGTGCCCGATTGACTCGCACCCGTGCCGCGGGCGCTGGTCGCGGAAGAATCTGGCCCGCACGGGAACCCAGATTGAAGGCGAGTTCAACGCCATGCCGGACCTTCCCGGCTTGTGCCTTCTGGTCAACACCGGCAAGCGGCTGGTGCGGCGCTTCGACCCGCTGAATGACCCGGACAACGACAAGCTGTTGAAGCGGGCGCAACGGGTCGTTCAGGCGGTAACCGGGGTGAAGATGGTTCCAGAGAAGAAGAAAGAGTGGCGCGAGCGCTCCGCGGACGACAACACGTTGAAGACGTTCTGTTTCTGGGTTCTGCGGTTGCGCGACGCCGGGCACATCTCGGTTATCCGCGGCAAGATTCCCGAATGGGAAGAAATCAAGCGGCTTCCCGGTGTGATTCAACTGAAGACGTTCGATCAACTGGCGGGCGTGGCCCGTGGCGTGCCGGACGACCAAATCCGCTACGTCAAGCCGGTGAAGGACGAAGACGAAGACAACGACCGGGAAGAGTACATGGAAGAGATTCCCGACCCGGTGATTAACGCCGACGGGATGGGCTTCCCGGAAGCCGAAGACGACGGCGATTAACCGCCGCGGCGCGAGAAGTCAAACCGTTTGACTTCTCGCGCTTATCTCGAATTTAAGGGGTTTTGACATGCAACAGCCCACACAGAATTCGCAGCTTGTGTGCCGGACGTGCAAGGGAAATTGCACTATCAAAATCAAGGCGCACACCCGCGGCGGGACCACTGAAAAAACCGTGACGTGCCCAGCCTGTAAGGGATCGGGAAAGGCCGGATACCTCACGAAGTAGAACCGCCGAACGCGCCGGAAGGCGACGGCATGAAGAAGGTAACTGTTCGGGGCGTCCGGTCATGGTCGGACGCCATCACGATAGGTTCGGTGCGGCTGGAACTGATCGGGGCCGGGCGGCTTCTCGCGTGGACGCTGGCCGGTTCCGTCCGCGGGCTGTCGAAGGAACAGCGGGCCGAAGTCGCTGTGGCGTTCTGGCAGCGGGTACGGATGGGGCGCGGTTCCGCTCTGGATGCGTTCGCGGTTCTGTTCCCCGTGCGTGACGGGGGCACGCGACGCGGCGGCCCGCGCGACGGTGTTATCTATGTCCATCACGAATAACACCGACGTAATCAAGTACGTTCAGGCTTGCGGCCAGAACGTCCCGGACAAGTTAACGCTTCTGGTGACACTCGCGCGCAACGCCGCGGAACAGAGCTTGCGCCAGTTCATCGGCTACCGTGTCGAACGGCAGACGGTTACGGAATATCTGCCGTGGGGTGAAGGCAACCTGAGAGCGGAAGGCGACGGTTCGGCCGCGGGCTTCGACCTGTCCCCCAGCGGTTTGGTTGTGAGCCGCGGTGTCGGCCGAACGTCGCGCCGGGAACTGGTGCTGGGACAGCTTCCGGTTCGATCTATCACGACGGTTTACGACAACCCGACCGCGTGGAACGTCGCGGGGGGCGACTGGCCATCGTCCAGCCTTCTCCCCGCGAACTGTTACTATCTGGACATGCCGGAAGCGAGCGGTTCGGCCGCCTACTGTTGGTCGGGAATCTTGGCGCGAAACGTCGGAAGCTGGGCGACGGTTGCCCGTGCCGTGAAAGTGACCTACGAAGCCGGGTTGGACGCGACCGAACTAGCCGACGACGGCGAGTTCCCGCAATTCCGAATGGCGGTGTTGACGGCCGCGGCCATGAATCTGGGGAAGATTCTGGCCCGTGGTCGCGTGGCGCTAACGGGCCACATCGTTTCTTCGGTGAGTATCGAAGACTTCGCGGCGAGTTTCAGCGGCACGGGTGGAACGGCGCTAGGTTCGGCCGATGGCGTCGGGCTGGCCGCGGTCGATTTCCCGACCGAAAGCCGCATGTGGGTGAAGGGATTCAAACACCCGGCTTACTTCGCGTGAGGGCTTTTCAATGTCCGGGCTGTTCGACGTGACGTTGCCGCAATCGCTGTACCCGACCCTTGTGAACGTCTACGCAATGACGATGCGGAACAAGATTACGCAAGGGGGGAATGCGTCAACGGGACAGACGGCCGACGGGTACGGCACGCTGAAGAACGTGAACGTGCGACGGCGGCCCGCGACCGAAGACGAACTGGTGCGGTCAAGCCTGATCGGGGTGGATAACGTCATTACCTTTTCGGTGTTGAACGACGGCACCGATTCGAGTTTTGAGCGGCCGTACCCCGAAGCCCGCATTACCGACGAAGCGGGCGTGAACTGGACCGTGAAGCGGGTGGAACCGAAGATTCTGGAATCCCTGTTCTCTTGTGTCTGCGTTCAAGGCTGGTGACGTGTGGGGCTTCTCGAATCCATTAACGGCGCGGCAAAGTATCTGGGTAAGCTGGCCGCGCGCGTGCTGGGGTTCGCGAGCAACAACGGCACGGGTTCCAGTTCCGCCAGCGGGTCGGGTTCGTCGGCCGGGGAGCTACTGACGTGGCTACGGCAGCGGTTCGCGGAAGACATTCGCAACAACTTCACGGGCGGGCACGACCCGGACGGAACCCCGTGGAAGCCCTTGAAGTGGCGCAGCGGCCGCCCGCTGATCCTTACCGGGCTGTTGATGAATTCCGCGTATCTCGCGGCGCAGCACGTCGAACTGAGAAACGGCACGGAAATTTGCGCCACGATGCAGCAACCGTTTTACTGGCCGTTCCATGAATTCGGCACCCGGAACATTCCGGCGCGGCCGTTCTTCGGGGCGAGTAAGGAAACGGTTCGCGACCTAGCGGACAGGATGGCGCGGGACATGGCCGCCGAACTGAAAGCCGCGGGTGAAGGGTGATTAACCCGACGTTACAACTGATCGTTGCCGACGCCGGAAGCGCGCAAGCAACGGCGACGATCAGCGGCGGCACCAGCGGCCGCACGGCGCAAGTGTTCTACCAGAACCGAAGCGCGCAAGTGGGGCCGGTGTCATGGACAAGCGGGGGAACGGCCGCCTTCAACGGAAGCGGAATCGCTTCCCTGTCCGTTACCCCGTCCGGGTCGTTTGGTCGTTATTCGTGGTTCGCTGTTCAGCTAGACGCGGGCGGTACACTCGCTGAGAACTTCAGCCAGAGTTACTTCCGTCCGCTGGTCGATGCGACGTACCGGAGCGTTTGGGATCGGTGCGTTTTCAATGTTAAGGACACGATAGACGGGCTGACGTTATCAGGGATCGCGTCTTCCAAGATCATAGCGGAGTGGTGGCCGAAGATTCTTCGGAACATGACTCCCCAGCCCCCGGCGATTCTGGTAGCGCCGTTTGCGGCCGAAGACTACCCGAATACCGGGGTGAACGACGAAGACGATTTGGGGTACCCGGTGATTGTCGTGATGGTGGACGCGATCAACAACGACGCGGCCGCCAACATGACGCGGGATTTACTTTGGCGCGAACAGATAAGCCGCGTGTTCCGGTTCCAGCGGCTTGCGGGTGTACCGGAAATCTACACTTGCCAGATTCAGCCGGACGTTGTTGTTCACCCGGACGCCATCGCGAACGGGCTTCTGGTGTCCACCCTGTTGTTCCGGTTCGTGTCGCGTGAACCCCGCGGCCAGTGACCCACACACCGAAAGCGAGAAGCGAGCATGTCGGCATCACTCGGCGCATATGGGAAACTTGGCATCGGCGCGGCCAGCCCCGTGGACAAGCGGATTCGCTACAAGGACGAAGACCTTGTGGCGAAACTGGAAATCATCGACGGGAACGAAATCAACGGCGAACTGGACCGCGAAATTGAACTGTTGCGGGACGGTGCTATCCGCGTCGGCGGCCCGATCAACCTGACGCCGAACGCCGTGGAAATGTCGTACCTTCTGGCGTGGATTCTGGGCGGCACCCCGACGGGTTCGCCCACCGTGACCTACCCGGTTACCCAGACGAACAACCTTGCCGAAAAGTTCGTGACGATTGACCGCGTTATCAAAGTGTTCACCTACACCGGATGCAAGGTGAACCGCGCCACGTTCCGCGCCGTGCAAGGCGGGCTGTTGGAACTGTCGCTAGACCTGATCGGGAAGACGATGAGCGAGGGCGCGGCGGGATCATTCCCGGCCCTTACCCTGAACTTCGCCAACGGGCCGTTCGTGTTCCGCGATGTGGTGATGACGGTTGCGGGTACGACCGTAACCCCGAAGGAATTCACCCTGACGATTGACAATATGTTGATGGGGGATCGGTTCTTCAACTCGCAAACCCTTGTCAGCATCGACCAGCCCGACCGCAAAATCACGTTTGAAACCAGTCTGCCGTATGGCGACTTCCAATCGCTCAAAGCCGGGTTCACGTCGGCGGGTACGGCGGTCGTGGCGACGTTCACCAACGCGGGCGCGGTGCTGGCGTTTTCGATGGGCAAGGTTGCCATTCCGTACACCGATCCCGGTACGCCGGGACGGGCGGAACTGATGCTGCCGGTGTCCGGCGACGCGATGCGGAGCGGCGGCGGTACGGTGGCTTCACTGATTACGACCCTGAATCCGGGGCCGTAAATTTAGCCTTCGGGCTAAATGTCTCTCAACTTGCAAAGGGGTTAAGCGATGGCAGACGACAAGGCACCGGGGGACGGGGCGACGGCCGCGGAAGCGGTCGCGCCGGTCAAAGCGAAGGCCGCGCCGAGTGCCAACGGCAAGCCGCGGCCGAAGCTGGTAAGCTGTCGCATCCCGATTCGCGACGGGTTCACGCAAACCGATACCTACAAGGGCGCGGCTTCGCGCTACCACGGGGTAGCGATCAGTTACCGGCCCGCGCTGCAACAGCAAGTCGCGGACTATCTGGACGACCCGCGGCCGTTTCTGGTGAAGGCGCGCGAGATAGTGGAGCGGCACGTTACCGGGTGGAACATCCCGGACGACACGGGCGAGAACGTCGCGAAGATCGACGCGGCCACGGTGAAGGAAATCGTCTACCCGGTGATTTCGTGGATGGTGGATTGCATCACGGGTTACGCGCCGGTGGTTGAGGCCGACGACGCAAAAAACTAATCTGGGCGGCCCGATTAGAGTTCATGTACCCGGAAATGATGGTGCGCACTTGTGAGCGGTGCGAAGCCTTCATGTACGACGACCGGGCGGGGGAGATGGGGCCGCCCACACTGTTTGAGGACGGTACGCACATGCCCCGGCCGGTCGGGTGTGATACCCCGTGTTTCCAGTGCCCGAAGGTGCCGAAGACGGCACCGAAGCGGGACCGGGCGCACGCGATTGAACCGACACTGAAAAGCCGGTTGGCGCTGTACCACTATCAAGAGTGCCGCGCCATTGGCCGGTTCCCGTTAGATGTGATTGTGGAGCGGAACGCGGGACTGATCGCGCCCATTGAGCGGCAAGCGGAGTTCGCACAGGCAAAGGACGCGGCCGGAACCATAGCCTTGTTACTCGCGTCCGGGGGGAAGCGTGGCTGACAGCGGCGCTAACGTCCAGATTAACGTAAGTAAACCCGCCGGGGTGGAAGCGGCCGCGGCGGGTTTCTACCAATTGGCCAAAGCCGCGAGCGAAGCGGCTAAGGAAGTCAAGGGCGCGCAATCGGCCGGTTCCGCCTTCTCCCAATCACTCAAAAAGGAAAATCGCGAATCGCGGTCGGGATCGCGCAAACAGGCCGCGGCCGAAGCCGCGAAGCAAGCCGAGATTGATTACGAAGCATCGAAGAAGCAGAAGCACGCGGACACACAGAAGGCGGAAAAGGAACACAAGGAACGGCACGCGAACCGGGTGGGAAACATCCGATCTGTTTCCGGCGGCGCTACCGGCATGTTGTCGAAGATGGGGCCGCACGGACAGATAGCGGCCGCCGTCATTGAGGCTGTCGGCAAGGTGGCCGACGGAATCACGAAGGGCGCGGAGTTAATAAACGACAGCTACCAAACCGGCGCACAGAAGATGCGCGGTTTCGTTTCCGAGTTCGTCCCGCTGGGCGATAAGTTCATCAAGATGGCGGATGCTATTGAAGGCATCACGGACGCCATCAATCGCCAGCGCGAGAAAATGGAAATCACGAAGGCGCAAGATTCGGCCGGGTTCGCGATGCGGGCGAAGCTGGGGGCGGCGAACGTCGAAGATGTTGGTTTCCGCGCCCGCGCCGTGGCGTACAACCGTTTCGGGATCGTGGGTTCGGAGAAGTTCGACCGTAGCACGGTGGCCGGTGAGCGCGGCGCGCAGCATCAGGATATGACCATCGGCGCGCACGACGACCTAACCCGCGCCAACCGGGAAGCGTTTGCGGCCCGCGTTCAGGCGAAGCAAGCCGCGGAGAACGTCGCGGCGGCCGACAAGCGGGTTCGGGATCAACAGGCAAAGGTAGACGCGGCGCAAGGGCGGCTGGGCGACAACACGATTCGAGAAAACGCCGGGATGCGCGACAAGGCCGGGCGCGACAAGGCTTCACGCGAAGTCGAGAACGAGCGGGCACGGCTGGCGCAAGAACTGGCGGCCCGCGAAACCGTGATTGCGGCCGCGAAGGATAAGGGTTTGGCGGCCGCGCAAGCCGAAGCCGCGGCACGGGCCGCGAGTGTCAACCTTGCGAAACAGGAATTGGCGTATCTGGAACAGCAAGAAGCCCGGATGCGGTCGATAGCGCAAGGTGTCGGCGGCATGTCTCAGGGCGAGCGGATGGCCAGTCTGAACGCGCTGAAAGCGTATCAGGAAGCCGGGGGCAATGCCCCGCCGGAAATTGAAGCCCTTGTGGGGCGACTCGCGCCGGATTTGGTGCGCAAGAATCAAGAGAACCGCGGCGCGGATTTCATCCAGAACGACGTTCGGAACGCGCTGGGGGATAAGGATTTCGCGGCCGCCTTCGGGAACGACTTCGGCAAGGGGAACACGCTGAAAGACGTGATGGCCAAAGTGGACGCGGCCAAAGCGGACATTCGCGTAACCATCGACCTAGACGCCGGGGCGATGGCCAATCAGCTTGCGAACATCCTGAAGCCGGTTCTAGACAACCTCAAAGCCAGCTTCAAAGTCGAAGTGGAGAACGTCGAGAAGCGCATTAAGGCGGGGAACATCACGCGGAACAACCAAGTTAACTAAGGGGACGTTGTGCCGGGGATGCAAGTTCAATGGGGTTCGTACAACTTCACGGCTGGGGCGTGCCGGTTCGGAATTCGCCAGCAAGCGGTTCTGGACGCGGCGCAAACGCCGTATATGTACGAATTCGATATTGACGTGACGGGCCGCCTGTACGGTGAGGGGGACGCCGCGCTATCGGCTCTGGAATCCGCGCTGCGCGTCGCGCTCGCGCGGCCGGGGCAAGACTTCGGCGTTTTGAGTACGACGGGTTCACGATCCGCAAGCTACTGGGCGAACAGCGCGACCATCGGCGGAAACGTCGTCGTTCAGGGGCCGCACTTCACGGGCACGCAAGCGACGGAGTACGTTTTTTTCCGCGAGTTCAGTTTCACGGTTAAGAACCGGGTGGCGATTGCCAACGCCAACAACGCCGTGACGGAGTTTCACGAATCGGTCACCTACGAAGGCGGCGAACCGGAGTACGCTTTCAAACGAGCGATCAACGCGCGGCCGCAAAAACAACTGGTGTGGTTCGCGACCGAATACCGTGTCACCCAGTCCGGGCGGGCCGTCGGGTTCCGCGGCTACCCGAACCCGGCCCGCATCCTGTTTCCGGGCGACAAGACGACGGGGCCGAAGTACGTTCGCGGAAGCCCCCAGCGACAGGGGAAAAACTACATCAACTTCCCGATTGAGTGGAGCTACCAGTACGCTTCGATTACGCCACTGGTCGCGGTTCCGAACGTGTGGGTGTCCTGAAGTAAGAAACCATGAAAAAGAAGCGCTGTAAACTCTGTCGCCGGTCGAAGCGCTTGAGCTACTTTCCGGTATGTAGCACAAGGCGAGACGGCCGGTTCCCCGAATGTTACGAGTGTTCAAAACCACCGAAGAAGAGAAAGACGCCGGAAGAGAACAGGCGAGCTAACCTGAAATCCAAGTATGGTATTACGCCGGAAGAATTCGACGCGATGTTAGCCGCGCAGAACTTCCGCTGTGCGATTTGCCGCACAGACGATCCGAAACATTGCGGCCAATTCGTCGTTGACCATTGCCACACGACCGGGCGCATTCGTGGGCTTCTGTGTCAGCGGTGTAACTGGTTCGTGGGGCAAGCACTGGACGATACCGCGTACCTTCTCGCGGCTGTCGCGTACCTGAGTAAAAGTCAAACCGCTTGACTTCCTAATTTTCTTGACAAGGGGCGGCGATGCCGACTGATTGCTATTGGCGCGGCGATGCCGTGGCGACTCAGGAAGTCAAGACGTTTACCGTCGGCGGGGTGTACGCGGACGGGCAAGTTTACACCATCACCATCAACACGAAGCCGATACGGTACACGTCGGTTTTGGGCGACACGAACACCACGGTTGCCGCGGCCCTGTACGCGCTACTGATCGCGACGGACACCACCCCGGCCGAATTCGATGAAGTCGGTTGGTCGTTGAACGGGCTGATTATTACCGGCACGTTCTTGACGCCGGGCGTGCCGTGGACGGCGACGACCAGCGCGACGGGTACGGGTACGTTCGTCACGGCGACGACGACGACGGCCACGGGGCCGAACTACTGGAACAACGCGCTGAACTGGTCGAGCGGAACCGTTCCGGTGAGCGGCGACAGTGTGTACATCCGCCAGAGCAACATTGACATTCTGTACGGGACCGACCAGAACGCGGTTACGCTTCTGCTGTGGGACGTGGACAGCACGTTCACGGGTAAGATCGGGTTGAACGACTGGAACACCAACGGGTACGTTGAGTACCGCAACACGTTCCTGAAGATCAGCGCGACCACTGCGTTCATCGGCCGCGGGGCCGGGACGGGTTCGGGCCGCATCCGCTGGAACGCGGGCACCGTGCAAACAACGCTGTCGGTATACGGGACCGGAACCCCGGACGATGGCGTTGTGGCCGTGGTCGATTTCATCGGCACGCACGCCAGCAACGTGGTAAGCGTTCAGCGGGGCACGCTGGCGGCCGGGCGCAAGCCGACGGACGCGGCGACGATTCTAACCCTGAACATGGGCAGCAAGGACAACCAGCAATCCGACGCGGTGGTTTACAGCGGGTACAACGTGACGCTGGGAACCGTGAACATGAACGGCGGCACGCTGGACGTGTGGAACGGCGCGACGACGTGCAACGTGACTCAGGGCACGTTGAACTGTAACAAGGGCGCTTTCACGACGATCAACAACGCCAGCGGAACCGTCAACTACGACACCGCGGGGACGTGCGGAACCTACGTCGGCGGCACGAACAGCCTTCTGGATTGCTCGCGGACGGTGGCGGCCCGCACCATCACGGCCGCGACGTTCGACGCGAACAGTTCGTTCCGCGACCCGGCCAAAACAGTTACCTTCGGCGGGTCGGGGGCGTTCATCCGGTGCAAGGTTTCCGAGCTTCGCGAGTTCGACGCGGGCGAGCTTTTCTACTTCCAACGGAGTTAACCCGTGCCTTCCGGGATCGTTGCCGGGTACTTCGATTACCCTTCACTCCCCCCGCTCATTGCGGGGGAGTATACCTGTTCGCACGGTGTCACGCCGGGAACCATCGTTCTCCGCGTCCACCCGTCCCCCGTGGCCCCGTTCGCGGGCGGGGCGGTGACGATTGGCGACGGCCGCAAAGCGCTACTGGTGCGCGGCTGTAAGCTGATCCGCTACACGGCCGAACGATCCGACGCGGGCGAAGAGTGGGTGATGGAACTGGAAGACGGTCGTTGGCGCTGGCGCGACGGCCGCATTGACGGCCAGTACAACCAGCTTGACACGCACGGGAAACTGATCCCGCGGACGATCAAAAGCCCCACCGAACTGGCGCACTTGTGCCTGAACGCGATGGGGGTTCAGCGGCGCATTGTGGACATGCCGGACGGCATACCCGGAACCGCGTTCATCAACAACATTCCCGACTTCCTTCCGGTCGGGATCAACTTCCCCCCGCTGGGCATCAACCCGCCGGTTAACTGGTTCGCGGCGAACCCGGCGCAATCTCTCGCGGCGCTGGCCGACCAGTGCGGCCGCCGGGTCGTGTACGATCCGATTGACGACCGCGTTTTGATCGTGCGTCCGGGGCTGGGCGACTCGTTACCCGACGGCCACATTCACAACATCACGCCAGCCCTGAACGCGCCAGAGACGCCGGACGCGGTGCAAGTGGTCGGTGACCCGACGCGCTTTGAAATGATGTTGGAGCTTTACGCGGTCGGGATCGAATGGGACGGGTCAATCCGGCCGATAGATCAACTGTCTTACGCGCCGGTGATTCCCGGACGCCAGCACATCGTTCATTACACGGTTACGAAGCTTCTCGCGCCGGGGGCGGTGTACGGGTTCACTCTCGAAAGCGACGGCGCGAAGAAGGGGGTTACGTTTTCGTACAGTTCGCAAATCGGGGACACGATTTCCGACGTGGTAACCGCGCTGAAGAATCTGGTTCGGGACTGCAACGATCCGAGCATCAAAGGCAAGATCGGGGCCGCGGCCACGGTGGATAAGGTTGTAATGGTCGGGGCCAATAACGGGCTGTTCGACGCGATCATTTACACCGCGGACGGCCGCGAAGCGGTGACGATCAACCAAGCGGGCGCGAAGGATAAGAAGGGCTGGGACTACTCCCAGCCCCCGACGTTTGGAAACGTGAAGGCAACCGACCGGCTGACGCGGCTTCAGGCCATCGCACTGGCGCAGCGGTGCATTTTCCGCATGTACCGTTTGACCGGCCGCGACGCCAGCACGCTGGTTGCGCCGATCTACGTTCCGAACGTCGGGCCGGTCGTGCGGCAAGACCTGATTATCTCGGAAGTGTGTTGCGATCAAGTGGTTCCCGATCCCGGTGACAAACGGTTCGTGGACAAGGACGGCAAGCCCCTGATTCGCAACCTGTACGACGGCTACAGCCGGGACAAGCCCGCGGAAGTCTACGGGTCGGTGTGTACGACGTGTGCCACCAGCGGCAACGGTGACTGGTTCTTCGGGTCGGGAACGGTGAACGAAGGTGCGGCGAAGCTGGGCGGGCTGGCCGCGCCGGAACAGCGGGTAATGAGTTTCGAGATTCGGCGCGTTGATACCGTCAGCGGCAGTTCGTATAACGTGACGATTGCCGCGCCGGGTGGATCGGGGGTTCAGTTTTCGTACATCGCGATTCCCGGCGATACGTCGGCGGTGATTCTAACCGCGCTGAAAACCGCCATTGACGCGACGACCGACGCGACGCTAAAAGGCAAGCTGACGGTTGCGCTGATCGTGGACAAGATGTTGATTTCCGGCGCGCCGGGCTTCCTGTTTGAAATGACGACCGGGACCGGCCCCGACGTGGCGGCCGTCGGTACGCTGAAGACGGGGAGCGGTGACCCGAAACCGGCCGCGGCGGTTGTCCCGGCCGACACGTTCGTTTCCCCTTCCGAGCTAATGACGCCGGACGGGGACAAGAAAGGGACCAGTTTCAACACCGATCCTTCTGACCGGGTGTACGTTGATTTCCACGTTGACGCGACTTGGCAAACTATCACGTTCAGTCAGCCCGTGTGGTACGCCGGGCCGGGGCTGACGATCCAAGAACCGAAACTGTTCCTTCGGTGCGCGTGTCTGGTGAAGAACGCCGCGACGCAACAAACGCTGGCGTACAGCGACACGAAGGTTTTCCGGGCGGGACCGGCCGTTCACATCGAGCGGCACCCGGACATTCAGCTAAACGTGATTGGTGATTACCGCATTGCCCCAATGAAGGGCGCGCCACCCGGTCCCGGCGGCGCTCAATACGTCTGGCAGCTAAAGAATACCCGGCTTCTGGAAGCCGACGCCGTGTTGCGGGCGCGTTACTACCTGATCGCGGCGCTACTTCAGTACCAGCTTAAAGGCGGGCTGACGGTCGTATACAACGGAATTGAACCGGTGCGCATGGACGGGAAGACGATGCAAGTTACCTACAAGGTGGAAGGCGGGTCGGGTACGTCAACGACCGCATCCACCAACATGGAACACTCAACATGGGTGTACCCGTACCCGGCCCGACGCCGCGCCGAGAACTTGAACGCCGTGGCCCGCAACGCGGCCGCGGGCGGGCGCGTGGATAACCCCGGCGGCAACCCCGGAAGCCAAAACCCGAACCCCGGCGGTTAAGCCGTGCCAGCCAAACCACCCGGCCGAACCGAATCGGCCGGACAGCTACCCGACGGATCGCGGCCGGTTCGTGTCTGGAACATAGACACGACCGACGTTCCGCCGTTTGGGGCTATGGAAATCGCGGGCTGGGACGTGGACCGCGCCGCGTTCAAGGTGCGGCAATGCACGATAACCGGCCGCAACGACCTTCTGTTTAACGGAATGGTCCCGATCCCTTCCAAGATGGAAGGGCAAGCGAAAACCGATACGCACTGTGCGGCGGCTTTCGTCCCGGCGCTGGGCGACAACCCGCGCCCCGGCGAAGTCTGGGGCGTGGCCGCGGGCGATTGGTTCTTGCGGCCGACGTACACCGGGTACACGATTGTAGACACCACGACGGCCGTTCGCGGCTTCTGCGTGGTGCAAGCCCAGCGATCCAACATCACGGAGTTCCTTCGCGTCACGGGCAAACCGACCGCGAGTGTACCGGCGGTTCCTTCCGAGTGGGTTCAAGCGGAACTGGTGTTTTTCGACCCGGTGGGCGACACTTGGAACACGACCGCGCCGACAACCCCGGTTTACTTCCGTGACCTGTCCGGGCTTCCCGGCTATTACGACGGGGCCGGGAACCCGTGTCTGGCGCACGTCAACCGGGTTGGGTTCGCCTTCGGGCAACCGCTGTACGTCGGCCGCGCCCAGTGCAGCACGACGACCAGCACGACGACCAGCACGACGACCAGCACGACGACCAGCACGACCACGACCACCACCACCACAACGACGACCACGACGACGACGACGACGCCGGGGCCGTGTTCGGGTGTGTGCAAGTGGGATTACAACTTCACAACAAAAGTCTGGTCGAAGACTTCCACGACCTGTTCAACGGGGTGTAAGTGTTTCGCGCCGACGTATTGCCCCCCGTCCGGCGCGGCGAGTTGCACCTATACCGCGTGCGGCCGGTTGACGGCCGATCAAACGCCGGTCAATTGCACCGGGACAACCACAACCCCTTCGGGCTGTTCCACCACGACTTCTTCGGCGTGTACCGCGGGCTGTACTTGGTACTGCCACCCGTCGCGCGGCTGGGTGCAGCAAACCAACGGCTGTTCGTCAAACTGCCCGTGTAGCGCGCCGTCGGGGTTCTGTGGCGGCGGGGCCGTCTGTAGTACGGCAACAACGCCGTGCGTTACGTCCCTGCCCTATTGCACGGGTAGCTGTCGGTGGGTGTGGTTGCATCCGGGCGACGTGTGGGAACTGTACTCCCAGACGTGCGCGAGTTCCGGGGTTGCAAGCTGCATTTGCGATCCGCCGACGGGCACGGGTTCAACGTGCGGTCAAGAGACTTCGACGCCGTGTTACTCGCCGGACGGTGTGCCGTGCTACACGCCGACGACCACGACCAACGGGCCGGGCTGTGACGGAACCTGTCTCTGGGGCACGTCCGACGGGATCAACTGGGATACCCTGTTGCGCTTCTGTCCGTCGTGCGATTGCTCGCGGCCGTTGACCGCGCCAACGGATTCGTGCCAGCAAGTCGAAGCGCCTTGCAAGCCGCTACCGACCACGACGACCACAACGACGACGACAACCACCACGACGCCTTCGGGGACGACCACGACCACGACGGCGAGCGGTTGTACGAAGTGCAAGTGGAAGTGTATCAACCCGAATTGGACGAAGACGGTTGATTGCGCGGCGGGGAACTGCTATTGTCCCCCTTCGCCGGGCACTGAAGACCCGCCGCAACCGATTTTCTATTGCTGGCGCTGCTACTGTGGTTACAACGGGTTCGCGAACTGCCCCGGCCAACCGAATCCGAGCATTTGGTATCAGTGTCTCGACACTCCCGCCGGGCTACCGTGCGCCGCGACCGCAACAATTATCAGCGGGCCGCACTTGTGCGGGGTGGGGGCCGACTGCGGCGCGTGTCCGTTCGCCGGGAACTTCCCGTGTCCCCCGTCCGGGATTCCGTGCGATGCTTCCCACGACGGGCTAATTTACAACAAGGACTGTTACACAACGACCAGCACGACGCCATCCCCGCAATACTGTTGCTATCAGGTTGATTCGGCAACCAGCGGCTTCCCGTGCCCCCCGTTGGGAAGCCGGTTTTGTAGTAACAGTGTCGGTTGCGTTTCGAGTTTCGGCGGGTCGTGCGGCGGCGGGTTTTCGTACAATGCGATTAAGGTTGGCGGGCCATACGCGGATTCTTCAACGTGTTCGGCCGCGTGTCCGTCGGCAACGACCACGACCACTACGACGACGACAACAACGACGACGACCGCGGGGCCGACGACAACAACGACGACGACCGGAAGCCCCGGCGCTTGTCCGAATACGCCGTGTACCTATACCTGTACCGCGGGCATTTGGGGTAGTGGTGCCCCGTGTGCTGCCGGGTGTACACGGTGCGGAACGGCCCTGATCGGCGGGCCGTGTACGCCGAACGGTTCGACGGCAACGGGTAACTGTTCTCCATAGGGGTTAACGTGAGAAGCGACGCACTTACCATCGGCATGGCTACGCGCGGTGAGTTCGACAGCGTGTATTTCACGCTGTCCGCACTGGCCGCGAATCACCCGCGGGTTCAATACCTTGTCGTTGACAACACGCCGGAATACTGTCCGCGCACGGAAGCCATCACGCGCGCCGTCGGCGGCCGGTACATGCACCGGCCCGACCTGACGGGGACCAGCAAGCCGCGGGACGCCGTGTTCCGGTTCGCTCAAACCCCGTGGGTGATGTGCGTTGATTCTCACGTCGTCTTTGAACACTTCGCGGACGCGACCGGCCGCCAGACGAGCGCGGTAGAACGGTTCCTTCAGTGGATCGACAACAACCCGAACAGCCGGGACATGGTTCAAGGGCCGATGATCGCGGACGACGGTATCGGCGTGTTCTCGCACTGGACGCAACCGGCCGCGCCCGGACTGTGGGGCGAGTGGGGTTCGGCGTTCGTGGACGCTAGGGACGTGGTATTCACGTTCAACCACGAAGCCGATAGCTTCGTCCGGTACAGCATCAGCGGCCAGCGGATCGACTCTTACAAGGCCGTTGACGATCCCGTGAAACATTACGGCTGGAAGCGGCTTCCGCCGAACACGACGCCGTTTGAAATCAAGATGCTGGGGCTGGGATGCTGGGCGATGCGAAAGGACGCATGGCCGGGGTTCCCGTATCTGTTTCAGGGCTTCGGCGGCGAAGAAGGGTACATACACGAAAAGGTTCGCAAGGCCGGGGGTAAGTGTCTGTTGCTGCCGTTCCTGCGCTGGCGGCACAAGTTCCGCGACGTGGGCGGCTGGGACAAGAACCCGGTGCCGTACCCGCTGCGGTTGGAAGACCACACTTGGAACCTGTTGGTCGGACACCGCGAGCTAGGCATTGAGGCTACCGACCGGATTTACGACCACTTCGGCAAGCGCCTTGACGCGCCGATGTGGTCGAAGCTGGTCGAAGCCGCACAGAAAATGCAACCCGTCGGTTCGCCGGTCGCACCGAAGCGGCAGACGATTCTAGCCGTGTGGTACACCGACAACACGGCCCCGGCCGAACTGATGGCCCGATCCCTTCAGACGGTTTACAACGCCGTGGCCAACACCCAGCGGCACACGGTCAAGGTGATAACCGTTGGCTGGGAGAATCCGCAAGGGAACCCGTTCCCGTTCGTCCGCTACGAAGGCGAGCGGAAGCGGTCGCACGCAACCCTAGTGCGGCAGATTCAACAGGGCATGGCGACGCAAGCGGGGGCGCTGGACAAGCCCGCGGCCGTGTCCTGTCTGGAACACGACGTACTTTACCCGGCGAACTACTTCGACCGCGTGGGCGACTTGCTGGCGTTCGCGGACGCCGCGCCGGTCGTGTCCAATCTCGACTATATCGGGCTGAATGAAACCGGCTGGCTGGCCGTGCGCGAACGACATGAACCGATGCACCAGCTAACGATTCGCTGGGACGTGATGGAAGCGAACCTGATCCGAGCTTCCGGGGAAGCCGTCCGGGATGGTAGCGCCATCGTGGAACCCGACCACGGCCAGCCCCGCACGAACTGGGCGAAGATCGGCCCCGGCGGTAACATGCCGTCGGTTCACGTCAACCACAAAAGCGGCCGGTTCACGTCGCACGGCGAAGTATGCTACGCGCCGACTTCCGGCGGTATCACCCTACATCCGTACTGGGGCGAAGCGAAGCACTGGTGGCCGGGCGGCCAAATCGTCGCGACCGCGGCCGTTGCCCCGGTGCAAACCCCCGGCGGCTGTACCGCGTGCGAGGGCGACAACCACCCGACCGTTGCCGCGTGGTACGAATCGGCGCAAGTCAAACCGTCTGACTTCCACGAACACGTTAAGACGCTGAAGGAACTAGCCGACGGGTGTGAAGTGGTCGCGGAGCTATCGACGTGGAACAAGCCCGCGCTTGTGGCGCTGGCCGCGTCGTCGGCCAAACGGGTGGTGAGCTACGCGCCGCGGGTGAAGGCCGACTGGAAGCGGCTAACCGCGTTGTGCGGGGTGCGCTTCGATGGCGTGCCGAACCTGCCCGTTCAAACCGAACCGTGTGACCTGTTGTTTCTCGACACGGCGCACACGATGGAAACGGTGTACAGCCAGCTTGTCGCGAACTGCGAACACGTCCGGCGGTACTTCGTCATTCACACCACGGGCATCTACGGCGAGACGGGCGACGACGGTTCGCCGGGCGTGCTGGGCGCGATCCGCAAGTTCCTTTCCGAGCGGCCGGAATGGACTTCGGTTCGCCACGACCCGAACAATTACGGGATGGTGGTTCTGTCGCGCGACGACCGCGACAAGCGGCAACCGCCGAGTACATTCCGCAAGGCGCTGAACTTCGCGAAGGCCAGCGCGAAGCATCTGGCCAACGGGCTTCAGGTGGTGCCGGACGACGTGTTCGCGGCGCGTATCGAACTGTGCGTCATGTGCCCCGAACGGTTCCATGATATGTGCGGGGCGTGCGGTTGCCCGATCCAAGATAAGGCTTCGTGGGCGTCCGAAGACTGTGGCCGCGTGAAGCTGGCCGATCCGAATAAACCGCCGCTGTGGATGCGGTACAACGGTGAAGATAGTCCGGGCGTCTTCGTCATTCCGACGGCCGAACCCGTGGCCGACGCGGTAGCCGTGGGTTACGACATGGACGGGGTACTATCAACCGGCCGGTTCAAACCAGCGGTCCCGTTCGTGGTCGTGTCCGGGCGGTTGGAGAGCGAGCGGGCGGCGACGCTGGCCGAACTGGAAAAGCTGAACCTGAAGCCCGTGGCCGTGTACCTGAGAAACGCGGGCGGGTACGGCGACGGGGTGGAAGCCGGTAAGCACAAAGCCGCGATCATTCGGCAACTGAAGCTGACGGAGTTCTACGAAGACAACCCGGACCAGATTGAAACGATTCGGGCGTGGAACCCGACGTGTAACGTGGTGCATGTGGGAAACTGATTCCCTTCGCTCGCTGTTGCGGAAGTGAGCGAAGGTGTAAACGCTGTCCCGCTGTCTAAGGGGTTAGACGTGGCCGCGCCGAACATTGATGATATTCCCGGCTGGCTGACACAGAAGGAAGCCGACGAACTGAACCGACTGGCCGCGGGCCGGGACGTTCTGGAAGTCGGTTCCTTTTGCGGCCGGTCAACCGTCGCGCTGGCCAGTTCCGCGGCCGCGGTGGTGTGTGTCGATCCGTTCGACGGCCGGGCGACGCCGTACCCGCAAGACACGTTGCCGCGGTTTCTCGACACGATCCGAACGCGCGGGCTGACGGACAAAGTTACCCCTTGCGCGACCACGATAGAGAAGTGGACGGAAGAGACGGCGCAGCGTGTCTTCGGGCTGGTATTCATCGACGCCGAACACACGGCCGAAGCCGTCCGCACCAACCTTGAAGCCGTCCACTACTTCGCGTCTCTGGGGGGCGTGGTAGCCCTTCACGACTACAAGAACCCCGACTATCCGGGGGTGAAGGCGGCCGCGGATTCCGTCTTCCACCGAACGCCGGACAGGTTGATAGACTCGCTGGCCGTGTACCTGATGGACGGCCCTTACCCCGGCCGAATCCTGAACGTCGTTACCCCGTCCATGCGGCCGGGCAACCTTCGGCGCGTTTCGGAATCGCTGTACGCGCTGCGCCACGATTTACCGGGCTGGTGGGTGCGCTGGTACGTCGGGGTTGATCGGTCGATTGATTACGTCGAACCGGTGCCGGGGGCAACCGCGGTGTATCGCCAGTCGCCAGTCGGCGCGATGGGCAACCCCGGCCGCAACGACGCGCTGGATATGATCCGCGCGGGCTGGGTTCACTTCCTAGACGATGACAACGACATTCACCCACAGTTCGCGAGCGGGCTTAAAGCGGCCGTCGCTGAGTACCCCGACGCGGACGGGTACGTTTTCCCCCAGTTCAACGCGGACGGCGGCCCGCGGCTTGAAGCGAAGGTGGACGCCGGGCACGGGTCGATAGACTCCGCGCAATTCGTGTTCCGTCGTAGCGTGATAGGCGGCACGCGCTGGAAGCTGGACGACTACGCCGCGGACGCGGATTTCTTCCGCACCGTGGCCCCGACTTGCACCGTTGTTCCGATCCCGTCCGGGGGCGTGTACTACAACAAACTAAGGGGCTGACATGCTGGGAATCGTCTTCACGGGGGCTTCCGGTGTCGGCAAATCGACGCTGGCAAGCTGGGCGGCGAACTTCTACGGGCTTCCGTACCTGCCTTCGGTGACGGCTGGTGTTTACAAGGAAGCCGGGACGACGTTCGCGGAAGCGTTCGGCAACCCCGATCAGCTTCGCGACATTCAGCTAGGGATTCATAACCGCACCTTCGATCAGCTTGCGGACGCCGTGACGGTACACCGGGACGGGTTCGTTACCGACCGCGGCCCCGACGTGCTGGTTTATACCGCGATGATGTGCCACAACGCCTACCCGTCGCGGTCGTGGCCCGAACACATTACCGGGTTCCTGAAGCGGCCCGACGTGCTTACCGTCTTCGTGCGGCCGTGTCGGTCGATCCTTGAACGGGCGCGGGCGAGCGACGAAGGCCGCCGGAAAATCTTCCTGTCCGATGAGTGGGTGTACCGGGTTGATGGCGGGATCGCGTACCACTTGGAAACGAACTGCGTACCTTACGTCAGCATTGAAGGCGAATCGCACGCGGGCCGCCGTGCCACCGTGAAGCGGGCCGCGGACGCTATCCGGCTGGCCGGGTGGCGTGCCGAAGCGGAGAAGCCGAAGAAGAAGCGTTAACGGAGAAACCCCACCCGGCGGGGCACATGAAACGAAAGTACCAAAAGAAAATCGTGTGTTCACGAACGGGCCGCGTTCTGTGCGGCCGTTGTCGCGTTAATCCGGTGAGTGAATCACGGGTGCGGAAAGGGGACTATCTTTGTTCCCCGTGCCTGAGTAAACGCAATCCAACTTCGGAAGAATCGAGACAGAAGAACCGGATTGCTGATCGCGAGAGAATGGCGAAGTACCGCGACACGATCCTAGACCACTACGGCCGGTCGTGCTGTTACTGCGGTCGAACCGATGAGTTGTGTATCGACCACAAGAACGGCGACGGGAAGGCGCACCGCGCCCAGTTCAACGGGGTTCGTCGTGGCGTGCTGAAAGACATAATCCGGCGGAACTTCCCCGATAGCTTCCAGATTCTTTGTAAGACGTGCAACGTGGCGAAAGGTGCGATGAACGACGACCAGTTCCGAGACTGGATCAGCAAGGTTACGGAGTACATGAAACGAAGAAGCGGCGCACAGCGGGGTTAAGACTGTGCGCCGCTCTAGAGACGCGGCCGGGTTGTGGTTGGCGGTTCCCGGCCGGTCGTTCCTATCTTGTCAAGATCGTAACCGCCCGTCAATTGGAACCGGGATTTTCCCGGTCGCGCTCGAAATATAGGCACTGACGCCAAACCGTGTTATCCCGAACGGGCTTGCGGGCATCGGGTTGGATGGGTACGCGCTCCCATCCTGAAACAAAATGCGCAACCGCGAACCCGCGTAGGTGACAACGAACGGGCGGGGTGTCAACTGCCTTCGTAATGAAGGCGGTTGGCTGGCGGCGCTGTGAGGGGTGAACCCGGCGAAACAGCGGAAACAAAACCAACGCCGGGCGGTCGCGTCTTCCATACCGTGAAGGCTAGGCCGCGCGCCGATCCCGTCAAAGGGGTTGGTGCGCGCTTCCGCCCGTTCGGGCTAAGTTTCGGAAACCTTCAAGGGGAATTCACAATGGGGCTTCTCTCGGACGCCGCGATTATCGACCGCATCGGCCGCCCGGACAACGACCCGGACAGGATGCGGATTTCCGAGTTCATTCCGAAGCTGGTGAAACCGGACAATCGCCCCAGCTACGGGCTTTCGTGCTACGGCTACGACTGCCGGTTAGCCGATGAGTTCTGTTACGTCGATGTGGTCAAGCTGCGCCAGTCCGAACGGCCGTATCTGGAACCCGGCTGTTCGGCCCCGTGGGTGCGGCTGTCCGATACCCCGTTCTTCGTGCTGTGGCCGGGGGCGTTCGTCATGGCCCGCACGATGGAATACATCCGAGTACCCCGCGACTGTGGCGCGACCGTCTACGGGAAATCGACGTGGGCGCGGCTGGCGGTGTGTCTGAACACCACCCTGTTAGAACCGGAGTGGGAAGGTACGGTTACACTCGAAATCTCCAACATCGGGGATTTTCCGGTGATGCTTCGGGCGGGCGTGGGTATCTGCCAAGTCGTGTTCAACACCGCGGAACCGGGCTTCCCGCTGCGAACCAGCTACGCGGATCGGGCGTCAGCTACCTATCAGGGGCAACGGGAAGTCACCCTGTCCCGCGTCTAGTCAAACCGCAAGACCGGATTTTTACTTGACTAGTTCGGGCGCACGCTTTATTATTCCCCGATGGGTTTATTCGGGCCAGAGTGGGAAAAGCCGGAAACCCCGGTCATTCCGAAGCGGCAACCGAAGCCGCGGAAGCGCCCGATTTGCCCCGAATGGATCGCGGAACTTCTCGCGTGCGAGAACTGCGGTAGGCCGCGGGTGAGCGGAACCGGCAACGTGCGCGGGGCCGTGGCCGCGTGCGTGACGCCGGGTTGCGCGAAGCTGGTGCCGCGGGCGATGGTGAACAAAAAGATAGCTGACGGTCGTAATTCCCGTGTCGGGGAAGAACTACCGACGCCGGAACTGGCACGCTGTCTGCGGATAGCTTGGCAGTACCTACGCGGGAAGCGACGCCGAAAGGGTGAAACGTGCTGAAGATGTGCGACAGCGGGCACCCGATGACGGCCGTTCCAGTTACCGGTGCCGTGCGGTTGGTTTGCTTAACGTGCTTGCGCGGGGCCGCACAAGGGCCGGGCCGGGTACAAAGGGGGTGCAACGTGTTTCGTTTGCTTGAACTGGTGAACCGGTTGGAAGCTTCCGAGAGCGGCGGCGAATTCGCGCCGCTGGAACTGAACGACGTTCCCGGCTTTGACGCGCTGTTCGCAGCGTGCGAGTACGCCGGGTTCACGTTCAACGCGGAAGGGTTGCGTTCGCTGGCGCGTCAAATCGCAATCCGCAAGTGCAAGCCGGTCGCGGCGGTACTCGCGATGCGGCCGGACGCGGTAGCGAGCTACGTTCAGGGCAACTTTCGTGCGGGGGCAGTGGTGTAACGATGGCGCAATGGATCGAACAGGGAACGACTAAAGCCCCGGTGACGGAGTACGCCGGGCTTCTCACGCGGGCGGCCATCCGCGAAACGCTGGGGCCGCCCGTTCAGGCTTTCACACTTCACGACGGCGGAACACTGTTCGCCACCACCCGAAGCCCCGAAGTCGTCGGCGGCCCGCTGACGGCGAACATGCGGGCTTCGTTCCTTTGCGGCTGGCTGGTATTCGGCCCCGCGATCCGCACACTTCCCGGCGAAAAAATCGAGTGGCACGAACCGACCAAAGCCCTTGAAAACTAGCGACCGCGAACAAGTCAGAATTATTTCCCAGAATTTTTCTTGACACTTCCATAGCCGGGGGTATTATGTGGGTGTCGGACGCAACAACGCGGACGACGAAGACAACAACACACGCGAAGGGGAACGACAATGGCCCGCCTCACCACGACCGACGGCAAGCACAGCATTGAAACCACCCTGACGGACAACGCGGCCGCGGCCATCTGTGACCGCATCCCGCACAACAACAAGGACAAGGGTTTCGCGTCCAGCATCGCGGCCGCCTTCCGGCAGTGGGGTTCCCGCCTGACGCACAACCGCCGCGTGTGGTTGCACGTCATGGCTTACGCTCAACTCCGTCGCGAGCAACCGGCCGCCGCGCCCGTCGTCCCCGCGGTTCCCGCCGCGGCCCCGGTTCAGCCGATCAGCGTTGCCCCCAAAGCCCCCGCGGTTGCGGCCCCGGTGAACGCGGCCCCCGGCTTCGTGGCCAGTCAGTACGAATCGGCCGCGAAGGGGCTTACGCTGTCCATGTTCTTCTACTACATCCCGGATGTTGCGATCCGCGAGCGGAAATGCACCAACCCCAGCGGCTTCCTTCGTACCCGCGGGATGCGGCTTGACGGTTCCGTGTGGCTGATGCCGACGGGTTCGATTCCGCAAACGCTGGTCAACACCCTTCAGAACGCGGGCGCTTCGGTCTACAGCTTCCCCTACGACGCCAGCGCGACGGCCGGGCTTCTTCAGGCCGCGGTTGAATTCACGAACCGGGAAATCGCGGGCTTCAAGGCGCGGGCCGAAGCCAGCCGTGCCGCGGCCGCCGCGGAACTGGTCGAAGCCGGTAACACCACGACCGCGCAGCGCACCTACGAAAAGAAAATCGAAGCCATCGCGAAGCGGTTGGAGAACGTGATTAACCAAGTGGAGAAGGGCGCGGGGCTGATGCGGGTGGCCGAAGCGGTCAATACCCCTAGCCTTCGCAGCACGGCGGAAACGGTTCGGGCGGCCACTATCACGAAGGCCGCGGCTTACGTCAACGCGACGGAAGCCCTGAAGACCATCGGCACGACCGACGCGAACGCGATGGCCGCGGTGATGGCCGCCGACGAAGGGAACGCGCTGATCGCGGCCGACATGATTCAAGATGCGGACGTGGACGGAACCCGCACCGCGGAAGCCGAATCTATTCGGGCCGCGTTCTCGGAAGGTGACGACGCGGGCCACTTCGATGATTGCGAGGAAGGCGAGACGCACGAAGGGCCGGAAACCTTCTCGCTGGTGGACGCGGAGTAATGGGACACAAACGCGAACGGGGAAGCCACGGACGGCGGCCCCGTGTTTCGTTGAACCCGAAGGATCGGGCCGAAGCCCTGAACCTTGTCCGCACCATGTCCGGGGGAACGACCAGTAAACCCCCGGACGGCCCGACGGCCGCCTTTCTCGCGGATATGTTCGCGGCGTGCGTCAAGCTTCAGCCGGGACCGTCGTACTACTCCGCACTGTGGACGTGCGGCGTTTGGTTCACGGGCTACCACGAACCGGAGAACTGGCCCGATCCGCTGAAGCACTGGGCGCGGATCAGGCGGCCCGAAGCCCGACAGTGTTTCCACAATAGCGCGATGGCCGTGATTAGCGGCCCCGCCAACGACGAAGCCGGGCTGGACTACTACGAAGGGTTCGTGGCGTTTCCCGCGTGCCCCGTGCCGATTGAACACGCATGGTTAGGGACCGCGGCCGGGGGCGTGGCCGTTGACTTGACGTTGCCCGTGAACGACGCGGAAGAGTGTCGGGACTTCAGTAACTTCCGAGCGGGCGCGGTTTACTGTGGCGTGAAAATTCCGGCCGGGTTCTTAGCCCGTGTTACCATCGCGGACGAATGCACGGGGCCGCGGCTTTCCCAGTGGTTAGCGGTAGCGGTTGATTCCGCACGGGGGCCGGGGTAGTGTTACCGTACCAACCAACATCGGCACGGGCCGCGTTCGTCTGCCCCGGCTGTGGCCGCGGCGACGGGGCGCACCCGCCTTTGTGCAAAATCGCGGTGCGGCTTGTGGCCGCACACGCGGCCCGTTCCGGGGGAGATTGGCGGGAGCGATTGCGGGCCGCGGCACAATGGTACGTTGAGCTTTACGGCTGTCGCTGGGTGACGGTGGCGCGGCACTACCGCGCGGCCGCGGACGACGACCCGCCGGAAACCGAAGCCGGGGAACCGTTGGAGTTCTCGCCAGCCGATTGGTTGCTGATCCCGGAACGCCAGCCGATTTAGTAAAACGGTTTGACTCGACACACACGAAGGGTTCGCCATGTACTTCACGCGCCGGTTCACGACCGCGGGGGTTAGCCCGTATGACGGCATCGAATGGAAACAGTGGGTGGCGTCTAAGACCGCGGGCGGGGCGACGGTAACCGCGCCCGCGAACTGGTCGCAAATCGCTGTCGATATTCTCGCCGGGAAGTACATGCGGAAGGCGGGGATTCCGTCGGCCCGTGTCCGCGACGCCAGCGACCAGAAGCGGAACAGCGTTCCCGAATGGCTACTTCCTTCGGTGCCGTCACCTGACTGTTCGTTCGGACCTGAGACGGACGCGCGGCAAGTGTTCGACCGGTTGGCGGGGTTCTGGACGTACTGGGGGTGGCAACTGGGCTACTTCGGCCCGACGCAAATTCCGAACGATCAGTGGACGCGCAAGGACTACCGCGACGCGGAAGCCGGTGCGCTCGAATGGGAACAGGCGGCCGCGGCCGCGGCCGCCTTCTACGACGAAATCCGGCTGGCGCTGGCAACTCAGCGGTTCGCGCCCGCGTCCCCCCAGTGGTTCAACGCCGGGCTTCACTGGGCTTACGGGGTGAGCGGGGACGATTGCGGCCAGTGGTGCATTCGCTTCGACGCGCGGGAACAGAAGTTCGGCAACCGCTACCCGTCCGGTTCGTGCGCCGAACCAAGCCCGCACCCGTACCGGCGGCCCGCGCTGTCCGCGTGCTTTATTCAGGGGGTGGCCGATAACCTTGTGGAGAAGGGCGGGATTCAAGACCTGATGCGGCGCGAAGCCCTTGTGTTTAAGTACGGCGGGGGTTCGGGTTCAAACTGGTCGAACGTCCGCGGCAAACTGGAACCGTTGTCCGGCGGGGGCGTGTCGTCGGGGCTTATGTCGTTCCTTGAAGCCCCCGACAAATCCGCCGGGGCGATTCAGTCCGGCGGGACGACGCGACGGGCGGCGCGGATGCTGTGCCTTGACGACGACCACCCGGAGCTATTGGAGTTCATCGGCTGGAAGGCGGGGGAAGAAAAGAAGGTGGCGGCAATGGCCGCCGGTTCCGAGCTACTTCGGCGCGAAGTGCGGATGGTGTACGACGCGGCCCGCGAGTACACGGCGGCCCCGAACGACGACCAGCACCCGCGCACCATCGACGCGCGGAAGCGGCTGGACCGACGCCAGCGGCAAGCGCTGGGGATGGGGGTTCCGAAATCTCTGATCGACGCTACGCGGATCGCGGGCCGGGCCGGTGCGCCGTGTCCGCTCGTTCCCGACCTGTCCCCCGTGTGGGAAGGGGCCGCGTACAAAACGGTTCAGGGTCAGAACGCGAACAACTCCGTGCGCTGTACGAACGAGTTCATGCGCGCCGCTACCAGTAAAGAAGCCGGGGCCGCGTGGAACCTGTACGGCCGGATTGAGAAGCGGAAGGCCGCGAAGGAAGGCCGCGCCCCGAACCCGGCGCAAACGATCAACGCGAACGATACCCTTGACGCGATGGCGTTCGCGGCGTGGGAATGCGGCTGTCCGGGCTGGCACTTCGACACGACGTACAACGAGTGGTGGACGTGTCCGCAATCGTGCCGCATCGAAGCTACCAACCCGTGTTCGGAGTACGCGGCCGCCACGGATACGGCGTGCAATCTGGGTAGTCTGAACCTGTTGTCTTTCGTCCGGGTTGACGGATCGTTCGACGTGGAAGCCTTCCTGTACGCGGTCGAAATCCTGACAACCGTTCTGGATATTACCGTTACTGCGGCCGCGTACCCTTCGGAAGAGATTGCGGATGGAAGCCGCAAATACCGAACGCTGGGGCTGGGCTATACCAACATCGGCGCGTTCCTGATGCGCCGCGGGATCGCATACGACAGCGACGAAGGCCGCGCGTGGGCCGGTTACTTAACCGCCCTGATGCACTACGGCGCTGGCATCCGTTCCGCGCGTCTCGCGTGCGAGCTTGAATCGTTCCCGGAGTACGACAAGAACGCCGAAGACGTGTTCCGCGTGGTACACAATCACGCGGTCTACGGCGGCGCGAAAGGCAAGGTTGACGATTACAAGGGGCTGACGTTCCGGCCCGAACCGTTGCACCTGTCCAAAGGGGCCAGCGCGGTTGAGGACGCGGTACGCGAAGCCACCCACAACGCCAGCGAAGCGTTCGTCATGTTCGCGAACCGGTGGGGGCTTCGCAACGCACAGCTTACGTTACTCGCGCCTAACGGTACTATCGGGCTTCTGATGGACAGCGACACGACCGGGGTTGAACCGGACTTCGCGCTAGTGAAGTGGAAGAAGCTGGCGGGCGGGGGGTTCGTCAAGATCGTTAACCAGTCCGTTCCGTATGCGATAAAAGCGCTGGGCTACTCCGACGAACAGGCGGACGCTATGCGCGTGTGGGTGGGCGGAACCGGGGTATTCAATTCCGAGTTCCTAGCCCGTCTTCGGGCCGCGGGCGTTCCCGAAGAAGCGATTTCCAAAGCCGGGGCCGCGGTGCCGTCGTCCATGAAGCTGGCCGATTGCTTCGCAAGCTGGGTAATCGGTGAAGTCGAATACCGGCGCGTGAACGTCGATCCCAGCGGAAAGAAGCCAACGGCGAACTACTTTACCGCGGTCGGGTTCAAACCCAGTGAAGTGGCGCAGTTCTCCCGCGAGACGTGCGGCCGCGCCACGGTCGAAGGATTCCCGGACCTGAAGCCCGAACACTTGTCGGTTTTCGACTGCGCAAACCGGTGCGGCAAGGACGGTACGCGGTGGCTGTCGGTCGATGCGCACCTAACCATGATGGCCGCGGTTCAGCCCGTGCTATCGGGTTCGATCAGCAAGACGGTAAATTTCCCGGACGACGCGACGCCGGACGACTTCCGAGCGGCCGCGGTGCGGTCGTGGCAACTGGGTATTAAGGCGATGGCCGGATACCGCGACGGTTCCAAAATGTCCCAGCCGTTGACCACGGACAGCGACGACGCGGACGGGCTGGACATGATGGACGCGGAACCGCTAGAAGCCGTGATGCCGAAGCCGAAGGCCGAACGGAGCGAGCGGCGCAAGTTGCCGAACAAGTGCCGCGGCGAGCGAACTAAGTTCAACATTCTGTCCGGTCAAGGCGGGAAGGCGAAGTTCTATCTTCGCACCGGGGAGTACCCGGACGGCACGCTAGGCGAAATCTTCATTGATTGCGCCAAAGAAGGTTCCACGATGCGCGGCGTAATGAACCTGTTCGCGATGGCCGTGAGTATCGGCCTACAGCGCGGGGTTCCGCTGGCCGAATTCGTTGACGCCTTCACGTTTACGAAGTTTGAACCGAACGGGCCGATTGCCGGTCACGCGCGGCTGAAGCGCTGCGACAGTGTGATTGACGCCATGTTCCGCGAGCTTGCGATTACCTACCTGAAGCGGGACGACTTGGCGCACGTCCAGCCCGAAGAAAACGACCCGGCGGCCGATGTGGTTCGGGACGCCATTCCGAGATTTGGGATTCCGCCGCACCTGATCGGCGCGCCGGAATCCGGGAACTACGCGGCGGCTGTAGTGGTTGCAACCGACGCTGTAGCGGCACGCGAGAAGGGGTACACTGGCAACCGGTGTACGAATCCGCGCTGTCGCGCTTTCACGCTGGTACAGGCGGGGAAGTGTGAGCGATGCGACACTTGCGGGGAACAAAGCGGTTGCATGTAATGAAACTGATTCCGCTGGGACGTTCTGGAAGGTTCGCGGCCGTCGATGATGCCGACTTCAGCCGAGTGAACCGCTACCGATGGCGAGCGACGCGCCGCGGCCGGAAGTGGTACGCCATGCGGACACCGCGGGTAGCTGGCCACCCGACAGCCCAGAAGCGAATTTACATGCACCGATTCATTGCGGGCGATGTCGGGATAATTGACCACGAAGACGGCGACGGGTTGAATAACCAGCGGCACAACCTTCGCGTTGCGACGAAGGCACAGAACACAGCGAACAGCGACGTTTCCGACCGTTCGGAATCGGGGGTTAAAAACGTCCGCTGGAACAAGGCGAACAGGAAGTGGATAGCTTACGCGAAGGCCGATCAACGGTGCATCCATTTGGGAAGCTTCGCTGACCTGAAAGAAGCGGCTTACGCGGCGCACGTTGCTTCCGTGGTTCTCTTCGGAGAGTTTGCGAACTGTAACCGTGATTCGTCTGTCGGGCTGGATGTGGTACAACGGCGGGCCATAGACGAACGGGTTACAGCACGCATTCGGGTTCGGTTTCCACAACGCGACACGTCCGGGTGTATGTAGCACCCGGCCCCGCGGTCGCGAACTATTCAAGGGGGTTACTCAGATGGCTTTCGACTTCCAGCAATTCGACGTGATGTGTCGGCTGACACGCGATCCCGAACCGAAAAAGAAGGTGGGGGATCGGTACGTTATCAAGTTCGGTGTGGCGTTCACGGGCGAGCGCCGCAAGGTGAACGACAAGTGGGAAGATAAGCCCTGTTACATGGACTGTGAGGCGTGGCAGGGCGAGTACGGCGCGAAACTGGTGGACATGATGGACAAGCACGGCGCGAAGGGCGTGCGCGTGCGGCTGATCGGTACGCTAAAGATGGACGAGTGGACCGACAAGCAAACCGACCAGAAGCGCCGCGCGATCAAGATGACCGTGAAAGAAATCGTCTGGCTGGACAAGCTTGACAAGGACGGGGCGCAGCGCGACCGCGGCGACGACGAAGGCGGCAGCGGATCGAACGACGACGGCGGGGGCGGGTACGGATCGGGGGGCGGGGGCAACGATCCGATTCCCTTTTGACGGGTACAGGCGGGAAACACTGGGCGACATATTCGACGTTCCGGGGTGGGGGTTCTGGTGAGCAACAACACGAAGACGGGCGGGGCCGGGTCGAACTTCAACGAAGAACCCGGCGAGCGCGGTCCCCTGACGTTTCCCGAATTGCTGGCCGCCCACAAAGCCTTCAAGATGGCCGCGGCGGGGCTGGTCGAAAAGCCCCGCGGCGTGTCGTGGGAAAAGTGGGCCGTTGCGTGTGACGTGGCCGAAGAAGTGACGCCGGGGCTGTGCTGGCTGTTGGGGCACGGCGGCGGGGAAGCCGGGCGACTTCTCGACTTGCTGGTGAGAAGTGCCGGGCCGATGCTGGGCGGGATGCCGGAACCGGGGCCGGGAGATTATCCGCCGATCTACCAGCTTGCCTTAGCCCCGCCGGGTTCGTGTCCGCTGTGCGGGATCGGGCACAACCCGAAGCTTCCGCACGAAATGTCACCACTGTATCAACAGTGGTTCTACTCGCAACACGGGCGACGGCCGACGCTACTTGATGCGTCAGCGCATTGTTCCGAACCGATTCAGGGAATCGTTGCGGCGTTCTGGAACGGCTACGGGCTGTGGCCCGTGGTGCCGCACGGCTGGCAACCCCCGAACTGGTTCGGAGCGGCGTTACAGGGCATGTTCGCGAAGTGTCAACGCTACCTGTAGCCGTCAGACGGAATGACTTCAAATTTTACTTGACGACAAACCGGCCGTGGGATAGAGTGTATTCGGTTGGCGGTTTCTCGAAACACGAAGGGGGTTAGCTGTGGCAGACGACAAAGCGGGCGAAACGATTCTGTCACCGAAGGCCGAAGCGCCGAAGGTGGACACCGTGAAACCGGTCGTGACGAATTTCACGTCTAGCTTTCAGGAAGGCGGCCCGACACCGAATCTGAACTACGCGCTGGCCGCGGCGGTTCAGGCGATGCCGTGGGTGGAGTTCACGAAACCGGAAAAGGGCGGCGGGATCAATTACGAGTATCTGAGCGAAGAAGAAATCGTAAAGGCCGCCCGGAAGATTCTCCCCGCGCACGGGCTGACGCTGGTTCCCGTGAAAATGGAACTGGTGAACAAGGAGCTTTACAACAGCAAGCATGGTAACCGGATGGTGAACCTGTTGCTGTGTGTGACCTACCGGCTTTCCCACACGTCCGGCGAGCGTGTGGACTGTCAAGCGTTCGGGGAAGGTTCTGACACGGGCGACAAGGCGGCTAACAAGGCGATGACAGGGGCTTTCAAGTACGTCCTTCGGCAAATCTACATGATTGCCGGGGGGATCGACCCGGACAAGACCGCATCGGAAGAACTGGCCCGCGCCGAGAAGAACAAGAACAAGGGTGGTAACACGGGCACCGGGACGACCGGAAAGGGCGGGGGCGGCCGCACCGACCAGAAGAAGGAAGGGAAGCCGGAAAAGACTCTGGAACAGCGGTTGGCGGATGCGAAGGCGCACATTGCCAAACTCAACACGCACGACGAAATCAAGAAAGCCGCGAAGACGGTGGCCGAAGTCTTCAAGGCCGACAAAGACAAGATGAACGCGGGCTACAACGCTTGCGCGTCGCGGGCTACGATCCTGTTCACGGCGGCCGTCGGCAAGGCCGAAGACTTGGAAGCCATCGAAAAAATCCTGAAGGCGGCCGAAGCGGACAAGATCGGCACGGACAACGTGAAGAAGGTGAAGGAAGCCGCGGAGAAGCGCCAAGCGGCCATCGTCGGGGAATCGGGCGGGGGCGACGGGAACGACGGCGGTTCGGAAGGTGGCGGGGACGAACCGGAACCGTTGGATTTCTAACCGGGTGAGCTTACCCGGCTGGCGCGTGTCCGGCCGGGTGGTTCGCTCGCACACCACACACAAGGGGGTTAACGACCGTGGCGAAAGACAAAGGCGAAAAGCTGGCGTACCGGGTTCACGAAATGGCCGCGGCGTTCCCGCTGCCGTCCGCTGAGGAATACGCGGCCATCAAAGAGAGCGTGGCGCAAGTCGGGTTCGTGTACCCGAAGGTATTCTGGACGGACGGCAACGGGGATACATGGCTGATCGACGGGCGCACGCGCGACCGCATCGAAACGGAGTTTGAAAAGGCCGACGTGAAAAAGGCCGCGAACGGCCGTGACCTGAAGTGCGAAGCCGCGGTGTTTCAGGGCACCGAATCCGAAGCCGTCGCATACGTCCGGGGGCTGAACCTGAACCGCCGCGCCATGAACAGCGGCCAGAAGGCCGCGGCCGCGGTTCTGTCCGGCGAGATGTATAAGCGCTACAAGGCCAAAGAAGAAGGCGCGGAACTTCTGGAAGACAAGGAAGAAGAACTGGGCGACGTGGCCGCGCGGATGGCAAAGGACGCGGGCACCAACCGGGATTACATCTTCGTGTGCCTGAAGTTGAGCCGCAAGTACCCCGACTTACTGTTGCGGGTTCTCGCGGGCGGCCCCGATGGGTTGTCGATCCCGAACGCGAAAAAGATAATGAAGCGGCGCGACGAGAACCTACCGGACGAAGAACCGGAAGGCGGCGAAGAACCGGTGGAAGTGACGCCGGACGACAAGCCGGAAACGGTTTACGACGGGCTGAAGAACGAAGTTCCCGACGACCTGTTGAAAGTGTTTTGCGTGCGGGCCACGGTCAAGGCCGCGAAGAAGAAGATTCGCGACGCGATCAACGAACTTGAAGAAGTCAAGGACGACGCGGGCGCGAAGAACATGAGCTTCCAGACGTTCAAGAGCGACGCGAACAACGCGATTCGCCATCTGGAAGACCACCAACCGCACGCGCAATGCCCGTACTGTTCGGGCACGGGCAAGGACGCGGAGAATAACGCGAAGAAGTGCGGGCACTGCAAGGGCCGCAAGTGGCTGGACAAAGTGCAGTGGAAGCAAGTGCCCCCGGAGCTACGCGCCCTGTACGAAAAGAAAGCCCCCGACGACAAGGGCGAAGACGACGACGAAGATAAAGACGGGGGCAAGTACGGCCAATGACAAGCGACCCGTTCGGGCTGATCGGGGATTTACTGACGATCAGCCTATCAACCGCCGTGCCGCTGCGGATCATGGAGTATAAGCAGCGGGGCGGCCCGACCGAAGAAGACCGCGAGCGAACGCGGGCGTTCGCGGAAGTGTTGGGTGAGAAGGGCGACATTCTCCAATTCCGCGGCGCGAAGAAGGGCGAAACCGCGGCCGTGTTCAACGGGCTGGCCGACGCTATCGCGGTACTGGCGTTCTGTCCCGGCGGGGTGAAGTTCCGCGGCGAGCGGTGGGAAGCGAACCCCGAACCAACGACCGACGCGAAGGGGGCCGACGGTGAAGCAAGCGACACTGTTTGACGACGACGAAGACACGTCAACGCCGATCCCTTCCGAACCCCCGTCCGGGGAGCGACCGAACCCGGACGCGCCGAAGGTGATTCACGCGCGGGACTACCAGATAGACGCCACCGACCGCATATTTGAAGAGTGGCGGGCCGCCCGGTCAACGCTGGTCGTGATGGCCACGGGGCTGGGTAAAACCGTCGTGGCTACCAACGTGTGTAAGCGGGTACTCGCGGGCGAAGTCGGGCCGGGCGGGTTCCTGTTCTTCGCGCACCGCGACGAACTGGTTAAACAGGCTTACGACACGTTCCGCGCCGCGTTTCCCGGTAGGCTGGTCGAAGTCGAAAAGGCTTCCGAGTACGCCAGCCCGCGGGCCGATATTGTCGTGGCCAGCGTTCAAAGCATGTCGCAACCGCGGCGTATCGAACACTTCGCGCCGGATCGGTTCGCGGCGTGGTGCATGGACGAAGCACACCACGGGGTTAAGACGAACGCGACGTACAGCGCGGTATGCGACCGGTTCCCCAACGCGAAGGGGCTGGGGCTGACGGCGACTCCCGACCGGGAAGACGAACTAGCTTTGGGCGAGCGGTTCGATACGGTCGCGTTCACGATGGACATTCTGGACGGCACGAACGAAGGGTGGCTGGTTCCGGTCGGGCAGCGGTTGGAGCGGTGCGACGACTTGGATTATTCGGCTATCGCGATGGACCGGGAAGGCGACTTCAACGAAACGGATTTGGCCGAACAACTGAAGAAGGAAAAGCCGCTATACGCGCTGTGTTCGGCCGCGGTCAAATACTCGAATTGGAAGGGCAAGACGCGGGCCACGTTGGTTTTCGCGTCCAGCAAAGACCATGCGGAAACGGTGTGCGAAATCCTGAACCGTCAGGACCGCAAGGACAACACCGGGGCCGCGGCGGTTCTTCACTACAAGGTGAAGGATCAGGAGCGCCGCGAGATTATTCGCGAGTACAAACGCGGGCGGATTCGCTACCTGTGCAACTTCGGGATTCTGGGGGAAGGCTTTGACGACGACAACACGCGGGTAATCGTCAACGGCCGTCCGACCCGATCCCGCGCCCTGTTCTCGCAAATGTTCGGCCGGGCGACGCGGCCCCTTCGCGAGACGTTGCCGCTACTGGCGATGTGCCATACGGCGGCCGGGCGGCGCGAAGTAATCAAAGCCAGCCGAAAGCCGGGGGCTTTGATGGTTGACCTGATGGGGCTTTCGCACAAGCTGGTTTTGACGATGGCCGACATTCTGGGCGGCCGCAACAGCGAAGAAGCCGTGGCCATCGTCCGGGATCGCGTGGCCCGCGCCGATGGGCCGGTGGACGTGGAAGCCGAACTGAAGAAGGCCGAAGAAGTCGCGGCGAAGAAGAAGAAGGCGGAAGCCGAACTACAGCGGCGTTCGGGCGTGGTCGTGACCGCTAAGACGGTCGGTAAGAACATCGACCCGTTCAACGTGCTGGACGTTCCGGCCGGTCGGGAACCGGGCTACTTCGCGGGCAAGATGGCCAGCGAACCGCAACTAGACCTGTTGCGGAAGTTCGGGCTTCCCGACCGCGAGCTAGAAGGCATGACGCGGCACAAGGCCAGCCGGTTGATTGACGCGCTGATGAACCGGCGGCGGCTGGGAATGTGTTCGTTCAAAGTGGCGAAGATACTTCGCAAGCACGGTTACGATCCGAACATGACGGCGAAGCTGGCGGGCGAAGTTATGGCAATGCTCAAAGAAAACGGGTGGAGAAAACCGGTATGAAGACCGAAGGCGGGCTGACGATTACCGCGGAACTGACGTACCCGGAGCGGCGACGACCGGCCGACAGCCTGATAGCCTACTGCGTGTTCAAGCTGTCCGACGGCAAGGGCTTTGAACTGGTCGTGAAGTCGGCGCGGCTGAAGTGGGATTACGGGAAGTACCTGTTATCCCTTCCGGCCGAACCGAAGCTGATGCGGTGCGCGAACTGTTCGCGACAAAACGCCGATCATGCCAATTACTGTAACTGGTGCGGGCACGCGCTGGCACCGCAAGGGCCGAAGGGCTGGTTCATGGACGTGGTTTGTCCGACGAACCAGATAACCCGCGACGCCATGTTACGGGCCGCGGTCGAAGAACACGAACGGATTTCCGGGGCCGCGCCCGTGAAGCCGCAACCGAGCAACGTAGCTGTTCAGCCGCGCCGAGTTTAGTTACGATCCGACACCACCAAACGCGAAGGGGGGCACTGTGCCACAGATTCGCACGACTCCGGTTCAGCTTTTGTTCATGTACGGCAAGGCGGTTGAGGCCGTGGCCGGGAAGGGCCGTTGCCCGAAGTGCTGGGCCACGGAATTCGCCTTCAAGTGTTTCGGCTGTCAAACCCAGATGTACACATACCCCGAACCGGACGGCGCGGGGATGTGGATATTCGACGTGGACAAAGCGCGGGAACTGGTCGGGGACAGGATCGACGGCGAGTGTAACCCGGACGTGTTGATTCACGGGCTGGGCGAGACGGAAGCGGGGCACGAATACTGCCTGTTGAAGCGGGCTAACGCCGGTAAACTTCCGCCGACGAAAGGGCCGGTCGGGATCATGGCCCGCATGGGTGACGACGGGGCCGGGGCGCTGATTATCGACGGCACACACCGCGGGCGGTTGTGCATTGCCGCGGGCGTGCCGATGCCGATAGCGATACTCACTCAGGCCGAATTCGACGCCGTGTTAATCTCGCGGCCGCCGAACAACGTGCTGGCGGTTCAGCAAGCGGAAATCGACCGCATGACGCGGATGTTTCAGAAGATGGACGCGGATTTCTTCTTCGCTGAGATGGCCGCGATTCTGGGGCGGAACGAAGTCGCGTCCATTCTCAACACGCAACAGCCCGATACGCTGGCACCGGGGGACCAATGAGCCAGCCGGGAAGCGGCTGGCCCCCGTGCTATGGCTTCTTCTTCGGGCAGTTAACCGGAGTGATTAACGCCGGTCGGGGGAAGTGGAAAGCCAAGTGCCCCGCACATGAGGACAAAGTACAATCCTTGTCCGTCCGGGTGGGGAACAAGGGCCAGCTTTGGGTTCGCTGTCACGCCGGGGGATTGTGTTCGTTATCGGCCATCGTGCGCGCGGCGGGCGCTGAGATGGACGACCTGTTCCCGGATAACAAACGCTACACCAACACAAGGGGTAAACCACACATGGACCGCGGCGAAATTTCCTACCAGTACCGCGACGAAAAGGGCGAACTTCTGTTTGAGGCGGTGCGCCGCGAACCGAAGTCGTTCCGCCAGCGGCGGCCGAATCCCGACTTCGATTCCACCCGGCCCGCGAGCAAGGATAACCCGGAGTACCTGTACAACTTGGAAGGGGTGCGGCGCGTCCTGTTCCGGTTGCCGCAACTGATCGCGGCTTTAGCGAAGACGCCGGATAAAGCCGTCTTCGTGGTCGAAGGCGAAAAGGACGTGATGAGCGCCGACGCGCTGGGCATCATCGCGACAACCAACCCGATGGGCGCGGGCAAGTGGCAACCGGAATACGCGCAACAACTCAAAGGCGCGAACGTCGTGGTTATCCCGGACAACGACGAACCGGGCAAGGCGCATGCGCGGACGGTGTGCGACTCGCTGAAGGGGGTGGCGAAGACGGTTCGTTACGTCGAACTGCCGGGCGTGCCGGACAAGGGCGATTTGACGGACTGGCTGGAAAAGACGCCGGGCACCGCGAAGGAAAAGAAAGAAGAACTGGGCAAGCTGATTAAGGCCGCGAAGCTGTGGGGCGGCGGATCGGTAACCCCGTCCATCGTACCCGGCGGCACGACCGCGGCCGCCAGCCCCGAACCCCCCGCGGCGGCACCAGCGGCCGCCCAGCCCCCCGCGCCCGATCCCGTACCGAACCCCGATCCGCCGAAGACGGAACCGCCGAAGCCCGCGCCGGTCGCGGCCGCCACCGACGCCGAAGCCGCGGAGAAGTTCCCCAACAGTCCGACCATCCGCGCCGCGGCCGGGTTGCCGAACCCCCAGCCGGGGACCGTACCCGGCTGGCCCGACGGTTCCCCCGCGGCGGTTCCCATCGACCCGCCGAAGGTGGAAGCCCCGAAGCCCGAACCGGCCCCCATTCCCGCGGATCGGGCGGCCCGCGTCGCGCAGTGGTTCAAGGACGTTAAGGCGACAGCTTCCGCGCTGAAGCTGGCCGGTTCGCAAATCCGATCCGTCACGGAGTTCTACGGGGCCGTTAAGCTAACCGTGGCGATGATGGATCAAACCTTCTCGCTGGCCGACGGGACGCCGAAGCTTGACGGGAACATGATGGGGCAACTGTCGCTGTTGTTCGGCGCGTATCTGGTTCAGGCGGCCGCGGATTTCGGGATCGGGTGCGGGATCATGCCACCAGAAGAAGCGAAAGAAGTGAAGGAAAAGTGAACGACGCGGCACTAGACAAGTACGTTGCCGAGCTACGGGCGCGGGGAATCGGGGTGAACGTCGGGCCGCGGGCGGCCGACTTGTTAACCCCGGCCCCCGCGCCCGCGGCGGCACCAGCGGCCGCGAAGCCCGCGAAGGCTAAAGCGGAGCTAGTGGCCAATGCGTTCATTCCCCCGCCAGCGGGCAAGCTGGGGCCGGTTACGTTCGTGGTCGGTGTGCAAACCGCGAGCGAAGCCAATGAAGCGCACTGGCAGCGGCGCGCGTCGCGGAGCGGGATCATACGCAAAGCCGTTTCGCGCGTGCTGGGGAAGGAACTGGCGTACCTTGTCCCGTTCGCGGTCGCGTTCCATAAGGGTTTACACGTCCGGGTTCACTTCGTTCGGCTGGGCGGCCGCCGGATGGATAAGCTGGCCAATCTGGGAACGGCAATGAAGGCGGCCGAAGACGCGGTGTGTCTGATACTGGGGGCCGACGACGGGGCCGATAACTGGGTTCCGACGTGCGATCAGGAACCGGGCGGGCCGTATGGCGTGCGGATAACGCTTTCGCTGGGTTCCTAAGAAGTCAGACGGTTTGACTTGCAAATCTCTTGACACTTCGCGACAATAGCCGCGTTACCAGTTCCAAAGGGGTGAGCTATGAAACGGTTCGCGCTCGCGTGCGTTTGCGCGCTGGTGGCTGGGGTGGCACTCGCGGCCCCGCCGACGCTGGACATTCCCGCCGAAGTCAAGCCGGTTGGCGGGTACGTCCGGTTCACGCCGAAGACCGACGGTGTGAACGTGTTGTATATCTCGCTGGACGGGGCCGACCCGTTCCCCAGCGAGGAGTTGAAAGACCCGCGGCGGTTCCTGATGCCGACGGCGGGGCTGAAGCCGGGCAAGTATCGTTTCGTTGCGGTCGCGGCCGGTGCGACCGGCGAACAGACGCGGGCCGATTTCGTCGTGACGATTCCGGGCGTGGTGCCGAACCCCGGCCCTACCCCCGATCCCGGCCCCGGCCCCGGCCCCGGACCAACACCCGACCCGAAGCCAGCCCCCGCGCCGGGTAAGCGGTTCCTTGTGATTGTGGAAGAGACGGCCGACGCGGTTCCGATCCGCGGTCAGATTCTCGCCAACCCCGATTTAGCGGCACGGGTGGCCGCGCAGGGGCACAAGTGGCGTATCGCGGACAAGGATAATTTGACCAGCAAGGGCACGGCCCCGGCCGACTTGAAACCGTACTTTGCGGAAGCCGCGGGGAAGAAGCTTCCGCGGCTGTACATCGTGGCCCCCGACGGAACGGTTTGCTGGTACGGCGACTGTCCGCAAGGCGCGGACGCGCCCGCGCAAATCCTGAAGCTGTTGACCGCGAACGGCGGTTGATCGTTCCGAGCTACCACACCCAACCACACCACAAGGGGCCGAACGTGCATTCAATCATTATCGACGGGGTGGAACGGTTCTTAGGTAACCGCGTCCCCCTGTCCGCGCCCGATCCGAGCAAGTACACCGTTTACGGCGACGCGCCACAAACCCCGATGATCCCGCGAAGCCAGTGGGAAAATCTGGTGGGGAAGTACAACCCCGACAAGCCCGACCACCCGAACTTACAGTACGTCCACGATCAGGACGGAATCGGCCAGTGCAACCCCGAAGCGACGACGGCCGCGCTTGAGTTCACGCGGAGCGTGATGGGGTTGGACTTCGTGAAGCTGGCGGCCGGTGACCTGTACGGCCGCATCAACGGCGGCCGCGATCAGGGTTCACTTCTGGAAGACGCGCTATCGGAGATGACGGCGCGGGGCGTGGGCACCGCGGCCACTTACGGCGGTACGCTGTGGAACCGCGGTGGCGGCTGTCCCGCTGACGAGCGGGCGCTTTACAAGGTGCCGGAACTGTATCTGTGTCCGACGTTCGACCACTGTTATAGCGCGTCGCTGAGTGGCTTCGCCATCGTCAGCGGTATCATGTGGTTCGACAACTATACCACCGATTCCGCGGGCTGGTTGCCCCTTGCGGGATCGGGCGGCGCGGGCGGCCATGCCATCTTCGGTTACAAGCCGACGGCGCGAAAGTACGGTTCGCGAACCGTCTTCGGCATCTGGCATCAGAATTCGTGGCGTACTTCATTCGGCTGGGGCGGCCGGATGGTGTTGGGTGAATCTCTCTACAACGGGGCTATCGGCGGTTGGTGGGCAATCCGCCAAGCGACCGACGAAGGCGGGACCGTCCCGAACCCGAAGTTCTGAGATTGCACCGCGGCCGGGTGGCGTGCTAGGATGGGCGCGCTACCCGGACCTACTTGAACCCTGTACCCGTCCGATCCCTTAACGGAGTGGAAGCGATGCGTTCCGAGTTTCGTTACATGCTGGCGTTCGCGCTGGTCGTGGCCGCGCTGTTCTTGTGGTGCGGTCAAACGCTGGCCGCCGATCCCGTGTACATCCCGGCCCCCGTGTTCGTGCAACCGCCGAAGTCGGCCCCGCTGAAGTTCGCGGCCCCCGCGTTCGACTGCCCGAACTGTACCCAGTGTGCGAACGGGTGCGACTGTTTCGGGGGCGGGTACTACTGCGCCGACGGTAAGTGTCCGGTCGGGTTCAATGCCCCGGCGGGCTATACGACCGTTTGCGAAAACGGGGTGTGTCGGCTGGTGCCGATCAGCGGCCCCGCGACCGGTCAACCGTTCTTCATGTCGTCCGGGTCGTGCGCGTCGGGATCGTGCGGCACCGCGCCGAGCTACAGCGGCGGGGCGTTCATGTCGTCCGGCGGCGCGTGCCAGTCCGCGGGGCCGTCGGGCTGGTGGCTGGGGAAGAAGCTGGGCAAGCAACCGCCACCGTGGAAGCGGTAAGCGATCCACCGACCGGCCGGGCGTTCCGGCCGGTTAGTTTCCTGTTCCATCACTGGGGGTTCTGATCGTGAAAGTTTCCATTTCCCAAATCTGGGCGGCGCTGATTAGCGTCGCGTCGGGCTTCGTGCCGCTGCCGTTCCGCTGGGCGGTTCAGCTACTCAACGACCTGTTCACCAGTCACCCGGCCAACGCGGACGGGAACGCACTGGCGGCCGAAGCGCCGCTGGCCGCGCCGTCGGACCTGAAGGCCATCATTCAAAGCATCTTCGACAGCCTGAACGGGTTCCTGTCGGGGCGGCCGTTCGTCGCGGCCGTGGTCAAGGCGCTGGAAGCGTTCATCCTCAACAACCTTCTGGACGCCATTTACGACAAGCTGACGAACAAGGGCGCTGCGATGGCCGCCGGTTCCGTGCCGATGCACTACCAGCCCGCGAAGGCTGAAGCGCTCTGCAAGGAACTGGAAGCGGCCGTGGCCATCGGGCACTAACCGCGCCGGTGCGAGGGGGGAGCGAACCCGGCCGGTACGGTCCCCGGCCGGGTTCGTCGTTTCATGTCAGAAAAAATCAGATTATTTTTCTTGACAGTTTCCGGCTTCGGCCGTAATCTACCTACGGATGGGGAGTGAACGACAACGACACACGCGAAGGGGACGCCATGCGGGTTTATCAAAACGGTTCGACCAAACACCAGAAGGATAAGAACCACGGGCGGAACGGCTGGGTGGGCGGCAACCCGCGGTACAGCCGTGCGAAGGCGAAGCGGCAAGCGGACGGCTGGCGGTTCAGCCCGAAGTTTCGGACGATGGGCGGGAACTAACCGACATTACCCCGCGCGATCGCGCGGGGTACTCTTTTCATTCAAGGGGTTGCGCTGTGGGCATGACTGCGCCTGTCAAGATGCGGTGTACGCGGTGCGGGGAACTGATCCCGCAAGGGGCACCAATCGAGCGGCTGAAGGGCGACACCGTGAAATACGGGCACATCGGTTGCGGCCCCGGACGGCCGCCGGGCGCGAAGCCGGGTGACTCGAAAGCGGGGCCGAAGATCGACGCGCCGACGCCGAAGGGGTGGGTAACCGAAGACAAGTTTGCGCTTCCCGAAGACGCGATCAAGCGGCTTCGCGGGCAAGACTCCCCCAGCGAAATTGAAGTGGCCGCGGGCGCGAAACACGGCGACAAGATCGACCAGCAAAAGGACGACGGCAAGGGGGACGACGACGGGGGCAACGGTGACGACAAGGGGCAGGAACCGGGCAGCGAGGACGGGGAAGGTATCCCGGACATTTTCGAGGACAAGGACGGCGACGGCGGCACGGAAGAAGGGGAAGACGCGGACGGTTCGGGCGACGAAGTGGAAGGGGATAAGGACGGCGACAAGGACGACGGCGATTCGGAATCCGAACAAGATTCCGACCAGTCCGGGGACAAGGACGACGGGAAGGAAAAGAAGCCGAAGCCTAAGCCGAAGACTGGCAAGCTTGAAGACTTGCCGGACGACCTGTTATTGCGGCTGGCGATGCTGGCCGCGGATATGGCCGCCCAGAAGGTGAAGGGGGCCATTGAACCGCGGTTGGCGAAGCTGCTGGCCGAATCGGTCGAACCCCTGACGGCGCGGCTGGCGGGCGACTTCCAAAGGAAGTTAGGCGAATCCGTCCGCGATCAGGTTCACGGGGCCGTCGAAGAGACGCGCCGCGACGCCGGGAAGATGGTGGACGCGCTGCGGAAGGAAATTGATAGGCGCGTTGCCGACGAAGTGAAGCGGCTGGAATCGCTGAAGGTGGTTACCCACAAGATCGAACGCGCCGACGGGACCGAAAAGGTATTCCCGGATACCGAACTGTTTCACTTCGCGTTCGATGAGGTTCTGAAGCTGGCCGCCGCGGGCTTCGACGTGTTCACGCCGGGGCCGACGGGTTGCGGCAAAACCCATATGTTCGGCCAGATTGCCGCGGCCCTTGACTTGGAGTTCGGGCTAATCAGCGGCACGGGCGGGGTGACCGAATCCGAGCTATTCGGCACCAGCTACCCGAACATCACCAACGGGCAGAACGTGTATCAGGAAACCGATTTCGTGCGGCTGTACGAAAACGGCGGGCTGTTCCTGTTGGACGAAGCCGACGCGATGGACGCGAATTGTTTCCTGAAGGTGAACGCGGCGATTGCGAACGGGTTCTGTACCGTGCCGAAGCGGTACGGCAACACGCGGGCGAAGCGCCACCCGAAGTTCATTTTCGCGCTGGCCGCGAATACATGGGGCCACGGAGCTACCCGGCTGTACTGCGGGCGCAACCGGCTGGACGAAGCGACGCTGGACCGGTTCCGCGGCGGTACGGTGCCGATGGACTACGACCCGGCCATTGAACGCCGGTTGGTTCCCGACCGCGAGCTATTCCAGATGTTGACGGACTGGCGCGGCAAGATTACGGCGCACGGCATCCCGCGGGTTCTGTCCACCCGGTTTATGACTCACGCCGTTCGGCTGAAGGCGATGGGCTACGACCGTACCGGGATCGCGAAGAAGCTATGTGGCGGTTGGACACCCGGAGAAGTTGAGAAGGTTGTAGGGAAACTGGCAGCATGACAAAGCGCAAACGGAAACCGCGGAATCGGTCCCTGACGTATCGGACGTGGGACATAATGATTCAGCGTTGTACGAACCCGAAGTGTACGACGTACCACAAGTACGGCGGCCGCGGGATTACTGTTTGTGACCGCTGGCGAAGCTTCGCGAACTTCCTTGCGGACATGGGCGAGCGACCGACGAAAACCCACACCATCGACCGTTTCCCGAACCAGTCCGGGAATTACGAACCGGGGAACTGTCGGTGGGCTACGAAGCAACAACAAAGCCGCAACCTGAAATCTAACAAGATGCTGACTCACGAAGGCGAAACTTTGTGTCTCGCTGAGTGGTGCGCACGGAAGGGGTTGGGGCACGTTACGATTATCTGGCGTCTAGGGAAAGGCTGGTCCGTCGCTGAAGCCTTAGACACACCAGCCGGAAGTAAGAGAAAATGACGGAAACTTTACTTGACACTTGACCCGTTCCGTCGGATACTGATAGGGGTACGCCATGCGACACACGCGAGAGAACGACGGGGCGGGCAAGGTGCGGCACGGGTTGGTTTTTGACGACCCGTTAGAAATGCTAGACATGGTGTGCGAAGCGGGGACCGCGGGCCAGTTCCGCCGCTACATGCCCCACCCGTTCGCGTGGGCGAGTGACGGGCACGACCTGATAGCGTGGCTGGGGCGCGGCGACTTGCGGAACTGGGCGGGTTTGCGGGCCGCAATCTCGCAAGTGTGGAAGCCGGGCGAAGCGCGGGTGGAAAGGCTTCTGGCGACTCTGGAACAACTGCCGATCATTCCGCCGCGCGACCTGAGACGGCGAACCCAGTGGCGCGACGATGAGGGGGATTTCGAGCTAGACCGATTCACGGAAGGCCGCCCGTGCTGGCGGGGGCCGACGCGCCGGGAAGTAATCGGCCGCCAGTTCCTTACCTTCGTGGTCGATGTGGCCGCGGACTGTGAGACGAACGCGGACAAGATGTATTGGCGTGCGGCGGTGGCCATCGCGTGCGCGAAGGTGTTGGAAGAAGTCGGTTACGGGGTGGAAGTGGTGGCGTGTATTCACGTCGGCAACGTGTACCACCCGGTAGGCCGGACGCTACGCGAGTGCGACCAGCTTGAAGACGACTTGGCGGAACAGGAACGGGCGGCCCGCGAATGGGACGCGAAGAACTACTGGCGAAGCTGGGAAGGCCGTTCCCGCGGCAACCCGCGGCGGTGGAACCCGCGGGTGAAGGTGACGCCGGGTAAGGATCAGGACTTGTTCGCGTGCGTCTGGGTGAAGCGGCCCGACGACCCGATTGATTTGGGGATGCTTACGGCCGTCTGTTCCCCGTGGTTCTTCCGGCTGGCGTTCTTCGGGCTGATGGGTATGGTGCCGGGCTGTGTGCCGTGGAAGGGCTTAGGCCACCCGGTCGAACTGGACGACGCGAAATTGAACGACCTGATCGGGTACAACGAAGAAGACCGCGAGCGGGTCATAATGTCTGGGGTGTGGGACGAACCGAAGGCCGCGGCGCTAATGCGGGCGACGCTGCGGCGGTTTGCTGATCCCGATTGGTTGGCGGAACATCCCGAAGCGCCCGCGGTTCCGAAGAAGAAAAGGGGTTAACGTGAAGAAGACGACGGGCGGCTATCGGGCCGCGCAGTTTGAAACCATCGTGGCCGCGGAGCGGGGTAGCTACTCCGACAAAAGCCTGTACACGGTGGAAGGCTTGCCGGGCGTGTTCCGGCGGTGCAAAGCCCCGAAGGTTGACCCGGCCACGGTCGGGCTTCTGCCGTGCTGGTACGACGGGGAAATCGTCTATCTGGAACACTGCGTTCCGGTGAACGACGAACTGGGGCACGCGGAATGCAAGGTGGATAACCCGGACGAACTGGCCGCGTTCATGGACGGGCTACACCAGAAGCGGGAAGCGGCACTGGCCCGCGAGATGGAAACCGCGGCCGCGGCACAACCGGCCGCGAGCGAACCGCCGAAGCCCGCGGGCGGTCAAGATAACGCGGCGCAACCACCGACCGAAGAACCGGCGGCCGAACCGCCCGAAGTGTAAGGGGGAACGACGTGGCTAAGAAGAAGAAGGCAAAGGCACTGCGCCGCGGCGAGCGTGTCAGCACGTTCACGCGGCTGGGGCGTGCCACGGGTTTCGGGATGGCACTACTGATGCAAGGGGCCACGGCCGCCCGTGGCGTTACCTTCGTGCCGATCAAGCCCGTTCGGAAGAAGAAACCGAAGGCGAAGCGGCGCGCGCGTAACAGGGGGTAAGGTGAAGAACGATCAGGTAGACCGGCGAACCGACGGGTTCGTTTGGCTGTCGCGCCATTCGCGCCGGGCCGACATTGTTTCATTCGTCCGGGGAACCCGCGACACACCACCCGATTGGCTAAGGGCTGATCGGGTTTGGCCGAAGGTGCAACGCGACCGGGCCATTTGGAAGGCCGCGCATCCACCCGGCGGGGCCGCGGCCCCCAGCCTTCGCGAGATTGCCGCGCAGTTCAAGGACTCGAAAGAACCGGAGTTGAACGGCATCACCCGCGGCACGGTCGCGAACGTGCTGAACGCTTACCGACAGGGCGGCCCGACCGCGAAGACGGACAAACCGCGGCTGAAGCTGCGGGCGCACGCGCGGCGGGCGATTACGCGGGACGTGCTGGCGCAGTTCGACCGCGGCGAGATAACCGCTACCGACGTGGCCGGGCTGATCGGCAACGGGGCGGATCATAGGAACGCGGTGTACTGGCTGGCGAAGATGCGTCAGGTTTTCGAGAAACAGGACGAAGGGACCGAAACCAACCGACAGCCGAAACGGAATCGCTGACAATGGTTTACGTTGACGATGCGTTCATTCCCGCGGACGTGGAAGACTACACCAACGGGAATAGGATCGTGCGCGGGAAGTGGTGTCATTTGACCGCGGACACCACGGAAGAGTTACAAGCGTTCGCGCGGAAGCTGGGGCTAAATCCCGACTGGTTCCAGCCCGCGAAGACGGTCCCGGATAACGAGTACACGCGGGCGAATTGTCCCGAACGAATCGGGAAGGTACGGCCGGGTAGCCGCGACCACTACGACCTAACCGAACGTGTGCGCCAGCGGGCTATCCGGCTGGGCGCAAAGCCGGTGCGGTTCGGATGTGAGGACTGGCGCGGGCGGAAGAAGGAACGGGCCGAACCGGAAACAGAACCAGTCACAGACGGTTCCCGGTACGGCCAGTGATGCGGGCGTGTGCCTGAGTACGGTTTAAGGGTGACGGTAACAAGACGACCACCAGCACGACGCACGTTACCGGGGCTGTAAGGTGGCCGCCGCGGGTTCAAATCCCGTCACGTTCATACAAGGGGTTAGCGATGCTGATGAAACCCGCGCTGTTCCCGAAGTTCCATCGCGTCGGCACCATCGACACGACGCCGCACCTTCGGGACGGTCAACCGATGCACTGGGCGGGTTCCCCGCTCAACGAACCGACGCCGGACGACTTCGCGCGGATCGGCGCGTTCGTCAAGTATTCGGTGAACGTCGAGTGTGAGAACGCCAGCGCGGACGTACCGGACGTGTTCCGGCTTACCGACAGCGACCGGGCGGCCGTTGACCTGATGTTGACGGCTGGCCAGTGGGTCGGGGAGATGGACGAAGAGTATAAAGACAACTTCGTTACCCTGAAGGTGAACCGCCGCGAGCTAACGGCGGATGAGCGAACGGGGATGATCGAAGAACCGGAGCGGTTCCGGCTGATCCCGGTGGAACTGGAAGACGCCTTCCGGGTGGACGTGCTGCGCCGAACGTGCCTGTTCCCGTATGTGCGGCTGGTCGAACTGGGCAAGCGGCCGCGGCGCATTCGCGGCGGGTTTATGGCCGATCCGCAATTCACATCGGGCGCGAAGAACAAGCCGGAAGGCGAAGAACAGCCGAAGCCGTCGGTTATTGCCGGGCGCGACACGCCGCTATTCTGGGCGTGTGCCGCGCTCGAAATCGACTCCATCACAAGCCGCGACGCCGAAGCCGTCGGACGCCAGTACGTCGGCACGTTCGGGAGCAAGTCGGCCGAATGGCTGGACCGGGTGATTGTGATGGGCGACGGGATGACGGAACCGCGCGGACTGGTCGCGACACCGGAGCTTACCGAAATCAACTCCGTTGCTGGTCCGTCCGGGCCGCCGAAAGTCGAAGACTACGAACGCATGTTGTTCGGTGTGCCGCGAGCGTTCCGCGGTGAGAAAGGGGCGGTGTGCGCGTTCGTCGGTAATGACACGTCATACCGGCGGGCGCGAGCGATGTACCTTCCTAACCCGGCCGACGAACGCCGCGTGTTCGGGATGGCGCACAACGCTTACGAACTGTTGTCGGAACCGTACCTGATCGCGGCCGCGGCCCCGAACAGCTTCGCGGCTTACGCCAGCCTGACGCGCTACCGGATGTACGCGCAACCGGGCGCGGGTATGCGTGTCGAGTTCTTGCGGGTACACGGCAAGCTGTCCCCCGTGCTGATGGTTTTCCGCCGACGGTTCGGCGGCCAGATGGAACACGAAGCCGCGGCTTGTGTCTGCCGGGACATGCAAGGGTAACGGATGCACGAACACAGTAAGCCCCGCGTCGCGCGGTTTCTGGTGGCCATCTTCAAGGACGAAGAACCGCCGATCATGTCGCGCGACGTGGTTCCGCCGACGGCGCGGCTGATCGGGGACGGGGTGAAGCCCGTTACGGTAGCTGAGTTCGTGAAGGTGGCCCGCGAGCTACGCGACGTTGCCGACTCGCGGACGATGGCCGACAGCGAGGGGGCGGAACTGTGGGTGTGGATCGGCCACGACCAGTTCTTTTATCATTCCGGCTGGCAGTGGTTCCAATGCTTCGGGCCGGACGGCTGGACAAGTAAGCGGCTGAAGGCGGCCGAAACCAGCTTTGCGGTTGCGGCGGATCGCGTCAAGCGGCGACACGAAGACGAGAAGGAAGCCAACCGGCTGGCCGCACTGAAGCGAAAGGAAACCGGCCAGAAGAAGGGACCGGCGGTTGACGCCATCGCACTGGGCGGAAGTCAGAAATAATTCCTAGAATTTTTCTTGACACTACGCGGGACCGCGGCTAGATTACTTACAGAACGAGACGGCAACACCAAACGCGAAGGGGATGAGATGAACAGCACGACGTACAAAGTGACCGTGAGCCACCCGACGAACTTCCACAAGGGTACGCATGAAATCACGGTGACGAAGAACAGCGACGGCCGATCCAAGTACGCTTCGGGCGGTGCGTTCGGTTGCTCGCGGGATTACTTCGTGAGCGATGATAAGGCGGTTATCCGCACCTTCCTTGCGGAACACGCCTGTACGGTGGTGGAAGTCGTGAAGGTGCGTCAGCCGAAGTAACCCGACCCGGCCCCCCG
>OFRM01000015.1_pt1 | contig 65058 bp, 73 predicted proteins | sample 1543101 | NCBI WGS metagenome assembly OFRM01 (sample SAMN07774223, study PRJEB24372) | wastewater metagenome | isolation source: Exp Tend VB 0WW | collected 2016-02
ATCATCCGCGCCAGCATGGATGTTCGCCTGGGCCAGTGGGCTACCGAAGCCCTGAGCAGCCTGCCAGTCGTCAAGGACTCCGACCTTCTTGAGCGTGCGAAGTACTTCTACGAGCAGGAAGGTGCGACCATTTGCCACCGGAACGCCACCAGGCACGCCCTGAACGCTGGCGTACGTGGCAAGCTGGGTCTGCCTTCCGACCAAATCAGCAAAGGGGAGCCTCTTTTGGTCGTGCAAAACACGTACCAACTGGAAATCTTCAACGGCGAAATCGTCCCCATCCTCACCCAGCCGCGCGCCGTGAATGTCGCGCCGATCGCCGTCCGAGACAACCAGAACAACGCATCCAAGTACATGAATTTCTTGGAAGTCGACATTGATTGCCCCCTCCAAGGCGAGCAGGCAGCAATCGTGGTCGACGCTGAAGTTTTCGGCACGAACGGTGAGGTCGGGTCGTACGCCATCAAGCGTGCCGTCTGGAACTTCAAGACCACGAAGTACGGGGTCGCCAACAAAATCCCCCAGGGCCCCGCGTACGTACCGGCGAACTTCGGTTACGTCTTGACATGTCACAAATCTCAGGGTAGTGAGTTCAACGCGGGCATCGTTGTCGTCGAAGAATCCTTGCGCCCGAACTCGCCCGAAGGTCGTCGTTGGGCGTACACGGCCATTACGCGCTTCAAGAAGCAAATCGAGATTTGCTGGAGGATTTGATGAATCGGGAAACTTTCACTTACTATGTAGCATTGGGCGTTTTGGTGGCCGCACTCGCCCTTTTGATCTTGATTGACAAAATCACGAGCGTATTCAACAAGCTCAAGTTCAGGGTGGGCCTCCAATGAGCGAACCGTTCAAAATCATTTTGTGGCCTGACCCCCGACTCAAGAAGGTCAGCGAAAAAGTCACGACCGTCAACCCCAAGCTCGTGTCCGAGATGTTCGCGGCAATGGACCAGGCCGGTGGCGTGGGGCTCTCAGCAATCCAAATCGGCTTCCCGGTCAGGGTTGTCACTGCGCACATCGGCGGCCAGCGCAAGACATTCCTGAACCCCTGTTGGGTCCCAGAAGAGGGTGCGAAGATGAAGCCCGTCCTCGAAGGCTGCCTCAGCACGCCCGGGATGTTCGAGACCGTCTACCGATACGAAAAAGTCCAGGTCGATTACGACGTCCTGGAAACTGACGGGTCTGGGGAGTTTTTGCAGCAATACCTGCGTCCTACGACCATCGTCTTTGACGGTCTCTGGGCTCAGATGATTCAGCACGAGTGCGAGCACCTCGACGGGAAAATGTTCGTGGACAACTTGAAAAAGGCTGACCGTTCACGTATCATGGGCGAGATGGTGAAGTTCAAGCGGTCTGGAGGCTCAAAGTGAAGACGTCGACTCTCGTAGCGGTACTGGTGCCATTTTTGATGATGTCTTCGGTCATGGCTGGCGGCAAGGTGGTTCTTGACCGTGGCCGTGACGCGGGCATCCAGGCCGACGCAGGCCTTCGTGGCGATGGCGGTACTCCCGACATCCCCGACGCCAGCCTGGACGTCAAAATCACCCGCAGACTCGACCTGGCCGAGCGCCTGGCCATGATGAAGAAGGACATCGAAAAGACCAAGCCGGTCAAGGCCTTCGACATCTATTGGGTGATTGAAGACTCCGCATCGGACCTCGCGTTCTTGGTGGTCGACGACGGTACCAACAAGGTCGGTCTCATGTTCGTCTACAGGGGGAAGGAAAAAGAATGGGAACTCCTCGAAAACACGTTCAGAGCGCAGTAAAGGAAGACTCTCTTGTCAGAATCGTGGTCCCCAGAAAAATCCTCCGCTTCGGCTACCCGAAGAGTCTCCAGGACTACGTGGTCGAAATCAAGTCAGACCCGGAGCTTTGGCCCAAGCTCCAGTCCGCTTGCTACGCGGCAACAGGTCGTACGAAGTGGGGCTCGCAACCACTGGCTGCCGAACACGTCGAGAAAGCTGTTCGAGAGCTTGCTTATGTCCGTGGGAAAAACGATGGGTGGGGTGGCTCCAAGAGGTCGATGCACTTTCAGGAGTGCCCCGAGCTTCTCGGTAAGCAGGCCAGGGTGTTCTCCGTCAAGCGGAAGCACGAGGGAACCAGGTATCCCGGTCGCAATTACGAATACGAGAGCGAACCGCCGACCTTCGACCTCGACCGGGCTGTACGGGTCTTGACTTTGTCGCTGTTCTCTGACCACAACGAGTTCATGCCCACCAATTCTTACATCGACGTGGACGCTCAGTGGGTCGAGCCCTGGGTCGAAAAGGAATCCGACGAATGAGCGACGTGAAAGTCTGGCGCTACGCAAGGGGCGGTTTTGGCTGGTTCGTCGCCTTCGTGGACGAAATCGGCTGCGTGTCGATTCAGTCCCGATGCCGTACCTGAGTACCTGGAGAACGGTTTCAGGAGTGAAGACCTCGAAGAAGTCCTGGTCGACTGGCTGTCGAATGGCTGTTGGGAAACGGTCGTGTGCGAGAAAGAGTACGGCCAGGTCAACGCCTTTCTTGAGAAGTGCTGGCCAGATGTCATCAAGCAGATGAAGGAGTCCATCAATGTCAACAGTTCAGAAAAGCTTAATCGCACTATTTGCAACCGAAAGGAACGCTCGCCGGGTGTGCGAGATCTGGCAAAAAGACTGCCAAAATGACGAGATCGTCGAAGTCCGTCACGTTGACGACGAAGACTGCATCTAACGAATTAGTGTTGACGTCCGGCGAATGAAGGCGTATAACGGTGTCCATGAACGACACCAACGCCAAGCAGTGGTCGACGCAGCAGGAAGCCATCTTCGGGTGGTTCAAGTCGGGCAAGGGCAACCTCGTCGTTCGCGCTCGCGCCGGTACGGGCAAGACCACCACCATCCTCCAGGCCATCAGCTTCGCCCCCGAGTCGCGCATCCTCCTCGCCGCGTTCAACAAGAAGATCGCCGAGGAACTCAAGTCGAAGCTCCGCAACCCGGCCGCTGAGGCCAAGACCCTTCACTCGGTCGGCTTCGGCCTCGTCCTCCGCAACTGGTCGGGCGTCAAGCTTGACGGCGCCCGTGGTCAGCGTCTCGCTCGTGAGGCTGCCGGTCCGACCTGCCCCGACCCCATCGTTCGCCTCGTCGCGATGCTGGCCTCCAAGGCCAAGGGCATGCTCCCCACGTCGGAAATCGAACTGGTCAACATCGCCACCCAGTTCGACCTGACCCCCGACGAGGAGTGGGCTGAAGAGGGCTGGACGGTCGACCAGGTCGCCCGCATGGCTTCGGCGGCTATGAAGCTCGCGGCCACCAAGCGGGACGGCACCATTGACTTCGACGACATGGTCTACCTGCCCGTCGTGAACGGCTGGGTCCGCCCCTCCTTCGACATGGTCGTGGTCGACGAGGCCCAGGACATGAACGCTGCTCAGCTTCGCCTTGCTTGCGGGGTCTGCCGCAAGACGGGCCGCATCGCGGTGGTTGGCGATGACCGCCAGGCGATTTACGCCTTCCGTGGCGCCGACTCGGGCTCCATCGACCGCCTCAAGACCGCCCTGACGGCCACCGAACTCGGCCTGACCACGACCTACCGCTGCCCCAAGTCGGTCGTCGAGTACGCTGCCAAGCTCGTTCCTGACTACATGGCCGCCCCGACGGCTCCTCAGGGCGAAATCAAGGAAATCGAGTTCAAGGCCCTCGCCGAGGCCGTCAAGCCGGGGGATTTCATCCTCTCGCGCAAGAACGCCCCGCTGGTTCGGACCTGCCTCAGCATCCTCCGCACCGGCAAGCGGGCGAAGATTGAGGGTCGCGACATCGGTGCCATCCTCATCGGCCTCGTCAAGAAGATTTCCCGCACCCACAAGACCATGCCCGCACTCCTCAAGGAGGTCGGCGAATGGGCTGACCGCAAGTCCCGCGCGGTCATGATGGCCTCGAAGGACGCCGACGCCGCCGAGTCGAAGGTCCAGGAAATCCAGGACACTGCCGAGACCATCAACGTCCTCGGCGAGGACCTGACCTCGGTCGCCGAACTGGTCGCCCGCATCGAGAACCTTTTCGCCGACGACGTGAACGCCGCCAACGTGGTTCTGTCCTCGGTTCACCGTGCCAAGGGCCGCGAGACCGAGACCGTCTTCGTCCTCCGTGACACCCTTTACCCGGGCCGCAAGGGCAAGGCCTCGCAGGAAGAGTGCAACATCGAGTACGTCGCGGTGACGCGGAGCCGTTGTAATCTTTACTTCGTCTCTGGACTGTGATGGATAAAAATGCAAAATATGGTTGAAGTCTCTTGTAAGTTCTGCTCCGTATCATTCAGAAAACAAGCCAAAGAGGTCCGGGCTCGGCAGAAAAAGGGGCAGGTAAATTTCTTTTGCAACAAGAGATGTAAAGCCGCTCATCAGACCAAGGAGGCCGTAGCTAAGGTTGTCGGGCAGCAGTTTGGCATGCTTTTTGTGGTCGAGGCTCGCATCAAAGCGTGTGGCAAGCACAACGCCAGTTATCTGTTGTGTCGGTGTGATTGCGGTAAGACGGCCGAAATCTCGCTTAGCAACTTGCTCCACGGCGGTCGTGCCCGGACCTGCGGGTGTACCCGCAAGAGGTCGTTGAGATTGACACCCCAACGCTCCGTACTTAATCGGAGACTTTCGAGCTACGAAAGAGGGGCTCGTGAAAGAGGACTAGAATGGGCCCTGCCTCGCGAGAAGTTTGATGAACTATCGCTGTCGCCGTGTTTCTTTTGTGGAGCCAACGGGACTGTCCGATTCCCTATTCGCAGGTCAACGAACAGCACAGAGGCAGTTGAAGTGAACGGTATCGACAGGCTAGACAACCGCATTGGGTATACCGTAGAAAACTGCGTTACTTGCTGCAGGAATTGCAATCAGGCCAAAAGCGATCGGTCGCTTACTGATTTTTATGAATGGGCAGGAAGAGTTGCTGCCCGCGCCAAGTCGACCCTTGTGTGGGTCGACGGAATCTGATAAAAGAGAGAACCATGACACTTCAAGAAATATTCGACAAGGCATACCTCGGACTCGCATCGCAAAACTTCAAACGGAGCAGAATCGATTCCTCCGAGGTATTCCCAGGCGACACGGTCTTCGCTGGATGTCGATATCGAGGTCCGGATGGACTCAAATGCGCCGTCGGGCATCTCATTTCGGACGAGTGCTATCTCGCTTCGTTCGAAGGTCGCAACGCTGACGACCTGGCCATCGTTCAAGCTCTTCGCGGTTCGGGAGCTTTTTCAGACGCCATGTTCGAAAGTGGATTTCTGACGGAACTGCAGAGTGCGCATGACCGAGGCTGTACGGCCGGGGAAATGCGAACTCTTCTTGACACGTTCGCTCAGCGCCATGGGCTGACCATACCCCCGATTTCGCCATGATTGAACCAATGGCCCGACCTCTGAAGAAACGCAAGTTCGAGGTCTACAAAGCGGCTGCCGCACTTCGCCGCGCCGCTTTCAAGTTCGTAAATTGCGAACTTTGCGACGACGACCTCGACGACAAAAGAGGCAAGCGTCTCAATCGAGAACTTCTCAAGGCCGCCAGGCGCTACGCCGCCGTATTCAAGGAATCCCGATGATTGAACCAATGACACCTGCCGAGGCCCTGAAGCTCAGGAACAAATTGATCCCCGACTTTGTCTACTCGGCCTTCAACGAAGTTCTGGCGCTGAATATCAATGCCAGTAACGGCGAGGCGGCGTTCTACCAGGGCGAAGTCGTAAATCGAATCGTGGCCTCAATGGCACTTCTCGACACATACAAAGACCTCTCGGTAAATGAACGCCATCGTGTTGTGCGGGACGCGCGTTGGCTGAACGTTGAGGGGGAGTATCGCCTCAAGGGCTGGACTGTCACTCGCGAAAACGGCGAGTCAGGCGGTGCGTTTTTTGTCTTCAAGGCTTCGAGGTAGACATGACTCCCCACGACGTACAAAGCTTGCGACACCTGTTGATGGCGAACTTCCCCGGCATGCGCGGCCAGTTGTTCGTGGACATCATCACGTTTGGGAGTTGGTGGCACAGCGCTCCGACGATGGGGCTGAAGCGAGTCCGGGGTGCCGCACCCAGGCTCATGGCTTTAATGAGACCTCCCGATTTTCCCATATCCTTTCGGATGGAGCTAGAGCCGCCAGACCCTCTTCAAGAGCGGGACGACGCCGTCAAGACGTACGTCATGACTCCCTTGGATCCGCCTCTACGGGAGACAACTCTGCCAATCGACTCGCACCTGGTCCTGGACCTGGGATACAACAGCATGATTATTGCCTGTGAAGCCGCTTTGGTAGAAATGCCGCGATTTTAATCGAGCGGCTTGTCGTTGGAGTTCATCACGACCTGCTCAGGCATGGTGATGGTTCCAGGAGCATACGCCGAGGCGTTCAGGGTGCCGTAATTGCTGACACCCGTTGTCTGGGCCGTCGAACCGGCTCCACCGCCACGAGGGTCAGTCACCTGACGGATCTGCATGACGGTGGCACTGACGACGCGGGTGATTTGCACCGTCGCACCAGGCTGTCCACCGGCTGCGAGGTACGCATAGGCCTTTTCGTAGAACCCCACGGTCGAGCCGACAGTAATTCCAGTGGCCCCGGCGGCCGAGATTGCTGCTGAGATTTCACGAACAATTCTACCTGCCATTGGTCACTCCTTGAAGCAAGATTACCAGCGAAACTGGTCCAGGCGGGAAAATACCGCCTTGTATCCGCCAGTTGCGTAGAGCTTCTGGAGGTCGGCGAGCGTGAGCCCGACTTTGTTGAGCGGGATTTGTACGTGAGGCAAGTCCTTGAACTTCCACACGCCACCCCATTCGAGGCCGAGCTTGACGGCTTCTTCGCCCAGAATCACGTATGACTCTGGCGACCAGTCTGGTTGGAGCCCAGCACGCGTCAGGTCCTTGTCGAACGTGAAGTCCATGGCAATACCGAAGTTGTGGTAGCTTTGCCCGCCACGGGCCTTTGTGACGATTTGGCCAGGCTTCGTACGGCCCTGGGCGTAGAGCGCTTCTTGCTCTTCGATGGTCCGCATGCCCGAGGTCGCGTAGTACTCCACGCCCCTAGCCTGGCATGCAGCTTGCAGTTTTTGGCACGCGTCCACGAAGTGGGGGTACATCACGTTCAGGTCGACTCGTTTGAAGTAGCTCATTAGATTGCCAAGGTGTCATACATCGTGTAGTTGATTTCGACCCAGTCAATCTGATAGCTACTGCTGATTAGACCAGTCATCGACATCGCCATGGTGAATTTGTCCGTCGTGGCGCTCACGGTGCGGTTGCTCGCGGTCGCATTGACCGCCAAGGTCAGGGTTTCCGACGTCGGCGTCGCATTCAGACCGAGTGCGACGACGCCAGTCAAGGCAGCGAGGTTCGCCCACCCAGCGACGCCGCTACCATTAGCGGCAGCGGGAACCTGAACGGTCTTCCAGATTTCAGCGGTGGCAGCCGTAACTCCACCTGCACCTGTACCTGTGTGGGTAACGCGTGCCCGAACGCTCGTAATGACGGCCCTAAGGGGCAGGGTCCAAGTAGTAATGAATGCACAGTTTCCGCTACCCGTCAATACGCCTGTAGTGATGCCGTTGGTTGTTGCGGTGAGGTCGTAAGTGAAGGCGGGTACGTTCGCGCTAGGAATGACGTGAGTAAAATCGGTCCCCGCCAACAACTTCTTCATCGCCTTGCCGGACGCGAAGGCGGCTCCGCTCGAAGCCGAGTTGACGTAGTTGAGAGACGCACCGGCCGACGTTTCCAGATTCAACGCTGGTCCGCCCGAGAGGTTAACGGCAGAAATAGTCGCCCTGGTTGCAGACTGATTTTCGGCTGTAATTGCAATACCATCGACGTTACTTACCGCCGCGACGGCATTTGTGTGGCTCCCAAAAGCCGCAATTGCACCCGCCGTGCTGCCGCCCCCGGTGTTTTCGAAGGTGGCGGTGTACGCTGTCGTTGTGTTGTTTTTGAATATAGCGGCTTCAGTGGTCGACGCCCCCACCTTCAGAGCGGCCTGGCCGGTGGGGACCGCAACGTCCTTGATGGTCGCAATGAGAGCCGAGGCTCCCGCGTGACCGCCCGCGAAGAAGCCGCCACCGGCAGCGGCGTTGTCGCCACCGATACCGACGACTCCGTATCCAGTCGTCGCGCCGCGTCCACGAACACCCGTGTTGGCCGACGCAGGAGCGGTTGACGAAGAGCCAATACCGAGCCCGCCAACCTTGACACCGTCGCCGTAGACACCTGCACCGCCGGTCGCCCAACCGACGACACCCGAGCCAGCCCAGGCGGTAGGCGAGGCCGCGCCACTCGCACTCGTAGCGATACCCAAAATGCCGATACCAGACTTGACAGAGCCGAAACCGACTACGCCGATGCAGCTATCGACGGCATCGAGGCCCGCACCCAACAGAGCAGCGCCGTCAGGAGTCCAGGCCGCAGCGTAGGCGTTTTGAGCGAGGTTGACGAGCAGACCGGCGTTGCTCGACACGGTCTCGATGGTGCCGCCACGGTCAGATACAGCGACCGGGTTGTTGAGGCTGGAAAGACCTGCGACGGTAGCACCTGCGTAGTCGCGGGTGATTTTGAGCACGCCCTGCGCGGCCGTGTTCGCTGGCGTGAAGAGCGTTCCGACAGGATATCTCCAGCCACGTACGAAAATTTGATCGGCCCGGCGCCACGCGAGAATCCAACGCGAACCTGCAGGCGAACCGGTTCCGAGCGTTGCGAGTGCGGCCCTTGTGGCGACAAGGCCACCGGCAACACCGGGTCCTACATACTTCCAGGTCACGGTGCCGTCAACAATTGCGACGCCGGTCCCTGAAGGACCGCCACCACCAGATGTACCAGCGACGGTCGCTTCATACGCCAGCGAAGACTTGACAACGATGTCTCCGGCAACGTAAGCTGTAGTCGCGGCCCAGGCCGCAGCATAGAACTTGGTGCGGTCCGCATCGACGTACAGCACTTCACCGGCCTTCAGGCCGACCACGCTGCCGCTGGCGATGTCATTGCTGTAGGCTGTCGAGTTGTCGAACAGCAACCGCAGACCCTGGTACGTGAGGGTCTCGGTACCGAGGTTCCACGACAAATACTCACCGTTACCGAGGGTGGGGCCGTACGTAATCAGAGCCACGTTGCGGTCGGCCGTTGCGCTGTACCAGTGTTCACCACCGCCCGATTCCCAGATGCGGGTCATCACGGCGTCCATCCAGTCCTTCTGGCTGGTGATGGTCTTGTCGCCGCCCTGGAACAGGGTGTTGTCGACGGTCGTCGAACCTTCAGTGCGAGTCCAAGAAGAGAACGAGGACAGAGCCTGGGGGTTGTCGCCACCCTGGCCCAAGCGGAACATTAGCGGACGGGCGTCTTCGACCGAAACCACGAAGCCGGAAGCGTCGAGGACGACCTTGGCAATGGGTACGAGGTGCGTCTGCGAGCTAAACGGCGTCGCAACAATTTCGATTTGGTAGTCAAGGGTCTTGCCGAGCGGGACTTGGCGAGGAGACTCAAGGCGGGTCGAGGTGCTGATGAACTGAACGAGGTCGGTCGTCGAGACGTCAGCGCTGCGGACATAGCCCAAGCCAACGTAGTTCGTTGCGCCGAGCACCCAGCCACCCACGACCCTGCCGTTCGTCACCGGATTCAGTGTCTCAGCAGCACGGTCCGAAGGAACAGACAGGAACGTGCCTGCCTCGGTGGCAAGGCGGTTAAAGGCGATACCGCCAGCGGTCACAATCGCAAGAGAGGTCGCGGGGGCACCTACAGCGACGCCGGTCATCTCGAAGCCACGAACAACCAGGGCCTTGGAACCGGCCATGCCTTGGCCGACAAGGACGTCAAAGTCCGCCGCTACAGCCGATTCAAGCGAACGCAGATGGGGCAGGTCCACGCGCTGCTGACCGAGCCAATTTTGCTGGCGAATTACTGACATGATTTTGTTCCTTTGGCCCTAGATTACCGAGCGGATTTAGTCTCGTTAGACCAGTCGAGTGCTTCGAATTCGATTTCGCCAGTGATGATGCCCTTTTCAGGTACCGACCAGCTTTGGCGTACGACGGTGCAGTACATCGCTTCGAAGATTACCGAGTCGCTGCCACGTTCAACCAGTTGAAGGGAAAAATACTTTTCCCGAGCGAGAAAATCGTACGAAGCGGCCAGGGCCGCACCTTCCGCGCCACCGTCGCCGATGGTGCGGTAGATAGAAATTCGGCCGTTGATTCTGGTCGTGGTCGGCATCAACTCGAAAGGCTCTGTCGAGTCGAGTCCGTACAGGGCCTGCTTGGGCGTATCCGAAGTGAACTGGAAGCCCTTGACACGTCCAAAAGCCTTGCCGTTGAGGTAAGGAATGACGCCCGCCGATGTGACTGTTTTTGAGCGTGCCATTTACTCACCCCAGATTTTTGTGACGTCGCTGACCTTGGGCTCGCTGTCAGTGGCTTCGGTCGGATACCCCTCGCCACCGAGACCTCTGTCGCCTGGGTACTTGACAGTGAAGTCCACGTCGATACCTGCCGCAGCAGCCGATTGGGCGGTTACCTGAGCGGCCACCCGACCTGCAGCACTTGCGGTGACGTAGAACATCGCGTCGCCATCGACCACGAACGCGTTACGGTCGGCCAGGTACTCGACCGACGTTCCGACCGCGTAGGTCGATTCGGGGAGGAACCCAAAGTCGATGAGCAGAGAGGTCGAGTTGATTTTCTGAATCAGGCGGATCGGCTTCGATTGGGCGCTCGTTCCAAAGGCCAGCACGAGGTATCCAGAGTCGGGGAAGCCCGCAGTCGAGGCCACACTCAGGGTCGCCGTCCGGACACCTTTTGGTACAGCCACGGTTGTCGTGGTCGTGATTCCAGTAACGGCGAGGCCGTCAGCGTCGTAGAGGTAGGGACCTTCGATGGTGGAAGTCGCCGCAGCAGAAGACAAAACGCTTGCAGTTGAATTGAGGTCGACGCTGATAGCCCCGTTGACGGACCCGCTCGCCACGTCCGCCCCGGTATCTGCCCACAAAACCGTCGTGGCCGTGACCGACGAAATGGTTTTCAGGCCCGCCGAAATACCGACGCTACCCGCGAAGTTGACGAATACGCGTTGACCGGCAACCAGGCCCGTCGTAGAAGGTACCGTCACGGTGGTGACGTTCGAGGTTCTGGCAGCGAGACTGATGGGGTACGAGTTCGATGCTGCGGCGGCTGCGTACGAGTCCGTCGTCGAGGACCAAGTAAGGCCACCGGTCTTGGTAGTATCACCAAAATTCGAGCAGAACTGCTTGTGCTCTGGCGTCTGGACAGTGAAGAGTCCTGCCGATGAAGTAAGTACCGTGTGGAGCTTGTCGTTGATTCCGGCTGCACCAATGCTGTCGGCGCCAGGAATGAGCAAATCGGCCGTCGTGTGGGTAGTTCCGGCAGCGTTGCCGCCGACGAACAGGCCGATGTCACCGACTGCAAAGCCACGGTCACGCGCCGCGTCGTAGCCGACAAAGTGACTGGTCGACTTCATCGTGGTCAAGTCAAGGATTTCCAGGCCGCCCTCAGATGTCGTCGAACCATTTTCGTAAGAGATGGACGAAAGCGTGCTGGGACCACTAATCCACACCTTTGAACCGATTTGTACGATGTTCGGGTCTGCCCAGCGATGGCAGAGCGTACCGGCGACCGACCATTTGTTTGTTTTTGGGTCCCAAATTTCAAATTCCGCGATGCCGCTATTGGGCCACTGGTCGGGGAATGAAATGTCGAAGGAGGGGAGTGGTCGGTCTCGACGATAGCCGGTTCCGCCGACAACCAGGATTCTGCCATCCGAGAGCTTGAGTGCCTTGTGGAACGCCCGAGCCCAGACCATTTGGGGTCCTGGACTGCAGGTCGTAGTCGTAGGGTCATAAAGCTCGGTCGAATTAAGTGTCTGGCTTGAAGCGAAAGCTCCGGTCGATACCCAGCCCTTGGTACGCAAGTAAGAGTTGACAATTTCTTCATTGGACAAAGCTACGGTGCTGACACGAACCTCGTCTACGGCCGCTCGGTATCCGCCGCCCCCCTCTGGGGCTCGGTTCAAGTACCATGCACCAGCGGTCCCTCCCGTGGGGTTCGCCTGGCCGGTCCAGGTCTGAACCAAAATCCCGTTGAGGAACACGTCTACGGTACTCGTGGCTCCGCTCGTCTTGCGAACAGCAACGTGACAGCCCTTTCCTGAAAAATCGCCTACGACAGGCGAATTGGAATGGGTCGCTCCAACATCAACACCTGCGCCGTTTTCCCAACGCCAGAAGACTCGGCCCGCTGCCGTCACGCCCACTTCCATGAGGGTGTTGTCTGCGAGAACTTCGGTAGTTCCACCGTACGCCACAACTACGCCATCCCCGTAAGGAGGCAGAATCCAGAAGTCAACCGTCCAGGAGCCGAGCAAGGCCGTTGTAGCGGGCGCAGAACCGGCCACGGTAGCTGTACCAAGACCGCCGAAATCGCGAGCCCGATTGACTTTGCCGTCAATGATGGGCGCACTCCCGGTGACGGTCATATTGAAGCCACTTCCGCTGATGTCGGTCACGGTCGTGCCTGAGGCGTCATCCATGGCCCAATACCCCAGCAGATTGCTGATGGTGTGGGTGCGACCCAGGGTCTGTCCACCGATTAAAAACACACGACCGTCAGACAGCGGAACCGCCTGGTGATTCGTACGGAATTCGGCCATTCTGCTCGCTGGATCGTAGGGGTTCCAGGTCAACGAATAGGTGTCAAATAGATGGGTGCGTTGAGAAGCCGTTCCGTCATTCCAAGAGCCCCCGGCCACGAGTACTTTGCCGTTTGAAAGAACGGTTTGGGTGTGGTCTTGACGCTCTCCCGTTCCGCCAGCGTCAGCGTTAATCATCGCAGATGTAGCCGTCCAGACGTTGGAGGTGGGGCTGTAAAGCTCAACGGAGTCCTGCTGGGTGTCGGCCCCGAAGCGAGATGCCGAATTCCCTCCAGTGACCAAGACTCGACCGTCCAAGAGTTTTGAGGTCGCATGGCTTACGCGAGCGGCAGCAAGATCGGCCGTGTCAATCCACTGGTACGTCCTGCGTACAGCCCCAGCGGCCTCGGAGCCGTCAGTGACCGTACTCGTACCTACGAGCCGGAAGCGGTTGCACGACTGGCGTGAAGTACCGCTGCGCGTGCCACCAACAAGCAAGAGATCGCTGTTGTCAAGTACCACGCCCTCGGTATACTCGTTGAGCGGGTCCGGAGGTCCTTGTGTGGCCGACCAGGTCGTACCGAACGAACCGTCGCTGATTGCGACCGTAGGGTAGGTTCCCGGAGTGCCTGCCGAGACCCAGGGCTTGGTGCGAACCGATTTGAGACCTGAAATCCAGACAGACGACCCGACAGTCAGAGTGGTTGGCGTCTCAAGCTCGACAGTCAAATTCCCGTTGCTGTCGCGCACGTAGCGCTTGATTTCGAGAGTTGTACCTTCCTGGCCGTACGCAGCAAGTCCAGGCTCGCGACCGACTGCTTGGGTGGTGGCGGGGAATTGCACGTCGATTTTGCCGCGAGTCGACTGGGCAACGACGACGGTCCGGTCGCCGTTGAGGGTCGTCTTCTTGGTCGGCGCAAAGAAGGTGTAAGCAAGGTTGCTAACTGGGCTTGGGAGCCCACAGTACCGAGAGCGGAGGCCAGTTCGAGAGTCTGGACGAAGTTGATGCCGCTCCACTGGTACGAAACTGAACTGATGGTGTACGTTCCCGCAGGAACCGGCGTCGCGGTAGGTCCGATGACGACATAGTCCCCGGCTTCAAGGCCCGTGATGTCGATGAGCGGTACTCCGACGGTCGTCAAGACCATTCGGGTGACGTTCTGGGTCGGAGTACTGAAGACCCACGAGTACCCCGAGCCCGAAATGTCGCTCGCGTAGACTTCCTTGTGGGTCGAGAACTTGAGGGCGGGCTGAGCCGTACCTCCAATAACCCTGACGAACGACTTGAGGCCAAGCGAGGGGCTGTAAATCTTGACTTTCGAGCCCCCCGTGATAGGGTCTACGAACGAAAGGGCGATTCCTTCGTCGATTCGTGCGTCCAGCAGCGTTTTGGTGATGACCGCAGCAACTTCGGTTGCGGTTGCACGCGAAATCGTGGTGAACTGCTCCGAATGGAACGTGACGGGGACGGCGGTTTGCTCGTCGAACAGCAAATCGAGCGTGTCGCCGTCAGTCAGGGCGAAGGGGCCCTCTTCAGCCGTGTCGACCCAGGCGCTTGATGCGTCCCGACCGTAAAACACTTCAAGGATTCGACGAAGAGCATTGTGGGTCAGCTTTTCGTTCGTCAGGCGAATCGAAAGCTGGCGGAAAAGCTCGTCAGAAAGACCAAGGTCCTTGGGGCGAAGGAGTCCGTCGTTGGAAGCGAGGCGGTCCAGGTAGGTGCCACTGGCACTGGACTTGAAAAGCTGGTCAAAGGCGGCACGTGCGTTGTCCCAATTGATGGTGTCGCCCTGCGAGAGCGCTTCGATTAGGGCGTCCCAGTTCGGACCAGCCAGGGCCGGGCTCAGATGCTTACGGATGACCCTGTCGGCGGTCTCTTCTTCGGCTCCGGCGGTCAGCGCAGTGAGGTTGGCTTGTTCCGAAACGACAAACGAGGCCGAATTAGTCGACAGCGACAGCGAACTCGGTGTCTGGACGTTGGAAACCGTGACCGTCCAGGTGCCCGCTGGCAGGGGTGCTGTGAGCAGCAAGTCGAGCGCCTGGGGGTCGCCGCCTACAATCGACACGCTTGCGACTGTAGCGACCGCTGGGCCGCTTAAAGCGTAGTTCGTGGGGTTGAGGCCGTCTGTCGAACCGGCTGGGTTGGACTGACGGGGGTCAGCCGAGTATAGAACCCGGACAGTTGCGTCGGCACGGTACTCGGCGCCGACGACACTGAACGAACCGGTTGTGAAGGTAGATGAAATCATACGATATTGACACTACCATCTCGGACGTTGATTGCAGTCAGAGCGTAAGTCGTTCCTGGAACTTGCGTGTCCGTTGTCAACAAATAAGTCCGGGCGTCTACTCGTGCGACCGAATGGACCCGCAAAGTCGGGGTGATGGAGTAATTGGCGGCGACCAGGGCTTCGTCGGTCACTGCTTCATTGAAGATTACCCGTACCGTACGTACGTCAACGGACTGGAGAATCGTGAAGACCGGTGCGAGCGCAACGGCCGTGAAGTTCGCGCTCGCCAGGTTGAAAGCTTCTCCGTCCACGGAAACAATACCGTTCAACGGGAAATAGACCGTCTGGATGTCCCCGTTGTGAGGTTCGGTGTGGAACACACGAATCGTATTGAGACCTACCGTCGTGACGCCTGTTGCGGTGATTTTGATGTCAGAAACCGTTCCGAATCGCCAAAAGGCGGGGTCGGCGGCCTGAAGTGCGATAGGGAGTGCCAGGTTTACAACGAACACGATGTCCAAATAGTACGGACCCGGAATGAGCGTGGGGCTTGAAAAGCCCGTGCTCGGCGGCGGGCCTGGCGGTAGTTCAGCCTGCCCGGAAAGGTCGAAGGCGCTCTCGCCGAGGCCCGGCGTGTCGGTACCATAGTCGTAGAAGGGTTCATCGAAGTAGTCGAAGGCGCTCTCGGCGAGATCGGGCATGACTTCCTCTCCTTAAGTCGTGATGACGACGCCAGGGAACGGCACGAGCAGGTCGCCGACAATCGTGCGGGTCTGCGCAGCCGCACTCGGAATCGAGGTGCCGATCGTGTCAGGTGGGCACCAGTAGAAGTCAGGGAGCACGCCGCGTTCGGCACCGACTCCTCCGGTCGCGGTTCCGACGACTGAGCAAGCCCGAAGATTTCGCAGGCCCGACACGCCGTCGGTGATCTGCTTGCCGTCGCCGTAGACGTCGGACCCACCTGCGCGAGGGCCAACCATTCCACCGGTCGTTTGGATTGCGACGCCGTTCGCGTTCCGACCGACGCACCCCGTCGCGACGTTCGCCAGCGATGACAGAACCGGCGCGCCTCGACCGCTTACCGTAGCATGCCCAACGAGGAATACGTTTCGAGCAGTGACGACGCCGGTCGTCTTGATCAACGCAACGAAGACGTTGGCTCTGCCCGTCCCCGCGCGAGTCGCGAAGAAGAGGAACTGCCCATCGGTCGACGTGCAGAAGTGCGTGAAATTGGACCCGCCCGTCGTCGCGTCCGGCTGGAAGGTGATCGAGTTGTTCCCGGTGTTCGTTGTGTTCCAGCAGAACTCGTCGGTGAGGTTGACCGGCCGGACGCTCGTCGACGGCGTGCCAGCGAACGGCGTCGCAATCGGACATACGATGATGTTGGCGAGGTCAGCAGTCGAGCCGTAGCAGTCGATCACGATCTGGTATCCGAGGGTCGTGTTCTCTCCCCACCACCACGAGCGCGCACCGAACGCCCAGTTGAGGTCCGATTGGGCGGCGATCAGGTCGGAGCCTCCGACGTTGAACGTCGAGCCGTTGCTGCTGCCCTTGTAGGTCCAGACGCTGTTGGCGTTTCGCGTGCCTGACGTGGCGCCGCCTGCCGCCGTGTCGCGAAGGTGTTCGATCAGGTTGAAGGCCTGAGACCGGCCGAGTTCAAGCACTGACGCGACCGAGCCGAATGGGAGGTTTCCGCGAGACGAGTAGGTCTTGGAGAGGGGAGGGAGAACAGACATAGCTACTTCCTTTTTGTTGTGGGTTAGTCCCCAACGAAGCTAATTTGGATGTCTTGCTCGATGTCGTACACGAGCGGTTTTTCGTACGGCTGGACTGCAATCAAATCGCTGCCACTACCATACGTAGGGCTCAGGATTGTTACGGCAACGACGCCGTTTACCGACTGGGCGGCAGAGACCAGGTCGCTGATGGCGATTGAAGCGCCGACCTTGGTTTCGTTGATGGTTGCAGCGACTGCCGAACGGACCTGGTCGCGAACGTCGAGCAACGAGGCTCCCGATTGGGTGCGAATAGCCAGCGAAGCCGTGATACGACGGACAAGTGGCCCACTGATGTTGATTGCTGCACCTGCAGCGGCGATTCCGGGGTAAGTACTCGACTGCGACTCGTCGCCGTAGACGACCCGGTTGGCCTCTTCAATCAGACCTGTGCTGTGGGTGTATCCGTCGGTGCCAGGAACGGCCGACACGGTCGGGAATTCGAGCTTGTCGAGTACGGTAACGACAGTACCGTAACCGGCATTCACCTTGGTTGAGCCAGCCGAAGTACTGAACCGAATATCCATCGCAGTGCCGTTGGGAGCGACAGACTGGATTTGTTTGATGAGGCGCCCCGGTACGGACTCGTAGACCTGAACGAGCGGGCTCGAAGAACCAAGGGCACCTGCCGTAGCACCGACAGGAGCCTTCGTAGAAATGTCGAGGTAGCACTGGTTTTGGTTGCCGAAGTTGATTCGAGCGACCGTCCAGGACCCGATGTTTTCGACACCCCACAAAGCGGTGTTGATGACGAGCGTGTCAGCAGGCAGAATGCTGTCGTAGTCCAAAAACGCAACGTCGACCGTGGCGTTCTCTTCGACGGCGTTGGGGTTTTCAATCCAGAACGTGCTCGTCGAGGTCTCAGTCCGAACAACCCTGAAGAGGCCGCGATTGAACGTATTGGCTGTACCGTTGGCAGCGTAGGTCGAGTCAGCGCTTCGAGGGTCGATAGCTACCCAGTCGCCTTCACGGACAGAAGAGAAGCCGTTCAGGGTGGCTGCGCCGTTGTAGACGTATGCGACAAAAGGACCCTGCTTTTCGATGTGCCAGTTCTGGCCGGTCGTCAGTGCATTGACGACGTCCTGTGAATACTTCCAGAGCTTGGAACCTGAGACATGAACAAGGCCGGTGCCATTGATGGCCGCCAGAGCCGTGCTACCGGCGATAACGCTCTTGGGTGCAACGATTGCGTTGTCGAGCGATACCCACGCTCCGCCAGTCAGGCCTTCAGCTTCAGCAGTCGAGACTGTGGCGACCATGGTCGTCGTTCCAGCGACAGACGCGTTGCCGATGACTGCTGCGGTGGTTGCGTTGGCCGAGCCGCCCACGGCGAGAACCGAGCCAGCCGAGCCGCCCGAAATCGTGGTGATTTGAGGAGCGGCGGCCTGGAGGCCCGAAGCAATTTCGGCGCCACTGAACAGACCACCAACTGCGGCCGAGTTCAAGAACCGAACGACGTTCGCGGACGTGATGGGCACCAACCTGACGTCTTCGTTAATCCAGTCGGCACCGGCCACCAGAGTCGCTTCAACAGCGTCCTTGAAGGTGAACTCGAAGTTGTCGGTGGTCAGCACGGGGGCGTTGGTCACCTGAACGAAGTTGAGACCGTCCTTCAGTGGATACCAGGGCCCGACGCCGGAGTTGTTGTTGCCCAGACCGTTGGCCGGAGCTTCGTAGGTCGCCCACGAAATCGTCCCTGCGGTCGACTCAAAGCCAGCAATGGCCGTGTTGAGAGCACCGACAGACGCGATGATTGCGGAGGTCGAGTTGGCGGCAGCATTCAACGGGTACATCGTGAGCGCGGTCGGGTTGACCGGTGTCCAAGAAATAGCGGTGGAAGTCGCACCTACTGTGGGGACCTGGAACGTGACCTTGTCGTTGGCGAGAGTGAGCGTCTTGCCGACAGTGGTCTGTGGAGTGTCAGAAATGATATCGCCCGAAACAGCCGAGCTTCCTGACAAGCTGACCTCTCCCCCGAGGTCCTTACTGATGGTCAGCACACCAGCGATTGCAGCCGTGGTTGTCGCCGTGTCGTTGTAGCTGATGCTCGTACCCGACGCAGCCGTGAGGACCTTCGTGCCCGTCGTGAAGTTGACGTCAGTCGATTGCAACCAAACCGGGTCGCCAACGACCAGGCCATGGTCGATAGCTCCAGGGGTCGTCAGAGTCATCGTGGTGTGGCCGTACTGGGTTGTCGTGCTCGTTGCGGTACCGCCGCCACCGAAGGTCAGTGCCTCCCCAACGAAGAAGCTGCCTGCAACGCCTGTAACGACGACGTATGTACCTGAGTCAGAAACGGTCGTAGCCGTAGCGCCCGACGTGCCGCCAGTGACGACGCCGGTACGGGCACCTGCACCCGAGGCATACCCGATGCGGATTTCACGCGCACCTGATGCGACGGGCAGGTGGAAGAAATAGGTATACGTCGACAAAAGGTTCGGTGCGTCGAGCGCCGTGGTTGCACGTCCAATGTAGCTTGTGTTGCGCAGTGAGGTAATTGCTCGCGCCGCACCCGAAGCGAGGCCGACACTAATGTTGGTCAACGTGGCTGCCGTGCTGTTGACTGTGGCTCCGACTGCGGCGTTTGCGGCAGAAGGGTACGAATATCCGACACGGGCGAAGTTGCCTTCGGAACCATGCCTGAAGTATCGCCACAAAATACCGTTGGCCTTTGCGCGAGCCTTCATGTGAACGGCAAAGTCGGTCCAGTTGAATGCGATGCCGAAGGCTTGGGCCAAGCTGGCGCCAGAGTTTTCCGTGTCGGTCATGAAATTCGCCGCACCGTACGTGTTCGTCGTCGGCTTGACCTTGCGGTACATGTTCATCGTGTAGCGCTTAGTGATTTCGTCCCCATCAAGAACGATTCCGAGTTGGTCACGAGCACTGATGGCGTATGGGGACATCGCCATGAAACGCTGTTCCGGCAGCCATTGCTTGGCAACAGCATCACGAAGAGTCAGTGCAGTACCGGTACGAGAAGTGATGGTTGTGAAGAAATTGTCGTTGCCCCAACGAGGACCGGTATTAGCCGTGCTCTCGGGCTTTGACTTGAGAGCTTCGATTACTGAGCCGCTGCTCGGAGCCGTACCCGAACCGTAGTCGACAACCGTAGTGCTCGTTACGCTTGAGAGAGCATAGGTTGTAAACGAGGGGGTACCTCGCTGGCTTTGCTGAGCAGTTGCACTGGCCAGGTGGCTGATGCCGGACAGTTCAGGCGTAGCAATCGGGAATCCGAGTGCTGTGCCACCGACGTTTGCGGCAACGACAGCCAGGTCTCCATTGATGAACGTGTTCGTACGGATACGTACACGGTCCGTACGGTAGGTCGAAGCGGCTGCACCGTGAAGTTGCGACTGAATTGCAGTGGCCATGGTGGCTGGCGTGTATGGATTGCCCGCAACCAGGAGCGCGACACGCTGGGGGACTGCACTCGTACGGACGACCTTGAGACCGCCATTTACCGCACTGAAGGCCGCTTGAGTGGCAGCCCAAGCGGTGGGCTGTTCGACTTCGAGCCACGAATAGGGTGCTACAGTGGGCACGCGAACGATTCGGTACGCGCCACGGTTGTCGATGGTGAGGCCGGAATCCGTGAGGATTACCCAGTCACCTGCGCGAACACCTTCGAAGATGTTGGCAGTCAGGCCAGACTCAATCCGAACCCGCTTACCCCACGAGGGGCTGGCGTTCAGAGTAACCTGAAGTGAAGTCCCAGGACCGACAAGGGTGGGCACAAGGGTGCTGTTACCATCGACGGTAACCCAGAACTCGGCACCCGATTCTCCCGTGACCGTGGTCGCCTCAGCGGCGATGGTGAGAGAGGTCATTGTCGCGGACTCGACGAAGCTGCGAGTCGAGAACGAGCCTGCAGTCAGGCGCTCGCCAGGAAGCAGGGCGACGTTGAGCTTGATTTGGCCCAGGTTGCGGTCGAGCAAATAGTCTTGGTCTTCACCGACGGCGTAGACATCGCTGAAGAACGCGGCTGAGGTCGTCCCACCAGTGATTGACAGCGAAGCAGCGGCGCTGCGGCCACGGTTGGAGGTCAATACCAGCGACGAGCCCGAGACCGTGGTGGTCACACCAGGAATCTTGAGGTTGAAGACCTTGGCCCAGCTTGCGAGGTCGTTGGCCTGGCTGACGACGACGTACGGGGTGCCTGCGTTGACGAAGTCGACGTCATTGAAAGTCACGGCAACGGCAATTCCGTCGACCGAAATGTTGAGTGTGGCGCCAGCGCTGATGGCCGACCAGAGCGAGTTCGGTTTGGTGACAATGGCCGCGATCCGTCCGTCCTTGTTCAGGCGGATATCGTCCTTGTAGAGCCACAACGTATCGGCGAGGAGCGAAGTGAAGCCAAGGGCGGCGTTCGCATCGACCTCTCCTGCACTGGGAGCTACGACCTGGATTTGCTCGTCGGAGTCAGCCTTGGCGGTCAGAACGACTTTGGTGCCCGAGGCAGACGTCCTGGCCGTCCACAAAAGGGCGGGGTCGGCGTTGATTGCGGCAGCGACTTCGTAGGCCGAAGCGTTGCCAATCGACCTGAACTCAGCCGGTCGGAATACGTGCGTCGTCAGTACGCCACCGACCTCAACTGCGAGACGCGAGAGGTCGGACAGATTGAAAGGGGCGCTCAAGGACGACTGGACGAACGCCTTGGTGACTGGACGTCCGTTGGCAAGCTGGAAGTACTGCTCACCGCCGACAGCGCTCTCGACCAGGACCTCGAAGGCGATTCCTTCGGTCTTTTCTTCGTAGCCGGTACCGTCATCGATGTACAGCGCCGCTGGTTCGCCAGCCTTGGTGACGACCGAGGCACTCAGAATGCGCTTGTTCTCGTCGAGGGCGGTCAGACCTACAACGCCGCTCTGGATGGCGAGCGCGGTGCCGCGCGTACGCGACTGGCGGGCTTGCCTGATGCGCTCACGGTACGACTGGTCATCTTCGGTGTCGTACCCGTTCGTGAACGGAGCGGGGTTCGTTACGGTAGCTCCGGCGAACGGCGCAGAGACCAATGAAACCACGCTGCCAACGACGGCGTTACCAATGACACCTGCTTCGAGTGCGCTGGCGGGGACGCTGGCGATTTCAGTTTCGCCGTCTGGAATTGTTGCCGCAAATGTGGTAGAGAATTGAACGGCGGTTCCAGCATTACCCTGGGCAGTGCTGACGACGGTATTGACGGGGATAGTCCGGTTGCCGCCTTGGGCAACGACAACGGTCTCACCCAGGTTGTGGAACTTCGTGGTACCGGTCGAAAGTGTCAGGGTCCAATACGAGCCAAGGTTCGTCTTGGCGGTGTAGGCGAGGGGTCCTTCATAGTTCGCGGTGTTGCGGCCGATGTAAATCGAGCCCGTAGCAGGAAACAGCGAGGCATCCTGGACACGGATGGTCGTGCTGCCGATAATCGGAGCGGCGAAGCCTTGGTAGACGGAGGACGAAATCTTCGTGAAGCTGGAATCCCCGAAAGTCAAGGTCCCGCTGGCTGCGGTGCGGCCAATCTGAATCACACCTTCGTCGTCACCAATGCGTTTGAGGGCCTGGCCCGTCGCACGGTCGAGCGACATCGAGTTCAGAAGGCCGAAGATGTCCTGGGACGACCGGAAGTCGCTCTGGGCTGCTGCTTCGATGATGCTCAGGGCCGGTGAACCGACCTTAAGGGCAGGCAGGCCGAGACGCGCCAAGAGGGCGTCGACCATTTCGCCGACAATGGCTGAGTAAGATCTGGGCTGCGGAATTTCTGACATGGAGGTCTCCTAGGGGATTATAGCAAACGACCCCAGGCCGCTGGCTAGATTACCCGTTAGCGCTTGATTTCGACCGAAATCGGGACGTACTGGCCCGTACCTGCAATTCCAATCGATGCGCGGACTTGCATCGAGTTGCCCTTCTTCAGGACGCCTGCAGATTGGACGCCGATGTAGCCCGGATCGCCCTTGAAAAGCTGCTGGAGGTCGGTTAGAACCTGGCTCGCAGTCAAGTCAGCGGTGCTCGTGCCGGGCAGTAGCCCAATACCGTACTCGGGGTGGTGCAAAAGCGAGCCACGGGGCGTTCCGATGGCAAGGCGCGCCTTCTGAATCAGGTTGGTGAGCCCAATAGCAAGGCGTCCGTCGCCGTCAGGCGTGATGACGAGGTCTCCGTCCTGGGTCAAGAGCAAATCGATGCCACCCGAGCGCACGAGTGGGTCGAAATAGTCGACACCGGGGATCGACCTGACCAAGAAATCTTCTTCGGCAGGTTCGACGTCCGACGGGATGTAGATTTGCTGCTGGCTGTTGACAGTTCCCGGCAAAAATGCTTCCAGGAACGCTCCCGCGACGGTCGTAAAGCGACCCAGGTCAGCCGCACCGTCAAGCGAAACGGCGTATTGGCTTGCAGAAAGCTGCAAAATGTGTTGAATCCTGCGAGTCTCGCGGCGGACGGAATTGCTCGACATCCAGACTTGCTGGCCGACGTACAAATTGTCAACCGAACTTACAAGGACCTGGCTGCCGTTGCCGTTGGTCAGCAAATTCAGCTTGAAGCCGGTCTCGTCAACGTAGGGTGCGCGCAGCCCATTGAGGGTGGCGATTTCCATCCAGCGGTCGGGGGTGCCGAGGTACTTGGCGCTGAGCTTTTCGAGCGTGTAGCCGTAGGGGAACGGTGCAGCGAACTTGGACCTTGCGACCTTGAAGGCGATACCCGAGCGCGTAGCGAGACCTGCCACGTAGTCCATGCTGGTGGTCTGGTTGCGGTCAATTTGGGCCGACGCAGCCATGGTGTCGTACTGCTGGGCGACCTGGCTCAGGGCGTACATGGCTTCCCACTCAGAGTCGGTGGGGGTGCGATTTGACGTGCGGGCCGGAAGCCCGAAGGTCGAGGTGAACGTGGCATTGCCTGCGCCAACAAAGTCGGCGAAGTCGGAAAGGACCCTCAACGTGTCGTCTCGGAAGCCTTCGAAGTCCTTGCGGCTCAAAGACTTGACACTGCGTCGCTCTGCTTCGATTTTGCGGATGGTGTCAGGTCGCAGGTTGAGGTCGGAAGGCCGAACGGTCGCGAAGAAGTTGAAATTCTTGCCGGGGTTTGCGGAGATTTTGTTGGCGGGTGCAGCGCCACCCGGACCCGGAGGACCTGCGAAGAAATTGCCTTTGTTGTCCCTGATGCTAGGGCGACCCGCACCCGTATCGGCCTTGCCGCTGCTGATTGAAAGGTCGCGGAACGCGGCTTCTACTGCCGCAAGGTCCCTGAGTCCCGAACTGAGGTTGCTGTTGAATCGCTGGCCGATACGAGACAGAGAGTTCGAGACGGTGCCGGGCAGAGCGGCGGCTTCCATCAGGGGTTCCCTGAGGTCGGAAACGATGTCGGTGGGGAGGTCGACCGCCGTCAGGACGACCCCGGTCATGTCTTTGACCAGCAAGAGGGTCTGGCGAAGTGGAGTAAAAAGGACCTGTTGGATGTCGGCACGAACACCTTGGAGGGTGTTGCGTACGCCTTCCAGGACACGTCGACCGGACTCCAACAAGTTCACCGCCTGGGCGAGCTTGTTGGGGTCCCGGGCTCCAACGTGACCTTCGTACGGTGTCTGCGCCCCGGTGGTCTCTTCAATCGAAACACGGCGCCATGCGCGCATCGAAATCGAGAAAGGGTAGGCCAGCGGCGAGGAACCTGTACGGGAGACGTCAAACGACGCAGGCGTCACCAGGTAGATTTCTTTCTCTTTCCAAATCGCGAACCCGAGCCTGAGGTCCTTGTCTCCGGCCTTCTTGGCGGCAGCATAGGCTTCCAAGAAGCGCTTCAGGAGCAAAAACTGGTAGAACCCGGTGCCCTTGAGTGCGTTGTCCTTCTCAAGATCTGCATCAGAAACGATGTTGGCTGGAGGAGTACCTGCACCTACCAGGTTCCGGGCCTGGCTGATGGCAGTTTGCACCTGGCGAGCGCCGGTCACGGTACCAGCGAAGATGGTAGTCAGGTTGGATTCAAGGACGCCGGGCTTGGCAGCAGTACCCCTGAGAGGCAAAACGCCCGTCGTGCCCTGGAGCGTGATGATTCGGATAGGCGCCCCGTTGTGCTCTTCCAGCACGCCACCCTGGGTGATGCTCATGTTGATGGCGAACGGAGTCGAAATACTGATGGACTGGGGTGGGATCGGCAAGGTAAACCGGTCCTCGATTTTGTACGAATCCCCGTTCTTCCGGAGGTACAAGAACTGGAACGGAAACAGCTTGTCCCAGTTCAACCCAACATCACGTGCTGCGACGGACGACCAAAAAATGTCGGCGACAGGCTGAGAGACTCCACCCAAAACGACCGCACCTATCGTACCACCATTAAAGGCGTCGATGTTGTCGTTCTGTGCTTCAGTAGCGGCACCGAAGAACCGGGCGTTGTTAGGGGTGTTCGAGGCTGACATGGACTAAAGATTACCCCCACACGCACAACGAAGCAAAATCGCCCGTGTCGAGTGTGATGGTGCCCGAGCCAGAGAGCCTGGAGGCCACCAACGAAATGTTCGCTGCGCGTGCAGGCAGAGTCACGAGCCATTTTGAGGTGATGCACCTGTGCGAACTTGCTTCGTTGAAGAAGTACCGGAACCTTCCCGAAGCCGTGCCATCAACGACAACCCAAAATTCCATCGCTGTATTGGTTGCCGTAGAATAAGCGCTAAAATCGGCCGCAACGAAGACTTCACGGGCGACTGTCGGGCGCTTTGCCGCGTCAATCGGACCACTCATCAGGGTCATGGCCGTCGCCGCAATCAAAATACTTGGAGCAATCGACCCAGTTGAGAACTGGTATCTGATGGGTCCGGTTCTCCTGATGAGCGGGACGAACGTACTGCGAAGCATGTCCTCCATCTGAGCATTGCGTTCGGACCCGACAGGCACCAGTTGCTCGAAGTTCTTAACTGGCAAGGGCACCTTGAGGCAGTATGCGGTGTCGCCAGTCCCGTCCGCGTTGGTGTCAATCGACACGCCCTCAGAGTTCTGAGCACGCGCATCGTTCTTGATGCTCTCGATGAGAGCCTGGTCTGTGGGGTTGAGGAGTATTTGTGCCATGGTTAGTCGCCCTTGTTCTTCAGGCTCAAGTAGGAAAACGACTGGCCCTCAAAGGCCTGGATGTAGCCAGCCATGGCACCGAACAGCGGTCCCGCAGAAGTCAATGATACACCAGCGGTGATGAAAAGCGGTGCAGCCAGCAGTCCGCCGACGACAGGAATGGCGTTCAAGGCAGACCCAGCAGTCAAAGACGCACCGGCAGCACTGACGAGCCCGGCCAGGGTACCGAAGGTCGAACTCATTTGGGCGTGTAAGACACCTTGGTTCGTTCTGTAAGTCGTGCCCTTGAGCCAGGCGTCTGAGGCGCTGCCGACGAGCACACCGAGAGACTTGATGTTCACGTTCAGGGCCGTATTGACATTCATGGCCCCACTTTTGCTTTGGAAATTCACATCTTTCGCGGCCTGAACACTTGCGTTCCCATTGACGACCTGGAGAAGCCAGTCCTTTTGGGCGTAGACGTAAATTGATTTGTTTTCGTGGTCGATTTCGATTGACTGGTCTTCTTTAGGAGACCCAATAAGAATCGACCCGTTCTTGCTGAATTTGACGAACGAACCCTCTGCGGCGGTATCTGCTTTGTCGCTGAGCTTCCCATTAGGCTTGGTCGCGCCACGGAAGGTCATCGTGGCCTGGCCCTCGGCGTCAATCGTGAACCTGACCCCGTTGAACTCGAAGTGCAGGTTGTGGCCTGAGTCCTTCTTCTCCTTGCGGGCTACCGAGGGGTCCTCGATGCCGCCCAGGATAATGGCCTTTTGCTGGTCGCCCGACAAGCAGAGCAAAAGCACTTTGCTGCCGTTGCCGATTGCTGAGTCGCCACCCGAGGAGTCCGGCCGCAAGGTCGCGTGGAACCGGTCCGCCGCTCCACCGAACAGGGTGCTCGTGGTGCAGCCACGGTAAATCGACGTCACAGGCGAGCCGTTGCCCTCGCGGTACTGGACTTCGACCTCGTACTCGACGGTATTTTTGCCATAGCTCTGAGGGTCGTCGGGGAACACGACCTTCTTAACCTCGCCGAAGCGCAAGACGTAGTCATTGAGCATGGACGTCGAGCCCGAGTCCGAGCCACGGCTCGTGACGCCCAGGTACGATGGAATGAAGGTGCCGTCAGAGAGATACATGGGTTACCTTTTGGCATTCGGGTCAACTGCGTGACCGAATGCGTGAGTGGGGTCGACCTTGACTGAGGGCTTGATGGGCGTTTCGGTTCCCTCTACTGGAGGGCTTTCGGGGCGCTCTGGGTTGACGGTATAGTCTCGCGACTCGGTACCATGTCCAGCCATCAGGTCGTCCACCGAAGTGCCACTGTAGAGCGAGAAATCCCCACCAGCGGCTTGCTCTGCCTTGACTCCGTGACTCAGGGCCAACGAAGTGCTAAAGGTGAAGGCGCCAGTGCCCGACGCATTGAATGAGTGCGACACAGTTTCGATGTGGAGGATGTGGCCGTCAAGCTCGACGTTGTCTCCGGGGCAAATAGGTGACTGGATACCAACGAGTTCGACAGTGCCGGTCAGCGTGAGGTGTTGCCCCATGACGATGTCGCTGACGATGTACATCCAGTCGCCAGCCTTGCGCATGGTGGCGTCCTGAGGCGAGCAATTGACCGTCGCCATGTAAGGTCGCAGACCCGAGCGGATGATGTCCATGTCGTCTGCAATCGGTGGGTCACGGACGATATATGCGGTCCGGTCTTGCGCGGCAAGGCCCGTCTCGCCGTAGATGTGGACAAAATTGAATCGCAGAGCGTCAGAACGACCCAAGTCAACGCTCTTGATGAGCAAAGGGTGAAGTTGCCACCGGGGGAGTTCCGTGAACCGGGTCAGAGCCAAGGTGCGGGGCTGAGTCACGAGGTTATCGGTGAGGTCTACCTCGAAGTCGGAAAAGTCCTGCACACCCTTGTCTTTCTTGACGCTGCGATTTGCTACCTTGGGGGTTTTTGGACGGTAAGCTTCGTCCAGGATGCCCGAGGTGAACGGCAACTGGCGAACCACGAGCGTGGGCATGACGTCCCCGGTGGGTCCTGCCCTGAGCGCGCAATACATCTCGTTGACTGCCGGGTTCAAGTATTGCTGCATGATGGCCCATACTGTCCGCTGACCGTTGAATTGCGGGGGCGAGGGCAAAAACGTTCCGAGCATGTCCTGGGGGCAGCGCAGACGGCGCGTGTCTTTGTTGATGGGACTGGCCGACGCCCAATTTAGACCGTCGGGATTGAAGACAAATCCAGCCTTGCTGCCATCCTCGGTAGGTGAAGCTTCCGAACCGAGTTGGTACTTCTGGACGCCCTGCAGAATATTGCAGACGTCATGCCAGCCGACGGCGCCATTGGCCTTGGTGCCCTCAGTCACGCCGATGATTTTTCCGACCTCTGAAGGTACGATGAACACGTTCGGGTCGTCGAGACCGCGTGTCTGGTCGAGGGTTCCGTCGCTGAACCCCTGGTTCTTGGGCACACCTGCACCGAAGAAGGCGCTGACAAAGAAGGGGATTGCGTCGTTGACGGTGATGGACGGGTTGCCGCCCTTGGAGTCCTTCTTGATGAGTTCGTTGATTTTCGAGCCCGTCTTTTGGAGCCACTCAGACGCAATACCGACGGCCTGCGAGGCAAAATACGGCTCGTAGTAAATGGAAGCATCGAATTCGGTGAAGCTTGCGGCGTTCATCGTGTAGTTCGTGGTTCGGATACCGTCGGGCCTCTGGACGATACGGGTGCGAACACTGGTCATCCGACCCATGAACTTCAGACCGTCAAGGAATTTGTTGCACGCTTCGCCGTTCTGCAGACGTTCGAAGAGGGACTTCGCCTTTTCGGTACTGTTGACCATCCAAGCGGCTACCCAGTCGCCCGGGAACACCTCGGTGATGTAGTTCGCACCAGGAAACAAGGTCGCGTTCATCTGGCCGACGTGGTTACCTTTGCTAGTCACGACCTGGAGTGACTGAACATCTTCGACGATGATGAGGGGCTTGTCGCGCAGACGAATACTATCGATGGGGTTCTTCGAGAAGCTTGTGCCCTTTGAGCGGCTGTAAGTAATTGGGTGGCGGTAGCGCCAAATCACCATGATTGCGTGGGCGGTGACAGATAGAGAATCGGGCGTAGCTGCAGGGTCGGGGCTGTACCCGGTGAGTCCAAAGTCGTTGAGGATATCGTATGAACGTGACATGGGTTACTTTACTGCGTCCATGATGTTGCCGATAAGGGGTCCGACGACAGGGATGGTGCGGGCACCGGCCCTGACGCCACTGGATTGGGTCGCCGGTTTGACCATACTGGCTGTCGTGCTTCCCTTGCCTGCTTCGGACGTATCGGGAGTTACTCCCGCGAGCTTCTCGAATCTTTCAATTACGTGGTCCGTAGCTGTGGTCAGCTTTCCAAAAGCTTCGAGCGTCTTTGCGTAGTCTTTGTTCTCTTTGAGTGCCACAGACTGGTCCTGGAGCACAGCAAGCGCAGCTTTGCTTGCTTCCCTCAGTTGCTCGGCCTCGGCCTTAGCCTTTTCTCGCGATTCTTCGTCAAGTCCGGCACCAGGGATTTTGCCCTTCTTCAGCATCGTCGACTCAAGGTCCTTCACGCCGCTCAAGGCCTGAATCATACCGATGCCGCCTTCGGTATCGCCACCCATCATGTCGCTAGCCATTACGCCAAGGGCTTCGAGTTGACCACGAGCGCCCATGTCGCCCTTCTTCGCCTTGGTTCCAAGGCCCGCAAGGAACTCTTGCTCGGATTGACCAGAGGCTCGCATGGCTCGCATGGCCTTGCTGACGCTATCGGTGCCGCCCTGTTCGACGTAGCGCGAGAACAACCCGTGCGTCATGCCACCAAGCTGGTCCATCGCATTCTTGGAAGTAATACCGTAAGCGTCACTACGAGCGCTCGATCCGCCACCCGCCACTTCCGCAAGCTCTTTGAACGACATCCGACCCGCGAGAGCGTCCTGTGCGTAGGTTGTACCGCCCGGCATTGACCCAATGGCAGATACCAGATTCATCCCTCGACCGTAGCCGTCAAATCCGCCAGCGAGTTTGTCTGCTGATTGCATTCCAAGCTGAATCCGTGCGACCTGGTTGAGATCTTGTGCCCCGCCGCTACCCAAATTAAAGCCGTTTTGGATTGCCTTCAAGGCTCCCATACCTGTGACGTTGCCTCGTGGGTCAAATCCGAAGAGTGACTGGCCCAACTGAAGACCTGCAGCCGTATCAATCCCTCCTCCGAGGGCGGCTTCGGTAAGCGTTCTGGCGTATTTGTTGTTGTTTGCCGAACGTCCCGCAGCCTCAAGGGTCCCCCCGACGTTGTAGCCAGCAGCGCTTGCTGACATCATGGTACCGGCGTATTTGGTGAAGTCACGACCGCCCATGTTTTGTGCTTGGAACTTGAAGCCGGAGAGTTCGCCCGTGCTGTAGCCCTGTTCCATGAGCTTTGCTTCTAAGGGAGTGTACGTGTCGCGCCAATTACCTTGCTTGTCCCGGCTCATACCTACCCCGAGAGCGCGATTGGCTGTCTTACGTGCGCTCCGTGTATCGTCGATGTGCTGTAGTCCGCGTCCACCGCCCGCATACCAGTCGCCACTCTCTCTGAACTTGCTCATCGCTGCTTGGAGACGGCCGTAGCGCTCAGTGCCCATGGCCTCTTCCGAGAGGCCGGACATGTCCGAGCCACCAGACGCAGCGGCCCTCTTGAGCGCTCCGGCCATGGCTGAGATTTCAGCCTCGGTGCCGCCGACGGACCTCAAGACTTCAGCTTGACGGTCGCGGTTCATCCTGGCAAAAGCCTTTTCAGACACTGCCGAGCTTACGTCCGCTCTCGCCTTCTTTTCCCACTCGGGACGCGCCATCGCGCCACGCTGAGCAAGGGTGTCAAGGTACTGGTTGTTGAAGCCCTGGCCCATGTTGACGGCCGCCATAGCGCCAGCACCAACAAGGCCGACTGAACGCATCACGGTGGCTCCCAGGCTGTTACCGAGAGCCCACTGAGCGATGCCCTGGCCGTTAACTGCTCCGGGTCCTAGCTGCCTCAATAGACCGCCACCGGCCGCAGGTGCCCCCGGACCCATGCCGCCTCCGCCAGGACCCGCCAAAACAGGGCCGCCCATCATGGTGGCACCGCCACTGTGTCCCGGAGCGAGGACTTGCCTGGCGGTCCCACCGATGATTCTGTGGTACGCGGTCCCGCCGCCTGAAGGATAGGGCACGTCAGGTAAAGCGGAAGGAATAATGCGCCTTGCGGCACCGCCGATGACCTTGGTATATGCCCCGTTGAGCGTACCGAGCGCCTGCGTCAGGCGGCTGATGTCTTGGATTTGCTTGTTCGTCGAGGTCTTGACCGATTCGGTCAAAGCCTTAAGGTTGGCCGTGCCTTGAGTGGCCATTTCCTTGAATGCTCCGCCGCCAGTAGTCTGGGTCTTCGTTTGCTGCTGGTTGAGCCAGGGTGAAGGCTGAAGTCCTCCGTTAACCGAACCGCCGCCACCCATGCCGCCGGTACCAACGTTCTGGAGGGTTTTCGCCAGGACCTGGGCCTTGGCAATCATTTCGTCCATGGCCCGCTTGACACGGCTGAACGAGGTCTCATCAAGAATGAACTGGAATTTAAGTGACTTTTCTGCGCTCATTCGAGGGTCCTGGCTTGGGGATTATTCGCTAGATTACCGGGTTTTGGGTCCGAAGGTAGGTGCGTCGTCGACTTCAGGAACGTCGATGTCCTCGAATTTCATATGGATGCCCTCTTCAATCCTGGGCAACGTAGTTTCCGGGGCATCGAGCTTCTCGGGGGGCCTCAGTTCGGCCTTCAGGCGTTCGATGCGTTCGGTGATGGGGTCAACGGGGACTTCGGCCATTTTGATTGGCGGTGCCGCTGCATCAGCCTCACGGCCGAACTCCCAAGCATCGGCATCTTCAGCGTCTTCAGCACGTTGCAGAGCGGCGAGCTTCTCGGGGTCCATCAAGAGCCGCTCGATTTGGGCGTCGCGTTCGTCTTCTTCCAGGTCCTCGTAGGTCGACTCGAAGTAGTGTACGAGGACGTCTTCGAAGGGGAGGGTCTCGACGATGTGGAGCGGCGTGTGGAACTCTTTGCTGAACCACCGAAAAATATTGCGCACAACGTAATCGGCTGGCTTCTTGACCACCGAGAACATTGCGATTTGCTTGAGATTTCTCAGCGTTTCAGGATTCATGCCTTCTTTTTGAGGACCAGCCCGCCATTGTCACAGACCAGTTCCCATTCGGGGTTCGATGGCGTCGGCATTGTGGGAACGGGCGTAATCGTGACGCCCGTGAAGGTGACGTTTGTCACCGGCCGACAGTTCCAGCATGAAATAGTGTCAGGCGAGAACACCGCCTTGCAGCAAGGGCACTGCCAGCCCTGGCGCGGGAGAAGAGCGTCGTCCCAGTACCCGAGCGCCATTAGAGGTCCTTCAGAGCTTCAGCAGCCTTCTCAGCAGCCTTCTGAATCTCTTCGAGGTGGGTCTTCTCGACCTTCTGGATTTCCTCCAGGACGGTGAGGACGACGGTCATGTCGTCGAAGTCAATACCGTTGCCCGCTTCCTTCCACCACGAAGGGGTATCGATGGCGTGTGTGCGGATTTTGGCGACTGCGCTGGCAATCAGGGCCGCCATGCCGTCCGCTTCGCCGCTCAGGGGCCCGAGAAGCTGGCGTCTCATGGCATCCATGGCCAACATCTCGCGGTAGCTCAGCTTGACGTTGATTTTGAACTTGCCACGGAGGGGCTCGTCACCTTCAACGGGGATAGTGACAGTAAACTCTGCCGTTTTGCGATTCATGTATTCGTCCTTATTGGGGTTTGTGGTGCAAGACCGAGTTTAGCACACCGGTCGACCACGAATTTGAGATTACCTCTTGACGGTGGAGATCGGATCGCGTATAAATGGCTCCACCTCGTCGTTCTTGGAGACCGCAAATGACCGCGTACAAGTATTACGCCGCAGAACGAGCCCGTTACGCCGACCTCCAGCAAGCGCATCTCGGTCGGCAGAAGACGGTCGACCTCGTGAACAGCCTTTGCGACTACTTCGGACGCCCCCGCCTCCCAATCCTCTTCTCGGACGGCTACGACGTGACGGGAACCCGAAAGGTCAGCAGAAAGCGCCGCAACAATTGGTCGTGGTTCAACACCGGAGCGTCGGAAGCGGCCAAGAAAGTCCGTGCAGAGCGCAACGCGATGCGTCGCTCAAATGGACTGCGGGCTCTGTCACCGCTGAAGGAACGCTGCTTTTCGTTCGGAAACACGATGCTGCAAGCTCGTACGGCGGCTCACGAAGTCGCGCACTACCTGCATTTCATGGAGTACGAAGACCTTGGCGCGAAGTGGCGTCCTGGCACCGGCAGCCTCAAGCCGCGCATCACCCAGTGGCATGGTTCTGAGCACGAAGCTTGGATGGCTCGTTGTGTGGAAGCGACCGTGAAACTCGGATACGGTCCGAAGCCGACGGTTGTCGTCAAGCCGCACGCCGAGGTTCCAGTCGTCAACTTCACCGTGACCTTCACGAAGGTTGAAGGAGAAATCGTCGAGACCCCGAAGGACCCCGTGGCAGCGTTTTTCGATTCTTTGCCGCCGCTCTTGACGTGCCCGTGCTGCAATGCTACTCTGCCCAAGATGAATTTCGGCGTGCGGGTCATGAAGCGCGATGCGAACAACGTCCCGACCGTCATCCGTCGTCAGTCGTACTGCCGTGCATGCCGTTAACCTCAACCCATCAGGACCATGAAAAACTCAGCCAGTCTCAAGCGTGGTGACCTCGTCGTTGCAAGTGTTGATTTCGCAGAGGAAATCGTTGCAGTCAAGAAGGGCACCCTCGGGGTCGTCTTCGAGGAAGCAGACTACTACGGCGACGACGCAGGTCCGATGGTCCGATGGTTCAACGGCCAAGCCTGCAACGTCTACGACGACACGGTGGACTTGCCTGACGAGGTGGACTGATGAGCAAAATCCATGTCGGAGCGGCGTGCGGCCGGAACTATCTTTCAGTTAACGGCTTCGTCGTGGCGATGGAAGGCGATACGCCGAAGCAATCTTGAAGCACACAAAGCGTTGACTTTTCCAAAGCAGTAGTGGTAAACTAGCATTCTTCGTTTCAATAGCCGGGCAATCCCCGAATCAGGAGCATCACCATGAACAAGTCCGTTTTCTCGTCCAAGACCGCCGTTGTCGTTCCTCCCGCTGACATCCTCAACGAGGCCGGTGGTAAGGCCTACTCGCTGACCGATGCGGCGGCACTCGCCCAGTTGGCGATGACCGGTACGTTCACCGACGTGTTCTACGCCACGGCTGAGGACCAGACCGCCAAGGTCCTGGAACTCGCCAACAAGGTCGAGGCCGAGTTCCTCGCCAAGCTCGCCGTGTACTCGCGCAAGCGCGGGTTCATGAAGGACATGCCTGCCGTCCTGACGGCGGTTCTGCTCGCTCGTGGCGAGGCCAAGCTCTTCAAGAAGGTCTTCCCCATCGCCATCGACGACTTCAAGATGCTCAAGAACTTCGTCCAGGTCGTTCGGTCCGGTGCAACCGGCCGTAAGTCCATGGGTTCCATGGCTCGCAACGCCGTCCGCAACTTCCTCGAAGGCGCTACCGACAGCGAGTTGTTCGCTGGCTCGATCGGCAACGAGCCCTCGCTGGCAGACGTCATCAAGATGGTTCACCCGAAGCCCGCCAACGTCAAGCGTGCGAACATGTACGCGTACCTGCTCGGAAAGAAGTTCGACGCCAAGAAGCTCCCGGACGAGGTCCAGGCTTTCGAGGCTTTCAAGGCCAACCCTGTCGGCACGCCTCCTGACGTGAACTTCCAGTTTTTGTCGTCCGTCAAGATGGACGCCAAGCAGTGGGGCGACATCGCCAAGACCATGTCGTGGCACACCCTTCGCATGAACCTCAACACCCTTGAGCGGAACGGTGCTCTCAACGACCCGAACGTCACCAAGGCTGTTGCTGAGGCTCTGGCCGACGAGAAGACCATCAACAAAATCAAGGTCTTCCCGTACCAAATCATGGCTGCGTTCATGAACTCGACGACCACGAACGCCCGCATCAAGAACGCGCTGCAGGACGCCCTGGAGTTCGCTACGGCGAACATCCCGGAGTTCGGCGACACCGCCATCGCAGTCGACGTTTCGGGCTCGATGTCCTCGCCTGTCACGGGCAGCCGTCCTGGTGCCACGTCGGCAGTCCGCTGCATCGACGTTGCTGCACTGATTGGTTCGGCGGTCCTCCGCAAGAACCCGAACTCGGTGGTTCTGCCCTTCAGTTGGGATGTGATTGACGTGACGCTGAACGGTCGCGACTCCGTCATGACCAACGCCCAGAAGTTGGCGAGCCTCGGTGGTGGTGGAACGGCTTGCGCGACCCCGCTCGCGAAGCTGAACAAGGCCAAGGCAAAGTTGGATTTGGTGTTCTACGTGTCCGACAACTGCTCGTGGGCCGACTTCAACAAGGGGTCGGGCACTGCCATGGCTCAGGAATGGGCAACCTTCAAGAACCGCAACCCCAAGGCCAAGCTGGTGCTGCTGGACATCCAGCCGTACACCCACACCCAGGTCAAGACTTCGAAGGACGTCTTGAACATCGGTGGATTCTCTGATAAGGTATTCGATGTCGTCGCCCAGTTCGCAAAGGGTGAGACGGCCGGAGACCACTGGGTCGACGTCATCAACGCAGTTTCGCTGTCCAACCGGAAGTCGAAGGAGTAAGTTCATGGCTCAGAAGCGTCTTGACCCCAAGCAGGTCCTCGAAGTCCTCCGCACGGACCAGGCAACCGTCGCCGATTTGGCCCAGAAGTTCGGGTGCAACAAGGCGACGGTCACCCGCGCAATCGTGCAGATTCGTTCCACAAATCCCGACATCGGGGTCGTCGGGAAGCGTGAGACCCAGAAGCGCGGTCGCCCCCAGATGCTGTTCGGGGTCCTGGCACAGCCCCGGCCGTTGGTGGAGACTCTCGACGTCGTCCCGACCACTTCGACAGAGGGTATTTGATGTCGATGGGAATCCGGCCAGAGTTTCAGACTCACACCCTGAACGAGGAGGGGAAAGCCAATGCGGAGCAACTGGCAATGGGTTTCTCCAACTTGATGTACCTGGTCGAGATGTTTGGTCTCGGCGGCGACGGTCGAGCCCTGGCCCTTGCCAAGACCAAGCTCGAAGAGGCCTGCTTTTTCGCAAAGCGGGCCATGGCGACGAAGTCCTCGAATCAGGAGTGACCATGAACAAGACCCTCGAATCAGGAGTGACCATGAACAAGACCCTGGCCAAGAAAATCGATGCCTTCCTGGAAGTCCGCCGGAAGTCATCTGGCGGGTGGCCTGATGTCTCCGAAGAGGACATGGAACAGCTTGGTGAGATCATCAGGTCGCTCATCAAGGCCAAGTTCGAAACCGACCCCGATGGCGACCTTCCGGTCGAGTTCGGCCTTACAAATCGACAAACAGAGATGCGCAATCCGTTCGTCGAAGTACCGTACGAGCACAAGGGCGAGTTCGACAGGTACTACTCGCGCACGGAACTGAACTTCGACCTCGCGTGCGAGGCCTTTGCTCAGGCACGCCGAATGGCCGACTACCGCAAACGCGACAGGCACGCCGAATGGCCGAATGGCCGAATGGCCGACTACCGCAAACGCGAAGCGGCTGAAAAGGTCGCCAAGTAGGGTGTTGACAAAATAGGCCGGGGTGGTGTATAAGTGTCGACATGAACGCGACCTACACCATCTCGGCCTCGCAGCGCAACGCCTTCAACGAGCTTCTCGCCAAGTCGAACCGCAAGTCGACCAAGCTCGGGATGCCCGGCCTGACCGCCGTCTTCGGGGAAGTCCGCAAGGTTGAGGTCGTCGGCCGCAACGGTCGCCCCACCGGGAACTTCACCTCGATGGTCGACGTCACCATCTCGGGCGTCAACCCGGTCCTCAACGGCTGGCGCCTCATCGCCGTGGTTAGCCCCCTGAAGGCCGACGATGGCAAGCTCATGGCCATCACCACTACGGTGCCTGGCGGGACCTTCGGCGAACTGGTCGCCGACCCCCTGAACTGCGACCACTGCAAGGTTCGCCGTGACCGCCTCGAAACCTTCATCGTCCGTCACGAGTCCGGCGAGACCAAGCAGGTCGCCCGGAACTGCCTGAAGGACTACGTCGGCGGAAACAACTGCGACGCGGACTCGGTCGCGGCCCTCATCGGCCTCCGCAACAAGTTCATCGCTGCCACGGAAGCCCTCGGAAACGTTCGGGACTTCTCGTCGGTGTCGTTCCGCAACGTGATGGCCTACGCGATTGCCGCCATCCGCTGCCACGGCTGGCTCTCCAAGGGCAAGGCCTACACGGACGGCGGTACTTCTACGGCTACTCGGGTCTCCGTCGCGATGGAATTCGCCCGCTGCGAGTTCGTCAACGAGAACGTGGCCGCTGCGGAGATGGTTTCGCGTGGTCTGACTGCAGCCGACCTGCCCACCGAGGCGGATTTCGAGGCTGCGACGTCGAAGCTGGAAGAGCTTTCGGTCATCCTCGACCGCATGGAGTCCGAGGGTTCGACCAATGATTACACCCAGGCCCTCCGGATTCTGTCGGTGGCTGGCACGGTGAACCGCAAGGCCATGGGCATCGCGGTCTCGGCCGTCAGCTTCGTCGCTCGCGAGATGGCGCCCAAGGCGACTACGACGGTCAGCAACTACGTCGGTTCGGTCGGCGAGAAAATCACCGTCAAGGCGAGCCTGGTCAGCGCCAACAAGCTCGGAACCGGCAGTACGCTGTTGACCTTCACGACGGCCGATGGTAATGTGCTCAAGTACTTCGCCAACGGCCCGGTCTCAGTGGTCGAGGGCTCGGTCTACGAGGTCGCAGGTAAGGTCAAGGCCCATCAGGAATTCCGTGGCCGCAAGGAAACCATGCTGAACTACGCAAAGGTGAATTCGTGAGCAAGAACAAGCCGAAGCGGCGCAAGGTGTGGGTGAACCTGTATCCTGACGGGCGTCACTCGTGGAAGTCGCAGCGGGACGAAGTGCATGCCGAAATGGAGCGCCAAACCGCGATGAAGCTCGCAGAGAGGCAGGAGAAGCTGGCTGTGATGCGGGCGCACACGGAGGCGCTCGACGCGCTGGATGGCATCATGACCGTCGTCCGCGGCGAGGAGATTGGCGGGGCCGGTCAGGTTGCGGACACCTACGTCACGGCCGAGGCAGTCCTCGCGAAGGCAGGTCGGCGATGAGTGACTACGTGCCCTGCGACGGATGCACCGAAGAGGCGACACACCACCTATGCGAGGAGTGCTGCAACGAGCCGACCGGAGAGTACGCCCGAGGCTACGCGGACGCCATCGCGCGGGTGGTGGCGGACCTGCGGGCGAGGGCGTCGCAAGCGGCGGTTTTGGAGGCAACGAGGAAGGCGCGGACGTTGCGAGAGCTGGCCGACCGCTACGAGCGTGGCGAACATGCACGGGAGTCAACGTGAGACGGCGCGAGAGTTACACCGTGTCTCTCCAACCGCACTGGCGCACAGGAGCAGAGGTAGTTCTTCGACATGCAAGAGGGTTCCTTCTTGCGAGGGGGGCGCGTCCGCTGAGGGTCCGCGCTAGCACTGGTGTGGTCCCGGCCAGCCCCGTTACGGGGCGCTTTCTGACGGAGGCAACGTGAATGACGACGTGAAGGCGGCGCTGTTTCGGGCTAGAAGCACAGGAGATGACGCGTATTTCACCCGCGCCTTAGCCGCGTCGGCGACTATTACGGTTCTGCTTCGAGACGACCTCGACACGCTCCTCGCGCACATCGACGGCGAGGACGCGCGCAGGGCTGCGGCCGTTGCGGCGGCGAGAGAGGATCAGCGGGAGGCGTGCGCACAGAACATCCGACAGACGACCATTGCGCACAACTGGCAGCAGCAGTGGATGCGTGCCGACTTGCGCGCAGAGAAAGCCGAGGCCGAGCGCGACGCTGCGCGTGCCGAGGCCAGAGCCCGCGCCGAGGACTGGAACAACGAGCGAATGGTGCTCGTCATGGAGCGTCGGCGGGCGAAGGAGTTGGAGGCCGAGCGCGACGCGCTGCGGGATCGTCCGCCGACCCGCGAGGAACTGGAATACGCTCGCGCTATGGTGCTCCTCAAGCAGCGCCACGAAGACCCGCTCGGGGACGACCTCAGCGACCACGTATACCGGCTGGTGGCGCAGGTGGAGGCGGCGCGGGCGTTGGCACTCAACACCATGGCGCTCGGCGACGACGACGTGCGACCGTCCGACATCCTCGCCGCGATGGACGGGGCGGCAAAATAAGACTTGCCAGACCAACGATTCCCAGGTATAAATCCACCATGCAAGCACGTTGGGACCTTCATACCACCGCTGAAGGACTTGAGGTCAGGTACACCAACCTTCTGACTGACGAGTCAATGTTCTGCGGTGTTACAGACGACACCCTCCCCGCCATCATCGATTTCATGCAAAACGAAGGCGGGGAGGGCAGTTCGTTCGTTGTCCTGGATGGCGAAGTTGTAGGGTACTGGCTGGCGGCAGTAGACGATGAACATTCAACGTGGAATTTTGCCACTCAAGGAGCAGCACATGGGAACTCGCAACCTGACTATCGTTCGTGACGAAAACCTCCTCTTCGGGCAGTACGGCCAGTGGGACGGCTATCCGTCCGGCAACGGCCTCGAAGTCCTGAAGTTCCTCCACCGCCAGATGCTGGAGGGCCAGTTCCGCCAGGCGTTCAAGCGTGTCGTGGTCGCCAGTCCGGAACGCCTCGCAGAGCTTGAGCGGGCGGACGTCACCAAGGACACCCATCCCCAGTTCTTCCGGGAACTTGGCGCCGGGGTCCTCGACTTCATCGCTGATACGGAAGGCCCTATCGAGGTCCACAACCAAATCGACTTTGCGGCAGACTCGTTGTTCTGCGAGTGGGCCTACATGGTCGACCTGGTCGAGCGCAAGCTCCGGTGCTTCGAGGGCTTCAACCAGACCCCGCTGGCCGAGGGGGATTTCTTCTACTTCTTGATGGAGAAGTCGGCAAAGTCTCACCGCACCAATTCCTACTACCCCATCAAGGAAATCGCTTCGTTCAGCTTCGACGCGCTGCCCGACGAAGAGACCTTCCTGAAGACCCTGCAGCCGCCCGACGAAGAGGAGTGAGTCCATGGACTTCAAGGAATTCAAAGTAAGGTACCCACCAATCGTCAAGTTCCCGAACCTTACGGGAGAATTCCATTTGCTCATCTATGAAGACCCGAGCGACCGTGGGCATGCGATTTTGGCGCGTTCGTTCGAAGCGACCAAGAAGCTGTACGCCAAGCTCGCCCGCAAGTGGAACTACGTGCCAGAGCTTCATGGGTACTACAAAATCAAAATCGTGAAGCCGTCAGCGAAAATCATGGACAAGCGCTCCAGAGAAGATTTCCGGCGCGAGACCAACGACTTCATCATGCGCTGTACTTTTGCGGCAGAGTACCTCTTTAAAGACACCGGCATCCTCGCGCCCGGGTATGCGAAGTGCGACTATCTTGCGAGCCCGGAAACGGCCTCGTCCGACCTGGAGTGGTACGCAAGTACCCACATGGACTGCCTGAATTGCGAGAAGCGCAGAGTAGACTCCGGGCTCTACGTGTCGGCCGGTTCTCATGGCATTTACCCCATCGATCCGCAATCCTTGGTGCGGGACAGGTGGGATGCAGCGATGGCTTTGGGCGAAATGGCGAACCGTTTCGGCCACCTGAAGAATGCTCTGCCGATTAAGGCCGAAGTCCACACGGGCCCAATTTACTGCGTGAATGCGGACTTCGGCAACCACTGCAAGGGCGTGACGTTCGGCCCAGTCACCCTCAAGAACCCGACGGGGCCCGTTGGTGAAGTTTTGTTTTATTGCCACACCGAAGATGCCTCAGGCGGGGCGCCCAAAGAACTCACCGACAACTACGAAGCCGAAGTAGCCCGCCGGGACCGTGACATCGAAGAAGAAAAGCGCCAAAACGCAGCCAGACGTGAAGCAGAAAAGCAAGCAGCCCACCGCCATTACCGAGAGGTCCTGGGAACCATCGGAACGGGGACCGACCGCAACGAAATGGCCAGGGCCGTCCAAGTGAGCGTCAAGTATTACGATGACTTACTGGAGGTCATGGCCGTTTGGGCTTGGACCCTCGCCTCGACCGGCGCACAGGCTTGCCCGTGCGTCATTTCGAGCGCCCTGTTCGACAAGGCTACCTTGCTCGTGAACGGGACCTTTTTCGACCCGTCTGACGACCGCGCGCCCGAACATCTCAAGCCGGGGTTCCAGGTCATCAAGGACTACCAGCCAGCGATTATCCAGGCATTCAAAGAGGCAGGGACGACCACTCAGAAAGAAATTGATGCGGTGGAACCTGGACCTGTCGACAAAAGCATGCTAAACTGACCGCATGATTCAGCCCAAGACCATTTCAGTGTACGCCGACGGTTCGTCAGTAGGCAACTCGACTGGTCCCATCGGCTGGGGCTGGTTGGTCACCGACTGGGACACCATCATCTGCGCGGGCTCAGAAGGCGCCCCTGTCGGCACCAACAACATCGCCGAGCTTCAGGGCGCCCTGCACGGTCTCAGGGCCGTCGTTGACCGAGGTCTGCACATCGGCAACAACGTCGAAATCGTCTCCGACTCGACGTACTGCCTGAACCTGGCCTCGGGTCTGTACCAGGCCAACACGCACAAGGACATCGTCCTCGCTCTCCAGGAACTCTACAGGGTCACCAACGCTCGTACGCGGTGGGTCCGTGGTCACTCGGGCGACATCTTCAACGACCGCTGCGACGAGCTTGCAAAGGCTGGCCGAGACAGGTACAGTCCCATCGAGACAAAGAAGAAACGCCGCAGCCGCAAGCGTGAAGAGCGGAGGCGGAAAAGAGCAATCGTCAAAGCCTACAAGCGAAGGGTGTACGGTCATGGAAACAGGTAAGCTCGTCAAGGTCGGTAAAATCACCGACTTTCAGTCAGATGCTCCACTGCGGACGAAGGACGTGGAGTGCTCGTTCACCAATCGGCCCACGGAAGGCCGCCAGTTCGTCGTCACGGCCGAGTCGTTGACTGCCGAAAACGATTTTCGGGTCGTGGCGACGTCCCCGGTGACCGAAATCGTCAGTATTTCCGAAGGCGAAGACGGCGCAGTGATTGTTTTCAACACCCAGAACTCGACGTACGAACTCACCATCACCGGCTCACACGAGGTCAAGCCATGACTCCCCACAAACTCGGCGATTTTGAAGCCAACGACCGCGTCGCCATGGCCCGCAACCTGGCTGCAATGGTCCATCTCGACCGTGGCCAGCGATACGACGACTCGCCGTACACCACGCACCTGGCCGACGTGGTCGACGTGCTGCTGGAGTTCGACTACATCGACAAGGACCTACTCGCTGCGGCCTGGCTGCACGACGCGGTCGAGGATACGGGGCTCTCGCTTGAGACGGTCGCGTATTTTTGTGGCTCCAGGGTCGCAACGCTCGTCGACTGCGTGACCGACTCTGAGGGTGCGACCCGGGCAGAGCGCAAGGCCAAGACGTACCAGAAAATCCGGGCCAATCCGAACGCAGTGCCGCTCAAGTTGGCTGACCGTATTGCCAACATGCGGTATTCGGTCGAGAGCGGGAACCGCAGGCAGCAAAAGATGTACAAAAAAGAAGCTCCAGAGTTCGAAGCGGCCCTTCGGGAGTACGGTTCCTGCGAGCTTCTGTGGCGTGCCTTTCACGTGGTTCTCCTGGAGATCAAATGATTGACAATTCCGATTTGGGTGCAGTGGCGTTGATGTCGATTATCGCCGTCTTCGCGCTCTTTGCGCTGATTTTCTTCGCGGTCCACCTGGTCACGAAAGTCCGCGCCGACCGAGCATGGGCCCGCCAGTTGGCCAGGGAACGGAACGCAGCGCGGTTCCTTTTCAGGGCGCCAGCAGAGTCGTTCAGAACGTCACTCTCACCCAGCCGCCGTGCTCCGGCCAAGTCCGACGACTCGGGCTCGTACGTGCCGCCACTCACATCCGACCCCGTCCCGGACCCCGTGACGACGTATTTGTACGCGAGTGTCCTGACCGAGGCCGGTTCGGCTTCGTCGTATCACCAGCCCTCTTCGTACCACCAGCCGGATTCTGCCCCATCTGACTACGGGTCGTCTTCCGATTCGAGCTACGACAGCGGGAGTTCGGATGGCGGGAGCTTCGACAGCGGTGGCGGTGGAGGGTTCGACTGATGACTCCGGAATTCGTAGTAAGGGCAGGTAGTTACATGTATGGAACGAACCTGCCGACGTCCGATGTTGACGAGCGCGGGTTCTTCATGCCCACCCTTCGTGAGACCTGTGGCATCGACACCAGTCGGTCTGCCGTCACGAACACTGCCGAGCGCGACGAGGCATTTTGGGAAATCAGACACTACGTGAAGTTGTGCTGCCAGGCCAACCCCAACGTCATCGAAACGGCCTTCGCGCCCGACGACTGCATCGTCAAGAAGACCCCTTTCGCCCAGTCGATCCTCGACCTTCGGGATTCTTTCCTGAGCCGTCAGGTCGCCAAGACTTACATGGGCTATGCCAAGGGCAACTACATGCGGGTGCTGAAGAACCGCAACTTCCTTGCCAACGACCCCTACCAGTACGACGGCAAGGACACCATGCACCTGGTCAGGCTCGCTCGTATGGGCGCCGAGACGCTCCTGACGGGCAAGCTGCGGGTTCGACGCCCCGAAGACCGGGAGTTCTTCCTGCAAATCCGCCGCAACGAAGTTCCTTGGGACCGCATTGTCAGCGAGTTCATGGCCCACACCAAGTCCTGGGCCGACGTCGAAGCCAAGAGCCCCTTGCCAGTCAAGCCAGATACTGATACCATCAGCCAACAACTGGCTGCGCTGGTTTTTGAGCGTCTGGCCCAAACGCACGACGGTTACCGATGATTGAAGGACGCTACTTCGACGCCCAGGAACTCTTGCTGATGCATTCGGCGAAGGTCGACGGACCCGGAGATAGCGCTTCAATCTGTTTCAAGGCCTATCAGTTGACAGAAGACAGCGAGTACCTTTACGAGCATTCAAGGTTCAGGGCCGTTTTCGAGAACCTCTTGGCCCTGAGGTATTTGGTCAAGGCTCCAAAGGGCTACGTGCCAACCGAAGAAGGCCTGGCCGTCTTGGAAATCTCTGTCGCCTGGCACACGGCCATCTTGCGGAAAATCCGATGAGCGCTGACGATTTGTACAAATTACTTGCCGGTTACGAAGAGGAAGAACCGAAAATGACTAAGTCCGCTGCAGATGCCACGACATCCTGGATGGAAAACATCAACCTCGACCGTATCGTCACTTTTGACTACATCACGATTGCCATGGCCGCTGCGGCCCACGCACGCGGAACCGGTTCAGGTCAGAACGTGAACCTGAGCATGTTTCTCAAGGAGGAATACCGTGACGTCAAGTGGTCCGAGGCCCTGCTCGCCATCATCAAGAAGCACGACCCCTCCCTGAGATTGGTCTCTGGGTCGAAGTACTTGCATGTGCCCGAAGACGAAGAGCCTGCACTTACAACCGTCGCCGAAAGTTATGTTGGTTACAGTACGTACGCCCGTCTGGCCGGACCCGGCACTCCGGAAGAGGCGAAGGAGGAGCCCGTCGACTGCCACCTCGCCACGATGCATCCCGCCATCATCGACGAACTGGCTGAGTGGTTCATCGAGCACTGCGAACGTCGTCAGCACGACGGGACGGTGTACATGATGGCCATGACGAAGGAAGGACCCAAGTTCCAGCCCATCGGCAAGGGCGGGGCTGACATGATTCCCGAGAACTACACTCCGGCGGTTCGGGAAGCCTTCAAGCGCATTTCGAAGGAACTGGTCGACGAGGTCCCCCGTGGTCGCCTGAGCGTGATTTCGGGCCCCCCAGGCACTGGCAAGACCTACCTGATTCGTGGACTGCTCCGGAACGTGAAGAGCGCCGTGTTCGTCGTCGTCCCCCAGCAGGCCCTGGCGGCGTTGCTGGATCCCTCGGGAATGGCGGCCTTGGTCGAGTTCCGTGCTCAGATGGAAGAAGACCCCATCGTTCTGATTCTCGAAGACGCCGACGATGCGCTGGCTCCTCGCAGGGAAGGGGACACGAGCACCATCAGTTCGCTCCTGAACCTGGGCGACGGCATCATCGGCAGCGCCATCGACGTTCGAGTGGTCGCCACCACGAACCGCGACCACCAGGAATTCGATGCGGCCATCCTCAGGCCCGGACGCCTTTCGACCCATGTCGTAGTCGGCGACCTGGACTCCGAGACGGCGACGGCGGTCTTCAAGCGCCTGACCGACAAGAACGACGTTCTGCCTGCGTGCTCGCTTGCCACGGTCTACCAAAAGGCGTATGATGCTGGCTGGCAGGGTGGCGACAAGTCCACGGCACCCAAGCGCAAGATGGGCTTCGGCGGCTGACTGCGGGGCACCGTCGTCGACCCGAACTCGGCACAGATTGACTGGGGCCGAGCCGTCGTGAAAGAGTACCGTGGACCGAAGAATCGTTTGGAACGGCGAGCAAATCAACTGCGATTTTTGCCGCAGACTCACAACGCTAGGCGCCTGCAATTTGTGGGGCGACTTCGCGCTCTGTGAAGGTTGCAATGCCCTCATTTGCGACAAGTACGACTTCGACATGATGCTGGAGCAAAGAGAACGTGAAAATCAAGAGCTTCGGACCCAAGAAGCACCCGTTGACGAGCTACTGGCCAGCGGACGTCCTGTTCAAGGGTAAGCTCTCGCGCTCTGGAGTAAGGTTTTTCAACGACCGGCTCATCGGCATCGAAGCCAACCATGCGGTTGTTGCGTACGGCGCTGACGACCATATCATCGGGTATTTTCGGTTCCGGATGACGAAGAAGTCCAAGCGGCTATTCGCCAGCGGGACCTGGGTAGACCCAAAATATCGCGGCAAAAACATCGCCGCTGACATCTGGATTTTCGCCATCCGGAAGTTCCAGCCCCGTTCAGTCAAGGTCTTGACCGTGTCTCGTGGTGGCGACAACTTGGTCAGGTCCTTGATTGCCAAGGACGTCTTCAAGACCATCAAGTGGGTTCACGAAACGGCGTAGCTTACTTGCAGCCCGTGACTTCCGGGAGAGCCCCAGCCGACCGCAACGAGGCGAGGACTCCCGGGACTGAACTGACCACGCCATCGACAGCGTTCGAGCAAACGGCTTCGGACCAGCCCATCCACCACATCTTCTTGCCCGGAATCTTGAGAGCCAGGCTTTCCGGTGGCATGCCCATTCGAGCCGCGTAGTGCTCGAACATGGCTGCAGCCAAGACGTTCATCCGAGCTTCGATGTTGGCCTTGTCGACGTCATCGAGTTCGCTGGGTGCCTTGTTCAAGACCAAGAACGGCCTGTGCATCATGAGAGAAGACCTCTTGGTCATCAACCTCACGGGACAAGACTGCAGCAAGTAGAACGCCATTGAAGCCGCGTCGCCGTCAACGACGCAAATCAGACGGACAGGATAGTCTTCCAGGACCTTGGCAAGCTGCAGGCCCGCTCCAACTTCACCGCCTGGTGAGTCAATCTCGAAGACAACCGCTTCGGGGTTCTCCTTGGCTACGGCCTGCAGGGCGACCACTACGGCGGCGACCGAATCCTCGTCGATGCTGCCAACTAGCGAGATTCGCGGGACATATGGCTCAGAAGACTTCAAATCGGCCTTCGTGACCGACTGGGTGGGAGCGCAGCACATCCCGAAAAACAACACGACAAGAGCGATTAGAAGCCTCATGAGCTTGCAGATTACATTTAACGCTGGTAATCTGAGTTTCCTTTGGGCATAATCTAGTCCACATGACCCCTCCAGCCTGGATTATCGATGACCTCCAAAAACTTGAGAGACGCGACCGGGAAGAGCAACGACCCCAGCTTCCTGCTCCGGCACCGCATGAAGATTCAGGCGACGGGGGACGACCTCTGCACGATGTGCCGATCCCCGTGGCACCCAGCAACGGGTGGGATTGACCCGAAGCTCTGCGGTGCGTGTGTGCGCAGCCTGGCTGCGGGGCAAAAGGAAATCGCCAACATGCGCAGGACCTGTGGCGGCGTGCCCTTCTACCAGCACAACCAGCCCCTTGACGGACTTCACAGGACGGTTCTGCTAAGATTCGACCCGTGAGCCCTAAGCCGCAGCGAGAGTCCGAACATCCCGGCAACGATGGATTTGAGGCGGTAGCCTTTGACCTCCTGATGGAGCAAGGCTACCGCTTCGATGCTTATGACCATGACCGGGCGATCCACGACTACGTGCTGCGTATTCGTGGGAAAATCAACGGTTATATTCACTCGACCGCTCGCGAATTCGTAATTCATCAAGGAATTTCATTCGAAATACCCCTGGTTTGGCGCATCAACACTCAGACCGGAATGGAGCTTTGGTGCTCCAGGAGGCCCGTAGAGCACTTGTTCCTCCAAATCAGGGCCGAGCTAGGGTTCATGGACAAAAACCCAACCTTGGACCGCCAGGCGGCCTCTGTGGGCCCAAAACGACTGGAGATGGACTCCGGGACACTCATGCTGATAAATTCGACCAACTGGTCGGGTTTTGTTTCTACGGCGCCACCCGCTCAGGCGGTCCTGGACGGCAACCTGGATTTGTTCCGTCAGGCCGAAAGACGCCGTGATGCTCTTGACCAGTGGGACCTTCGTTGATATAGGGTCGGTATGAACTACAAACAGTTCGGCATGACCCGCAAGTACAAGCCGCATGCTCCACCCAAGTTCAGAGCGGGCGACAAGGTCATCTTGCAGCACGCACCGCACGACGACCCGGAAGCGGCGGAATTCGGCTTCATGACCGGCAGGGAGTATGGAGTCGTCGTTACCACCTGGTGGGACGAGTTCATGGGTATTTACGATTGCTACATCGCCTTCTTTGGCAAGCGGGGATTCCCCAAAGTTCCCAAGAGCAAGCCGTACATTCTCAAGTATTCAGAACTCAGTCTACAACTGGTGAGCCGTGGCGAATGACCGCAACAAGCCCTGCTCTTGCGGCTCGGGGAAGAAGCGCAAGCTCTGTTTGTGCTGGCAAATCGAAGCTGCCCACGAAGAGGCCTTGCGTGAAGAGGATTTCAGGCGGACATATGTCGGACGTAGACGGAGCGACAAGCTGTTGATGGCGGTCGCCTTGGCGCAGATTGCAATGGGGGAACCATGAACGACGAAATCCGTAACAAAATGCTGCAAATGCTGCCTCACTTGAGATTCGCCATCGAAGAGGCTATCAAAGCCGACGCCTCAGTGGGAATCGAACTTGGCATTCTGGCAAAGAAGTCCGATGGCTCCGGCAGAGTCGTTTGTAGCTTCAGGGCCGACGAATTCGTCGAAGACCTCGCCAAGTTACTTGGCGCGGGTCCCATGACTGAAGAAGAGCGCCTAGACGCCAAGGCTGTCAAGCTCTTGATGGATTTTGGGCTATGAGCGACGAAAAAGAATCCAAAGACTCGGTCGTATTCAAAATCATGCTCGAAGAGCGGGACCGGCTCAGGGCCGAAGTCGAGTTGCTCCGGGCCGAACTCGTGCGTCGAGACCAAGCTCACGAGTCCGTTCGGGGCCAAGCTGGTCGAGGTCTTCGTTACGGTACCATCAGGGTACCCACGAGCGCTTTGGTGGCTTTTGGTCGGACAACGGAAGCCTACAAACACTTGAGCCACCTTTTGGCCGAGGAAATCATCAAGGCGAACGCCGGTACGCTCCGACCGGAGGGTAACGGGTCGCTTCACGAGTACCGGTTTTCGCTTCACTACAACATCCCAGACTGAGGAGCCTCATGAGTGACCGCTGGCAGGCAACAATCGCAGATGAAAATACCCGGCTGTACGCCGAGAACCAGGACCTCAAAAGGAAGCTCTGGATGGTGAAGGCCTCACCCGACGACGTCTGGTACTGGCAGCCCGAGGGCAATGACTCCGCGTCCTTGACTTGCCCAGTCGTCATGGAAGCCGCGACCTTCCGGAAGTACGAACGGGCTCTTGAGGCGACTCAAAAACAGACGGTCGCCGTCGACCGGGGCTACGGACGAATGACCTGCGGCTTGTGTTACGGAACAGGCTTCGGCTCTGGTGGTGGTCCTGTATGCGGCGCATGCGGCAGGAGGGGATTCCGATGATGACAGACGATGAAGACAAGATTCACCGTGTGGCCCTGAAAAAGTACACGTGCGCCGTTTACGTCAGCCAGACGGCGAATCTTCCGACAGAGACCCATTACGCCATCCTGCGGAACACGACGACCGATGATGGCTATGGAGGTCGTTCGCCTGCAATCACCTACACAGCCTACCTGACTCAGGAAGAGCTTGAGGCTGAGGTGCAGCGCCTGAGTTCCTCGGCGTACGGGCACGAGCCCTTCAAAGTACTGGCGGTCACGCCGCTAGCGGTCAAGCAGGTCGTTGAAATCCAGGGCCTCAAGGGGCTCAAATGAGCAGCGACTGGGAAAAAGAACACAAGGCCCACCTCGATAAGGGCATGAAACTCTGGGAGGAGAAATTCAAGGACAAGACCCCCTCCGAGGTAACCCGTGGGGCGGGCTACAAAACGCTCACCTATATCGAGTGGGTCAAAAGGTCGGGCAATAAAGTCTCTACCAAGACCGGGGTGTTCAGCTTCGACAAGGGGAAACTGTATTCGTGGGGAACTCCGACGAGTACCCGCGAGTGCTACCCAGCGATCGGCGGGCATCTTGGCGGCAAGAGCTTGAGTTCCGGCGACCTTGACGGGGAGTCCCCGTACGAGATGTACAATCGAGGGTCAAGGCACATCAAGGGCCCAAGCGCGCTTTGGATTTCAAAAGCGCTCTTGGTCGCGCCAGAAGGAATCTCGCTGACCGACAAAGAGCAGGTCGTGTTGGACTATCTCTTGACGGCCGGGTATTCTCTTGACTGCGCGCGCTGCATGATTGCGGCAGGGCGCTGAGGTTACTTCTCGGGCGGGGCGACAGGAGCCTTTGGCTTCTTCGTCGCCGCCTTGCGAGCGTTAATCCACTTGCTGAGGGTGTTTCCGCCAGTGTAGATTGATGCTGCGGCCAACACCGCCATGTTGAATTCCATGTAGGTCGACGCCAAGCTCGGCCAGCGAGCGGTCGCAAAGAATCCGACGGTCATCAGGACCAGGGCTACGTACGCCAGCGTCAGCTTGCGGGACTTGTAGCCGCCATCGGCTGGCGGACGCTTCTCGGGTGGCAAACGGTGGGGAATCATGGGTTCACCAGGGTCTCTGCGAGCTTTGTCCCTAGCACGCCACACGCAGCGAGCAGCACGCCGATCGCCAGCTTCTTGAGGACGTCCATGCGAGCAGCAGCGCGCCCCTGGGCCTCGTTCATGTGCTTTTCGGTGGTCTCGATGCGGGACTTGTGGTCTCGCAGGTCAGCGGCGTGCGCTTCCAAACGGTCCAGGAGCTTCGCTTGGTCTTCGTTGATGCGCTCAAAGCCATTCTGAATTGTGTCCGAAAGTTCCGCTCGACTCCGCGAGTGGGCTTCCTCGTAGTGGTCGATTTTTGTGCCGATCTCGGCAACAAGTACACGCGTCTCCTCCGAATTCGCCTCAACTCGTTGGAGGCGGTCTTCGTGAGACGAAAGCTGGGGGCCGAAATCAATTGCGGGTGGCATACCGCAAAGATTACGTGTCTAGAATGTATTGGTCGGCACACGGCATGCATGTACTGAGCACGTATCGGGCGCTAGCCCGACGGTAAATCATGTGCTCAGGCATGTCGAGCCGACACCCGCAAATGTAACAATCTCGCATGTTTCCACTTGCGGGCTCGGTCGAGTCACTCTCTTCGGGCTCAATTGGGACAGTCCTGGCGGGTTCTGGATTGGCAATATCCGCCAGTGTACGCATGACATCGTCCCAAGTCGGCTGGCTTGACATAGCTTAGCTGTCAGTCAGGCCGTCGATGGCTGAGCGCATCTCTTTGATGGCCTGGATGGCTTCCTCGACGGTGTCGAAGAGGTAGACCCCGAAGTCGGAGTTCAGGTGGAAGAAGATGTTGTCGCGGATTTTGTGTCCAACGACGAACACCGGGATGCCCCTGGCGATTGCCATGCCCATCTCAACCATGGCTCCGAAGGCGCGGTCGTGGTTGAGCAGCAGCACCGCATCGGCTTCGGTCACGCCGACGTAGTCGTTTTCGGCACAGATTTCCAGGAAAGGCCCGATTTCCTCGGGCGACTTGCCAGCCGAGGACTCACCCGTCCAGTCGTGGGTAATTCCGAACCCCGCGTCCTGAAGGGCGGCCTGGGCTGCACGGACGGCTGCGACCTCTTCGAACTTGCCTGCGACGTAGACGCCCATTTCGCTCACGTACTCGGGCGGCTCAACGGTACCTCGTGCTGAAATTGAGATTTCCATTACTTCGCCTCCTCGATGGCGCGTTCGAACAGCCTGACGACCTGGCGCTTGCGGGTGCCGGGAGCGTCGTTGTACGCGATGATGCTTCTGGTGTTGTTCAAAAAATCGGCATCGGCGTTGTGAGACTTACACGGGATGCCGGGAATGGCGTTTGCAAGGTACTTGCGCGCCTCGTTGTTGAGGGGGTTGCTACTTGTCGGAATGCTGAAGTTGTTCGTGACGCGGTTGAGGGCGCCGAGAGCGCAGAAACGGCCCTTCCCGTCGTTGGCCTGGTTCTTACAGTTCCCGTGCTTCAGGATGAGCTTGCGTGCCTCACGGAGGACTGTTACGGCGGTGGGAGTCTTCGTCTTGGTTTTGGTCATAGTTTTCCAGTTGCTTTCAGGATGAGAAGTACTGCGGTGGATGTTACGACAACACCTACGAGCATGCCCGTCAGAGCGCTCGCTGTCAAGCGGAACCTCGCATCTTCGATGGCGGCTTCGACGTCGGCCGGGCTCGAAATCAGGTACGCTTTATTGACGATGTACTGGGCGTTGGCCCTGAAGATGCTCATTATTTTGACTCCATGCGCCACTCACCTGGGCGCGGTCGTGCTGCTTCAACATCAATCCAACGTTCACGGTGTGCGAGCAAGCGCATCCGGTATTCGTGACGGGTCCGAACCCACTCAGTGAGCAGGTTCGACTGCTTGTTCTCGGGGACGAACGTGCCGACGTGACCCACGAAGATACCAAGCAGGAAAGCTGCAAGTATGAGAGCAAACATCATCATCCCAAGCTCTGGAGTCATGCACGCAACATAACAGAACGCCCCGCTCAGTACAAGTACCAAGCGGGGCGCCCGTTCAAAACGTTGGTTGTGGATTACGGAAGGGTCGTGGCGTCGGCACGTTCAGCAAGCTGGGTGTCTTCGTCGTCTACGAGCAAGCCCATGTAACTGATGGAAATCTCTTCGAGGTTGCGGGCGTTCAGGGTCGTCGAGTAGCTGGTGGGGCGTACGGAGTGGATTCGAGCGATGTCTCGGCCGGTCTGGCGGTCAGCAATCACAAGCTGGATGTATTCGTGCGTCAGAAGGTCCTTGGTGTTGGGAACCTTCGCAAGGCGGTGGGCACCTGCGCCAACGACTCGGAAGCCCGAGCAGTTGACGGTGACGGGTTCCTGGGCCGTGTAGACGAGTTCATCGGCGCCGTGGCGACCAAGGAGGAATACAGGCTGGACGTCGTACTGGAGACCCCAACTGATTGTCGAGAAAATACCAATCAGTTCGGGCTTGCCGGTGTTGGGGTCGGCGATGTACACTTTCCCCCTTGCCCCATGCATCGTTCTAGCGGCCATTTGAAATCTCCTTCTTACTGCACCAGATTACTGGTTGATGATTCTAGGTAAGCGACAGCAGACAGTAAATTGCTCTTGCTGTCCCGAAAAAGTCCGATAGCCGTATTGCACCGATTACACAGAAGACCTCGAAACGCTCCGGTTTTGTGGTCATGGTCGACGTTCGGGGTCGCCATCTTTTCGAGACAGATTCTGCAGTTCCCCTGTTGCCGTTCCAATTCGTTCTTGTAGAAATCGACTGTAATTCCGTACTTCTTGAGCTTCAGTGCGAGAGCCTTCGTGGGATTCTTAGCTCGCCATTCTCGAACGTATTCGGTCGACTTTGGAGCAAGACCCTTCTTGAGTTTCTCGCGGCGCTTTTGATTGACTGTGTCTCGGTTCTGTTCGTAATAAGCCTTCGCCCGAGCAATTGCCTTTTCTTTATTGGCTTGATAGTACTCGGGAGAAGACACTTATGAATCCTTTAGGCCGACTGCTCGACCTGCGAAACGAGGAAGTCGATCTTGATGAAGTCGATGGCGGTCGCGAGCTTGATTTCGACAGACACAAGCATGGCGTTGCCACGGATTTTGATTCCAAGGTTCTTCCAGCCCTTTTCGGCACCATCCGAAGGAGCGATGAGCTTCAGTCGGAGCATGTCGGCGAGGACGCCTTCAGCGAAGGCGCGAGCAACAGGGGCGCTGACGTCAGCGACAGACTGGCCGACGAAGGCGGTCTCCATCCTCTGAGCCATGGTGAGGCTGACAGTGTCGGCAGCGTACACGGCCTGAATCGAGTTGAAGACGAAGTTGTTGTCCTTGCCGTAAGTGGTTTGGTCCGAGGCGAAGATGTAGCCGCCCGTGCGGGCAGGTACAGCAACCAGCAGACCGGCCTTGAGGGCCTGTTCGACCTGGGAGTCGCTCTTGGCGTTGAAGTCGTTGGCACGGGACAGCACGCCGACGGTGTTGACGCCCTTGAACTCGATGTTGCGGTAGAACCCAGCGGCCTGGATAGCGGCAGCAAGAACCGCACCCATCCAAGGGAGGTACGTTTGGATGCCGTTGGCACCATTCTGGCGGAAGTCCTGGAAAGCCATCGACGAGCGGAAGCTTGCGATGTTCGCCGAGGTGTTCTTGGCGGTCGCGAAGGCCGAGGCAATCGAGAGGAAGGCCTGGCGGTTGCGGCGACGCTTCAGGGTGCTGAGTGCCAGAACGTGCGAACGAGCAGCGGCGTGAATCGACGCGATGGTGTAGGTCGACGCAGCGTCGGTCAGGCCGTCGGCGATGTCGCTGGTTGCGTTGCGGCTGAACAGAGGAACGAGGAAGTTACCCTGAACGCTTTCGAGCGCGGCGATGGCGGCGGTGACGACTGCATCGGTCGTGCCACCCTTGGTGCCACCAGTCATGAACACCTGGGCAGCCATGACGTCCGGGAGACCCGAAGCGGCCTGGGCTGCAGGGTTGTTGACCTGGACGATGTTGGAGTTGTTGTTGACTTCGTCGAAGAACGAATACGCATCGGCCTTGATTTGGCCTGGAGTCGTAGCGTGCTGGCCGCAAATGCCCCTTGCCGTGACGTTGTCGAGGGCGGCCACAGGAAGCTGGCCGAGCGAAGCGGTGCCGGTGGTGCAAGTATACCCGGCCTGGGTGGCGATGTAGTCAACCATGGCCTGAATGTTGCCGTAGTCGGCCAGGGTCAACGAGAGGTTCGCACCCGAGCCGCCAGTGACCGTCGTGGTCAGGGTGGTGTCGGTCAAGGTCATCACGGCGGTGGTGCCCGCGTAACCAATCTTGAGGACGATGTCGCCACCCGCAGTGAACGATTCCGACTGGAGGGTCGCGTTCTTGTTGATGTCAAGTCGAACCTGGTACTCAGCTACCGAGCCGAGCAGAGCAGGAGCCGAGGCCTTCGAAACCCAGGCGACTGGAGTCGTGGTACCGAGGACGTACGCGGTACGCGAAAGCAGGTCCGCGCCTGCCATTTCGGCAATTTCGAGCGACTTGGCGTAGCCCGAGACAACGGCTGCGGCGTCCTGAGCGATGGTGACGGGAGCGTACGCGACCAGGTCGGTAGCGGCGGCGATAGCGACAGGAGCTACCGTGTCGGCGGGGGCCGAAATCGTTCCAGGACCAGCGCCCGCACGACCAGCGTCCGACAGCTTGACAGCCGTGATGGTGGTGTTGGTTACGGCCGTGATGACGTACGCACCGACGTTTTCGTCAGTTGCGCCACCTGCGATTTCGCGCAGACCGGCCGGGGCGGTGGCGGGGAGAACGAGGGTATCGCCGATGACGGGGATGTTGTCCCAGGGGGCCGAAATCGTGATGAGAACCGTATTTGCGGTGGTACCTGCCGGGAAAGCGTCGATGGCAAGTGTACGGCCACCAGCGGCGGTCAGAAGGGCACGCGAAGCTCCACCCGTGACGCTAACGCCAGCCAGGGCGTCAAGCAGAGTCACGAGCGCGGTGGGGGTCGTGTTCGCGGGGATGGTGGTGCCGACCTCTGCCGTACCGTTCGAACGGATGCGGTAGGTGACGATGTCGACAGCGGGGATGTACGTGAAAGCGCCGGTCGTAGGAACGGCTTCAGCAGTTGCGCTCAACGAGCGGAAAGCGATGCCGTTGCCGCCCTTGCCGTACGACTTGTCAAGGAGGGTCGCGTAAGTACCACCACCGATGGCGGGGAGAACGCCACTGGCCTTGGCCGAGGTGTTGGTCTTGACGAGGATGGCCGAACTGAACGAGCCGGTGATGTCAGGGTCGTCAGCAGGCGAAGTCGCAGCGCGGAAAGCGTCAACGAGGGGGCCCGCGCCGTACTTGGCTTCGACATCGGCCAGTTGGTCGGGACCAAACGCGTTGGCTTCCAGGTCGGACTCCAACGAATACACGGGTCCTGCGTCGGCTTCACCGACGAGCATCAGAACGCCAGTCGTAGCGAGGCCAGAAGGGCTCGAAGCGACCTTATATTGACTGTATGCGCCAGGGCGGTACAGTGTTCCGGCGTCAGTTACGAGACTCTTTGCCATTTGATACTCCTACGGGAATCGAGATTACTTCTTACCGAGCAAGCGACCGAAAATCCCGGGCTTGGAAGGACGTGCAGCATTCATGACTGGACCTGCAGAAACGGCTGGCTTTGCGGCAATACCCGCAGCCTTGGGCGAAGCGAGCGCAGTTGCGGGCTTGGCGGGGGCCGCGAGCTTGGCGGTGGGCTTGGTTCCTGGCGGCTGATATTCACCAGCCATCGCAGCACCGAACATATTCGCTCGACCTTCTTGCTGGCCAGGGGTTGGGAGCTTGACGTTCGCACCTGGGTCCTTAGGAGCAGGAGCGCCAGCGTTGTTCTTGGCCGCGATGTCAGACATCACGCCCTTTTCAAGCTCAGGCTTCTTGGCCTCATACACAGTCTTGTCCTTGCTGACCTGGACCGTGTGGTCGCGCTCGTTGCTGGGGACCTTGGGCTTCTGGGACTTGGGGACGACGATTTTGTCGACGGCTTTGTCCATTTCCTGGGCCTTCTTGCCCATCGGAGGAGCCTTAGGCGCGCTCGTGGGGACCTTGGTCGCCATGTTGGTGCCAGAAGGCGGCTTGGCGGTCGGAGGCGCCATTGCTTTAGCAAGCGAGCGAATTTCACCGAGCGACTTGCCGAGCTTCTTGCCCTTGGTGATTACACCACCCGAGCCAGGCTTCGACTTGGTGGGCTTGTTGACGTGCTTGGATTCGTCGTCGGGCATCGTGGCTGCGGACTCTTCCGAGTTCGACTCGGTGTTGCCCTTGGCGTCGACCAGTTCGGCCTTGTCCATGCCATCGCACGCCTTTTCGAGGTCGTGGGTCTTGCCGCACTTCTTGCAGAGCAGGGCCTTGGTCATGTCAGCAGCGCTGATTTCGCCCGAGGTCTCTTCGGCACCGTGCGGCGAGTCTTCAGTCGAGGATTCTTCGACCTTTTGGGTAGCAGTGCCACCGACGAGCTTGTCGTCCTTGCCGGGAGCATTTAGCTTCGAGGGCGGGACATCTTCGACGGCAGCGCTGGCAGACGAGCCGGCGTTGTGCTTGTGAGTCGGAATCAAACCCTTCGAAAGCTCGCGCTTGCGGAGGTCCTGAAGCCGATACTCCATGGCCTTGATTTTGTCAGAGGCCGCCTTCTTGAGTACTTCGACGGCTTCTTGTGGTGTGTAGGTCTTTTCGGACATGGTGTTCCCTTGCTTCGACAAGATTACGTGAGGCTCTGATTTTGCGACGGTCTTCATTGGCAGACCAGGACCGGCGTTCGCCTTCGAGTTCAAGAACCCGGTGAGCATTTTGTGGATTTGGACGCCTTGAGGATGAGCCTGAAGAGCGGCCAAGAACGGACCGTGGTTCATGTGCTGCGTGACGAATTTGCCGCGTTCAGGCGAGCCCTTGGGCAGACCCTTCAAAGCGGCCATGAATGTATTGGCATCGGCGTGAAGCGGAGTGCCAGGGTCAGACTTTTGAATGCCAGCAGCGCGACCGATTCCGGCCCAGTAGTTGCGGTCGTTCAAGTCGCCCTTGCTGTCGTACGGCGCTTCATCATAGCCGCCACCGTCGATGTAGGCCTTGGCTGGCATTACTGGGTCAGACCCAGGCCAGCCAGCATTAAACCTTGCGATGTCGTTCGTGTGGCGAGCCTCAGCGGTGGCCCAATGCGAGCCGCCCTTTTGGGCCCTGCTGCGAAGGCTCTTCAGCGAGTTCGGGTGAACTCCCGTACGAGGCAAGCCCTGTTCTTCCTGCTTGTCGCCAAATACCTCGGCGCGTTCAATAATGGCCTTGTGTGCTGCTGCGTTGGCTGCGTTCTCGGCATCGTCCTTCGGCCAGGCCTTCATCATCGGACGCTTCGCGAGCCCGTGGGGGTGCTGAATGCCCATGGCCTGCGCTTCGTTGCGAACGGTGTCGAGCGCGATGTGGAGAGGGACCTTGTGGCTGTGGGGTACGAAACCCTCGCCTGCAGGCTCAGTGAACTGGCCAGTCACAGCACGGTGGACGGCGTCGTGCATGACCGTGTTGAGTTCCTTGTGGAAAGTCTCGTCGGGCACGTGGATGCCGAGCTTGGCGCTCAAGTCGCGCTGCTTGTGGGCTGCAAGCCATTCCCAATGCACAGCACGCATGGCTTCGTTCGGGGTACGGTGAGTACCGAGCTTGCCAATCCGACGACCTTCGCCGTAAATGGAATTCAGTTCGGGGTAAACAAGAGCGTGCGAAAGCTCGTGGATTTGACGCCATGCGTTCGTGTACTGGTGGTCCTTGAAGTCGCCGCCCGACGAGGGAGTCGGGTCGTAAATCATCAAGTGGCCGTTGTTGTAGTTCTTGGCCTGGAGGTCGGGCTTTCCGTATTTGCCGCCAGCGAAGTACGTCTTGAAGCCGTGCTTCTTGACGAGAGCTTCGATTTCGGGGAGCTTCCCGTGGTAGTTGTAGTGCGTCAGGTCGCTGGGCGTAGCGCGACCACGGACTTCGCCGTACGGGCCAGCGAACTTGGCGTACATCGGTGCCCCAACGCCAGCGGCCTGGTCGTTCTTGGGTAGATCCGCCTTGTAGAGCCCGAAGGACTTCTGGATGGCTTCCAGGTTGGGTGCTGTACGGTGGTGGTCTGAGTGGCCGTCGTGCCATTCGTACGAGTGCGGATGGGCCTTCGAACGCAGCCAAGCCGTGCGTGACTCCGTAACGGTAGGAATATTGCCAGCGACAGACGTAGCAGCTTCATCGGGTGAGGTCGTGGACTGCGTCAAATCCTTGCCGAACTTGTCGGCTTCCATGACGCCGGGCAAACTGTTGTGATGGAACGCGTTACCACCATGGTAATTCGAGTCGTCTGGATCGCGGCTCGTAGGAGCAAGGGCCATGTCGTGCAGGACCTGCTGCTCAGCGGCTCTGTGTAGCCCGTCGCCGAACGTATGGCCACGCTCTTGTGCATCTGCTTCGAGGTTGGCACCATGCTGGTCGGTGCGGGCGTCGAGGATGTTGGTCAACATGACCGGCGAGGCCTTATGCTGTGGCCCACGGATGCGTGCGGCGGTAAGGCCCGTGCTCTGGGGAATTTCGTTCGGGCTCCAGCCCTGCATCTCAAGCTCATCAGCCAGGACCTGGAGAATATCCGAGGGCTGACCAGCCTTGAACAGGTCGGTCGAGTGAAGCTCTACGGTGCCATCGGCGTTTTTGGGCTCAGGCATACCTTCGCGGCGAACTGCAGCAAGGGCCTCATCGCGGTTGAAGAACTGGCCCTGAGAATCGACAAACCCGTCCTGATATTCACCACGGTCAAATGCTGCGTGGTCGAGCCCTTCGAGTTCATGGCGCTCACCGGTCGTGATGATTTTCCCGGTTGGGGTGTGCTTGAAGGCCGCGCCCTTGAAGTCGTGCTTCTTCATCTTCATGATGGGAGAGCGCGAAAGTGCGTCAAGCATGACGTCTTTGGTGGGGATGGCTGTCGCGTTGGACGTGTTCGGATTTACGCCCGGAAAGGCGTTGTCACGGGCAGCTTCGCGGTCAGTGAACGACCCAATTCTGCGCCAGTATTCTTTGTCAGCGGTGGCATCGGCGCCATCGAGGTCGAGGTGACCCGGCTTGCCGTACTCGCGACTCCAAGGGATTGCTGGTTCTTGGGTGTGGGCGTCGGTTGCGTTCTCGCGCGCAATACCTTCGTAGCCATAGTGCTCGTCACAGTTCGGGCACAAGGTTGCAGAAGGGTCTTCCATGTCAAAGTCTTCACCGCAACTCCGACACGAGTTCCAGCCGGACTGCAGTGTCTCTGGATGGACACTGGGACTTTCGGCTACGTTGTCGCGCCGAGGGTGATGGGGGCCTGCGGGAGCTTCCTCCACGGTGACCTGGTCGCCTGCTGGGTGCGTTCCAGCGTAGGCGTCTTGAGCTACAGGGTGATTCAAGAACCCCTGGGCACTCTGGGCATTCTCAGCGTCATCCTTCGGCCAGGTCTTGGCCAGTTCCGCCTTCTTCATCTTCATGATGGGCGAACGGGTCCATGCCTCACGGTCAGGTGCTGCGATGCCGAGGGTGGGGTTGGGAGCAGGTTCGCTTCCCATTCGCTGCCAATATTTTTTGTCGTTTACTCTGTCGCCTGAGGTAAACGTTTGGTTGTACATGCGACCTGGTTCTCTAGGTCCAAATGAAGTCTCCGGAACTGCTCCAGTCGGATTGTCATAGCGGGACTGAGCAGCCTCTGCAATGCGGTTTACGGTCGCCGCGCCCTCGGGTGTGTCCAAAGTAACACGGGTCATGTATGGGTCGTATGCCTCTCCGTGTCTCTTGTTTGGCAGTCCCTTTTCGGGTGTAGCGAGCGGAATCGAGTTGAGGCGTGTGCCGAGGCCTTGCTTGGTAGCAAAACCCTTGGTCGGCTTGAAACCTTGGTCTTGAAGGGCGTCGGCCGTGACGAGTGAGTTTTCGTGCGGAGGACGAGCCTTCGTCATCGGCGCGGGCGCAGAAGGGGCTACCTGGACTGGACCGTGGTGCTGGGGGTCCGATTCCCAGTCGAAGTTGATTCTGAAATACCCGTGGTTGGGCAGGTGTGTGTAGTAATTCGGCGGCGCTTCGTGGAACCAATCGATGGGCTCAGAGCCAGGCTTCGTCAGACGCGACTTGCCTTCGTGCTCGCCGTTGGTGTAGAGCAATTCATGCTTGCCCTTGTCGGAAAACACCACGGACTCTTGGCCGAAGTGCTTGCCGAGTCCAGCCATGAGTTCGCGGGTAGGCGAGTGAATAATGACCGAGCGTTCGGGGTCGTCGTAGCGACCGTGGGTCTCTTCGAATCCAATCCCTTGATTTCTCAGGTGATTGACCAGATTCTCGTGGGTTGGCTTTTGGGTAGCAGGAAACCTGGGGCTTTCGCCGCTCATGAGACCAAACCGGCCGCCGGAAAACAGGGGGTGGTTGCGCAGGTGACCTGGAATTGCCATGACTTAGAGATTACCGGTTCACTTACGCCTGGCGGGGTTAATCGTGTCCAGGTCGCCGACCCACAAAGCTTCGTCGGGGTCGACCCCCGCATCGGCCACCTTGACGCTTGCGTTCTCGCCACTGACACGGATGGGATCCATGATGACAGCATCGATCGGCGAAGCGACGGCCTTGGGCCAGTACTGGCGGACATGGCCGTTGAGTTCGATATACCGACTGAAAGCGAGTTCTGACTCGAACTGAGTGTCGCGTGTGAAGTCGCTTGAGCCGTGCGTAGTGCGCTCGAAACCACGAGCCTCAAGAAGGGCTTCTTTGTAGCGCATCAAAATGAATACCACGATGCTGTGGAGCCAAACGAGCGGAGCCGGTTCACCGCCGACATGGACACCGATTCGGTAGGACTCCCTGAAGCTGGACGATTCGATTGAGGTGACCAACCCGCTGCGGCCCGACTTCAGGACCGAGTCACGGAAGTCGGCCACGGTACCGGGTTGGATTTTCAGGACGAGAGAGTCCACCACTTCGAGGATTTCGTGGGGACGGCCAACCTTGTCGATGATGTACATCCCCGGAGCGACATAAATATCGTCGGGCAAAGTCGGGATTGCCATCATACCGGTCGACTGGTTGTAGCTCGTCGGAGAGAACGGGGTAGTCAGAGCGGGCCATGGCTGGCCGGACTGCTCAAAGGCCTCCGAATGTACGTCACCGATGGTTGCCTCGTTAGTTACCTCGCTTGAGCTAACCAGCGAAATGGTGATACAAGGAAGGGTCAGTTCATTGAGTACGGGTACGATTTTGACGGGGATATTGGTCCGAAGGAACCACTGCTTGGCTTGCTGGACCGACTTTTCGCCGTACTCTTTCCAGGTCAACGTATCTTGCGGAAGGCTGGCGAAGACGTAGTCCAAGAGCCAGGGGTTGGCGCGTAGGTCAGCAATCGCGGTCACGAGGGCCGAACGGATGATGATGTCGGACTGGTGAATACCGACGATTCTGGTCAATGTATCAGGCAAGGGAAGCTCCAGGGTTTGCGCCATGATGTCTTGCTGCTGTGGATAAGGCAAAAAGTCTCCAGCACCACCCGAGATGGTGAAGATTCCGAAGTGCCGAGCGCCAAAATGAGCCATGGGTTAAGTGAGGTCTGTAGTGACATTGGTACGGTTGCCGCCGGAGTCAACCGTCGAGATGATACGGTCCTTCGTGTTCGCGATATCGCGAAACCGCTCAGTACCTGAACCGGCCCCGCTGACTCGCCCACCGAGGACCGAGTTCATAAGGCGGATGGACTCTTGGGCGGTGATAGAGCCATCAACAACCGCAGCCCAAACCGCAATAGCGATGTCGTTGGCGGACGCACCACCGCCGCCACCGGTAGCGACAGTAATGGCCTGGACCGGCTGCTGGTAATTGATACGGACAATGAACGACCCGAGAGTGTTGACGAAGGGGTCGCCGCCGCCTTCGACGAGCAAGACGCCGGTCGTGATGGCAAGGGTATGAGTGGCTTCGCGAGGTCTAAGGCGCCATCCGTTGGTCAAGAAGGCGTAAAGGGGGATTTTGGTGCCAGCCAAGACGTCGATGTCCTCGCCACCTACGCCCAGAAAGGCCTGGGGCCACTTCGAGTTGTCGCTCAGCAAGAGCCAATCTTTCCATCTCGAATACACATCTTGCACACTGACGCTGTTTCCGTCGGCCGCTTCGAGAATAAAGAGCTTGGTGGCGCCATCAATAATCATGGGTTGTTGTACTGGCGGTCGATTTGCTGCTGGATTGGAATTGTAAGGTCGGCGAGTGAGAGCGGAATAGACAGCAATCTGGTGTTTTGGTAGCCCAAACTCAGGATGCTGATGTCGACACTGGGGGTTGCTTCCGGGTCGAACAACCAAGAAAAGGTTCCGCTGTCGATGTCTTCTTGTCCCGCGACCTCTGTCTGGGTACCCGCGATGAAAATTCTGACCTCGGTGTTAGTCTTGAGGCCCGTCAAAGTGAGGGTCGGTTCTCGTTCCGGCTCCACGTCGATAAAAGCGGAGATCCAGAACTGTGCCCATCCGGAAAGGTCTACCGCCGCAGTAGCGCCAGCGGCGGTTTCGGCGGCCGAAACAAGGCCGATTGATTCGCCTGGGCGGATGGTGATGCCCGAGAATCTCGTCAACAGGTCAGCGCCGCGCTGACCTGTTGACGAGGCCATATTTTCAGGTAAACCGGTGCTGAACGTTCCGCGTTGAGCAATTTCAGGGAAAAACGAACGGAATACCGGACCGACGAAGTCTTTTGTTTTGAGGTAACTAAATCCTTTTGGGGAACCGACCGAAGCGTCAGAAAATGCGTTTTCGGGCATGTTAAAAGGAAGAATCGGCACGTCCTGGTATGCCTTAATCCAACTAGTGGGTGAGGGACTTGATGTGTCTGGCTTCAAGACAGTCAGGGCTCGTGTCGGGTCAGTGGTCGAGGAAGCGTCGATTGAGCCGACCGGGACAAGCTGAAAATACGGTGTGGAGAGTCCGCCGATTTCTTGGACCGACAGGGCGGTAATCCGAACGACTTCTCCTGACCCGGATTGATTTTCGACGGCAAAAATACCGGCACCAAAGCCGTAGCCAGAAACGTTGATGTCGACGACATACGAACTGGTGGGCGAACCATCTCTCTTAAGGACGCACGACACTCGCAGCGGGACGTTGTAGTCCATGGGCTCGCTGACAAGGACGACCGACTCTCCTGCTCGTACAACGATGTCTTCGACCGCTGAGTCGCGAGCAGACACAAACATTTTGCCAGTTCGCCCGTGATGGCACTGTGCCGAAAAATCAATGAACGCGTTGAAAGAGTTCATCTGCTTCAGGGGCTCAATCCTGCGAATCGCACCGGCCGTCAGCGACGTATATGTCGTCTGCACCAACAAGTTCACGGTCGAAGGCCATGCCGCCGCGTTGGTATCGAGCTTAGTCGGAGTCACGGGCACGCCGCCACTCACGACAGCGCGACGTACCGCGATTTGGCTGATATTTGCGACGGGGGCCCCGGCACCCATGACGGCCAAGCTGGTCATCTCAAGCCGCTTGATGGTAAGTTTTTTGCCGCTCCCGAAGGGGTTAGCAATAGCGAGAATCGCGTTCCCGCTATTGCTGGCCCAGTCCAGCACGCCCGAAATCTGATATTGGTAACGTGCCATTAGTCACCATCGGAATTACGTTGCAGCAAGGGTGTATTCGACGAAGACGTCGGCAACGCCCACTGCGCTGGAGCCCGAGTGATGGACCGAAAGGCCGAAACCTTCCCGTAGGGTGATTGGCTCGATGTCGCCGTCGCCAGTAGCGGAATCCCAGACACAGGTCATGGGGACGAGACATTCAAGCTCGTCCCAAGTACCGGTTCCGGTCGCAGGCTCGTCGTTCGACCAAGCGAATTGCCTGAAGATTCCCGCCGTGTCGAGCGTGACCGTTGGGCCGGTCGCAAACAAGACTTGTGCGGGGGCGGTTTCGCTTGAGGTATCGTGCTTGACCGGCGTCTGAGCGGTGCCGCCCGACTGGGTCGTCGTACGCTGCACGCGCCAGGTCGTAAGCACACCCGTGACGCCGGTCGTCTGGTTGTTCAGAACCCATACGCGCTTGACACGCACGATGCGACCGGACCCGGCGCCGTTGAAGACGCCAAGCATGGATTTGTTGTTCGCAAAAGTCGCGCCGAGTACGCCGACAGTATATGTCTGAGCCATTTAGAAAAACTCCTTCGAAGTTGAGTATAGCATGAACGTAAAGCGCGATTACGGGTTGGCGTAGTTTCGCTCAAGGGCCGCGACCAACGAAACGACGTTCGAGGTCGAACGGGAAATCGTGCCCGTCGCGCGAACGTATTGGCCGGTCGAAAGGCCGATTGCAACGACAGTAATTGCTGCGTCGGTACCTGCCGTACGTCCACCTTGGACGTTACCGTCGTAGTTGAAGGTGCGTTGAATGCTAGGAGAGCCGCTGATGAGCCCCGCCATGTCCGCGCCTGAGTTGTCGTCTACAATCAGAGCGCCAGATTCACCGTAGTCGTTGCTGGCACCAGGCAGCGTGGTGAAATACACCCAGTACCTCGCGGCGGCGTCGCCAGTCAGGTTTGCGCCGAACTGGAGCGTCAGAGCGGCGACGAAGGGAAAAGTTCGGTTTGTCGCCGAGTTGTCGCGGAAGATAAGTCTGTTGGTATCTCCGGCCGCGAAGCCTTCGACGATGACACCCGAGCCGCCGCCGTTCGGGTTGGCCGGGTCAAGGGTGCCGCACTCCAGGGTGTCACCGACGAACCTCATCAAGAGGTCTGCCGTCTTACCCGTTACGGTCTGGTCTGTCGTGTCGATGTCCGTCGCCTGACGGAGAAGATACTGAATTTTTTCGTAGATTTGCTCTGCCGTTGCCGAAACTGGGGCGGCGCGCTGCAGGGTGAACGAAATGTTGCTCGCTGTGGCGGGGAAGGTCGTGGTGATGGTCACCGTCGTCGCAGTAGGCGTACCGGAAATGGTGTATGTGCCTTTGGCGGCACCTTCGTGGATGATGAGCGTCCCGCCAGTATAGTTGGCTCCGGTGATGCCGCCTTCGGTCGTCGTGAGAACCGAAAGGCCCGAAGTGAACGACCCGTCGACCCCCGAGTGTGTACCGACATCGACGACGATACCGAAGCTGCGATTGGTGCCAACCAAATCGACGTCACGCTGGAAGGCCTGGTCAAAATATCGGACATTGATTTGAGTGTACGGCGAGTTGGCCGCAATGTTGACGTCCGACTCGGTGACCTTCAGGTCCGTACCGGTCGTGATAGGAAAACGGTAAACCTGGGCGTCGAGTGAGGTAA
>OFRM01000017.1_pt1 | contig 63899 bp, 94 predicted proteins | sample 1543101 | NCBI WGS metagenome assembly OFRM01 (sample SAMN07774223, study PRJEB24372) | wastewater metagenome | isolation source: Exp Tend VB 0WW | collected 2016-02
GTGGATCTCTACATGGCGGACTGCGCGGCGGCGAAACGATTCGGACGTCGAGACGTGTTGCTGCGAGTAGTGCGAAGCGGTTGGCGATAGGGCGCGGCCGCAGAAGGGCGATCGGGCGATGAAGCGACTGATTCGAACGCGACACTGGTACATCGACGAATTCCGAAACAGCATCGAACAGGCGAAGAACCACGCGGGACTGAGGCGGGCCGGAATAGTTGGCGCGTTGATCGGTGCGGGCCTGGGTCTGTTGACGATCTGGTTTTCTCCGGTCGAACATATCCTGACGGGGCTGTGTGCGGCGTTGATAGTGCTGGCTGTTCTGGCGATCCAGCGGATGAACCGCTGGGCACGGCGGGCAAACTATCTCGAAGCCTGTCTAATGGACATGGCGGGCGAACTTCGATCACGGCAGCGACGGTTTCGAGCGGACGACTACGCGACAGGCGAGACGTTGCATGCGATCTGCGAAGACTGGGACATGCTGGCGTTGTGCTTTAAGGAACGCGAGACGTCAGCCGGCCGGGTGCAGTACTGCTGCTTGGAGAAACAACACACGGGCGGGTGCGTCTGGACGTTGATATGACCGAACGATGCAGCGGGCGGTACGGGACGAATCAGCGGTGCGGATTATTCGAAGGCCATCGCGGCGGCTGCGGACCGTGGGCGCCGAAGGTTCACAGGGGGACGCAGTTGGCGATCGACCTGCAGGCGCAAGCGTCGATGCTGGAACGGTTCGGGCCACACGGGTTGAACTGCGAGAAGTTGACGGCGCTGCTGCGCGACGCGGCGAAGTCCCTGGACTCAAAGGTGAAGCCGTTGGAGTTGCCAAAGCCTGCGAATGTGCCACCGAAACCGGTAGGGCCATCGAACCGGACGCTTCGCGAGGGCGAGATACCGAAGCGGGGCGACCGTTGAACGCGCAGCCGTCGATGTTCGAAGAACCAGAGACCGAAGCCCATAGCCCGAAGCCTGAAGGCGACGAGCCGAAGACCTGCGACGTCTGCGGCCGGACGCCGGTTCACCATGAACGCGGCGCCTTCTCTCAGGGTCACGAGTTCACACGGAAGCGGCGGCGATGAAGCGCGAAGGTTGCCAGCACGCGCGCGGGGAACACTGCGACGACTATCGACACTGCTTAGATTGCGGAATGGAGTGGGTTCGCATCGGCGTCGAGTGGTTTCCTGTCGAAGGCTGGGTGAGGCTGGATGTGAGGTTTCTGGCGGACGAAGCGAAAGAGGGAAGCGATGTGCGATGAAGTCGATATCGAGACGCAGATAGCGAACAGTAGGACACGGCGAGGGTTGCCGCAGTTGACTGAAGCCGAACTGGTGACACCGGCGGAGCCTGAGGCCGACAAGCAACGCCGGGAAGCGCGCGAGACGAAGCCGGTCGATGGTTGGTTCTTCCAGTGGTGTCCAGCCTGCCAGGCGAAGCGGGCTGTTGCGCCAAGTGATGTGAAGCCGTACGCCTGTTGGTGTTGCGGGAAGGCGCTGGACGAGCCGTGAAGAAGAAAGCGGCGACGAGCGTCAAGAGCGAGCCACACCATTCGGGAAGCCAGGCGGCATGTTCGACGAGGACGGAGCCGTCCGACGCGTTCGGCTTGGAACTGGCGATATCTCAAAGCGAAGCCGAGATGATCGCGAAGGGTGAAGTACCATCGGCCGTGCAGGATGTCGTGTTGAGCCTGTTGATTGCGATGGGGCAGTCGGCTGGCGAACGAGTCGCGTATCTGAGACTGACGAGGTACGGCAAGTGAGGACGTGCGAAGGTTGCCAACAGTGGGCGTGCGTCAGGGCTGACGTTGCTGGCGTCGTTCACTGGTTCTGCCTTCGGTGTTGGAAACGAGCGCACTTCATTCAGTGGCCAACCCGTGAACTCAATGGCGATTGAGCGACCAGAGACAGCACTCGACGCGGGCCTTGACGCCTGGTGCTTCGCGATAGCGCCGCCTGAAGAGAACCAACAACAGACGAACGCACCGGCGGCGACCACGCGCAAGATCCCGACAATCGCGACCGACGAAGAACTCGACGCGTTCCTTTGGGATTTCTTCAAGGTCAAACTGCCAAACACGCGCTGTTGCGCAACACACTCGACACCGTGGGACGCCTTCCACCATGCGTACTTCGCTCGAAGTCCGGTATGTGTCTGGCTCGCGAGTCGCGGATTCGGTGGGAAGTCGTTCACGCTGGCACTGCTGGGACTCACAGAGGCGCTGACCCTTCGCGCTGACGTGAACATCCTGGGAGGGAGCGGCGAACAGTCGCGGCGCATCCTGGAGAACATGACGAAGCTCTGGGAAGCCGAGGGGGCGCCAAGGGATTGCCTAGTAGGCGATCCAGGGGCACAGAAACAGCGATTCATCTGGGGGAACAAAGTACAAGCGTTGATGGCGTCGCAGGCGTCTGTTAGAGGGCCACATCCGCAGAAATTACGCTGCATCGCCGCCGGTTCACGCGTGGCGACTCCAGGCGGATGGCGTGACATAGCGACATTAAAGGCTGGTGACACCGTATACTCGTTGCATGAGGGACAAGTCAAAGAAGGGCGAATACGTGACGCTTGGTGCAACGGTTGGCGAGAGACTGTCAGCGTCGACGGGGGAGAGCGGCCATTCAGATGCACCGGCGATCATAAAATCCTCGGGTCCGATCGGAAGTGGCACGAAGCGCAAGAAATCACGGAGGTTCAAGCCGTGTCCTTCGTGCGGGCATCCGATACGAACGGAGAGGCGGGACGACACGCGGGCGGGTCAGATTTCGGAGTGCCTGAAATGTTACCGGGTGAAGGTCAGCACTGCGGCGAAACGAGTCTGTCCCAACTGTGGCGGGCCGAAGGCGTGCGCGTCGCTGCGTTGCAGCCAATGCTGGTTCAAGGTGAAAGCGAGACAGGTCGCGCTATGCGCGGACTGCGGCGGGCGACTGAAGGTGTCGAACACGAAACGTTGCCGGCGGTGTCATCTTCGATGGATGAGCACGACAGGGACAGCGCGTTACGCGGCAGCGCGCGCAACGGCGAAGGGCGGCATCAGGCGCAGTCTGGCGGAGGAACAGGCGGCGGCGCTGTTCGAAGTGCTGGGGATAAAGAGTCAACGACAGGTGCCGATCGGACGATGGGTGGTCGACTTTATGAACGAACCCAAGCGGATCGTGGTGGAAGTACATGGAGCGTATTGGCACGATCGGCCGTCCGCGAAAGAGAGGGACAACCGGAAGCGGGACACGCTTCAGAAGCTCGGATGGACGGTGATCGAGCTTCGGACGGACGCGATGCACTTGTGGTGGCGGGCACTCATGCCGTTCGTGTCAGCGTCGGCCTTCAGACGATTGTTCTTCCGGTCTACGACCTCAGCACAGAATACGGAACATTCATCGTAGAAGGCTTCGTCGTTCACAACTGCGACGAAGTCGACGAAATGGATCGGGACTTGGTTAAGTCCGCGCTTGGCCAACCGATGTCAAAGGGTTGGGTTTTGTCTCAGGTTGTGCTGTCGTCGACGCATCAGTATCCAGACGGGACGATGACATGGGCGCTCAAGACGGCAGCGGAAAGGGGCTGGCCTGTTTTTCAATGGTGTTACAAGGAAGTTAGGACAGCGAACGGTCCGAACGGGTGGTTAGACGACGCGGAGATCGCACGCAAGCGCGAGATCATGACGGTCGACCACTGGAACACCGAAGTAGAACTACAGGAACCGAGCAGCGAAGGGCGAGCGTTCGATACGGCATGCGTTGACAAGGCGTTTACAGTCGAAGTGAAGCCAGAAGAACCGGTCAAGGACGCAGAATATGCAACCGGAGGGGACTGGGCGAAGAAGGTCAACTGGACGTGGGTGGTTACGATCCGGACGGACGTGCGACCAATGCGAGTGGTGAAGGCGACGCGGCAGCAGAAGCGACCGTGGCCGACGATGGTGGGCACGTTTGACCGACAAGTGAATGACTACTGGAAGAGTAGAGCGGCACACGACAACACGGGATTAGGACAGGTTGTCCACGACTTGCTGACGACGGACGCGGAACCGTTCGACATGGTCGGGCGCGCGCGGGCTGACCTACTGTCGGAATATGTGACGGCGATCGAGAAGGGTGATCTGCTGTGGCCGCGGGACGAATCGGATACGACGCTGGCCGCGGCGTTGTCGGAGCACAAGTACTGCAGCCGTGAGGCGCTGTACAAAGGTTCGAAGGATGGCAGCACGAAGCATCATCTACCGGACTCGGTCAGTGCGGCGGCGTTGGCTTGGCGGGCGGCATCTGGCGTGAAAGCGGCGAGCGGGGTAGCGGATCCGGTGGACGACGGGAAGCCGGACGGGGGGCAGATTCAGATCGGGCGCATGTCGGGATACGTGCGTCCGAACGGGGGCGGGCGATTCAAGCGACGGGGGAAGTGATGAGCGATACAAGAGCAGAGTTGTTGATTCGTGAGGAAGCTGACGGCTGGTGGCAGGTGTGGATCGGCGAGCACGGTGAGCATCCGGTGAACAGTCCGCTGGGGTTCGTCATCGCCACAGGTTATTCACGCAACGAGGCGCTATCCAACGCGGTGGCGTGCTTGGAAGCCAGCGTGGAAGCGCTGCAGTCGCCGCCTGGGGTAGTGCCTCACGAGCGCGAAAACAGTGAGGGTGATTACGACGCGGTGGAAACCGCTTCGTGAACTGCGGAGAATGCGAGCGGAAAGCGACGATCGTCTGTACCTTTCAACGAACCGTCTACGATGTCTGCGGGGCGGCGTGCTGCGACCGACACGGGCGACGGCTTCCGGGTGGCAGCGGGTTGTGTCGGAAGCATCAGGACACGATGGAGCGGCAGAGGGGCGGCGCTGGGTGGGCTACAAACACACGAGCAACCGAGGACCAGACGCCGACCTGTTCAGCAACGGATGCAGGGGGAAGAAGCGACTGCACAGCCGACGACAAGCGCGGGGCTGGCTGCGAGTCAAGTTGAAACGGGAACCGGAGATGGTTGGGGCCGACCTGATGTCGGTCTACAAGTGCAAGGCATGCGGAACCTGGCACATCGGCCACGATTGGCGAAGGGGGCGACATGGGGCTGGCGAATCGGCATTACTCATTCCGCGACCGGATGAGAACGATCACGGGGCGGTACGAACTGATCGACCGGGGGACGCAGAGCGTAGTTCGGGCGGCGCCAGCGGCGAAGTTCAGGCTACAGTGTCGGCAGAGATGCGGGCAACCAGTGTTCAGGGCGGCGTCGGAGATGCGGTGTCCGCGCTGCTGTGGGCCAACGGAGACGATCGGGCGGGTTTGAATGAAGCCATATTACGAGAACGGCGGGATTAGGATATTTCACGGCGATTGCGCGGCGGTGATTGAGTCGTTTGGGCTTCACTGGGGCGACAAAGGATTCGACCTACTGCTGACCGACCCTCCATATGGGATAAACGCCGATCGCGACAGGAAGACGCCAGAAAGCGGCTGGGTTGATTACGGACTTGGCGGTTGGGACCATAAGCCAGCGGACGCGGCGACACTGGCAGCATGTCGCAAGCTTTGCCGAAAAGCTGTCATATGGGGGGGGAATTACTTCGATCTCCCGCGGACGAGCGGCTGGCTGGTATGGGACAAGGGCCAACGTGAGTTCTCTCTTGCGGATGGCGAACTTGCCTGGACGAGCGAGCCGCGCGCGTTGCGGATTTTTTCGTACGCACGGGGAAAGGCATTGAAGGACGGAAAGCAGCATCCGACACAGAAGCCGCAGGCGCTGATGGCTTGGTGTCTCTCGCAATTCGAAGGGACTCGGAGTGTTTTCGATCCCTATCTTGGAAGCGGGACGACTCTTGTTGAGGCGAAACGGGTAGGGCTTACGGCGGTGGGGATTGATGCTAACGAACGATGCTGCGAGATCGCGGCCAGGAGACTCGCACAAGGGGCATTATCGTTCGCCGAAGTCCTAGAGTCGCGGTAACAGGCGAAGCGACTACGGAAGCGTAGATACGTCAAGTCGATAGCAAACGAACGGACACGGGGCGGCGCGCGGTCTAAGCAGGCAAAGGGAGCGTTATGGGACTCAGAGATCGGCTGTCGGCGTTGTTCGGCGGGATCGGCACGGCGGCAACGGTTGAGGAAACGCGAACAGCGCGGCGGGACGTCGCCGATACGCTGGCCACGTTGAACCGGGAAAGCGTCCGCGCGGCCGAATCTGGGATCTCGTTGCCGTGGGGCGCCGGGATGGACTCCGACGACAACCTGTACCGCCGGCTGACGACAGACGCGAAGCAGGCGCGACGCGACCTGACGCCAATGGCGCAGGATCGCATGCTCGAAGTCGCGTACTTCCTTTGGGAACAGAACGCCTTCGCGAAGCGGCTGGTAACACTGATGACGGACCTGATTCTTGGGGAAGGCGTCACGGTGGTTGCCGACGATGCGAAGAACCAGGAAGTCATCGATCGAACCTGGAACCATCGCGAGAACAAGCTGACGGAGAACATTCGAGGCTTCTACAACAGCCTGTCTGTGAACGGCGAACTGGCGCTGACGGTCGGGCCGAACCCGATCAACGGCATCACACGGATCGGATTCATCGACCCGTACCAGGTCAAGGACATCGTCCCAGTTGTCGACAACGTGCTGGTTCCGGACATCATGGTGTTGAAGGGGACGCCGGGACAAGAGGGGCAGCGGCTGCGCATCATCCGGGAAGACGCGGAGACGGGACGACTCGACGGCGAAGTGTTCTTCTTCCGGATCAATTCACTGCCGAACGGCATGCGAGGGCGAAGCGACCTGGGACCGATTGCCGACTGGCTGGACCTGTACGATCAGTTCATGTACGGCGAGCTGGAGCGGGCCAATCTGCTGTCACACTTCGTCTGGGACTGGAAGGTCGACGGCGCCGACGACAAAAGGATCCAGGAAAAGCTAAAAACGTTCCCGAAGTTGAAGTCGGGGCAGGTCTTCGCCCACAACGAGAAGGAAACACTTGAACCGATCTCGCCGGACCTGAAGGCGCAGGACCGGTCGGAGATCGCGCAGATCCTACGGGTTCACATCGCTGGAGCGATGGGGTATCCAACGAGTTACCTCGGGGACACGACGTCGAACCGTGCAACCATCGAAGGCCAGAACGACGTCATGATGAAGACGCCGGCGGCGCGCCAGAAAGAGTTCGTCGCGATTCTGAGCACAATCGTGCGGTTCGCCATCGAACAGTCGCAGTCGCGCAACCCGTCACTGTTCCGGGATGTGAAGCAGGGCTATCGGATCAACGTTCCTGAAATCAGCGCGAAGGACATCAGCCGGGTCGGACAAGTGGCGTCGACTCTGGTGTCGGCGATGGATACCGCGATGTCGAACCAGACGATGAGCCGCAAGGGCGCCGTCGAAGTGACGTGTGCCGTGCTGAAGCAGTTGGGGATCGAACTGAAGCCAGAAACGGTGATAGCGGACGCCGACGAGGAAGCCAAACTGCGTCAGGAAAAGGCAGACGAGATCCACGCGGGCGCGGCGAACAGGAACAGTCCGATTCCGGACGATCCGGAAGTCGAAGACGAAGAAGAGACGGCGGGCGCGACCGCGTGAACGCCTTCGCCTTCCCAGAGCCGGACGCCATCCTGGAAGCGTCCGGCGACAGCGTCCTGCGCCGAAGCCAGCGGGCGAGTCGGGCCGCGGTGCAAGTTGTGAAGGACCGGCTGGCTGAAGAACGGCTGGCCGCGGCGACGCTGAACAAACGGCTAGCGAAGCTCAAGGCGGCGCTATCGAGTCGGCTGCTGTCCGGCGACGGGTCGGTGACGGACTTCAAGCGGTTCACGTTGTCGAGCCTGCTGCACGACGTCGACCGGATGCTGGAAGACGCACGGATCGACATCGCTGGAGACGCGAAGCGGTCGTACGAGCGCGTGACGAATCTGGGAGACGTAGCCGCGGAAGAACCCCTGCGCGCGGCACAGTTGACGGTGCGGCCTTCGCTGCCAGGCGTCGACGCGCATCTAGTGACAGCCGCATTCGACAACACGGTCGAACTCTTGACGCAGCCGATGCAGCAGTTCGGGAGCAACGTGAAGGTTGCACTGCGCGGCGTCGCGCTAGCCGGTGATCAACGGTTCGAAGCGATTCAGAAGTTACGGGACCAAATCCAGGGAGCCGGCTTCGACAATGCACAGTACCGGGCGGAACGCATCATCAGGACGGAACTGGGGCGGACGTTCAACCAAGCGACATTCGCGCGACTGTTGTCGCTCTCGAAGGACTTTCCGTTTCTGCGAAAAGGTTGGCGGGCAGCCGGCGACGCGCGGACCAGGACGGGGCACCGGGAAGCGGCGCGAACCTACGCGCGCGGGAACGGGATACCGATCGGTGAAGCTTTCCAGGTCAATTCCTACAGAGAACGACCGGGGAAGACGCCAGTTTTGATTGGAGTCGCATCGTTGCGGTTCCCGATCGACCCGCAAGGGACACCGGCGGGGCCGGTGACAGCCGCGGCGACGATCATGTGCAGATGCGGAGCTTTCATTGACTTCGATCTGGCGGACTTCGCGGAGTTCTCACGTCGACAAATCCAGGTCGCGCTGGGCGGGCCGTTGCCACCGATTGCGCCGGGACCGCGGGCGGTGAAGATGCCGAAGCCAGCGAAGGTTCCCAAGACGTTGAAGCCTGCGCCCGTGGTTCCAGTCGCAGTGAAGACAGCCGGACCGACTGAGGGACCGAAGGTGTCGGCAAGCCTGGTGCCTTCGCTGATCACGCAGAAGATGCGGGCGGTGTACGACAGGGTGAGCGCGGCGATTGACGGTGTCCACAGTGACGGACGCCTGGGGCGCATTCCGCTGTCGCCGATGTCTGGCAAGTCGTACGGGGAATTCTCGTACAGCCTAATGGGGCCGAAGTCGATCCGGATGAATTCGAGCGCGATGAAGGCGCATCCGTTGAACACGCTGGCACACGAGATCGGCCACTGGCTTGACAATGCGGCGGTCGGACGCGCGGAGGGATTCTATCGAAGCGGTGCGACTGTGCCGCGGGCGGTCGGTCAGATGAACTCGCGTTTCGTAGACGGCAGTCCACTGATGGAAGCATGGCGCGACGCGGTGAAGTCGAGCGACACGTATCAGAGGCTTCGGACATGGCGCAACGCGGCGGTGAACCAGACGGCCTTTGATGTGGAAAAGGCGAGGGCGAAGGCGTCGATCGAGTACTCCGGATACCAGGGGGACGGCGTCACACCGAAGGGCGTCAACTCGAAGCACTTGGCGTACTTGCTGTCGAGCGAAGAGACGTGGGCGCGCGCCTATGCTCAGTATGTAGCGGTCAGAAGCGGCGACGCGGAAATGCTGGCCGAACTGCGAGACATGCAGCGGAGCGTCGCATCTGGACCTGTTCCGGCATCGCATGAATTCAACGTGAGGCCAAAGGGACAGACGCCGAACACCTGGACATATCCGACCGTCTGGCAAGACGACGAATTTAAGCCGATTGCGGACGCGTTCGACAGAATCTTCGAGGCTATGAAATGGCGAAACAGGTGAGCGAACGGCAGCAGTTGATCGACGAAGGGCTGGCGGCCGGAATGTCGAAGTCGGCAGCGACGGCGCACGCGGACGACATCCTGGCGACGCGAGACGTCGTACGAATCGACAAAAACGGGAAGCGCACACGCGCAGAAACTGGACAAGAGTTGTAGACTTGCGGGGCTGACGTCTTCGTTGTGAAGACGTTGCGTCCGCGATTGAGAGGGAGAGCGATGGCGAAACGAGGACCGCGTGAACCGAAACAGCCGAAGGCGTTGGCCGAAGGCAATGAAGATCATGAACCGATCGCAGTCGAGCCGATGCCGGACTCGCAGGGCAACAAGTCAGACGATGCGGTGAACCTGTTGCTGGACGCCTGCGAGGTGTACGGCATCAACCCGGATCCGGAACTGCGCCCGAAGGAGATCCTGTCATGGCGGTTCTACCATGCGGACCGTCGAGAAGACCGACCTGCGCGCGTCGTCATCGTGACCGGAGGCGGGCAGAAGGTTGACCTGTTCGAAGGCGACGCGGATCCGATCATGAGCATCGACAGCGAAGAAGTGCTGCGCAACGTCTTCAACGCGTACAAGATCGATCCGGTGACGAAGCTGCGTATCAACTCCGACCTTCCGGAAGACCTGACGTTGCCGCGAGTGGCCGTGACCGGCATTGCGGAAGGGGCAACGCACCGGTTCGTCGGCGGGTATCTGCGTCGCGGCGAAAAGCAGAAGTAACGCACATCGGTTCGAACCCCTGGATCCTGTGGGAAGGGTCCAGGGGCGAGGCGCAGGGGAACAGATGGACGAAGGCGCGGGGCCAAAACTACAACCGTTGACGGACGCGCAGGCGGCGCGCGCTGAAGCGGTGTTCATGGAACATCGGCGATTTATCGAATCAGTCGCCAAGCGGTACGCATCGAGAGTGGACGACGTCCCTGATATCACACAGTCGGTCGGAATGCGCATCTGTCGAAAACTGGACGGGTTCCGAGGCGAAAGCCATCTGCGAACGTGGCTGTTTCGAGTGACGGTGAACGTCTGCAACGACCACTATCGATCGCAACATCGGTACGACAAGGGCGTCGAAGCGTTGACCGTCGTGGCGGACGTCGGGCCGACGATCGACCCTGACGAAGTGGCGCACTTTTCGAGTACGTTGGACCGAGTGAGGCGGGCGACGTCGGCGATGGACGCGCCACACCGGAACGCGCTGAGGGATCTGGTTCGGTCGCAATCCGGTCTAGGTCCAGTGTCGACAGAGGGCAGCATGCGGGAGGGCGCGAAGCGGTCGCGCTTGTTCAGGGCACGGCGACAGTTACGCGGCATCATGGAAAGTTAAAGGACACGCCGATGAAATGCGAAAACTGCGAGAAGCCGATCAAGGGACGAGTGTGCTGGACATCTGACGAAGTGCCTCTCTGCTGGCGATGTCTCAAGGCCATCTGGCCGGATGCGAAGCGGGGATAGCGGCACAGTGGAACACCTGAAGACGCCACTATCAGCGCAGTCGGTGATCCGATTCGTGCTGGCCTGGCTCTCGCAGGCGGCAAGGAAACGCGAGTGGGGCGAACTTCGGATCGTCGTCCAGGACGGTCAGATCTTGTCGGTGACAGAGCAACGCAGCTTCCGATCGAACCTGCCAACCATCGACCCAAGTACGCAAGGCACAGACAGCGAAAAGAGGTAGCGAGATGAAGAGTGAAATGCAGAAATTCATGGACGAACTGGCGGCGAACATCGTCGAGCATTTGGACAGGATGGAGAGAGACGATCCGCGGCGCGTTGAGATCGTCGCGTCCGTCCTGATGAACACGCTGGGCGCTGAAGGGTTTGTGAAGTTGCAGAAGATTGTCGTTCCGTAGATAGGTGGCGTGAAACGCAACGACTGAACCCACGTTCTAAGTATTCGAGACGGCAACACACGGGAAACCGGGCCGGCTTTGCGAGCGCGTAGACGCTGCAGCCGGCCTTTGTTCGTTCCGAAGGACGACACAACACCATGCGAAAGACCTGGAAGCAACTACTGGAGGCGCCGGAAACGAGCCTGAATGACCGAATGCGGGCCGTTCAGAAGGCCGTCAGTACGGCGTACAACCAGGGGCCAAGCGATTACTGCTATGTCGAAGTCGTCTTCGATGGGTACGTGATCGTAACGAAGGGTTCGAAGTTGTGGAAGGTCGTCTACACGATTGCCGACGACGGAACGGTCGCGCTGTCGGGCGACCCTGTCGAAGTGCGCCAGACGTACACGCCGGTCAACGAAGGCGTCATCTTCGGATTGATGCCGGACGAGAGCGTGAAGGAAGGCGAGACGGCACCAGCGCCAACCGGGAAGCGATGGGGCGTCCTGATCATCCAGGAAGGCATGTCGAAGAACCGAAACCGGTACCAGCGGAAGGTTCTGGCCGAAGCGGCGCCACTGTACGAAGGCCGACAGGTCTACATCGACCACGAAGAGGAAGACCGGAAGTTCGGCAGGTCGGCGAAGGATCTGGCTGGATTCATCCGCAACGTTCAACCCTGTTTCGTCAACGTCGCGGCCGAAGGGCAACGGCAGGAAGCGGTCGGGCGGTTCGCGCTGGCCGCCGAACTGGTTGTGACGAAGCAGAGCATCCGTCAGGAGATGTTCGACGCCAATGAAGCGGGCAATCCGAACCTGTTCGGCTTGTCACACGACGTCATGGCGGAATCGATCACAGTGATGGCACCGGCGGCCGAAGGTGGGTCGTTCTACGACGTGCAACGCATTGGCAGCGTCCAATCAGTTGATCTCGTGACAAATCCAGCCGCAGGGGGGCGCGTCCTTCGGTTGGTCGCATCGGCAACCGTGCCACACACACTCGAAGAGGATACAAGGATGCTGCAGAAGATGATCGAGGCCATCAAGGCCAGCGGCAATTCCGACCTTCTGGCGCGGCTGGAAGCACTCGGAAAGACGCCCACCGAAGACCAGGTGCTGGGCCTTTACTCGGAAGCCATGAAGGGCACCGGGGCGGCTTCGCAGCATCAGGAAGCCGCAGTCGTGAAGAAGGCGTGTCCCGGTTGCGGCAAGCAGGAACCGGCGAGCGCGGCGCACTGCCCGGACTGTGGCGTGAAGATGACGGAAGCTGTCAAGACGCCGGCCGCGGGAGCAGTCGCCACGGGTGCAATCACCGAAGCGGAGTTCATGGAAGTCCGCCGCGACGGTCTGCTGTCGTTCCTGGAAACGCTGGTGAGCGGAACGGCACTGCACGAACCCGTCAAGGCGCATCTGCGGACGCAGTTGACCGGCATGGTCAACGACGCGAAGAGCCGCGCCGACCTGCCGACCAAGCAGAACATGGAAGCCATCGTGAAGCAGCAGGTTGACCTGTTCGCCAAGTTGGCCGAAGGGAAGATCGTCATGCCGGCAACCGGAACGGCGCGCGTGCAACTGGGCGAGGGTCGACGCGAGAAGTCCGAAGCGGCGCTGGACGCGTTCTTCGGAGTCAAGCGCGAAGGCAGCGGTGACAACGTCACGGTGAAGATCGTTCCGGGTTCGCAGATGACGTCCTTCCGCCGGATCTACCAGGACATCACCGGCGACATGAACGTGACCGGTCTGGTGAAGGAAGCCAAGTCGTTGCGCGAAGCACTGGACTCGACATCGTTCGACCAGGCGCTTGGCGACAGCATCACGCGGCGCATGGTGGCCGAGTACCAGTTGGCCGCACAGGCGACGTGGCGCGGCACGATCGCGGACGTGGTCCCAGTGACGGACTTCCGGACGCAGCGACGCATCCGGTTCGGCGGGTACGGCAACCTGGCCACCGTGGCGCAGGGCGCGGCGTACGGGTCGATGACGAGTCCCACGGACGAAGAGGCGACGTACGCACCGGCGAAGCGTGGCGGGACGGAACAGATCACGATCGAAATGATCGCGAACGACGACGTCGGCGCCATCCGTCGACTGCCGACCCGCATGGCGCGCGCGGCATCGCAGACGCTGTACGAGTTCGTGCTCGACTTCATGCGGACCAACGCGACGATCTACGACTCGGTCGCGCTGGCCGCATCCGGTCACGGAACCAACATCAGCACGACGGCGCTGTCGTCGACGCAGATCAGCGCGTTGCGTCTGGCCATCAAGAACCAGACGGACATGTCGTCCGGCAAGCGCATCGGCCTGGCCGCGAAGCTGCTGTGGGTGCCGAACGAGCTGGAAGAACTCGCCTTCCAGATCACGGGCGCCGATCGGGCGGTCCCGGATTCGTCGTTGGCTTCGACGGCGATGGCGGCGGCGCCGAACTTCGTGCGTGCGCAGGGCATCCGTCCGATCGTGGTCGACTACTGGACCGACACGAACAACTACTGGCTGACGGCTGACAACAGCCAGACGCCGATGCTGGAGATCGGATTCTGGGGCGGCGAAGAACCGCAGTTGTTCGTGCAGGACATGCCGAACGCCGGAAGCCTGTTCGCCAACGACGCCATCACCTACAAGATCCGTCACGTCTACGGCGGCGGAGTGCTCGACTACCGCGGCTTCGCTGGCGGCATCGTCGCGTAATCGTCCCTGGAAGGGGCAGCGTTCGAACGGGGCCGACTCGAAGACGGGTCGGTCCCAACCTTTCAACCACGTTTCTGAGCCAGGGAGAGAACGACCATGAGCCGACAGGGGTATTCACTGGGAGTCAAGTCCGTCTTGACGATGATCATTCCGTTGAAGGATGCCGTATCGGGCGCCTTCGCCACACAAACGCGCAAATTCACGATGCCATGCACGGCCAAGATCGTCGCGATCGGGCTGAACGTGGCGGCGCGCGGCGGCACGCACAGCACCAGCACGGTCGACGTGAAGAAGACATCGACGTCGTTGCTGGCCGCGGTCTTCGACGTGGCGGCCTTGACGCCGGGAACCATCGTCAGCAAGGAGAGTTCGTCGACGCTGGCTTCCGCGGCGGACTCGGTCGCGAAGGATCAGGTGATCAGCATCATTTCGACGGAGTCGGGCGGAACCAGTCCGACGTGGGCGGGCGCTGACCTGCAGATCGATTACATTCCGCTGGGCGACTAACCGCGGAAGCGGTTCGACCACGTTGACGGAGAGGGGCCAGCAGCCAGGGGAGTCTGGTCGGCTGGCCTTTTCCATTTCAGGTGAAGGATTGAGACATGCTGAAGGCGGTTGACATCAGTGCGGGCGGGTCGTTTCTGGCGGGTTCGGGTCAGTCAACAGGAAGACTTGGCGGCGCAGTACTGACGGCGGCTGCGGCGGCTGCGACACTCATCATTCGAGAGACGGACGGATCGGGGCGGAAGTTGATCGTGTTGAACGCGGTGGTCGGAGACACGGCGTCGTTGTCGCCAGCGCGCGACATCGCGTATCAGGGGAACATCCACGTCACGATCACGGGCGCAGGCGCGCAGGCGATCGCATACGAGGGCTGAGGACGTAACTACGCGTTGCTTGAGCGAGTCAGAGAGGAACCCATGCCGAACACCGATCCGCGCGCCGTCCGTATCGTCAATGAGTTCATGCGTCCTGGCGCTGACCAGTTCGTCGGGATGATTTTCCAGGCGCAGGCGCTCTCGCAGTTGGCTGTTGTGCAGGACAGCGCGTCTGTGTTCCCAGCGGACAAGGAACCCGTGGCTGACGGAGCCGATGCGGACGGCCGCCCGCCGGTGACCAACGCTGACGCCCGTGTGCTGTTCGGTGCGACGCAGGCGCTGATCCAGTTCGCGACCACCAAGCTCGATGCGCTCGGCGGCGTGACTCCGCTCGAAGCGTTCGCGAAGTTCGCGGTCAATCCGAGGTAACCGATGGCGCTGTCAGCGGCGATCGTCTGGGAAGTCCAAACTGGCGGCTCAGACAACAATGGAGGGGCGTTCAAGGCCGGTGCGACTGGAACGGATCGTAGTCAGCAGACGTCTGCCCAGGTCGCGATCGACAACAGCGCGATCACGACGTCTATTGCGACATCCGTTATTACGTTCACCGGCGGCTACAGTCCGTCGGCGGCGGATGTCGGGAACGTCGTGCAGATGCTGACTGGTACCAACGTCACGGCAGGCTTCTACGAGATCACGAGCATCTCGGCCGGGGTCTCGTGGACCGTCGATCGCAACGTGGTGACGAGCGGTACGACCACGAACGCGACTGGCAATATGGGCGGATGTCTTCTGACGCTGTCCAAGCTGGCTGGCGCGATGGTTGGCAGCAACAAAGCCTTCGTGAAGGCTGGAAGCGGCTACACGTGTACGGCAACCAACACCTTCAGCGCAGCCAGTGTCGTGCCAAGCCAAAGCGTCGCCTATACGACTGTTGAGGGTTACACCACGACGCGAGGCGACAAGGGACGATTCACGCTGACGCTGCAAACGAACACCGGGATCACCGGGTTGTTGTTCAGCAACAACGGCTGGCGACTGGTTAATGCGGCTGTTGACTGCGGAAGTCTTGGGACATCAATCGGCGTGCAGCAAAGCGGTGGTTATGGCCGCTGTGAGAATGTGAAGGTGTCGAACTTCACGTCCTACGGCATCAGGCACCTTCAATCAAATAATGAATCTTGTTTCGGGTGTGAGATCACGGGTGGTGGTTCTGGAGCGACGGCCGCGCTTGGCATGCCCAACCAATCCGCGATCGAAGGAAACTGGATACACGACAACGCGTGCCCAGGGATCGTGCTCGTCGGTGCGGCCAGCGGTAGCATTGTCATCGACAATCTCATCACGAACAACACCGGTGCGTCGAGTGATGGCATCGTGACGGCTGGTCTCATTTGCGGCACGATCCGGCGGAATACCATTTATCAGAATGGGCGTGACGGCATCCGTGTGACTGACGCGAACCCGCTGATTGCTGGCGGGTCTGTGCGAGGGAACATACTCGCGAAGAATGGCGGGTACGGGCTCAATTTCACCAACTCTGCCTATCCTGCGCTTCCGCAAACTGACGGTAACGCCTACTGGACAAACACCAGCGGCGCTCGCAACAACTGCGATTCTGTGTCGGGCATTTATGCCGTTGCGCCATACACCAGGGTATTCGACGTCACGCTGAGCGCTGACCCCTTCACGAACGCTGGCAGCAATGACTACAGCCTGAATGCAACGGCTGGAGGAGGTGCGGCGTGCCGTGGCGTCGGAGTCCCGCAAACGTGGCCGGGGACGACGACAGTTGGCACGCCTGACCTTGGCGCCGTTCAACATGCCGATCCTGCGGCCGTGCGCTTCAACGTCTTTACCTCGCCAGTCGTGCGAGTGGTGGAGCCATCATGATTCCGATCGACGAGGTGGTCGTCTTCGACGTGGTGACGCACGTCGCGTCTACAGGGGCGGTGTCTGACGCTGACAGCGCGCCGACATTCGACGTCTTCGAGGAAGACACCGACACGCCGATCCTAGCCGCGCAGACGATGACGAAGCGCACGAGCAAGACCGGCAACTACCGCGGCAGCTTCACGGCGTCGGCCGCGAACGGATTCGAGGCCGGCAAGTGGTACAGCGTCGTCGTATCCGGCACGGTGTCGAGCGTGAGCGCCAAGTGTGTCGCGAAGCACTTTCGTGTGGCGCCAGTCGAGAGCCAGGCCGGCGTGCCAAAGACAGACGTCGGCTACAACGCCGGGACGGCCATTACCTCGGCTGCCGGTATTCAGGAAGTCAAGGTCGCCTCGATTGCGGCGGCGGCCATCACGGCGGCGGCGATCGCCTCAGATGCCATCACGGACGCGAAGGTGGCCTCGGACGTCACGATCGCGAGCGTCACTGGTGCTGTGGGTTCAGTGACTGGCGCAGTCGGCAGCATCTCCTCGGGCGGGATCAGCGCGGCATCCTTCGCGGCCGGTGCGATCGACGCGGCGGCGATTGCCGCTGACGCGATCGGCTCGAGCGAGTTGGCGGCTTCGGCGGTGACTGAGATTCAGGCCGGTCTATCGACGCTGGACGCGGCGGCTGTCCGTTCAGCGGTCGGCCTCGCCAGTGCAAACTTGGACACGCAGATCGCCGCCATTCAAGCTGACACCGACAATCTCCAGACACGTATACCGGCTGCGCTTGTCAGTGGACGGATCGACGCCTCGGTCGGAGCGATGGCCACGGACACCCTGACGGCCGGTGCGCTCGCAGCCAGCGCCGTCACGGAAATCCAGTCTGGATTGTCGACGATCGACGCGGCCGGCGTGCGCACTGCGGTAGGACTCGCATCGGCCAACTTGGATACGCAGTTGACGGCAATCGACGACTACATCGACACCGAGGTCGCGGCGATCAAGGCAAAGACCGACAACTTGCCGGCGAGTCCGGCGGCGACGGGCGATATTCCGAGCGCAGCAACGATCGCGACAGCGACGGCCGCGCAGGTCACGACGGATCATGGTGCAGGGTCGTACATCCGGAACACGGAGCCGCTCGACGCGGCTGGGACGCGATCGGCAGTTGGTCTTGCCTCTGCAAACCTGGACACGCAGATTGACGCGTTGCCGACAAACGCTGAACTTGCAACCGCGCTTGGCACTGCCGACGATGCCGTGCTTGCGGCCATCGCGGCGCTCAACAATCTTAGCCAGGCAAACATTCGAACGGCGATCGGAATGTCAAGCGCGAACCTGGACACGCAGCTCGCGGCGCTCTTCACCACGGCAATGACTGAGAGCTACGCGGCCGACGGCGCTGCGCCCACTCCTGCACAGGCGCTGTTCCTGATTCAGCAGCGTCTGACGGAGTTCGCCATCGTGAGCACGACGACGACGGTAAAGAAGCTGGACGGCTCGACGACTGCCGTCGTGCTCACTCACGACGACGCGACTTCACCAACCACCAGCACGAGGACGGCGTAGAGTGGCGACGTCTGGAAAGGTTCCGTTTCTCGGCTTTCTCGCCGGGATCAGAAATCGTGTATGGTTCGGATTCGGAGCGGGAGATTCTGGGCCGGTCGTAGTTCATGCGGTCGGGGAAGTTCGGACCGTGGCTCACGTTCAGACGCGCAGAGAGCAGTCACACACGCAGATTCGACGAACGCAGACGCACACGCAACAGCGGCGAACGATTTCCTACGGAGAGTAGAAGGGGCCGATGGCACTCCTGGAACGACTGACCGAAGGCTGGACGAAGGAACTCGAAGCGTTCACCTGTAAACTCGACGACGTCGCGCAGTCGCTGGACGGGATCACGATCCTGCTGGTGCTTCGAGACAGCCAGGGCCATCTTGTGACGGTGACTGGGACGACGCGCAAAGACTCGGATCAGACCGGAAGTGGCAAGGGGAAGGTCTACTACAAGCCAGGCGCGGCCGATCTGCAGAAGGCGCTATCGCCCTACAAGATTCGATGGAAAGCAACGGACGGCGCTGGCGATGTCGTCTATTACCCTGACGGCGAAGCGGACACGATCGAGGTATTCCTACCGTGAGCATTTCGAAGCTGGATCTCATCACGGCGGCAAGGTCCATTGCACAGGACAACGGCGCGGACAACTCAGTCGGCGCGAAACTACTGCTGTCGGAGGGTGATTACGACGGCGTGGTCGAGCAAGCGCTGGCAGTGTTCAGCACAGACCGACCAAACGAGTACATGTACGACTACACCGTAGCAACGGCCGGCTTCCGGTTTCCACTGAGCGGCGGAAGCGCGGTGATTCCTTCAGGTGTCGGCGCGTGGGTCGAAGGCGGAAGTCAGGTCCGCGAAGTCTTCTACCCGTGGCAGGATGACGTCCAGAACGCGCAACCGATCGACGCGAACGCGTGGCGCGTGGTTCAGACGCCAGGGCGGATATCGGCGCTTGAACTGCTGAACATCAGGGCGGCGGTCGGAGAAGTGATCCGTATCGGCTATCTGGTGCCGCATCAGTTGCATGCGACGACGGCGGCATCCAGCACGCCGTTGCCGAACGACGTCGGTCCACTGAAGTTGTTGACGGCGAGTTTCCTGCTGACGTTCGCGGCCAACAAGTTGATGCAGAACACCGGGAACACAGGGATCCCGTCTGACGTGGTCGATAGGCGTTCTCAAGCGGACGTCTGCCGAAGTCTGGCGAAAGACCTGATGACGCGGTACATGTTCCTGGTCGGCAAGGGGCAGACGGACTCGATCGGCGCGGCGAGTGGGTTTCTGGATCTGGACGTTGAACCAATCAGCGGACTTGGAAGTCTCTGGCATCCGAGCAGCAGGCGGTAAGACGTGGCGGACCTTGGGCGCGGCGGCGGGTTCGGGGCGTACTACAGCGGCGGACCGAACTCGATCACGGTCGACATTCCACAGATCCCGGTGTTCGTTCCGGAGCGCGCGAACGCCATTCTTCGAACCCTTGTTCAGCAGTCGATCCGGTTGGCGCTGTCGGAGATTGCCGGACGGGTCAGCGACGAGGCGGGACGGTTCGCGGACACGGGGAACCTTGCGCAGTCGTTCGGAGCGGATCCAGCGACGTCGACGGGTGGCCTGGAACTACTGGTAGCTGGCGCCGGCGGCGCGGATGTAGTCGGGCGGGTCTTCAGTTCGCTGCCGTACGCGATCGTGATGGAGTTGGGAAGGCGCGCGGGGCAACCGATAAGCAGGTCAGGAATCGACGCGATTGGACTCTGGGCCGAACGTAAACTGGGGCTGAGCACGGCTGAAGCAGAGGGCGCGAAGTGGGCCATTGCACAGAACATCGTCGCGAACGGCATCGAAGGCAAACACTACTTCGAAACCGGCGTGAACCAGGCGCGGCCGAAGGTTGAGGCGATCTTTCGGATTCTGGGTGAGCAGTTGGCGAAGGCGCTGCTGGCGCCGGGGAAGGGTCAGACGGGGACAGCATGAGCGTAGCAGCGACACCAGTAAGCCTGAGAGCCGCGATAGCCGCACTGATCGGAACCGTGGCCAACACGGGACAGATTCACGCGCGGCGGCGCGTCGTGCGTTCGGAGAACGATTTACGTCGGTTCTTCTGGGACGACACGAACAGCAGGATCTGCGGATGGATGATTGCGCCGGCGTTGTCCGGAACGGCCGACAGCGTGCGGAACACGGGCTTTTCCGGGTACGGACTCAAGGGCGGCGGAAACGTCATGACCGATTTCGCGTTCCAAGTAGAAGGAATCTTCGGACTTGATGATGCGAACGCCAGTGAAGAAGTCTTCGGGGATCTGGTCTGGGCTGTGGCGGACGAGTTCAACAGCTACGGGGTGATACCGAAGGCCGGCGGCGGGGTGCTTCCAGGTGTGACGATCCAGGGACCGTGCAATATCACACAGTTCGGGTACATCACGTTCGCGAACACGTTTTTGTGTCACTACGCGCGGTTGGAACTGACCTTCAACGGTCGAACGAGAGGATAGGGGAGAGCGAATGTTTACTGTGACACGAACTTCAGCGGCGCCTGCGAGTCCGATGCGGGTCCTGATGAACCTGCCTGACGCGGACGGCAATCCAGGCTTCAGCGGCGCATTCAGTTTCGATCCAGCCGGGACGGAAGACGGCGCATGTGCCTACACGATGGACGAGCGACAGGCGCGTGCCATCATGGACGATCCGGGGATGGCGCCTCACTTCGAATGTTCGCCGGAACTGCCGAAGAAGTCAGCGGCGAAGCAGGCGGCCAGCGTTGGCGCAGGACGCGCGAAGAGGTCGGCGGACGACTCAGGGCCACAGAACGCGGCAACCGAAGCGCCTAAGCCGTAGATACGTCGCGAATAAGCAAGGCAGGAAAGCGACGCAACTGGCCGGCGGCGGGAAGAGTCCGGCGGCCTTCGAGGTTCCGAAACATCGCACTGACGGGAGAGAGAGCAGATGACGATCGAAACTGGCGCACTTGAGCAAGCGTACGCGAAAGTCGAAACGGCTTACGCGGTCGTCGCTGCCGATACGCTGTCAGCGACTGATGCCATTCGGCACGTTCAGTTGAGTCTGACCGGGAAGAACAACCGGGAGCCGAGCAACGAGAAGCGCGGAACCCCGGACAGGTCGCAGTCGCTGCCGCGGCGGAAGTCGGCGGCGTGGAACCTGAGCGAAGTGAACTGGGAGCCGTCCGGGACGCTGGGCACGGTGTCGAACGTCGCGAAGTTCCTGAAAGCGGGTTTTGGGAGCATCCACACGGCGGCACTGACGACGGACGTCAATGACGCCAGCGCGACGACGACACAAGCGGTTCTGACGAGTGTCACGGGTCTGGCTGTTGGTGACGTGATCGCGATCGAAGTCGGCGGGGCGGCATCCGGCTTGTTCCAGGCGACGCGCATCAAGACGATCGCGACCCTGACGGTAACGTTCGACGCCTTGACGGCGGCACCGGCCGACAACTCGGTCGTGTTGCACGGGTCGACCTTCAAGTTGGTGAACAACGTCACGGAATCGCTGGCAATCTACAAGTACTTCAACGCCGGCGGGTTCAAGCAAGCGGTGTACGGCGCAGTCGTGGATCAGATCGACGTGAACTTCGACGGCACGAAGGAAGTCACGTTGGGGATGCAAGGCGCTGGCGCGGCGTATGGGGACACGGCTGGCGGCTACGCGGTGCAGTCGATTCCGGCGGCACATACGACCGTTGGGTCGCCGTTGGGCGGCATGGTCGGACAGTTCAGCGTCAACGGGGCGGCCTTCCCGGTGATCATGGCGAAGGCGAAATTTGGCAATCAGATCGCGCTTCGCAACAAGGAACTTGGGACAAGCGTGGCGTCAGGCATCGGCGGCCGGAACAACCTGCGCGACGCGACCGTTGAAATCACGTTCTTCATGGAGAACACGGCGCTTCTCGCGTTGGCGCACACGAACGCGCGCGGCGTGCTGCGGTGCATGGTCGGCAACGTATCCGGCAGCATGTTGGCGATGGTCATGCCTGGGGTTGAGTTCGAAGTGCCGGACATCGGCGGCGAAGTCGGCCTGAAGGAAATCACCATTACCGGAATCGCCTACGCGACAACCGGCAACGACGCGGTGTACTTGGCGGAACTGTAAGGCGAACGACGCGAATGGTCGGCCTGGAATGAACCGGGCCGGCCGGAACAACGAAAGCGACCAAGGGAGAAACCCGGCAGATGCACACGATCCCCTACTCTTCAGGCAAGGTCCGGATCCCGGACTCATTGATTGCAGGCAACGAGCAGTCCGACAATCCGGTTGAATTCGACATTGCGCCAGCCTGGGGGCCGGACCTGGCACGGCTGCGGTCTGTCATCGAGTGCGCGGCCGTCATCGAACAGAACTGGGCACCAGAACAACAGGACGTCATCTTGAAAGCCTTCGAGACGAGCCGCGGCGCCTTCGTGAACACGGTCACAGCCGTTCGCGGGTTGGTGGTTCCCGCTGCAATGGCGAAGCGTGCAGGGTTCGCAGTCGAACCGAAATCGGAAACCTACGTGGTGACGACGGGCGCGGAATTCGGCCGCATCGCAGGCGATCCGAACCTGCTATCGATTGCGTTGTTTGTCGCGTTCGAAGTGATGAAGTTGGCGCAGGCGAACGCGGTCGACCCGCGGCTTTTCGGGTTGCCTTCTGGTTCTGGTGGTCGGGAGATCAGAGGGAAGAGGCGTACGACTGCGCGACGTGCCGGGAAGCAACGCGACGCAGCCGGAACTGTGGGAAAGACGTAGGAGATACGGGGAAGCCGGCGGGCTGGCACGTACCGGTACAGCCGATCGTCCTGAAGCGTCGCGGGCGGGACGGGACAACGATCGAGACGAGGGAAGACTGGGGCGGGCTCTTCGCGCCGGTGAGCGGGAAGCAGGTACTGCCGGTGTACACCTGGGGGCCAAAGAAGGCGAACGGCGCACGCACACAGCACGTCTACCAGTGTCCGGTCAGTGCGATTCCGTCGACGGTCTGGGATCTGCTTTGGGCCTGGTTCGAACGGCGGTTGATGCGGGTGCCTGTCGAGCGGCATACGCCGTTGTCGTGGTCGTCGTTCGTCGTGTTTGAAGCGGAGATGCAAGCGATAGAGTCGCGACGCGGATCCGTTGCAGCCGAACAAGCGGCGGCGATGGCAGTAGGCGCAATGGCGAAGGTGATGGGCCGATGAACCAGCAGGAAATCGCGATTCTGATCAAGGCGCGGAACGAAGCCAAATCCACGTTCGACGAACTGAACAAGCAACTTGGCGGCGTCAAGGACCAAGGCGGCGGCGCGTCGCGCGGCATGCAAGATGTCGGAGAGAAGACGCGCGGCGCGGGGGAGAAGGCAGCAGGGGCAAGTATCGCGTTTGGAATTCTCGGCGAACGCGTGATGCGGGCGCTCTACTCGTCTTTCCAGGATACGATCCAAGCCGCGAACAGTCTCGATGCAGGGTTGGTTGGGGTGTCGTCTGTTGCGCGTGCAATGGGTCAGGACGTCGACGCGGCTAAGGCAGCGGCGCAATCGTTGGCGCGTGACGGGTTGATGACGGTATCGGAGGCGGCTACCGGACTGAAGAACCTGATGGCGAAGGGGATGGACATCCCCCAAGCCGTCGAAGTGATGAACCGGTTGAAGGATTCCGCGGCCTTCGGTCGTCAAGGCATGCTGGACTTCGGACAGGCGGTAGTCGGGGCCACGGAAGGTATCAAGAACGGTATTTCGGCGACCAGCGACAACGCCGGTGTAACCACGAACCTGTCGATCATCTACGAACGCGCGGGCGTCGCGGCCGATGCGTTGTCCGGGAAGTTCAAGGACCAGGCCGAAGCGCAGAAGTTCGTCGCGCAGTTCGCGAAGGAAACGAACGCGCAAATGGGCGACGCTGGGCGGTTCCTGGAGACGGCGGCCGGCAAGCAGGCGCAGTTCAACAGCCAAGTAACCATCGCGCAACAGAAGATCGGTAAGGAACTGCAGCCGGCCTTGGCGTCGATGCTTCACACGCTTGAGCCGATGGTGAAGGTGATCGGCGACAACGCGGCTGTCGTGGCGCCGTTGGCGATCGGGTTGGCGGCTGTCGTGGCGCCGGTGGTCGCGATCCGCACGGCGGCGGCGTTGGGAATTCCGAGTCTGACAACGATGGCTGGGTCGCTCGTTGGCGCTGGTCAGGCGGCGGCGGCGATGGCGGTCGATATCAAGGCTGGCGTAGCGTTGACTGGAAGCTGGCGGGCCGGGTTGGCACTGGCGACGGAGACAACCGCGGGCGCGACTCTCGCGACGAGGGTGTTCGGTGCGGCGGTCAACGTGGCGCTGGGACCGATCGGGCTGATCATCGCGGCACTGGGTCTGGCGACTGCGGCGTACGTTCACTACAAGTCCGCGGCGGCAGAAGCGCAGTTACAGCAGCAAACAGCGGGGGCAAAGCAGGACACGATCAACCGCGCGATCCAGTTTGGCGCGGCGGCGACGATCACGTACACCGAAGCCATCGAATTCAACAACCGGATCCAAAACATCAGGGTCGCGTTGTCGGACAAGTCGGCGGCGGCGCAGTTGAAGGCGGTCGACGCCGAACTGGCATTGGGTCGAATCACGCAAGGGCAGGCGGACGCGCAGAGGCAGAGGATTGAAGGCGAACAGCGGCTGGTCGACATCCAACGAAGCCGTGCGAATTTCACGGAAGTGGTCGCGGCGAAGGAAAAGGCGTTCCGGGACGAAGTTGCGGCGACTGGCTTCACGCTTCAGGAGCTGGTTGCGAACCTGAAGAAGAACGAAGAAGGGTTCACGGCGTGGGCGAAGCAGTCGAATCTGTCCGACGAGGCGATCCGGCGGGTCAAAGACGCGCTGAAGGACACCACGAAAGCACACTCAGATCACGAAGCCGCGATGAAGAAGTCGGAAGCGGCAGCGAAGGCGCTGGAGGACCAGCAGCAGAAGCTACGCGACGAACTGGAGAAGTTCGGGATCCTTACGCAGGACCAGGTCAATCACAACCTGATCGAACTGCGCGAAAAGATGGTGAGTGCGAAGGATGCGGGAGTACCGCTCGACGCTATCGCGCGCGGACTGGGGAAGTCGTTCATTGATCTGGCGAATGCGGCTGACAAAGCTGGTCTGAAGTCGGGAGAGGTTCGAACTGAATTCGAAAACCTCGCGATGGGCGCCGGGTTGCTGTTGAGCACGACGCAAACGTACTCGGGTCTTCTAGTGACACTGCCAGGCCAGACGGACGCGAACACGCGCGCGATCCAGGCGGCGCGCGAAGAGGGCGAGCGGCTGTACAAGAACCAGGAAGACGTCAACGCGGCCTTCGCCGAGTTCGGTCTGAAGACGCCGGAAGCACTCCGAACCGCGGCGCGCGCGGCGGTCGACAACTTCAATACGATGCGCGCGAGCGGTCAGGCGAGTACGGCCGATCTGAAGGTTGCGTACCAGCAGATGATCGACGCGCAGAAGGCGGCAACGGGCCAGCTTCCGAGTGTGTGGCAGACGCAAGTGTTGCCGGCGATCCAGGGAACTGTTGAACAGATTCGAACGGCGATCGATGGGTCCTTCGCGCAAATGCTGCTAGGCGCGAAGGGGTTCCAGGAAGGTTTCCTGGACATCTGGCAGACGCTGAAGAAGGGCGTCGAGAACATCCTAGCGCAGTTGCTGCAGTCGTTCCTGGACGGGTTCCTGAAGTCTATGATCGCTGGGATGAGCGGCCAACAGGGCGGGTTCTCCAGTGCGTTCAGCGGGCTATTCAGCGGCGGTGGAAGCAAGGGCGGTTCGTCTGGCGGCGGCATGGGTGGGATTCTCGGTATGTTCGGCGGCGGAGGGTCGAAGGTGCCAGACCTGGAAGCCGGCATATCCGGGGCGCTGCCGATCGGTGGACAGGGCGGCAGTGGCGGGTGGCTGTCGAAACTTGGCGGGCTGTTCGGGTTCGGTGGAGGCGGCGGAAGTGGGGCGGCAGGCGGTGCAGGCGGCGGGGGGATGGGACTCGGCGCGGCGCTAGGGATCGGCGCGATTGCGTTGCCGTTCGCAATCAAGGGCATCCAGGCGCTGATCGGCATCGGCGGGCCAAGCAAGGAAGAGAAAGCAGGGAGGACGACGTCGGCTGAATTCGAAGCGTCGATGGCGCAGTACGGCGCGGCTGGCACGTCTGGACTTGGAGCGTCGCTGTCCGGGTTGCAGCAGCAGTACATTGGCGCAGGGTTCGGCAGCAGTGAGGCGGCCACAAAGGCGCAGGCCGACTTCGCGAAGTTGTTCGCAGCACAGAAGCAGGGCGCCGAAGCGGTCAACGCAGTAATCAAAGAGATCAACGCGAACATTCAGAGTCAGCAGGCGTTGATCTCCGGGACCGACCCGCTGATGCAGAAGTACGGGCTGACCTGGAAAGATTTGGGGAAGGAAGCGCAGCAGGCGCACGTCTCGAAGGAACTGAAGGACGCGCAGGCGGAGACGAAGAAGCTGATCGCTGACGGGTTCGACCAGTGCTTCGTCTACGACAAGATGAACAAGGTGTACGGCCAGTACGTCCGGGACGTGATTGACTCAGGCGGGCCGATCGAACGGTCGATGTTGCCGGCGTTGCAGCGGTTGAAAGACATGGGGACGTTGGTCGACGCGACTGGTCAAGCGATCAGCGATGTCGACTGGGACAGGCTGGTCCGTGAGGCTGAAGCGGCAGCAGCCGGCGTGAACGATGCGATGGACAGCATTCACGGACCGAACATCGAGACGGGAACCCGTCCAACTGGCGACGACTACGCAAACGGAGAAGGGCCAGGCAATCGAAATACTGAAGGGATGGGCGAAGCCGCGGCCGGAATCTACGCGAGCGGTGCGCGCGGAGTCGCGACCTGGTTCGGTGAGGGCGGACAGCCAGAGGTTGGCGGGCCGGCGGACTTCTTCGAGAAGATTTTCGCGAAGCTAGGCGTTGTCGGTGGACGGCGCGGCGGCGGCGGAGATCTACATCTGACGATCAACACGCCGGGGATACTGGCGTCATCAGGCGAATTCACGAACTGGGTTCACACGAGGCTCGTCCCGGCGATCCATCAGGCGTACCGGGACAACGTCGACGGCGCGCAGACGTACGGTCGTGAAGCGTTGGCAATCGACTAGCAAAGGGCGGGGATAATGCCGGCAACGTACCACGGGATCTACATCAAATACAGCGAGAACGTTGCGCGGTCGGCAACGCCAGCCGTCCAGACTGGGACAGCCAACACGGCGTATCCGGCGGCGAACCTGATAGACGGGAACCCTGCGCTGGTCTGCAAGGTCGACAGCACGACTGGCGCGGTGATTCTGGAGTATGCATCGAAGCAGCCGGCGAAGCTGTTCGCGGCGATCCATCAGTGTGTCGACGGTGCGCTATCAGGCGTTCGGATACAGGGGAACGACACGAACTCATGGGGCAGCCCGTCCTTCGACGCGCCGGTCGTGATCCCGGCAGTCCGCGGCGCCGGGGTGACGCGCTGGCCGGTCAACCCGTGGGTCGACTTGTCGCTGGCGAGTGGGTACGACGCGGCGGGGTGGAAGTTTTATCGGTACTACGTGCCGGGGAATTCACAGAACCTGCAGATCGGTCAGTTGGTGCTGGCGTCGGACTATCACAAGTTCGACCCGAACGTTGACTGGGGGCCAGTGGAAGAAGACAGCCGGTTGAACATCGTCCAACGAACAGCGTTCAACGTGAAGCACACGACGCGACGTGGCACGGTGCAGTGGCGAAGGTCGGCGCAGATCGAGGACTGTCCGGACACCTTGCGCGACGCATTGAAGGCGCACGTCGACGATGTCGATGGGGACACGTTCCCCTGGCTGCTGGTGCCTGACGGCACGGTGAACGACTGCCGATTCGTGAAGTACGCCGAGCCAAAGAGTTCGATCGTCTACAGGCTGACGAATAGCAGCACGGTTTCGTTGGTCGTCGAAGAAGTCAGCCGCGGGTTGCGGCCGGGGACGTAAGCCGTGATCACTGTAGACATTGAGGGCCATTTCCCATCGACTGACGGGAACGGCTTCACGACGGGAGACATAGGCGTCCGGACTGCCACGCTGATCGTACTCACGTTGGTGGACACGGACGGCACATCAACGGTTGCCGACAACCAGTCTCCGCCGAACGTCTACATCGCTGGCACGTCACGATCGAACGGCGTGCTGTGCGTACGCCAGTTCTACTGCATCGCGCCTGTTATCACGACGTCGATCGCGTGGACCGTCGTCGGCACCGGGAAGAAGCCGTGGTTGTCGTTTCAGCTTTTCATACACGACTCAGGGTCGCTGACGTTCGATGGTCAGGACGGCGCGCATGCGTTGGCCGCCGGATATAGCAACCCGTTTCATACGGGATCGGTGACACCAGCGAACATTTCAGCGGTCTTCGTTTCTGGAGCGGGAACCGACTCGACGTACATCCTGGGGATGAGCGAGCAGACGGACTTCGTTACCGCCGGGAATAATGCGGCGTCTGGCGGAGTGTGTCTCGGTGGAGGCTTCGCACACAAGATAGCGACGACTGGAGCGGCTGACGAGGCGGAGTGGCAGGGCAACGTATCCACGCCGAATATCGCCGTTTCGATCATGGTCTTCAGCGAAGAGGACGCCTTTACCGATGGCGATCCTGGCGATCTGGTCACGGTTGAACTTCAGGACAGAGACGACAACGTCCGGCCGTTCGCGCAGGTCGACTTGTGCGACGAGCCGGACTATTACGGCGGGTACAAGTCTCCGCGGTTGATGGCGCTGGATCCGATCGTGACGGGTTTATCGGATCAGTCTGGCCATGTGGAGCATCCAACCTTCGGCGCGACGCTGGCTGATCCAGACAACGCGCTGCGAGAGATGGTCGAAGACGCGACGCAGAAGTACGTCTGGGGCAACCCGCTGATCGTCCGAACGGTCGAAGACGAGGACAGGCGCGCCGAACTGCCGATGCGTCACGAGATGATCGGCACGGTCCAGGACTTTGAACCGGCGGACGGGTTGCTGTTTCGGTTCACCGGGTCCAGTTGGTTGCGGCGGAAGTTGGCCAGGAAGACGGCGCCGCCGGAGTTCTGGGTACCGCTTCTCAATCGGACAAAGTTCCCACTGCTGCCTGCGGCGCTGTTGACCAAGGCGGCGCAGTTGCCGTACGGGAACGTCTCGGACGAAGTTCCGGCGATCGACGTCGGAGATATTCCACCGGACCTATACCCGCGCGGACCAGCCGACCCGGTGTGGATCGCGGGTCTGGAACGACACGCGTGGGGCGGGACATTCACGGCGGGCCTGTTCTATTTCTGGGTATCAGCCATCAAGGACGGCATCGAGTCGCGCATCATGGCGCCGTCGACGTCGTTCGACTTCGACCCACCGGCGTCTGACGGCGTGCAACTGGTATTCAGGTCGGCGATGCTGCCGGACCTGTACCGGATCATGTGGAGCGATAGCGCGTCCTTCCATCCGATCGACAACCCTCTGGCGGGGACGTTCGCGCGCTACATGGACATCCTTCCGGCCGACTACCCGGAGGGCAACAACCCGTACGGAGGACCGGATCCGGCGGACGCCGAAAAGCGTTTCGTTCCAGTCGACGACATCGTGGGAGGGAACGACTATCACGCGTTGGTGTCTGACGGAGGCGGAGGAACGATCGACGCGGCGAAGGGCGCGGTTGGTGTCACGTACGTCGGAGAATTGACGATCGGAGGCATCACGCGGTCGGCGTTCCTGATTTGCCGCGGGGCGATTAAGTTGGTCGTCGGTGTCTTTGTGGCCGGTGTTCGGGTGACGTCGACGGGGAGCTCGACTCAGATCGAAGTCCCGTTCATGGACGATTACGCGACCACGTTCGGGGCGAACTACATCGACCTGGATGGCGTCCGCTACACGATCATCTTCGCGACGGCCCAGATCGCGGCCGATGCGGTGAGCGGGGCGAAGCCGATCACGGTGAACATTCAAGGGTACGAAACGGTTGGCGATACGTCGGGCGCACTGATCACGTCTCCGGTACGCATACATCAGCACTTCCAACGGAACTTCCTGGCAGCGGACGCAGGCGACGCGGACACGCTATGGCTTGCGACGTGTCCGAACCAGCCAGGCGCGGCCGGCGTCACGATGCAGGACAACGCCAGTTACGACGCGGCGGACGCAGCACTGGCGGACAGACTTGGCGGCGGGTACGAGCACGCGGGGATCATCTGCGCCGGCGGCGAACCTGAAAGCGCGCTGGACGCGTCGGCGGGATTGTGCGTCGACGGGGACTTCGATAGCGGGATCAACCGTCTCGGACAGACGATGGTGTCGGTTGAGCCGTTCGAAGTACCTGACGACGCGGATGTGATCGTGTTGACGGAGATGCTGCATATCGTCGATCGCAGCTTCAAGGCAAAGACGGACCAGTCGCGGGACTTCTGGAACCAGATCCCATTCGCACACACGCGAGACTACACGGGCATATCGGAAAGCGGCTGGTTGTGGCGCGGCCTGTCGGTCGACGACGCGAGTATCACGAACTACAAACAGGAACGAAAGTCCGGGGAAATCCAGTTCCGGTTCCTGCGGGCGAACAGCCTGCAGGCGCAGAACACGATCCTGGACGTCGTCAAACGGAAGCGGACACGCTGGCGTCATCCGAAGAGGTTCGTGCAGTTGTCGGCGCCGTACAAGGCAAGTGCGCAAGTCAAACTGGGTTCGGTGTTGCGGTTGGATCACGTCGAAGGCACGGGCGCGTCGGGGTGGGTCGGTCGCGATGTGCGAGTAACCAGGATCGCGACAGACCTGAACGCGATGGTTCGGACGTTCGACTGCTACGATCTTCAGCCGATATACGACGGATTGGACGATGCGGTTGATCCGAGTCAGACACCGCAGGGGTTGCGGGCGGCGACGTCGCTGGTGCAACTACAGCAACAGGTCCAGAATGCGATTATCGACTCCGCGGCGCTGCAGGCGGAGATCAACAGCCTGAACGCGCGGTTGTCGTTGCTGGAATCTGGGGTGCTGACGGTGCGAACTGCGGATCCTGGAACACTGACGAACGAAACAGCCTGGATTTTCAGGGACGGCGGGACACCGGAGACGTTCACGCTACGCATTCGTCGAAGCGGGACAACGGACGAATTGCCACTGGGGAGTATCTGAGATGGTGAAGAAAACGATCGGGTTCGCCTGGAAGGCCGCCATGTCCGTCGTGCTGGTGGCGGTGCTGAGTCCGCACGTCCTGACGCAGACGCAACTGGTGACGAAGATTTCCGCGGGGTCGGCGTTGCCGACGAATTGCCTGGCCGGGAATATCTTCGTGAAGACGTCGTCGACGGTCGGGCCGTACTGGTGTTCGACGCCTGGGTCGCCTGGGACGTGGTCACTTCTGGGAAGCGGGACAGGGACGGTCACGAACACCGGGACGTTGACGAGCGGGCAGATCATCAAAGGCAACGGAGGGGTCGACATCACGGTCGGCAACCTGGCTGGAGACGTGACGACGTCTGGCAGCATGACGACGACGATCGGCACGGGGGCGGTGAGCCTGTCGAAGATTGCGAACGCCAGCGCCAATAGCAAACTACTCGGAAGCGGCGCGAGCGGGTCGGGGTCGTCCTATTCGGAACTGACGCTGGGAACAAACCTATCGATGAGCGGGACGACGTTGAACGCGTCCGGCGGCGGCGGGAGTGGGTCGCTGATACTGGTTGACACGGAGACGGCGTCGGCGTCGTCGACGCTGGACTTCACGACAGGGATCTCAAGTACCTATTCTCATTACGTGTTGGACATTCAGAACCTGATCCCGGCGACGTCGGGGCAGAGTCTGGTCCTACAGGTGTCGACCGACACCGGGTCAACGTGGGCGGCGACGAACTACTGGCGAGCCGGAGCGTATTACGGATCCGCAGGGGCCGCGGCTGCGGTGTCGTCGGAGTCGGATACGACGATGCTGCTGGGCGGCATATCGGCAACGACGGACGGTTATCGCGGGAAGGTCGACCTGTACGATCTGGCGTCGTCAGCAACGTCCAAATTCATCACGGGCCAGATCGGGCTATTGGCGTCGAACGATGGACACCGGTACGTGTTCCTGATTAGTGGATGGTGGGTCGGGTCTTCGACCGTGGACGGACTTCGGTTGAAGTCAACATCGGGAAATCTGACGAGCGGGACTGTTCGCCTGTACGGCGTGAGTCATTAGGCGCCGAAACTGCTTAGGTTGTTGGCCGGTCAAAGTATGCATGGAGCACGGACTTTTAATCCGCCGGAGGGACTCCGTATGCCGAACACCGCTGGGGCGGATGGGCAGAACCGGGGCGCGCGCGAACATGGACGCGGGGGCGTTGGAGTGTTGATAGACGCGGCGCGGACGTTGGCCGCGGGGTCGGCGCTGGTCTTCGCGGGTTGGATCAGTGCGTTGCCGAAAGTGTTGGCATTCCAGGTAGAAGGGGGCGCGGCTGTGAGCGAGGGGGGGATCATCGAATTCGCGCTGAGACAGGGCGGCGCGCTGGCGGTTCTGCTGGTCGTGCTTTGGTTCTACAGGCGGGACTATAAGTCCCTGGCCGACTTCTGGAAGCAGTCGGACGGCGAGAAGTCGCGACTGATCGAGGAACTGACACGGGCGCAGACGGAGCAGTCTGGAGCCATGCGTGAGATGTCGCAAGCGATGCGCGACAACACGAGCGTAGTACAGGCGGCGAAGTCGCTGCTGGCGGAACGTGGACGGCTTCGGTAGGGGAAGGGGCGCCGAGTCGGCTGCTGGTGGGCGGGGTTGACCAGTAGCGCGACCCGGCTGGGGCCGCCGGCTGCAGTTCCGGCGATGGCAGATCGAGAAGCAAACGATACGCCAAAATAATGGCGGCAGACATTCGTAAACAGCGGTTGCGGGGTGAAGCGATGCGATACGGACGGGTAATTATTACACTTCAGGCTGCGATCATCGTTTATCTGTTGTCGGCTGGCACGGCGCGCGCGCAGTCGTCGATCGAAAGCGAGCCGGCGACACATTTGGCGCTGGGCGCGTACATTACGGCGGCATTCTTCGACACATCGATCACGTCCTACTGTCACGGGCTGGGCGTCTGCAAAGAACAGAACCCACTACTTCGTCCGATCGTGGACAGGCGCGGCGTTGTCGTCGCGATGACGATCAAGGGTGCGGAGCATGCGGCGATCTCCGGGTTGTTGTTGCACTATCACAAGCAACATCCGCGAGCCGTGTTCTGGGCAACCATCGGGCTGACGGCGGCGCAAGTCTACGTCGACGCGGCCAATGTGCGAACACTGAGAGGGGTCCGATGAAGAGTCTGCTGCTGATTTTGGCGGTAACGGGGTGTGTGTCGTCGCCGGCGTTCGCGCAACCGGTGGCCTTCGACAAGGATGTGCATGCGTTCCCGACCGCGGGCGAGCGGAAAGCCGCGGCGGTTGCGAGCTGGGCGACGCTGGGGACCAGCATGGCGATCGACTTCACGATGTCCTTTCGCAAGGGATGTGACACGGCGGACGAGTGTTACAACACCGTCCTGAAGACGGCGATCCGAAACACGGTGACGATGGGCGCGGTGTTGGTGCTGAAGCGCGTCGTCGACAGGGGTCGACCGTGTGCGCCGTCCGCATGCGGGCCAGATAATCCGCGGTACAGTTTCCCAAGTGGACACACAACGTTCGCCTTCTCGACGCTGGGCGGGTGGCATACCGGCGTGATGCTGCCGTTGGCGATCGGGACAGGCGGGTTGAGGGTGGCCGGAGGGAAGCACTGGGCGACTGACGCGATTGCAGGCGCAGGGATCGGGCTGCTGACATCGCGCATACGGTGAGCGGTCGAGGGTTTCTGATTTTGTTCTGCGCGCTGATGCTGGTCGGGCTGCTGTGTCAGTGGGTCGCAGATGGCGAACGGAATTGACGGAGGGGTGATGAAAGCGTTTCTGGTAGCGATGTTGTTGCTGTTGCCGGGGCCGGCGTTCGCGCAGTACGCGCCTGATGCGGTCAACGTGCAGAGTGCGCGCGTGTTCGCTTCGCCTGGTGACATGATGCGTTGGCCGATCACCTGTTCTATTACGTCGGTGACGTTTACAGACGTAGGGTTCCCAACGATCGGGACGTGCATGGACGGGCCTGGCCGGTGGCCGGACGTCGTTCCGGATGGGTGGGAAGGGCCGATCCAGCACACGCTAGGGATGTGCCTGCTGGCGCCTGACGGCGAGACGTGGGAGTGTTCTGCGGTCGTTCAGGTCTGGTATCCGCGATGGCTGCAAGATCCGAACTACACGACGGCGCCGTACGCGGTCGGATCGAATTGGTTCTATGCCTCTCACATGATGGGCGGCGGAGGGTCGCTGACGGATCGGAATCCTCGTCCAGGCGAACGCGTGCTGATATTCGTCGTCCGCGGCAACGGGCGAGTCGGGACCGAGTACACGAAGGTTCACGAACGAAGCAATGTGGCGATGGTGACATGGGGGCAGAACTACGAGGCTGGACAGCCGCAACAGCCGACCGATCCGGGACAGCCACAACAGCCACAGCAACCGCAACAGCCAGGGCAGTCGGATCCACCGGTGGATATGTCAGACATTCGCACGCTGATCCGGCTGACGATGAGATCGGACCAGGCTGAAGGGATGTTCGCGGACATCATCGCGCGCGACGAGGAACGCAAGGCGCAGATTGCAGAGATGCGGACGGCGCTCGAAGCGCGTATCGACAAGAACGGGCTGGAAACCTTCCTGAAGGACAAGCGAGTCCAGGCGATCGGGTCGGCGGTGATGGGGTTCTTTGCGGCACGGTCGCAAACGTTAGGAAATGGCCAACCGGCCGGGATGTCGAGCGCGGTCGCGGCGGTGTCTGGGTTGGCGATTCTGGCGGCGCGGTGACACAAGACGAGTTGATTGATGCGATCGTGGCGGACTTGTTTTCGTCCGGCGATGGCCGATGGGCGGATCGTTTAGTGTTGACGGGTCCGGCCGGAGTGATTGGCGAGTGGACGCGTCAGGCGCTGCGCGAACACCTGAAGGTATTGCTGCTCAGGAACGGCGACGCGGTGCGGAAGTGACGTATCCGGCGAACGTAGTTGCTACGGTTGCACTCCGCAAGCGTGGCGCGGCGGGTCTTCGGGTGAGGGTGAGACGAATGGCGAGCGAGAATAGCGAACCGAAACTGGGGACGCCGACTGTTGTGATGCTGACGGGGATCGTGTTCAAGTACCTGTCTCCGTGGTTGGTCGGCTTCGGCCACTGGATCATGGCGCACACGTTGATTGTGTTTCCGCCTGACTACCTGAAGGACGCGCCAACCGACGCGGCGATCGTGATCATAGCGCTGGTTGTGGCCTGGCACACGGGCGCGGCGGCGGAGTTTATGAAGCGAGCGCCGACACCGGAGACGTCGCCGCAGCAACCAGCGGATCCGCCAGTCGTTCCATGAACAACGCAGGCGTTATCCTGACGGCGCTGACGCTGATCGTGGCATTGTTCGTTGGGATCGGCGCGCTGCTGTTAGTTGCCGTCTGGTTGCTATGGGTCGTCTTTGGTCCACCGGAAGACATGTAGGACTGGCGAACCGAAGGCGAAGATAGACGATGCGAAAGGACTTGACAGGACGTTTAGACTGGCGTAAAAAGGAAGGCATGAACACGATGCTTTCGAACGATGCGCGCGAAGAAATGGTAGGTCGGGTCCGTCGCTTCGTCGCCTTGACACTGGTCGGAGTGTTGGTGACGCTGGTCGTGTACGCCACACTGATCGCGCCGGCGGTGCATCAGATCAACGCGGCGGCGGCGGCGTTCGGGCGCTGAACACGGCTGGCGACGGAACCTTCGGCGGCCACTGGTCGCCATTCAACGAGGGGGCAAGCGATGCGACAACGACACACGACAATCCACGAACCTTCCAACCTCGCAAGCCTGCGCGACCAGGTGCTGGCCGTTCTGCGAACCGTCGACGCCTTCGAGGCGAAGCGGTTGGCGGTTGCTATCCGCGAGACGACGAACCGACACCGTGACGGCTTCATAAAACACGGGACGATGCGGATCCATCTGCGAAGCCTTTGGGGGACCGTCGACGCGAAGGGGTTGCGCGCGGACGTCGAAGCGTTGCTGACGAAGGGCGGCGCGCGTTGACGCTGCCGTGGGAAGTCGTTCTGTGGCTGAAGGCGTTCGCGGCGTGCCTGGGAGCGATCGGCGTGGTGGGGTGTCTACTGACGTTGATGGAGGGAAGATGATTCCGTTGAAGATCTGGGCGGTGGTTGTTCTTCTTCTATTGCTGGTGATCGCATTCGGGCCGGGTTCCAGGCACGCGCTGTTCAACGAATGGCGGCCGGTGACAGAGAAGCGGACGGCGAAGTGATGCCGTTGAAGTATTGCGGCATGTGCGATGAGTGGATGCGGACGAAGGCGGTCGACTGTCCAAAGTGCGGGGACAGGTTGGAACGCGCGGCGAAGGGCGGGAAGTGATGGGCAGATCGGGCTGTTGCTGGAACGGCGACTGCAGTATCTGTGAGAGCGCGACATGCGAGTGTGTGTGTCACGTCTCGCGCGAAGTGTTGTCGACCTCGAAGCCGTTGACCGGTGACGAAGCGAAGGAATGGTCGGACGCGGCGGACTGGTGCGCGCGCGAAGAGTCGAGCGGCCAGAACGGGGAACCATTGCCGGACCTGTCCGACCGTGTTCGGGTCGAAATCGAGATGTGTCCGGACGAGTGGGCCGAAGCTGTCAGACTGGCCGCCTATGCGCAGAGCATGGACGCGATCGATCGAAATGCGGTGATCAGCGCGGAAGTCCGAAACGAAGGCGACACGTAGAACGGACTTGAAAGGATGTTGACAGCACGACTCCGCCGGGGGTAACGTTGTCGACATCAACCGCGGCCACTGGCCGCCATGCGAGGGGAAGCGACATGGTCAGCACGATTCGAGTCAACGGCGCCGAACGCAAAGTCATCAACACACTGTCCAGTGGTCCCGGACAGGAACCGCATACCTTCCAGATTGCCGGCGGTTGGGTCGAGAAGATCGGAACCCGCTGGCAGGTCCAGTTCCGCGGCCAGTTCGCAGTCCAGGCGACCGTCGAGATCGGCGGTGCGAAGTGACCAAGCTGCGCGAAGCGGCCGACTACACACCAGGCGCGAAGGTTCACAAATTCGAGATCGCCGGACTCGGCCAGGCACCGTATCGCCTGGTCGAAGTCGTGAAGGGTCGTTCGTCGTGCGATTACTGCAGCACTGGGATCCTGTTCCAGTACTGGCTGCTGGCCGCGGACGGGAAGCGGTTCAAGGTCGGTTGCGATTGCGTGCTGAAGACGTCGAGTGACAAGGCGCTGGTTGTGGCGGTGAAGACCGAACAGCAGAAGCACGAAGCCGAACTACGGGAAGCGCGCGCGGCGAAGAAGCGGAAGGCTGATGGCGAGCGGATAACCGCGGCGCGCGCACTGCTGCCGACAGTAGCGGACGACTTTCGCGCGTTGCCGCATCCGCGGGCAAGCCAGGGCGAGTTCTTCGCGTCGAAGTCGCTGATGGACTGGGCGGAATGGATGCTGGTCTACGCGGGGACGTCTGGCCGCCTGACTGTCGCGAAGTGCATTGAAGCCGCAGTCGAAGCGAAGGCCGGGATCGTCCGGATGGTTGACGGTCCGGAAGTTGGGTACGACGAATGACTTGGCGCCAACCGACTCCGTCCTGGGTCACACGCCGACGTCAGGAGCACCAGACAGAAGCCGAAGAACGACACAAGGAACGCGTCGGCGTCGTCATGGGCCTAGACGTCGAAGGCGGCGTCGAGTCTTCGTCTGCGGTCTGTGGCGAGCTACACGAAGGCGACAGGGTCAGCCACTGGTGCGACCAGGTCGCCGGACACGCCGGCGATCACCAGGTCGGGGCGTTCCGGTGGCCACGAACGCCGATCGCGCAGGGCGAACACTACGCGGTATCGCGCCAGTTCCTACTGGCTGGTCGGGCGGTCTTCACAATCACCGGGAAACGTGGCCGATTCACCTTCCGCATTCTAAAGAACGAACCCGAAGCCGGAAGCCAGTACGGACCCAGCTTCTACGTCTACGTGTTGACTGGGAAGGCGAAGCCGGCGACGGATGAGAGCGAAGACGACAAGCACCGGAGCGCGTACACCTACATCGGGTTTCTGAACACGAACACCGGTGAAGTGCGGATGACGAAGGGCAGCAAGTTGCCACACACGTCGCCGGCAGTGGTCGCAGTGCAGTGGGCGTTGCCGCGGTTGTGGGCTGGACGCGAGCTGCCTGCACCGGCGGCGGTGTACCGCGAAGATCGTTGCGGCAGATGCGCGCGGCCGTTGACCGACCCGGAATCGATCGCGGCGGGCATCGGACCTGATTGCAGGAAGTTGATGGGGATCAAACTGAAAGGCGAAGAATGAATATCTGGGTTGACTCTCAGGTTTGCGTGATGGCGCTGTTTGCGCTGGCGGTCTACTTCGGGCTGCGGTTCTTCGGGCCGATTCAACGCCGGGAACAAGCGGACGACTCAAAAGCGGAAGCGGTGACGCGGTGAAGGTCCAGGTGAAGGAAGCGACGGCAGCGGCGGCGCTGGCCGAACTCGAAGGTTCGAAGAACCCGGCAGTCCTGGAGTTGGCGAAGTCACTGCGCGCGGTTGTCGACCGTCCGGAAGACCGGGGGCGGATGACAGCGGACGAACTTCGAGGCGCGATCATGTCGGTCGACTACGCCTGCGGATTCCTTCCGAGTCGCGGCGGGCCACTGACAGAGGAACAGCATGCGGCGGCCAGGCGGGCGCAGGCGAAGATGTCGTCGCAGTTGACACACGAACTGGAGCGGACGAAGCGCGAAGTCGTCGATCGAGTGATGTCGTCGGCGGGGAAATCGTGAGCGTCGACAAGTTGCCGACGTGGTCCGAAGTTGCCAGGGCAGCGAGTCATCTGGTCACGACGAGAGACAAGGAATGGTCCGGGCTTCCGATACCGCTTCCGGGTCACAATCTGTCGATCGCTGAGGGACATCCGTGGCGGGATCGCATGCTCAAGTTGAACGAGGCGATCAACCCGCCAGAACCGGCCGACGCTGGCATTCGGCTGATCAACAAATGGTGGAGTCCGCGGCTACGGGTCACAGTGGCGATCGTGGAAGTGGACGGATCGCGTCGAGCTGTTCCGATGACGTCGGTAGACTATTCAGAGCGCATCAATTTCTTGCTCCAGACCTTGATGGTTGCGAAGGACGCGTGGATGCTGGACACGGAGTTGACAGCGGTCGAGAAGTTGGCGGAGTTGCTACCGTCGCATCTGTTCGAAGCGTACGTGACCACGGGAACTTTCATCGAGACGAGCAAGCGGAGCGGGTTGACCTACATCTTCCGCCGGTGCAAGCCGACTGTGGCCGTGCGCGCGCGTGATACCGGGATGCGGGTGTTGTGTGCGCTGTGTCTTCATCCGGTCGCGTACTACGAAGGTTCGCACGCGGGCGGCATGTGTCCGACTGACGACGTAATCGCACATCTATTGCTGATGCGAGCCGACGAACCGATGTTCTGGCGGCGAGCGAATCAGCACCAACCAGACAGACCGGAGGCGGCGATATGACAGGTTCCTTGTCGGTGCTGAATTGCGGGGCTGGCGACATCGAAGTACGGTTCAACAGACACCAGCCGGAAGAAGTCGCGCGGGCGATTGCGATGCTGAAGGACATGCAGCGTCAGGGGTATGCCATCTTGGTCAAGAACGACGACGGGAGTTACTCGCGCGCGGTCGACATCGACGAAGAACGCGGGCTGTACATCATCAGTGGGTCGCCAACGGCATCGGAAGACATCGCGCCGGTAGAGCCTGAAGCGCGCAAGCGTGGGCGTCAGAAGCGAAGGACGGCGCCGATTGCGACGAGTTCGGCGGTTGGCGTGGCGCGCAGTGCCGGCGGGTAACGTGAGACAGCGACACGGCGCGCTGATCTGTCCGGCGGCGACGTGTCGCAAGTGGTCGGTCGTTGTTCCAGACGGCAGGATCAAGCCAATCGGGTCAGGTCGGCCGGCAGCGTTCGTTCGCTGCAGCAGTTGCAACTGGGGCTGGTGGTCAGAAGAACCACTGGCGGTTAGGATGGCGCGGACAGTTGGCGCGCGGTTCGTCGAGAAGGGCACCAACGACGCAGGGCCAAAGGCGGGTGAGTTCGTTCGGAAGCGTAGACGCGAATCACAGCGCGGGCACGGAAGGAAGCGAGCGGCAAATGACTGACACGATGTTGACGGCGGTCTGGTCACACCGGGGCAGGCCGTGTTCTGTGACGGCGCGCGAGCGCGTCGCGAAGCCGCGGATCGGTGGCCGCGACATGGGGTCGTACGAACGCCTGACGGTCGTCTATCTCGACAACCAGGAACCGCGAATGGGATTCTTCGGCGCGAAAGCCTGGGGGACGCAGGCGCGGCGGATGAAGGGCGCGAAGGAGCTCGTCTGGTTGCGCGTCAAGGAACTGGTTGATCAGGGGATGGAGCACGGGCGAGCGGTGACACAAGCGGCGGCCGAAGTCGCCAGCGGTGTCGGGGGACACGGGGACGTCAGGGAAGGGGTGTTCTGATGGCTGGTGTGAACAACATGCAGGCGTTGGTAGACGGCATGAATGCGCAGTGGCAGCGCGAACGGTCCAAGACGCAATTGACGTTAGGCGCCATGATCAAAACCCTTGAGGGCATGGCGCCTGAGACGGCGGTGTGCTTGGGTTCGCCACACAGTTACAGGGGCTACTACTGTGATCTTTCTTTTGAGAACGAAGCGAATACGGCTGGAAAACTGCTGGCCGAGTGTCGCGAGGCGATGGGCCAAGTGTTCCAAGGCTACAAGGGCGGCGACTTCGTAATGGGCGCGCTGACGCCGACGTGGGTGGCATCCTGGGGGGCATGCGGAAACAAGTTGATGAGGATCAATACCGATGGCACTGTTGAAACAGAGGCGGACGAGGACTGATGATAAGGCGGCTCCAACCTGGGACGATATCCTGGAGGGCGCGCGCGACGACGCGATCCTGTATCGGACGTTGGCGGAAGCGCACATCGTCGGACGTGAAGCGGCGCTGCTACGCGCGGTGCTGTTTCTGGCGGAGGAACGCCGGCAGCGCATCGCGGAAGATTGTGATCGGGCGATGCGACAGGCGCCTGGTCCGATCATGGTCATAATCGGGAAGTGTTGAAGCGAGAAGGCAGGGACCCAATGGCGGAATGGAACCCTTCCTGGCTGCAGGACTCAGAGGCTGGCCAGGATGGCGCAGGCGGCGAGCAGAAGCAGCCGGGAGGCTCAGTATCGGCAGGCCAGGTCAAAGGCCAGCGCGAAGCCGAAGATACGTCTATTAACGTATCGGTGTGCTTGCTTCCTGAGTGTGGGGCGATTCTGGAGCCGGCGAAGCGCGGCGGAGTTCGTCGGTTCTGCAACGCACGACACCGGATGGCGTACCGGGATCTGATGTTGCAACAGGCGGTAGCGTCGGCTATCGCCAGCGTCGAAGAGGCGCGGGACAGCTTCGACCAGTTGGCCGCGGCGGCGGAACGGCATGCGGCCTTGATGAGTGGGGCACTCGCGCATCTACAGAAACTTGTCCATAGCGGGAAGCGGAGGAAGCGCCGATAACCAGTCCGGAGGGCGGCCGATGGGACTTCTGGACGAACTGGTCGAAGCGAAGATGCGGCTGGCGGATGCACATGCTGAACTGACGGACGTCCGGTGTCAGTTGGTCGCGCTGCAAGCCAGGCTGGACGGAGACAGGCTGAAGGCGACAGGGCGTCGAGGATGGGACGCGAAAAGACTAGACGAGATGTCAGCGACGGGAGTAACGTTGTCGCCACGTTGAACCCCGCGGCCATCGGCCGCCATTGCAAAGGAAGCGACAATGAAGCGATCGACGAATCATCTGGGGCTGTTGGCCATCATCGAAACTGACAAACGCGAGATCCGCGGCGAAATCGAGAAGCGCAAGGCGGAGATCGAAGCGTTGCGCGATGAGATTTCCGACCTGGTCATGGAAGCCGCGGCGTTCCCATGCGAGGAAGACGCGGAGTCGATGGACTTCGCTGAACTGGCGGAGACGGTCGATCATCTGATCGACGAGGAAGATCGGCATCTTCTCGACGACGAGGAACCGGCCTGTCCGCACTGCTTCGCGAAGGGGACGCCAACCGAAGAGAACGCGGCGGTACGTCGGTGCCTGCAGTGCCGAACGCTGTATACGGTTCCCGGCGAGGGAATCACGTTCGAACAAGTGTTGACCTTCGTGGCGATGCGCGAGCCGATGACGCTGTCGCAGTCCTACCGACGAAGCGACGCGTTCCAGTTCAATCTGCAGGTTTCGGACTTGGCGGAAGTCAACGAGGCGGATAGTGAACGGGTGCCGGCCTATCACGAAGGACGATTGTCCGGCGTCGCGATGAACGACTCGAAGCGCGTCGTTCGCTGGAACTGACGGACGGCGGATCAACTGGGCGGATGGGGTCGAACCTGTCCGCCTTTCAAACGAAGGAAAGCGAGCGGCAATGGCGGACGACATTCTGAAAGTCGACGAAGCGGAGCGGCGGAAGTATCTGGACTTCGTGATGCAGCGTGCGTTGAAGATCGCGGAACTGGCATCGGCGGAAGGACCGTTGGCAGAAGTGGCGAGCGCGCGCGACTACTTGCTGGCGCGTCAGATCATCATGTTGGTCAGGCCGGCAGCGATGCTGTTCGAAGCGCAGATGCGCGGCGCGTTTCTGCACTGGTTCGCGGACCAGATCCGCGGCGAGCACGGGATCTGTTTCCTCTGCGCGAAAGCGAAGACGAACCCGAAAGATTCAGCGTGCGACGAGTGCCTGAAGGCGATGGAACAGGACTCGATCGAAATAGGGCTGGGCGACGTCTTCGGGATGCGGTCATGAACTGGTCGCTGGTTGCTGGCTGGTTCGCGGACCGGTGTCCGAAGCGGTTCTGGCGCGGGCACGTCGACATCCTTTGCCTTCAGCAGAGTCGCGGAGTGCTCTGCGTCTATTGCCTCTACTGTGGCCGAAAGACGTCTGGTATCGTCCAGGCGCCACAACGCAGGCATGTCGGGCCGACAGAGTCGATCTACTCCGACCCTTGGAACAACGTTGATCCGCATGGGTACGCGAACCTGGGTGGGAAGCGTTACACGATCGTCTTCGCGCATGGGATGAGGCACACGAACACGTCTGGCGTCTACGTGGAAGCGTACGCGGACGGTCCAGCGCCAATCGTCTCATGGACGATATCGGATACAGACGATAAGCGACCAGTGACGCGCGAGGTAATTCCGTGCGAGTACGTCGGGCGGCTGAGATGAAGCCCTATTACACAGACGAGAGCGTGACGCTCTACAACGGCGATTGCCGTGAGTTTCAGGCTCCCGTGTGCGCCATGACGCTCGCTGACCCGCCCTACGGTGAAACGTCTCTGACGTGGGACCGTTGGCCTGATGGCTGGCTTGCGAGCATTGGCAGCGATTCGCTCTGGTGCTTCGGCTCTATGCGAATGTTCCTCGAGAACCGTGACCAGTTCGCTGGCTGGAAATTCGCGCAGGACATCGTCTGGGAGAAGCAAAACGGTTCGGGCTTTCAGGCCGACCGATTCAAGCGCGTTCACGAAGGCGTGAGCCATTGGTATCGTGGCGAATGGGCGAACGTCTACAAGTCCATCGTGACCACGCCAGATGCCATCAAGCGGCAAGTGCGGCGTAAACGTCGACCGCCGCATATGGGCCACATCGAAGCGGACGCCTACACCAGCGAGGACGGCGGGCCGCGCATGATGCGCTCCGTTCTCTACGCGCGCAATTGCCACGGTTTCGCAGAGCATCCGACACAGAAGCCGATAGCTATCCTGCAGCCGCTCATTGAGTATTCGTGTCCTCCTGGCGGCACGGTCTATGTCCCGTTCGCTGGTGTGGGCAGTGAACTTGAGGCGGCGAAGTTCCTCGGGCGCAAAGCGATAGGCATCGAAATCGATGAACGCTATTGCGAGGCGACCGCGAAGCGGTTGAGTAGTCATCTACCGTTCAACCAGGAGATTGCCTGATGTGCGGCACACAAGGGAGTCATGTATATAGTTCCCCTTGGAAACATGGACGACTTCGCGATCGACCCGATGGCGCCGGACTCAGCGAAGTTGACGGTCGAACAGGCGGCCATCGCCTTCGAGTTGTGGCAGATCAACCGGTGGAAGCCGCAGTGATTGTCCTACCCTGTCACACGGGCGGGCGATAATTGACGACGGAGGGTGAAGCGAATGGCAGACGAGCAAGCGACGAGCGGAAGCAGCGTCCCGGCAGTGGTCGACATTTCGACGCGACAGCAGCATGGAGTGTCGATCCATCGTCAACGCGATGAGTCGATGGCGCAGGCGTTCACGGGGTTGATTCCGAGCAGCACCGGGGAGGCGTTGCAGTTGGCGCAGGCGCTGGCGCGCGCTGGAGATGCGATCCCGAAGGTCTATCGCGGCAACCCCGAAGCGATCTTCGTCGTGATCATGGCGGGGATGGAGATGGGTCTGACGCCGTTGCGGTCGATGCAGGGGTTTGTACCGATCGGCGGCAATCTCGCAATGAAGGCGGATCTGCAGTTGGCGCAGGTCCGCAGGAGCGGCGCACTGGAGTACTTCGACGAAGGCTTCGAGTTGTGCGGCGAGACAGACGGGAACCTAGCGGATCGGATCCCGCGCGCTGGCCGCGACGATCGAGAGCGGGAAGAACTTCGCCTGATGGCTGAGACGGTTCTGGATCTGGTGGCATCGGTTCCGGAGGGAAAGCCTTACGGCTGGGCGATCTCTCAGCGGAAGGGGGACCGACAGAAACACGTCCGAGTGTTCACGTTCGTCGACGCGGAGAACTTCAAGACGACAGCATGGGAAGACGGGAAGCGGGTCGAAGGGAAGCTGTCAGAGAAGGCGGCGTACAAGAACAACCCGCAGGACATGTACCCGAAGCGTGCGCGCGTTCGTGTGCTGCCGGTGACTCACAGCGACGTCCTGATGGGCATGCCGGCGGTTGAAGCGATGGACGGCGTTGAGGATGAACACCAGAACGGCGCAGCAACGCCAACGCCGACCAGCACAGAGGACACAGTCCTGGAGTTGTTGACCAGAATCGAGAAGGCAGATCAGGCGTTGGCGAAGGCCATCAGGGACGGCTTCGGCCTGATGGAGATGGGGCCAGCACGCCGTTTGCAACTGCTGCGGAAGTACGACGGCAAGCCGAAAGACCTGGGGGAGTTCCTCCGGGATGAGTACGCGAACCGGAAGAACGGCGGGAAGGGGCGCGCGTCGAAGCAGGCCGGTCCGAACGAAGGGTCGATGGCGTCGCATGCCTGGCATGCCGCAGTAGCGGAGAATACGACACCAGTCGGAGCGCAGGAGACGAAGCCGTCAGAGACTGAACCAGCGACGACAGGAACCGTCGAAGAGAAGAAGGCAGAGACGGGAACGGACGCGACACAGCGGCGGGGAAGGCGCAGATTCTAACGAGGTACGCGATGGCTGGTCATGCTCCACCGTGGGGACCGGAACTGAACGCAGCGGTATGCGGTTGTGATCGGTCGGTCAACTGGACGTGCGAAGAGTGTCGGAGGCGAATACGTGAAGCCTGCAACCGGGCCGGGATTCCTGGCGACGCTGTTGAACCTTCAACGGCCATTGATCTTTCTGGACGTGGAGACGACAACGCCGGAAGGCGAGAGCCAGCCTGATCCGAAGGTCGATCGGATCGTCGAGCTTGGCGTGACGAAGATCTATCCGGACGGTCGGGCGACGAGGTTTTCGACGTTCATGGATCCAGGGCAGCGGATGAACCCGGAAGCCTCGAAGGTGAACGGAATCACGGACGACATGCTGGTCGGCGCGCGGACGTTCCAAAGTTGGGCGCGGTCGATTCTGGCAGCGATCGGCGATTCCGACTTCGCCGGGTTCAACGCGGCGCGGTACGACAAGCGAGTACTACAGGCGGAGTTCGCGCGCGTCGGCATCGAGTGGGATCCGGACGCGGTCGAATGGGTCGACCTGTATCTGTTGTGGGCGGCGATGGAACCGCGCGACCTGGCGGCCTGGGTCCGGCGTTGTGGCGGAGAGGCGCAACCAGGACACAGAGCGGCCGACGACGTCGACGTATTGGTCGACCTGTTGCCGGCGTTTCTGGACCTGTTCCCGGCGTTGCCGCGGACGGTGAACGAGCTGGCGGCATTGACGAAGCGGCCGAAGGATCCGACCTGGATAGACCCTGATGGGAAGTTCCGCTGGGTTGCCGGCGTTGCGCTTGTCTGCTTTGGGAAGTACGACGGCAAACCACTGACAGAAATCCCGAAAGACTACTGGCGATACGTGATCGACAAAGACTTCAGTCCGGAAGTAAAAGCGGTCGCCAAAGGTGCTATAAACGGAATCTATCCGACACGGAACGACGACACGGGCGCGACGGTCATTCCTGGGGCGGAACCGACGCTGTTCCCGATGGCGGCGGCCGACAATCACTGAAGGGCGGGGAAGCGATGAGCGCGACGCGATACGCGGCGGACACGGAAGTTCCAGTCGAGCGTTCGAAGGGTCAAATCGAAGCGATGCTGCGGCAACGTGGCGCGAACGAATTCGGTATCGGCTGGACGGCGACACACGATCGCATCCAGTTCAAACTGAAGACCAGCGTGATCCGGTTCACGTTACCGCGGCCGAAGGCGGCCGACTTCACATACACGCCGAAAGGTCAGCAGCGGTCGAACCCGGCGATCAGGACAGCGATCGAACAGGCGGATCGCCAACGCTGGCGCGCGCTGTTCCTGGTCATTCGCGCGAAGTTGGAAGCAGTCGACGCGGGGATCTCGATCCTGGAACAAGAGTTCCTAGCCTTCGTGGTGACGGACAACGACTTGACGGTCGGGGACATCCTGGTTCCTCGGCTGCTGGCCGGTCATAATTTGCTGGAAGCACCGAAGGTCGGACAGTGAGCAAGCCAAAGCGACGACGCAGTGCGCTGGAGACGTTCACGGGCTGTCCGCACAGATTCGACGTCCTGTACAACCGGTGCCTGTGTGGGCACAGCCGGAAGGACCACGATCCGGTGACGGGCGAGTGTTGCGGACAGGTGAAGAATCATATCCGTGGGAAGTCGCCACTGCAGACACTGCAGGAAGATTCCGGGGTCGACTTAGGGATCCGACCATCGAAGATGGTTCCATGCCCATGTGAAGCGTTCCGGTCGGTCGAAGACAAGGGCGACGAGAGCCAACGAGGGATTGCCTTCCACGAAATAGCGTTCAGGTACACGGACCGTCTGGCGCGGGCGCACGTCGCGGCGGACGCTGAAGAGGCTGCGTTGGCCTTCCAGGAAGGGATCGCGCTGTCGCAGGTTGCACCGCATCTGCTTCCTGACGTCAGTCGGCTTTGGGAACGGCATAGCGCGAAGTTTCAACTGAACTTGTCGGCCTATCTGATGGCGGAAGAACGGCAGGAAACGGAGCGTTTTACCTGGATTCCGGACCTGGTTTACATCTACCCGAACAGGGTCACGATCATCGATTTCAAGACTTTTTTCAAAGGGCTGACACCTGATCAGGCGCGCAAAGAATTCCAGTTAAAGATGTACCTGCTGCAAGCGATGGAGATCTGGCCGGGGTTCAAGGAATACGAATTCGTGTTCGACTTCGTTCGGCTTGGGTACGAAGTGTCGACCGTGATGACGCCTGACGAGATCGAGGAATTCAGGCCGGAAGTCGAAGCGATCATGTTGTCGATGGACGAAGCTGAACGGACCGACAACTACCCGGCGATCCAGGGGACACACTGCGGCTTGTGTCGGTTGCAGTGCCCACTGGCGGAGAACAAGTACAAGCTGCCAGTACGCCTGATGAACGTCGACGAGGCGCAGAAGGCGGCGGGCCGGTATCTGATGCAGGTTCAGGAAGTGAAGGCGCTGCGGAAGGCGTTGGACGCCTGGTGTAAGACCGAAGGGCCGCTGAACTTCAACGGACACGAGTTCCTACACGTCACGAACACGGAGCGTACGTATCCGGCGGCCGAAGTGGTCGACTTCCTTCGCGACCGTGGGACGGACGAAGAACTGATTGCGTTGATCCTGCTGTCGCGCGCGGCGTTGAAGGACTTCGGGAAGCCGAAGCGCGCGGCGCCAGCGGTGCTGGAATTCCTTCAGAGTGTCGAAGTCGCGAAGACGCGCTGGTCGTTCAAGAACCGCAAGGGCGGGGAGATTGCGCCGGCTGGCTTCGTGGACGTGTTGTCGAGCGACGAGGACGAAGAGAGCGACGAAGACGAATGACGGCGGAGATTTTAGGCGCTGCGCTCGCGAGGCGCCATGCGGACGATGTGTTCGTTCCTGAGTGTAAGGACGGAGCAACGCAGACACGATCACACCGCAGGCTTGACGCGTGGGCCATGCTCAAGACCTGGAGTCCGGTGACGATGATCGGGTACGAGATCAAGGTTTCCAGGTCGGACTGGCGACGAGACGAGAAACTACAGGATTACTTCACGTTGTGCCATTTGCTCTACGTGGTGGCACCGAAGGGCGTTATACCTCCAGACGAGATCCCGGCCGGAGTTGGCTTACTGGAGCTGTCTGGCGTCGGCGACGGCGCACGGTTGATGACGAAGCGAAAACCTTCACGTCGGTCGATTGACGTCCCGGTCAACCTGCTGGTCTATGTTCTGATGTCGCGTGCGCGGATCACGTCTGATGCCGAAGAACAACGCAGAAATCAGACGCGGTCCATATGGCGACGCGACCAGTTGCGAGACTGGGTGAACGGAAAGGAAGACAGGCGCGCGCTGTCCTATGCCGTGAGTCAAAAGATACAGGACCGATTCGAGGACCAGGAACGCAGGCTGACAGCACTGAAGCAACGATGTGAAGGGCTGGAGCGCATCAAAACGCGAATCGCCGAACTAGGCTTCGACCCGGACCAGCCAACGCAAGAATGGAAGGTCGCTGAGCAGTTGCGGCGGATGTCAGGCGCGATCTCTCCTGAGTTGTTACGGCTACTGACGAGCACGGAACACGCAATTGCGCGGACGCGTGAGGCGTTGGAGGCAGCGAAGGAACCAGTAGCGAAGGAAGACGATGGGGAAGAACCCTGATTACTACTCGCAGATCCGCGCGTGCGGCGTGTGTTCGCTGTGTCGGCAACCGATGCCGGACGACGATCCGAGATTGGCGCATCGCGAGTGCCGAAGGCTGATAGCTTCAGGATTGCGAGAGTCAGAGATCAGGGCGCTTGCGGCGTCCAGGAAGGCGGAGAAATGAAGAAGCTGGTAGCGGTGATTCAAGTCAGCCTGGAAGTCGGCATCGAGGTTGAGGAAGCCGACAGTGAGAAGGTTGACGCAGTGAGGCGAGCGATCCAGACGGCGATCGAACAGGCGCCGGCGGTGCGAGTGCTCCAATACGGACAGCCTGAGACAAGACGCATTCGCGAATAGCATTGACATCGGCAAGCGTCGATTGTGATACGATAACGTCCAAGGGAGAAACCCGGACATGAGACTGAACCGAATCGAACTGAAGAACTTCATGGGGCATGCGGCGTTGACGTTGGCGCTGGGCCGGCGAACGCTGATCGTTGGGGAGAACGGCGCCGGCAAGTCGTCGGTTAAGGACGCGATAGCGTTGACGCTGACGGGTCGGTGTCGCGGCGTTGACGGCAAGGGGCAGGGCCAGCGCGATCTGGTCAAAGGCGGCGCATCCAAGGCAGAAATCAGCATCGACATCGAAGACCTTGGGACCGTGACGCGGACGATCGATCGGTTGCACGGCGCCGATTCGACCATGCCGGTCGACGCCATCATGGGCGCGTTGCGAACAACGGAACCGTACGTGACGGCGGCGATCTACGGCGATTCGTTCTTCGAGGTCGGACAGGCCGAAGCGAAGGCGCTGCTGATGCGACTGCTGGACGTGAAGGTGACACTGCCGAGTGCGAAAGACGGCGGCGCGTCGAAGGTGCTGTCGCTGGACGAAGCCGAGTCGCGCTACACGCTGGCCTACAGTGCGCGGACGTCGCTGGGTCGAACGCTGAAGGCGATCAACGTGCCGGCGGAGCCGACTGCGCCAGCGTGGTTCCAGGTTGAACCAGACAAGCGGACCGAGGCGGCGGCGGCGATCGCGGCGGCGGTGGTGAGCGCGCAGCAGGCGTACGAGGCTGAAGCACGGGCGTCCGGAGACGTGGTATCCAGGTTCGCAGATCTTCGACGTCGACAGGACGCCTGTAAGGTCGACCCGGATCGGATCGTTCGTCAGCGAGCAGTTGCCGACGTGTCGCGTGAAAGCCTTGTCGCGGCGAAGGACGAACAGACGGCGGCGCGGGTCGCGTTGGCTGAAGCCGAAGCCGTACCAGGCGAAGCGGCGGAGACGCTGCGGACGCAGGTTCACGAACTACGGGTGTTCATTGGACGCGTCGAACCGATGGCCGCGGCGCCGAAGGGGAAGGCGGCGAAGACGAAGGCGGCCGACTTTCCGTCGTGTGTGCTGGGCGCCGGTATTCCGTGCATGACGCCTGCGAGCAAGTTCGGGGCAGTGCTGAAGCAGATGCGCGCGGACGTCGACGCGCTGGACGCGCGGTTAGAACAGAACCGAGCGCGAACCGATGCTGTCAACGCGGCGGGCGAACGGCTTCGGGTCGCAACGGCGAACGTCGACCAGTTCCAGAAGACGCTGAACGCGGCCGAAAGCTCAGTCGCGGAAATGACCGAGAAGGCGTCACAGAAGGACCAGATCGAAACCGACATCGCAGCAATCAGCGCAGAGGAAGCGGCCGGCCGGACACGCATCGAGGCGAAGCGGAAAGCCGTGCAGGACGCGATCAACGCGCGCGATGAAGTTCGGGACTTCATGGTGAGCCTGCAGACGCGCGAAGGCGTCGTCTCGCAGCGTGCGAAGGTGCAAGCGGAGTACGACGAGGCGGATCGACTGGTCGGCTTGCTTGGGCCGAAGGGCATCCAGACGAAGGCGCTGGGCGAAGCCTTGACGGCGTTCCACGACATGATCAACGCGCATCTGGAACCGTTCGGCTTCTCGTTGCGGTTCAGCGTCGACCCGTGGGTCGTGGAAGTGATTCACGGGAATTCGGGCAAGCCGTTGCCGTACGCGCTTCTGAGCAAGGGGCAAAAGCTCTGGACTGCGCTGGCCTTTCAGGTGGCACTGGCGAAGCAGAGCGGGCTTGACTTCTGCATCGTCGACGACGTCGAAAGCGTGGTTGGAGAGTCGCGCGGGCTGTTGACGGATCTGGCACTCGACGCCGACGTCGGCCAGATGATCATCATCAAGGCGCAGGACTCGCAGGAACAGGTCCAGGACATCGACGGGGTTCAAGTCGTGCGGATGGCGCGTCCAGTCGCGTCGTCGGTCAAGACGATATTCTGAAGGGGAGACGATGGCGAAACGAAGCAGCAAGGCGGCGGTCGATGTGGGCGAACGGTCGAAGACGATCACGGTAAGCGAGCTGGCCGACCTGATGAACAACGATCGGCTTCGACGGAAGATGTCCTGGCCGGCGTACAGCGTCCTGCTGGGAGTGCCACACGTCACGCTGTACAAGATCTTCAGCGGGGAGCGGACGAAGCCACACCAGACGACGGTCTTCGCGATTCTGACGGCGATCGAAGCGAACAAGTAGTCACGATTCGTCAAGCAAGACATTGACATCCGTCTTGACCGACCCTAGTCTTAGGCTCATGCGATCAGGCTACACAAAGCTCTTTCAAAGCATCTTGGCTTCGACGATCTGGCGCGAGGACGACAAGACCCGCATTGTCTGGATAACGATGCTGGCGATGTCGAACCAATACGGCATTGTTGAGGCGTCCATTCCTGGCCTGGCGGACTTCGCCAGAGTCAGCATTTCCGAGGCAGAGCGGGCACTTGCGAAGCTGTCAGCGCCAGACACTTACTCGCGAACGAAGGACCACGAAGGGCGAAGAATTCGCGAGTGTGAGGGTGGCTGGCAACTCCTGAACCACGGCAAATATCGCGACCTGATGAGCGGTGAGGACCGGAAGGAATACAACCGGATCAAACAATCAGAGTCGAGGGCGCGCCGTCAAAATAGTCAACCGATGTCAGCTACCGTCAACATCGGTCAAGAGTGTCAACCGTTGTCAACAGGCGTAAGCGACCGTGATCAGACATCAGCGCCGTCAGCACATACAGAAGCAGAAGCAGATACAGAAGCAAAGAGAGAAGAAGTACAAGACCTGTTGACCGGAAACGGCGCGCGGACGAACGTTGACGAGTTGATCCAAGTCTGGAACGACACGCGGAAGCCGGGGCCACTGCTTCGAAAGCCGACTGGAACGTTGCGGTCACAGGTCCGGAAGGCGCTGCGCGACGTACCGAACCTCGAAGACTGGCGAACCGTGATACGGTATCTGAACGGTCAGGACTGGGCGAACGCGAAAGGCGTCGGGCAACACGCAAGCTGGCGCGCGGCGCTGGATTGGCTGACAAAGCCGGGGAAGTGCGCGCAGTACCTGGAGCAAGCGAGACTGGCGGGAAGCGAGAAGTCCAGCAACGGGCGCGACGCGGCGACTGGGCGAGTCGGGACGACACCGGGGAAGTTCGCAGGGTTGGGTAAAGCGGCGGGCGAAGGGTGACAGCGATGCGGCATCCATCAGAACTTCAACAGGCCGGCGGTATCGGGGGAAGCCTGCTGGCACGGTTGACGGCGCAGCGTAGCGACAAGCACGTCGACGCTGAGCCGAAGTGCGGAACCTGCACGGATGGACACGGCTGGCTGTATCCGGCCGTTGAAGCTGGCGCGCCGGTGGCTGTCGTCAGGTGTCCTGAGTGCGAGAGCCGGCGACGTGGACAGGCGCCTGGTGTCCCTGTTGCCGAACACGGAAGCCTACTGGCGAACTTCACCAGGACCAAGCACAACGCGCGGGCGCTGCAGTTGGCGGCCGACTGGCTGAAGTCCGACACGGGCGACCTGTATCTGTACGGGGGCGTCGGAACCGGGAAGACTCGGCTGGCGTGCAGTCTCGCGAACGAACGCTGGGCGGCTGGTCAACGCGTCGAGTTCTTCAGGTCGGCGAACCTGTTGACGGTGTTGCTGCCTGGGTCGGATTCACTCGACACGATGCTGGCCGGTGTGCAGAAGACGCCGGTGGTTGTTCTGGACGACATCGGCGCGAGTCAGGCGACCGACTTCGCGCGGCGGATGCTGCTGGTAATGTACGAAGCGCGGATGGATCGCGGGCTTCGAACGATCTGGACGAGTAATCTTGACCTGGACGAACTGGCGACGTTCACGAAAGACGATCGGCTTCCGAGTCGGATCGCCGGGAATGCGACCGTCGTCGAGATGTCCGGCGAAGACTGGCGATTGAAGAAAGCGCGGACACGGTGAAGACGCGGAAGCGGACAGCATTGACGGAGTTCTACGCGAAGATCGGAGAACTGGGCGGCATCGGCAAGGGGCCAACGCGCAAACAGGTCAAGGTCGAACGCGACGCGGAAGAACTCGCACACTGGAAGGCGACGAAGGCGGACATCCTTCGGCATTGGAAGTGGACCTGCTGGGCGTACGGCGTCAGTCCGGTCTGCACGAAGCGCGCGGTCGACCCGCATGAACTCGTGAGACGAAGCCGCGGTGGAGTGATTAGTCTTCAGAACAGCGTGGCGGTGTGTCGCGAGTGCCACAACAACGCCGACGCGTCGCTGGGCGGGAACCGGTTGAAGGCGGAATGGGACGGGCAAGCCGAAGGCATTCTGCCACAGGCCGACATCCGGGGCAGCGTGCGTCCTGTCTGGGTTGGGCGGTTGTGACAGGCACAACCTGCACGACATGCGGGAATCCAACAGGGCGGGCGCTGGCGCGCTTCTGCGATGCTTGTCGGTGGCCACGGCGCTTGAAGCGCAAGAAATACCAGTGGACGACTGAGAAGGACGCGTACCTGCGCCAATCCTACGACGCGACGGTGCCTGGTCGTGCGCGACAGATAGCCGAATTATGGGGCTGGCCGCGGTGGGCGGTCACGAAGCGTGCGCAACAACTCGGACTCGCAAGGACGCGCGAAGACTACTGGAGCACGGAGGATACCGCGAAGGTTGAGCAGTGGGCTGGAACGCGACATCCGCATTGGATCGCGAAGCAGCTTGGACGCACCGAAACAGCGGTAGTCGTGAAGATCAAGAGGTTGGGAATGAGCCGACTACCAGAGGGCTACTCACAGTCCGATGTTGCGTTCGCGTTTGGTGTCTCTCGTGACACAGTCGAGCGATGGATACGGCGCGGGTGGTTGGTGTCTAGATTCCAGCCGATTGAAGGACAGCCGTACCGCTTCACTGACGGCGAAGTGCTGGCGTTTGTCAGCGCACATCCGCAAGCGTTCGTACTCGCGAAGGTGGATCAGGTCTGGTTCATGGATCTGGTGTGCGGAGCAGGTCGGAAGGATTTGAACAAGGTCGCATGAGTAGCGCAACAATTCAGGACGTACACGGGCGACGACTGGCGATACAATCCAGGTTCGGGCGCGGCGATCGACACGGCTGGGCGTTGTCAGTTGGCAACGCGGACGAGACGACGACGGCGCCGGCGGAAGAAGACTGGAGCGATGGGGCGATGTTCGGAACAATCAAGAAGATCGAAGGCGCGAAGGCGTTCGGGTTCATTGCCGGGGACGACGGGATCGACTATTTCTTCCATAAGACCGGACTGGCGAAGGGCGTCGAGTTTCACCAGTTGCGCGAGAAGGACCGGGTCAGCTTCGAGGACGAAGAGGGCGGCAAGGGTCCGCGCGCCTGCGAAGTCGAACCGACGAGCGCGTAAGTGCTGGCGATCACTCTCTGGCAACCGTACGCGTCGCTGTGGGTCAGCGGAGAGAAGCGCAACGAGACGCGACCGATGGCGACACGGGTCAGGGGCTGGGTCGCTGTTCATGCGGCGGTGAAGACCAGCCGAGAGCCTGACGGGTTGATTCGAGGGGCGATCGTTGGCCTCGTCAATCTGGCCGACTGCATACCCGCGCAGATCGCGGCGACGCTGGCCAGCGACAAGGAATTGCGGCTGGGCAACTACGCGGCGGGCCGGTATGCGTGGAAGGCGTCGGATCGGTTTACGTTGGTGCATCCGGTCGAAGCGAAGGGTAAACAAGGCTGGTGGTACCTCAGTGATTCTCAGATCGAATTACTGGGCCGATCGTTGAAGTTGTCGGACCAGATGACGACGGATCTGGCCATCGCGTTGACACAGCAGAAGCGAGCGAAGGGCGGGCGACGTGGCGACATCGATCGAATGGACAGACTTCACGATCAACCCACTGCGAGCACGGAATAAGGCGACGGGAGCGGTCGGCCACTACTGCCAGAAGGTGAGTCCAGGCTGCCAGCAGTGCTATGCCTCGGCATGGAACGAGCGCGTCAGACCGACGAATGGTCGGCTGATTGGGACCGGTCTATCGTTCGACGTCCGCAACGCGGACCAGGTCGAGCACTTCCTCGACGAGTCGAAGCTACAGGAAGTGTTGCGTCGGAAGAAGCCGGCGAAGTTCTTCTGGTGCGACATGACGGACATGTTCGCGGACTGGGTTCCTGACGAGTGGCTAGACAGGATCTTCGCGGTGATGGCGTTGACTCCGCAGCACACGCACCAGGTACTCACGAAGAGATCGGCTCGGATGTGCGCCTACTTCTCAAGCGGGGCGGATTTATCGCAACGATGGGCCGAAGCGTGGAGCGGAATGGGAATCGAGCCAGCACTCGACGACTGGGCCAAGGCTGATCGCCGCGAAGGTGTGGACGAGGACACCGTAGAAGTATCTCTATGGGAACGTACCTATTCGTCTCTGTCGGAATGCACATTCCCACTGCCGAATTTGTGGCTTGGTGTTTCCTGCGAGGACCAGGAACGCGCCGACGAGCGCGTACCTGACCTGTTGCAGACGCCGGCCGCCGTGCGGTTCATCAGTGCGGAACCTTTGCTAGGTTCTGTTGACTTCGGTTCGTTCATCACAGGGCCGTCCGATCGAGCAGAAGGCTATCCGCGCTCGTTCGAGTGGGTCATCGTCGGCGGTGAGAGCGGACCAAAGGCGCGGCCTTGTGATGTCCGATGGGTTCGTGACGTCGTCCGGCAATGCAAGGCGGCCGATGTGGCTGTGTTCGTGAAGCAGCTTGGAGCCAATCCAAAATGTGAAGAAGTGATCGCCGATCGAAAGGGCGGTGACATGTCGGAATGGGCGGAAGATTTACGCGTACGTGAGTGGCCGCGGGGATTCACTCCGCAGCAGAACGGAGAGTGATCGAATGTTCAATCGGAAGAACGTATTTGCGATGATCCAGACCTTCAACGTGCGCGTGAAGGACGCGCGCGAGAAGGACCGGCATCACATCATCGAAGTCCGGTTTGAAGTGCCGTTGGACGTCGAACTGGCTGAGGAAATCTATCCGGCGATGGCGCGCGACCTGTACGACAACATCGGCGGGGTGTGGACGCCGAAGCAGGAGATCGCCGAAACCGCGTTCAATATCAACCCGGCGATCCAGGTGATCGAGATGCGCGAACATCCGGACTTGCCGATCGTCGTCCGTATTCCGAGCGTCACGATCCGCAAGATCGTCGCGTCGAAGGGTGACGGAAACGTGATGCAGTTGGGCTTTACGGCGGGGTGGACGCTGGGAGCGGAGGACGAACCGATCGCCATCATCAAGCGGTTGAAGACGGGCGTCTACGTGACCTTCGAGGCGCAGCAGATGATCCTGCAGCCGGACCAGGGCGGCGACGAGGAACGCCAGCCGACGCTGGGTGATGCGGGCGATCCACTGTCGGACGAGGTCGAAGGTAACGAACCGGACGGCGAACAGATGGGCGTTGATCCGGTGTTCAGTGGAGTCGCCGACGCGGAAGTGCCACACATGGAAGAACCCGGCGACCAGGTGGGGAACGTGGAAGGCGCGGCCGGCGAGATTCCGCGGCGGAACAGTAAGCGGGTGAGACTGCGAAGCGTTCCAGGCGGCAAGGCGAAAACCACGACGCACTGAGGAACGGAAGCCAACGTGGGATTCAGGCGGAGATCGGGGAACCCGGACCAGGCGCAGCCGGAACTGGTGAGCGTCGCGGAACGGCTAGGCGCCAGCGTCGCAATCACGACGGGCGTGGGAGACGGGTTCCCAGATGCGGTGCTGGGGTTTCGAGGGCAAGACTTGCTGTCAGAATTCAAGACGCAAGGCGGGATAGGGAAGCGCGGAAAGCGACTAAAGGGCGGCCAGTTACGTGAGAGCCAGAAGGACTTCATGCGGCGATGGAAAGGCGCACCTGTCCGGGTCGTCGAGACGGGCGCAGACATGGTTCGCGTCCTTCTGGAAGCGGATGCGAAGCGGCCGGACCTTCGGCAAGTCAGCGGACCTGACGCCGACCTGGTCGCCTGCGTCATGCATCTGGTTGACCAGGGTGTCACGGTGGCCGATTTACAGACCAGTCGCTGGGGCGATCTTCTGGGCGAACGTGGCAAAGTCAAGGGCGACGCGCGAAAGTAGCCAGAGCGGCGTAGATACGACAACGAGATAGGCGGAAAACGATGGCGATAACTAGACGGGCGTTCCTGTTTGGCGGGGCAGTGATAGCGGCGGCAACGCTGGTCGAGAGTTCGCAGGCGGCCGACCTTATTGGGTTGTCGACGACGGCGCCTGAGCTGGACCTGTTCGCGCTGGAGGTCGGCCAGGGGGTAACGCTGACGTTTCCGGACGCCGGCCTGGTCGCTGAGTCCTTTCTGGTGTCAAGGATCAGTGATGCGCCGTTGTCGCGCGTTCTGGAATTCACGAGGGTTGAACCGATAGAAGTCGAAGATGGTCCGCTGATTGCGGGCCGGCGTCGATGCTGCAAGGTAGGGCTGACGGTGAACCGATGAAGTTCGATGTCGTGTACACGGATTTTCCGTGGAAATTCAGCAACGAGAAGACCGGCGGCAGTCACAAAAGCGGCGCCTCTCAGAAATACCCGTGCATGGAACTGGACGAGATCTGTTCCTTACCTGTGGCGTCGATTGCGCATCCTGGAAGCGTGACGTTCATGTGGGTTCCGACGACGATGAAGTACAGCCACGCGCCACGGGTCGCGGCGGCGCATGGATTCAGGAACTACATCACAACGCTGTACTGGGACAAACAACGGCTGGGGATGGGGTTCTACTTCCGGAACTGCGTCGAAGAACTGCTGGTCTTCGGCTGCGAGAAGGGCAGCGTTGCGCCATTCAAGTGTCAGCAACGAAATCTGATCAGTTGTCCGCCGGCAGGACACTCGGAGAAACCGGAAGCATTCCGGCTTCTGATCGAGGATGCCACGAAGCAGATCAGCCGGCGGCACTGCGTCGAGTTGTTCGCGCGGAAGAAGGTTCCGGGGTGGACACCGGTGGGCAACCAAGTAACAGGCCGGGACATCCGCGAAGACTTGCGGTTGTTGTCGATGGCCGATGAGGGGACGGAATGGCCATAGGTGGACGAGTGTTGACGATGCGGCTGGACGTGAAGGTGTTGTGTGTCAGGTGTAAACGGGCGCCTGACCTGTTCAAGTTCGCTACGGCGGTGAAGAACGGGACGGCGGTCTTTCAGTGCGACCCGTGCGGACAGGTATCGAAGTTGTCCGACTGGCTGGCGCCGGTGGCCGGTCAGACCGGAATCGAGACGGCGACAACCTTCGAATAAAAAGACTCGAAAGGATGTTGACGGAGGGCAGCGAACGGGCGTAGTCTTGCGGGGATCGAAACAGCGGGAGGGCGACCAGTGGTAGACAACGACGAGTACAAGCGGCTGCAACGAGATTACGAGAATCTCTCAGACGTGGCGATGGCATGGCGGATCCGTTGTGTGAACGCCGAAGCAACCCGCGACGCGGCGCAAGCCGAAGCGACACGTCAGACGCTGCTGGCGCGCGAATACAAGATGGTGGCCGACGCAGCAGTGAGAGACATGGCGGCGTTGCGGCAGTCGTTGGAAGGCGCGGTGATGGCGGCGCGTAATGTCTGACGACGGGATCCTGGTTCATTTCTTCATCATTACGCGAGGGACGACGTTGTGCGGGAAACGGTTGATCGACTTCGGGCGCCGGGAGTGGTGGACGGCGGAGAAGGACACGGCGGCGAAGCGGGTCAACTGTCCGGACTGTCTGGCAGCGCGCGACGCGGCGAAGGCGATCGTTGAAGCGAGCAAGGCATGAAGCGACGCGTAGAAGCCGACGTCGACATGGGCGAACTCTGGCGCGAGCATCGGCGCGAAGGTCAGGAGCGGCGGGCGGAACGTCTACCAGCTCGAGCCGCGGAGATTGAAGCCTTACGCGCAGGCGGATTCATCGTCGTCCAGTTGTCTGATTACCACTATCGAATCGATGATCGCCTGGACCTGTTCCCAGTTCACCAGCGGTACCACTGGTTAGAGAAAGACATCAGGGGCCGGTACAGCAACGCGACAGGGTGCGCGATGAAGTTCCTAACGAGGCGAGTATGAGCGACAAACCAACAACCGCGGAAGAGTGGGAACGCGCCGGCATCCGGGAGCCGTTCCAGAGTGCGGAACCTTCTGCGCCGGAAACGGAACAGCCGAAGACCGAAGATCCGCGGGTCAACGAATACGTCTGCAGTTGCTGCGAGCGCGTGATCGTGACGGTCGATCGTGACAGGGGGACGACGCCGTTCCTGATGGCGTGTAAGCAGTTCGGCGGACGATGTCCTGGAACGACGACAAGCCGGTTCTACAAGGTCGACCAGGACGCGACGCGCGCGACCTGGGAATGGTTCAAGCCGAAGACGTCCGGCGAGCGGAAGAAGATCGGGAACGATCGGGCGCTGCAGGAACACGTTCGACTTGGCGGGTTGTTGCTGCGCGAGAGGCTATGAGCGGCTATTTCGAAGAGACGGAGGACGGGAGCATTTCGTACGTCCTTCACGGACGGCGGTCGGAAACCAGGAAGCGAAACGAGGGTGTTGTGATGGTGAAGAAGGCGACGAGCGGGAAGCGGCGGAAGCGGGTTGCACAGTGGCAGTTGACGCTGGTGCAGAACAAGCTGGAAGTGGCGCAGGCGGAAGCGGCTGAACTGCGGACGCGGGTTCACCAGTTGACGAACGTGGCTGCGGTCGACACTGGGCCGGTCTTTGTGCTCAAGGCGAAGGACGTCAGCACGCCGGACACGATCCGGTTCTGGGCGGATCACGCGGCGGCGGCTGGCGCGAGCGCGGAAAAAGTCGGAAACGCGCTGAAGCGCGCGATCGAGATCGAACGTTGGCAGCGGCGCAACGGGCGGAAGGTCGCGGACTGAACGACGTCGAGCGAGTAGCCGATCGCTGTCGGTTAGGTGTGGCAGCGGTCGGCTGGAAAATGTTTGTCGAGTGCCAGCCGATACGCTGGCGGAGTGAGACGTAATGGCAACCGTGAGCGGAGCGCACGACAACGTTGATCCGAAGGTCAACCCGTGGATGCCTGAAGCAAACCCGTTGATTCAGGCTGTTCTGGGGAAACTAGCCGAAGAACTGGGGGAAGCTGTCGCGATCGTCGCGCGGTGTGGGATTCAGGGGATCAACGAGTGCGAGCCGATGACGTTGAAGCCGAACCTGGACGCCTTACAGGAAGAACTGGCCGACGTTCTAGCCGGGATCGGGATTGCGGCCGACGTTCTGGGACTGGATCCAGTCGCAATAACGCAGCGGGTCCAACGGAAGAAGGAACACCTGCGGGACTGGCACGGAATGATCCTGCAAAGGATGGCGAAATGAACAACACGACGTCGACGGGGCCACGGTTGACGCTGGACGCAATTGTGTCGTTGATGCGGTCGTTGCCGGAAGCGGCACCGGTGGTGAAGACGGAAGACTTCGAACTCCGGACGAGCGACTATCTTCCGGAAGGACAAGTGTTCAGGGTGCAGTTGCCGGCCGGGATGGTCGGGCCGGCCTGGAACCAGTCAGCACAGAAGACAAGCATCTATCTTCGAGCGGGAGATCTGGCCGCGCTTCGAAGTGAAGGCATGTCCGACGCGGACATCATCACAGCCGTCGAGTCGTTGTATCACGCAGAAAGCGAACTGAAACAGTGGGGCGCCAATGGCTAAACCGGCGATGAAGCGAGAGTATGCGACCTACCATCGGAAGGACGTCGAACTGGAAGACGGCAAGTTCGTTTGGAGCGTCAAGCCAGAACAGGTCCGAGTGATGGTCAGATCCGAAGGCTACGCAATGGTCAGACACAAGGGGGCGATGCCGTTCGTCGTGTCTGTAAAAGACCTGGAACCGTTGCCAGAAGGTAGCCAGCCGGATAAAGCTGGGCCATAATCCGAAACCGGGGGCGGCGAAGTAACCGTATGGAAGCCAGCGAGAAGGATACACAGCGAAAGAAGTGCGGGGCGAAGAAGCGTCGAGGGCGTGGCCGGTGTGACAGATGGGCGATTCCAGGGCGTGATCGCTGCAGGTTCCACGGCGGGACAGTGCCTCGTGGGCCGGACAGTCCGCACTGGCGAGACGGCAAGCACGCGAAGGACGACTATCCAACCATCGCAGAGCAACACGCGCAGGCGTTGGCCGATCCGTTGTTGATGGAATACCGGAACGATGTGGCGCTGTACGAGGCGATGCGGAGGTCGTTGACCATCAGGCAGGACACGAGCAAGCGGATTCCAAAGGACATCGAGGCGCGGATTCTGAACCTTGGGGAGACGATCCGGCGGTTGAAGGAAGCGGAACACCGACGGTTGGCGCAACTGAAGGACATGGTTCCGATCGAGCAGCACCGGCGGGCGATGATGCTGGCGGCGAACATCGTGGTTCAGGTGTTGGCGCAGCGAACGCAGGTCGTTCGCGAAACACTGCTGGCGGCCGGCGTCGACCACGAACTGGTGAAGTTGATCAGTCCGGCGGCCTGGCAACAGGACATGAGGCGCGAGATGCAAGCGGCGGCGATGCGGTTGCCGGTGCTGGTGATCGACGTCGGGCCGGAACTGACGGTGTGAGATAGAGCAGGAGGGGAAGTGATGGCGAGGCGAAAGAACGCGCCGGACTCCCGGTGTGACTGGACCGTGGACGAGGACGGCGTGTGGCAGACCGGCTGCGAGCACGCGTTCCAATTCAACGATGATGGGCCAAAAGAGAACCACTTCAAGTTCTGTCCCTACTGCGGTTCTCATCTGCATGCGCGTGAGTTGCGCGAGGTGCGCTAATGGCTGACGAACAGAAGCCGACTGAATACGGCTCATTGGAATGGATGAAACGCGAGTCGTTCAGTCGCGTCTTTTCATGGACTGAAATTGAGAGGGCGCTGAACTCTGCGTTGGCTGATCAGGACACCGCCCTCCACGCCGCCCAGGAGGAAGTAGCCAAGCTGAAAAAGGACACCTTTCCTTGGGGCGAGGAGATGCGCCAATACGCCGCGCTCGGCATCGGCGTTGAGGCGTGGGTGGACCTGGAGCAGGCTGAACGCTACGGTCATGAGCACCGCTACAACGACAGGTCTGGTGTCTCTGTCAAGTGGTCAACCTTCCGTCTTGTGATGACGGTCCTGCGGATGTTTCGACTGCGAGACGACAAGGCGAAGGAACTTTCGGCCGCCCAGGAGGAGATCGCACGGCTGAAGGCAGGGAGGCAACAAGCCGATAGTCTGGTGGATGGCAACGATCGCTGAACTCTTCGAGCAGTGGCGAGACGAAGCAAGCGTCGACGAAATCTGCGGACGGGCGGCGCCGAAGCCAATTGCGCAGGGGTTGGCCTTCGAAGATGACGAACACGCGAAAATGGTTGCGTTGGCGGCAATGGTAGCGGTTAGACTCTGCGAGGGGCTTTTGAAAGGGGCGAGGGGCGATGATGAACGCGAAGCGATTGATGGTATGTGCCGCGTTGGCGATGTTCCTTGGGGCGGGAACAGCGAACGCGGGGCCGGTGAGTCTGATCGGTGACTGGTCGCAGGACTTCAGCACTGAATACACGTTCGGAAACCTGATTGATCCGGGCACGATCGGATGGTCGAACACACATCCGCTGTGGGAAACCGCGGTCGGACATCCGGACGGGCCGGTGTTGTACGCGAACAGTTTCGACGATGAAGCGTCGTCGAAGGTGTGGGAGAAGATCTTTGACGCACCAGCGGACACACAGTTGACCTTTACCGCGTGGGTCGCGAACGTCTGCTGCACATTGGCGTCTGGGCTGAATTATCCAGGGTCGCGGCTGGAATTCTGGCTGAATAACAGCCTGTTCTTTGAGGCACAGACGGACGGCGCTGGAGTGATGGAACAACAGTCGGCGTCGTTTTGGACGGGAAACGGCGGACCGTTCACGGTGAGCCTTCGCAATCAAAGCATGTGCTACAACGGTTGCGACTTCGCGATGGCCGCGGCGGCCGTGAACGAAAGCCCGGTCCCAGAGACGGCAACGGTAGGACTATTGGCGACCGGGCTGGTTGCGGTCTGGCGGCGTCGCAGGAAGATGAAGAACCAGCGGTGACGGTCTACGCTGTCGCCTTCGTCCTGTCGGCCTTCTGGCATCAGTTCAAGGCGACGGCGTACTGTTCGGGGGCCGTAACGGCGTCCGGTTTCCCGGTAAAGCCTGGCGTTGTGGCGGCCGACCGAGCGGTGATTCCGATGGGTTCGATCGTGCGGCTGGCCTTCGAGCCTGGGGCGTACGGCTTCGGTGGGATCTATCAGGTGCTGGACGTCGGGTCGAAGGTGCGCGGCCGCATCGTGGATCTCTACATGGCGGACTGCGCGGCGGCGAAACGATTCGGACGTCGAGACGTGTTGCTGCGAGTAGTGCGAAG